>Ga0207932_1000363_pt1 | contig 15367 bp, 15 predicted proteins | sample NGESurdeep092012_FD_184480 | JGI IMG/M metagenome (GOLD analysis project Ga0207932, IMG submission 184480) | Arctic peat soil microbial communities from Barrow, Alaska - NGEE Surface sample 415-2 deep-092012 (SPAdes) | ecosystem: Environmental > Terrestrial > Soil > Wetlands > Peat ...
TCTCGAACTTGACGCCGGGCGCGTCGCCGCCGGCATAGCCGCCCCACTGCTTCTCGGACAGGCAGCGCTCCATTTGGCCGGTGCGGATCAGCACGAAATCGCCGCGCCCGATCGAGACGTTCTGCTGCTTGGCGCATTGGTCGAGTTCGTCGTTGGAGATGCTTTCGCCGTCCTGCATCCATTTCACGCCGCGGAAGCGCGCGATGTCGAGCAGCACGCCGCGCCCGACCATCTTGTTCTTGGAATGCTCGATGCCGAGCACGCTAAGCCCGCGCGAGTCGATCAGCTTGGCGTCGTGGCCGTTATAGGCCTTGTCCTCGTAGAACACGTGGCCGAGCGCGTCCCAGTGGCTGGCGCCCTGCACGCACAGCATGATGGTGTCGTCGGCGTAGCGGATCTTGTTCCAGTCCTGCTGCCCGGCGATGGCGTCAGTGCCGGTGGCCAGCATCTGGTGGATCGGGTTGAAGCGCCCGCCGAACAGGCCGTTCTGCGGTCCCTCGCGGTCGAGTGGGATACCGAGCGCGAAGGCCTTGCCGGTGCCGATCAGGCTCGCCGCCTTGACGATATCCTTGGGCGTGACGTGGTTGAGGGTGCCGCTCTGGTCATCCTTGCCCCAGCGGCCCCAGTTGCTCAGCTTCTTGGATGCCTCGGCGATGGCCGCAGAACCGACCTTGATATTCATGGATCGCGTTTCCTCTTGCACGTGTTTTATCGGCAGCACGCAATTGTGAGACAGGGCCGGCCGCCATTCGATGCAATATTGCGCCGGACTATGGTGTTTCAGCAAGCGGTGAGAGCAATGCAGCTTTGACATGGCACGCAGTGCTTGCGCATGATCCTAGCCACAAGCGGAAGCCGCTCAATTGCGGAATATCAAACCCGGGAGGACATTCATGAAACGAAATCTGATCGCGGCGGCTGCGGCCGGCATTATAGTAATGGCGCTCGCGCTGCCAGCAACAGCGGCCGATATCGTGGACGAGTGGGCCAGCGTGAAGGCGCCGCCGGCCCCGACGATCAAGGAGGTCAAGGTCGACCCCAAGACCACCGCGCTGCTGATGCTCGATTTCATGAACCAGAACTGCGGCAAGCGGCCGCGCTGCATCGCCACGCTGCCGGCGATGAAGAAGCTGTTGGCGGCGGCGCGCGCGGCCAAGGCCACCGTGGTCTACTCCATCATCGCCAACACCACGACCGCCGACGTCTTGCCCGACGTGGCGCCGCAGGCCGATGAGCCGCATGTGCAGGCGGGCCCGGATAAGTTCCTGCGCACCGACCTGGAGATGATCCTCAAGGACAAAGGCATCACCACGGTAATCGTCGCCGGTACGGCGGCCAATGGCGCGGTGCTCTATACGGCGAGCGGTGCGGCGTTTCGCGGGATGAACGTGATCGCGCCGGTGGACGGCATGTCGTCGGTTGAGGCTTACGCCGATTACAGCACGGTGTTCACTTTTATGAACGCGCCGTCGGTGTCGGCAAAGACGACGTTGACCCGGAGCGACATGATCAAGTTTTGAAAGCTTGTCATCACCGGGCCGCCGCCATAAGCGCGTTTACGCGCGTCTTCGACGCGCTTTGGCGGCGAGACCCGGTGATCCCGCTTAGTAGAGCACGTGCCCTTCTAAGCGAGATGGCCGGGACAAGCCCGGCCATGACAGAGAAGACTGCAAGCGGGGAGGGATAACCAACCTCACACCTTCCCCAGCGCCCGTAAAATCTTGCCGGGCGTGAACGGCATGTCGGTGAGCGGTTGCGCCCCGAGCGGACGCAGCGCGTCGTTGATGGCGTTCATCACGCAGGCCGGTGCGCCGGCGGTGCCGGCTTCGCCGGCGCCCTTGGCGCCGAGTTCGCTGTCGGCGGTGGGCGAGACCACGTGGCCGCAGTCGATGTCGGGCATTTCCACCGCCATCGGCACCAAGTAGTCGGCCATGTTGCCGTTGAGCATCTGCCCGCGCTCGTCATAGAGACAGTGTTCGAACAGCGCGGCGCCGATGCCCTGCACCACACCGCCGCGAATCTGCTCGTCGACCAGTTGCGGATTGATGATGGTGCCGCAATCTTCCACGCACCAGTGCCTGAGCAACTTGACGAAGCCGGTGTCGGTGTCGACTTCCAGATAGCTGGCCTGAATGCCGTTGGTGAAGGCGAACGGCCAGGCACGCGGCACGTAATGGCGCGTCGCCATCAGTTCGGCCTGGAAGCCGGGCGGCAGCGTATCGGGGCGAAAGTAAGCGACGCGCGCCAGCTCCTCGAGCGGCAGCCGCTCGGTGCCGCTCGTCTTGTCGACCACGATACCGTTGCGGATGTCGAGATCGTCGGGCTTGGCTTGCAGCATCGCGCCCGCGACCGCCAGCACGTTGCCGCGCAGCGCCTTGCCGGCCTGCCAGGCCGCCTCGCCGCCAATGCCGGCGGCGCGCGAGGCCCAGGTGCCGCCGCCATAGGGCGTGTTGTCGGTGTCGCCGGTGACCACGCGCACTTTGTCGATCGAGACGCCGAACGAAGACGCCACGCATTGCGCCAGCACGGCCTCGGCGCCCTGGCCCTGTTCGGTGACGCCGGAGTGAATGATGAGCGCGCCCTGCGCGTCGAGCTTCACGGTGGCGCCGTCCTGCGAGGTGATGCGGGCGCCGCCGACGCCGTAAAAAGCAGCCGACGGATTGGTTACCTCGATGAAACTGGCAAAGCCGATGCCGCGATAAATGCCTTGCGCGCGCAGCTTTTTCTGTTCGGCGCGCAGGCCGGCATAGTTCATCATCGAGTCGAGATGCGCGAGCGCCTCGTGATGCGACAGCTTCTCGAACTTGAGCCCGGCCGCCGATTGCGTGGGATAGGCGTCGTCGGCGATCAGATTGCGCCGACGGAATTCCAGCGGGTCCATGCCGATTTTCGCCGCCGCCAGCTCGACCAGTCCTTCGGTCACCGCCACCGCGATCGGATGGCCAACCGCGCGGTACTGACACATCACATTCTTGTTCTGGAACACCACGCGCGCTTGCGCCCGATAGTTCGGGCAGGTGTAGGGGCCGCCGGTGAAATTGACGACCTGGTTGGCCTCGATGCCGCTGGTGCGCGGATAGACCGAGTAGGGGCCGATGCCGGTGAGATCGTCGATCTCGAAGGCGGTGATGGCGCCATCCTTGGTGACGCCGATTTTGGCCTTGATGCGGTGGTCGCGGGCGTGGATGTCGGTGACGAAACTCTCGATGCGGTCGGCAACGAATTTCACCGGCCGCTTGAGCAGTTTCGACAGCGCCACCGTCGCCATCTCGTCGGCGTAAGTGTGCACCTTGATGCCGAACGAACCGCCGACGTCCTTGGTCAGCACGCGCACCTGCTGTTCGGCCAGCCCGAGATGCTTGGCGAACAGGTTCTGCATCATGTGCGGGGCTTGCGTGCCTTGATAGACGGTCATGCGCTGTTCGCTCGGATTCCAGTCGGCCACGATTGCGCGCGGTTCGGTCGTGACGCCGGTGTGGCGGCCGAACATGAAGGTGGTCTCCACCACGGCGTCGGATTCGGCGAAGGCCTTGTCGACCGCGCCGACATCGAGCTTGCGCTCGAAACACAGATTGTCGCCAAGCGCGGCATGGATTACCGGCGTCTTGGCGTCGAGCGCGGTTTCCGGATCGGTGACCGCCGGCAGCGCCTCGTAAGTCACCTCGACCAGTTCGCAGCCGTCCTCGGCCTCGGCGCGCGTGCGCGCGACCACGGCGCACACCGCCTCGCCCTGCCAGCAGGCGACATCGACCGCGATGGGATATTGCGGGGCCGATTTCAGGCCCTTCAAATGCGTGAGCACGCCGACCCAGGGCGTCATCACCTTGGCCAGTTCGGCGCCGGTGACCACCGCGATCACGCCGGGGGATTTTTTGGCGGCGGCGGCGGCGACGGCAACAACACGGGCATGCGCGTGTGGCGAGCGCACGAAGACGACATGCGCCATGCGCGGCAAAGTGACGTCGCTGACATATTGCCCACGGCCTTGCGTGAGGCGTTGTAGATTCGGCCGCGGCACCGAGCGGCCGATATAGGAATTCGGCCGGTCGAGCGCGGACAGCACGGGCGGCGAGTCGTCGGTGATTTTCATGGTTTAGCTCCGGCGCGCGCTTTTTCTCTTTCTTGCGCCACCGCTTCCACCGCATCGACGATGGCGTGATAGCCGGTGCAGCGGCAGTAGTTGCCCGACGGATGCTCGCGGATGTCGTCGCGGCTCGGCACGCTTTTGTTGTCTATTGCGCGTTTCAACAGATCCTGCGCGGCCGTGAGCATGCCCGGCGTGCAATAGCCGCACTGCAAGGCGTTGCGTTGCTCGAACGCCAATTGCAGATCGGCGAGTTCGCCGGAGTCCGAAAGCCCCTCGATGGTCTCGACCATGGCGCCGTCGCATTGCACCGCCAGCATCAGGCAGCCGCGCACGATCTCGCCGTTCAGCCGCACGGTGCAGGCGCCGCACACGCCGTGCTCGCAGCCGACATGGCTGCCGGTGAGCGCCAAATCCTCGCGCAGGAAATCGACCAGCGTCTTGCGCGCTTCCACGCGTTCGGTGACGCGCTCGCCGTTGACGGTCAGTGAAATGTCGAGGGCAAGGTTGAGAGGAAGCTCGCTCACGACCGCGCCTCCATCAACTGCTTGACCACCCGCCGCAGCAGCACGCCGGCAAGATGCTTCTTGACCGCGGCACTGGCCTGCAGGTCGTCCTGTGGATCGAGATCGAGCGCGGCCACCGCGGCGTCGATATTGCCGCCCGCAAGCGCCGCTTCGGCTTTCTTGGCGCGCACCGCCGTGGCGCCGACACCGAAAAAGGCGAGCCGCACGTCGGCGAGGCCCTTGCCATCGGCGCGTGCGCTGGCGGCGAGGCCGACAATGGCGTAGTCGCCGTGCCGGCGCGCCAGCTCGGCAAAGCCGACGCGCGTCTCCTTTGTTGCCGCCGGCACGCGGATGGCGGTGAGTACATCCTGCGGCCCGAGCGCGGTTTCGAACAGGCCCTTGAAGAAATCCTGCGCATGAATCGTGCGCTTGCCCTTCGGCCCGGTCGCGTCGATCTCGCCGTCGAGCGCCAGCAGGCAGGCCGGCAATTCCGCCGCCGGATCGGCGAAGGCGATGGAGCCGCCGAGCGTGCCGCGATTGCGGATGGCGACGTGGCCGATATGCGGCATGGCGCGCGCGATCAGCGGCGCGTGCCGGGCGATCACCTCGGAGCGCTCGGCCTGGGCATGGCGCGTAAGCGCGCCGATCTCGACCGTGCCGGCTTTCAGCGCGATGCCATCGAGGCCGCCGATGCCGTTGATGTCGATCAGCAGGCTGGGGGCGGACAGCCGCATATTGAGTGTAGCGATCAGGCTCTGGCCGCCGGCCAGCAGCCGGGCGTCGACATGCTCGCCCAGCAACGCGACCGCCTCCTCGAGCGCGCGCGCGCGTCTGTATGCGAATGGCGCCGGCTTCACCAAGTCCTCCCGAATGTTTTTTCTTATTGTGACCGGGAACGCGCGGGTGCGCAATGCGGTGAGGAATGTCTAGGTGAGGGTTTTCACAATATCGATCGCGCGCCGCAGCAGCGTCATCGACGCCTCCAGCGTGCGGAAGGCCGCGTGCGCGGTCAGTGTCACGTTCGGCATTTTCGCCAAAGGATGATCGGCTGGCAGCGGCTCGGTATGGAACACGTCGAGCCCGGCATGGCGGATGTGGTCGCTTTTGAGCGCTTCGATTAGCGCGGCCTCGTCCACCAGCGCACCGCGCGCGGTGTTGACCAGGATGACGCCCGGCTTCATGCGTGCGATGCGCTCGGCGGAAAGAAAGCCGCGCGTTTCGTCGTCGAGCGTCAGATTCATCGACACCACGTCGGATTTCGCCAGCAGCGTGTCGATGTCGACCAGCGGCACCGTCAGGTCGGCATGTCTGGTGCGGTTCCAGCCGATCACCTGCATGCCCATGCCCTTGCCGATGCGCGCCACCTCGCGGCCGATGCCGCCGAGCCCGATCACGCCCAGCGTCTTGCCGAGCAATTGCACGCCCTCGTGCGGCGTCCAGATGCCGCCGCGCACCTCGCGGTCCATGCGCGCCACGTCGCGGCTGGCGGCCCACATCAGCGCGATGCTGTGCTCGGCAACGGCGGTGTCGCCATAGCCCTTGATGATGTGCACCTTGATGCCGCGGGCCTCCAACTCGCCGACATTCATGTAGCTGGCCGGGCCGGTGCCGAGGAACACGATATGCTTGAGTTGCGGACACTGCGCGACCAGCAGTGTCGGCATGTAGGAATGGTCGTCGATCGCGATGTCATAGCCGGCGAGCACGCGCGGCAAATCCTCGCGCGTGAACGCCGTGCGGTTGACGTCGATCGGCGGATCGTCGAGCCGGATCACGCGCGCCCACACAGGCGCCAGTTGGTCGTTGCAGTCGAGGAAGAGCGATTTCATGTGGCGGTGTCATTGCCGGGCTTGACCCGGCAATCCATCAAAAAGCGAACATGTTGATGAAGGGAGATGGACCCCCGGGTCAAGCCCGGGAGTGACGATTGCCGCCGTTGACGCCCCGGCAAGCGCAGAATACATGCAGCGGGCGCCGTTGGCGCGCAGCACGAGTTGGGCATCTGCATGAAACTTGCAAGCTACAAAGTGCGCGGGCGGGAGAGTTTCGGCGCTGTGGTAGCTGAAGGCGTGGTCGATCTCAAATCCAGGCTCGGTCCGCGTTTTGCCAGCGTGCTCGATCTGCTGCGCAGCGAGGGTGGTCTCGATAGCGCGCGTACTGCCGCGCGCGGCGTGCGGCCGGATTTCCCGCTGGCCGAGCTGGAATGGCTGCCGCCGCTGCACGCGCCGGAAAAGATCCTCTGCATCGGCATCAACTACGCCAACCGCAATGCCGACTACGGCGAGCAGGAGCCGCCTAAATATCCCAGCATGTTCTTTCGCGCGCCCGGCTCGCTGGTCGGCCATTTGCAGCCGATCGTGCGGCCGCGCGAATCCGAGCAGCTCGATTACGAGGGCGAGATCGCGCTGGTGATCGGGCGCGCGGGCCGCCGCATTGCGCATGCGGCCGCGCTCGATCATGTCGCCGGCGTGACGCTCTGCAACGAAGGCACCGTCCGCGACTGGCTGCGCCACGGCAAGTTCAACGTCACGCAGGGCAAGAATTTCGACGCCAGCGGCAGCATCGGGCCCTGGCTCGTGACCAGCGATGAAATCGATCTCGCCAAGCCGCTTCGCATCACGGTGAAGGTCAATGGCGAGCTCACCCAGGACGATACCACCGCCAGCATGATCAAGTCGTTTGCCGATCTGATCGTCTATGTCAGCACCTTCATGACGCTCAAGCCCGGCGACATCATCGTCACCGGCACGCCGGTCAAGCTGGGCGCGCGCAGCGAGCCGCCCGCCTGGCTGAAAGCCGGCGACACGATCGAGATCGAAGTCCCCGAGATCGGGATGCTGCGCAACACGGTGACGGACGAAGCATGAGCGACGAGCACAACGCGGCAAAGAAATTGGCTTGCATCATCGGTTGGCCGGCGGGCCATTCGCGCTCGCCGCTGATCCACAATTACTGGATCAAGCAGCACAAGCTCAACGCCGAATACCGGCGCGAGGCGGTGCCGCCGGAAAAATTCGCGGAATTCGTCAAGGGCATGCGCGCGCAAGGCTATGTCGGCGGTAATGTCACGGTGCCGCACAAGGAGGCGGCACTTGGCGTATCGGAGCCGGACGAGCGCGCCCGCGCGGTCGGCGCCGCCAACTGCCTATGGTTTGCCGGCGGCACGCTGCGCTCCACCAACACCGACGTGGCGGGCTTCCTCGCCAATCTCGACCAGGCGACACCCGGCTGGGACCGCGGGCTCGAGAGCGCCGTGGTGCTCGGCGCCGGCGGCGGCGCGCGCGCCGTGATCTTTGCGCTGATCGCGCGCGAGGTCGCACGCATCACCGTGATCAACCGCACGCCGGAACGCGCGCTGGCGCTGCAACAGAAATTCGGCGCCCGCGTGCATGTCGCCGGCTGGAACGAAACCACCGGACTGCTCGGCGGCGCCGGCCTGCTGGTCAATACCACCACGCTCGGCATGGTCGGCCAGCCGCCCCTGGAGATCAATCTGCGCGGCCCGGCGTCGCTGGTGGTGACCGACCTGGTCTACGCGCCGCTGCTGACCGGGCTGCTGACGGCGGCGCGGGAACGCGGCCTGCGCACGGCCGACGGCCTCGGCATGCTGCTGCATCAGGCGGTGCGCGGCTTCGAATTGTGGTTCGGCGTCAAGCCGGAAGTGACGGCGGAATTGCGCGCGCTGGTCGAGGCCGATCTCAACAAAAAGTGACATTTCCGCTCGCGCCGATGGCCCGGAATAACCGGCGGCGGGCGGGGTTCTCTCCCTGAATGACCGGCGGCAAACGCCGGCCGCAGACCGGGAGGATACCATGGACAGCTGGAAGATGACGCGCGCGCTCGGCGCGGCGGCGATGGTCCTGATTTTTGTGGCCACGGCCGCGCTGGCGCAGCAGCCGGGCCGCATCCGCGGCCAGATCGAAAAGGCCGACGGCGACAGCTACGTGATCAAGACCCGCGAGGGCGCCACGTTGAACGCCAAGCTCGATGAGAAGGCGCGCGTGAATGCCTTGGTCAAGGCGACGGTCGCCGACATCAAGCCGGACACCTTCATCGGTGTAGCCGGCACTAAGCGGCCCGACGGCAGCATCGAGGCGTTTTCGATCCATATCCCGCCGGCCTCGAACCGCGGCCAAGGCGAAGGCGAGCGGCCGTGGGATGCGCGTCCCGGCAGCAGCATGATCAACACGTATTTTGGTTCGGCTGTGGCGTCGGCCGACGGTCAGGTGCTCGCCGTGAAGAACAAGGACGGCGAACAGAAGATCATCGTGTCTTCGTCCACCGTGATCGCCGCGGCGGCGCCGGCGGATAAAGCCGAACTTAAGCCGGGCGCGCAGATTATCATCTTCGGGCAGGAGAAGCTGCCGGACGGCACCGTGGTGATCAAGAGCATGTATATCGGGCGCGGGCTGACGCCGGCGATGTAGGGCGGAACGCTTCGCTCACTCACGGAGTTCTATCCTCGGGGACGGCGCGCCAATTGTTTCAGGGAGATGACCATGATCTTGCGGATTGTTCTCGGCGTCGCCTGCGCGGCGGCGCTGGCCGTTGCTTCGGCATCGGCGCAGCAAAAGCCGGTGCGCGTGCGCGGCACTATCGAGCAGATCGACGGTTCCGTGCTGTCCATCAAGTCGCGCGAAGGTGACACGGTGAAGGTGAAATTGGCCGACGATGCAAAGATCGTGGCCATGGTCCCGGCCACGTTCGCCGATATCAAACCGGGATCGTTTGTCGGTTCGACCGCGATGCCGGATGCCGACGGCCACTGGAAGGCGGTCGAGGTGCACATTTTTCCGGAAGCGGCGCGCGGGACCGGCGAGGGCGACCGGCCGTTCGATTACCGGCCGAAAAGTACGATGACCAACGGCACCGTTAATAGTGTCGGTGGCGGCGCGGCCGGCGCCACGGTGGATAAGGCCGAAGGCAAAACCCTCACGCTCAATTTCAAAGAGGGCGAGAAGAAAATCGAGGTGGTGCCGGAGACGGTCATTTACACCTACGCAGCCGGCAGCAAGGACGAACTCAAGCCGGGCGCCGCGATCTATATTACGGCCGCGACCAAGCAGGCGGACGGCACGCTGATGACGGCGCGCATCAATGTCGGCCGCGGCGTGGTGCCGCCGATGTAGTCTGAAAACGTTCAGTGTCTTGCGCTCGAACTCAGCGCCGCGGAAACCAGCGATGCAAATTTAAATTTGCCGCAGAGGCAAAACTCGGCGCTGACATCACCGTTCGCGTCCTGCACTGAAATTCTGACGCGCTGCCCGTTTCGGTGCAGCATGAGGGCTTCGGTCGCCACGATCTGGAATGCGATATCTTTCGACAGATACGGGCCTTGCCGCGTATTTGCGCACTCGGCGACCCAGCCGTTCGCTACGGGTCTGAGCGTGCAAGCCGCGCACGGCATTTGTTATTCCCTTGACCGGACCTCGGTCATTGCGGGCCGCGGGCCCTGCTGCCCGAGGCGCGCACACTGCCTTAGACAGCTAAGCATAGAACTCCGCAATTAACTCATATAAAATCTTGAATTTAAACAGCGCTCGATCGACGAAACATTTGATACACGATTGCCGGCATCCATCGCGGAGTATGGAAATACCGCATTCGCTCACGCCCGCTCGAGCAGCGCGCGGCCGCGCAACGTGAGCACCAGCCGCGATTGCTTCATGCTGCTGCCGTTTTCGAACCGGATCAGGCCGTCGGCGATGGCGTCTTCCCAGATCGACAGATGCGGGCAGCTGCGGCGCCAGGCTTCGGCGTCGGCATAGCTGCGCTCCGCCTCAGCCACCCAGGCGAGGAACTGCTGAGTCAACGCGTGCGCGGCGGTCTGCATGGCGACTCGATTTTACCTGCGCCAGGCTAGCCTTTCCAGGTCGGCTGGCGCGGGTGCACGTGGTCCTTGAAGTCGTCGAAACCTTTCCAGGCCGGCTCCGGCGTCTGGCATTTCGGCTGCGGCGTATAGATCGAGGGGCCGGCCATCTGCATGTCCGGAATGTAGCGCGGGCAATTGGGGAAAATGGCGCGCGCCTGCACCCGCACGATCAGCTGCGCGCCGACCGTCTCGCCGAGCAGCGGATCGGTGTCGCTCACGCGCGCGCTACCATTGACGCGCAGCCGCTTCGGCTTGCCGTGCATGGCGATGAACAGCAGGCCGACATTCGGATTGACCAGCAGATTGCCGAGGCTCTTGAACATGCCATTGCCGTCATAGTCCGGGAACGCCAGCTCGGCTGCGCCGGTCACGCGCACGAAGCCCGGCAGGCCGCCCTTGAACGAGCAGTCGGGCCGGCCTTGCGCGTCTGCGGTGGCCAGGAAGAAATAGGCGGCGCTCTCGATGAAAGCCTTGTCGTCGGCGCTGAAGGCCGTGCGCGTCAGTTTCTCTTCCAGTTTGTCGGAGATGCGCCGGCTGTCGAAGCGGTCCTGCAGTTGCCGATTGCCGTCGTGGTACATGATGCTCATGGCATCACCCCCCCCATGTTAAGCGCGCTAAAACTTGTCTCTCCTTACCCACCGCCCGCGATATTCCTGCGCCGGATGCGGCGCACCACAAACCAGATCGACAGCACCGCCACCGGCACGAACAGCGCGGTGGCGAGCGAGACGTCGACCGGCACGCCTTTGTCGTGCAGGCCCTTCACCAGATAGCCGAACAATCCGACCACGTAATAGCTGACGGCGGCGACCGACAAGCCTTCCACGGTTGTCTGCAGCCGCAATTGCAGCCGTGTGCGTTCATTCATCGACTTGAGCAGGTCGCGGTTCTGCTGCTCAAGCTCGACGTCGACGCGCGTGCGCAACAGATTGGCGGCGCGCGCCAGCTTTTCCGACAGATGGGCCTGCCGTTCCTCGGTCGTCACGCAGGTGCGCATGGCTGGCGCCATGCGGCGCGCCAGGAACGAGGACCAAGTCGGGAAACTCTCGACCTTGCGCTCGCCGATAGTCTGCAGGCGCATTTGCACGATTTCATTGTAGGCGCGGCTGGCGCCGAAGCGGAACAGGCTGGCGGCCGCGCCGGCTTCCAGCTCGCCGGCAAGCTCGGTCAGTTCGTCGAGCAGACGGTGATTGTCGACGAGCTTGTCGCTGCGCCGCATTTCCTCGGTTACCTCGACCAGCCGCGCCTCGATGCGATTGATTGACGGCGACAGCCGCTGCGCCTCCGGCAGGCCGAGCAGCGCCAGCGTGCGATAGGTTTCCAGCTCGATGATGCGCTGCACCAGCGCACCGGCGCGCTCGGGCCCAAGCCCGCGGTCGAGCAGCAGGATGCGCACGAAGCCGGACGGATCAGCCTGGAAATCGGTGGCGAACAGCGCTACCCCGTCGGAATTCTCCGCCACTGCCAGGCTGGCGCTGTCGAACAGCCGCTCAAATGCGATCTTCTTTTTCTTCTCCGCCAGCACATGCAGATCGAGCGCCACCAGCAGCGGTCCCGGCTGCGGCAGTCCGGTCATCGGCTCCGCCAGCGTGCTGGCGGCGGGATGGAACGGCGCGGCGTCCGCCGACGGCAGTTCCCAGGTGTAGGTGGTGAATTCGGAGTGCTGCTCCCAGCGCAGCGCGGCGCCGCCGAGGGTAACGCGGTGCTGCTTGGCCGAGGGTTTCAGCAGCTCGAGTTGGCGGTGGGCGCAGAAATCGGCCAGCGCGGCACGGTCGGCCTTGCCAGCCTCGCCGGCGGTCTCGAAGGCGAAATGTAGGATGCGGCGCGGGCTCTCGATCGGTGTGAACGGGCGCGCATGCACCTCGCCCAGCACGGCCGCGCGCAGGGGATGCGGGGTCAGCCGTGCGTTGCTGCCGATAGAGACTTCAGCGCTCATGGGTTTTCCCGTCGCATGCAGCGACGATTTTGACAAGCATGCCGAAGAATCGAGCTATTGCCTAAGAACAAGGCAATCTATTGCGCCTGCCGGTGTAATAGCGCCTGAAAAAGCATCCATTATGCACTCATAAAATGCCGCAGCCACGCTGGCATAGGCATTGCAAATACCCCTGTAAAGCCGGTCCGGGTCCGGCCCAAAAAGGGGGACGTCGCCATGTCTACATTCGACAATCCATTCGACCCGTCGCGCCGATTGAATAGCACCGGCTGTTCGTGCGGCCGCCACGTCAGCGAAGCCGAGCACACACGCGACAGCGCCATGCAACTGCAATGCGCGCCGGTCGACAGCGAGGAGAAACGTTACGAGGGCGTCGTCGCTTCGGCAGTCATGCGCGCGATGTTCCCGAAGGACGCCGGTCGCCGCGCCTTCCTGCAATCGCTTGGCGCTTCGACCGCACTCGCCGCGCTATCGCAATTCTTTCCGTTGAAGACGGCGACCGAATTGTTCGCCGCCGGCGGCCCAATCGAAAAGAAAGACCTCAAGATCGGATTTATTCCGATCACCTGCGCCACGCCGATCATCATGGCCAAGCCGATGGGCTTCTATGAGAAGCACGGGCTCAATGTTGACGTGATCAAGACGGCCGGCTGGGCGGTGATCCGCGACAAGACGCTCAACAAGGAATACGACGCCGCCCATATGCTGTCGCCGATGCCGCTCGCGATTTCGCTTGGCGTCGGATCGAATGCGATCCCCTACACCGCGCCGGCGATCGAGAACATCAACGGTCAGGCCATCACGCTCGCCATCAAGCACAAGGACAAGCGCGATCCGAAGGACTGGAAGGGATTCAAGTTCGCGGTGCCGTTCGACTATTCGATGCATAATTATCTGCTGCGCTATTATCTCGCCGAGCACGGCCTCGATCCCGACCAGGACGTTCAGATTCGCGCTGTGCCGCCGCCGGAAATGGTCGCCAATCTGCGGGCCGACAATATCGACGGCTTCCTCGGTCCCGATCCGATGAATCAGCGCGCGGTCTATGACGGCGTCGGCTTCATCCATTTGCTGTCGAAAGAAATATGGGACGGGCATCCCTGCTGCGCGTTCGCCGCCTCGAAGGAGTTCGTCACCCAGACGCCGAACACTTATGCCGCGCTGCTCAAGTCGATCATTGATGCCACCGCCTTCGCGCATAAGCCGGAAAACCGCAAGCAGATCGCCGAAGCCGTCGCGCCGGCCAATTATATCAATCAGCCGGTCACCGTGCTGGAGCAGATCCTGACCGGCACCTATGCCGATGGCCTCGGCAACGTGAAGACCGACGCCAACCGGGTCGACTTCGATCCGTTCCCCTGGCAGTCGTTCGCGGTCTGGATCATGACCCAGATGAAGCGTTGGGGTCAGCTCAAGGGCGACGTCGATTACAACAAGGTGGCGCAGGACGTCTACCTCGCCACCGACACCGCCAAGCTCATGAAGGAAATGGGTCTGACGCCGCCGGCGGCGACCTCGAAGACCTTCGTGGTCATGGGCAAGGCCTTCGATCCGTCAAAGCCCGAGGACTATATCAAGAGCTTCAAGATCAAGAAGGCTGTGTAATGACGGCTGCCGGGCCGCAAACATTCAGCATTTACTCAGGGACGGGAGGGTCCGTATGATCCTCCCGCTCTCCTGGCGCGCGGCGATCGTGTCGCTGGTGCTGTTCTTCTGCTTCATCGTGGCATGGCATCTCGCCACGCGCGGGACCGGCTCCGTGCAGCAGATGAGCCCGGAATACGCCAAGCTCATGGGCGCGACCGCGACCCAGGGCAAATCGGCCATGCCGGGTCCGCTCGATGTCGGCGCCAAGCTTTGGGAGCACGCGCGGCATCCATTCTACGACAACGGACCGAACGACAAGGGCGTCGGTATTCAGCTCGCTTTTTCGATCGCGCGCGTCGCCATCGGCTATTTCTTGGCGGTCATTGTCGCGGTGCCGATCGGCTTCATGATCGGCATGTCGCCGTTGATGAGCAAGGCGCTCGACCCGTTCATCCAGGTCATGAAGCCGATCTCGCCGCTCGCCTGGATGCCGCTCGCGCTCTACACTATCAAGGACTCCGGCCTGTCCTCAATCTTCGTGATCTTCATCTGCTCGCTCTGGCCGACCATGATCAATACCGCCTTCGGCGTGGCCTCGGTGCGGCGCGAATGGCTGAACGTCGCGAAAACGCTTGAGGTCGGCACCTTCCGCCGCGCCTTCACCATCATCCTGCCGGCGGCGGCGCCCACGATCCTCACCGGCATGCGCATTTCCATCGGCATCGCCTGGCTGGTGATCGTCGCGGCCGAAATGTTGGTCGGCGGCACCGGCATTGGTTACTTCGTTTGGAATGAATGGAATAATTTATCGATTACGAATGTGATCACCGCGATTTTGCTGATCGGCGTGGTCGGCATGCTGCTCGACCTGATCCTGGCGCGGCTCACCCGGCTGGTCACCTTTCCGGAGTGAGCATGGCCGACAAGTTCATCTCCATCGAAGGCATATCGCGGCGCTTTGCCGGCCCCAGCGGCGGCAGCACGGCGGTGTTCGAGGACTTGTGGCTGGCGATGGCGCGCGGCGAATTCGTCTGCGTCATCGGCCATTCCGGCTGCGGCAAGACCACCGTGCTCAACATCCTCGCCGGCCTCGACACGCCCTCGACCGGCACGGTGATCGTCGACGGCAAGGAAATCGAAGGCCCCAGCCTCGACCGCGCGGTGATCTTCCAGAGCCACGCTTTGCTGCCGTGGCGCACGGTGCTGGGCAACGTCGCCTATGCGGTGTCGTCGCGCCATCGCGACTGGGGCAAGGCGCGCATCGCGCAACACGCCGAGAGGTTCATCGATCTGGTCGGCCTCACCGGCGCCGAGCACAAGCGGCCGGCCGAGTTGTCCGGCGGCATGAAGCAGCGCGTCGGCATCGCCCGCGCGCTGTCGAT
>Ga0207932_1000364_pt1 | contig 15366 bp, 8 predicted proteins | sample NGESurdeep092012_FD_184480 | JGI IMG/M metagenome (GOLD analysis project Ga0207932, IMG submission 184480) | Arctic peat soil microbial communities from Barrow, Alaska - NGEE Surface sample 415-2 deep-092012 (SPAdes) | ecosystem: Environmental > Terrestrial > Soil > Wetlands > Peat ...
AACCGGAACGTCAATCCCGCCCGCTTCGTCACGTCAGTGAAGCGAATCGGGGGCCCGGGAGAAGAGGAAGAGGGAGATTCTTCGAATGGGTAAGAGGGCAGGGGCACGAGCAGGAGCGCTGCGAGAAGCACTGAGGCGCACCGCAAGACTATCTTTCCCCCAGCGCCTTTCGGAACCGCTCGGGCCCGACCTTCCGTGTGAGCGTTTCCTCGAGGAACTTCGGATCGGGATGGCGTTCTGTCTCGGGATACGGATACGCGGACATCGCGTGGAACGGCCAGGGCCCGTACGACTGCCCCGTGACGGTGTTCTTGTCGAAGTCCTTGTCCCAGCCGTCGGAGACGAGGATCCAGTCACGGCGCCACCCCGCGGCGAGGGGCGGGAGCTTCGAGGCGTCGTACGTGATCCTTATCGCGTCGCCTCCCTTGAACGCGACCCAGCGGTCGTCGGCCTTCGAGAGGAATTCCGTCACGTCGCCGAGGCGCGTCACACGGCCGGGCACGTCCTCCCAGCGCGGAGCGGTCGAGACGTCACCGTGGTCGAACACTTCGGGGCCGTCGGGCGTCTCGCGGTACCCGCGCGGAAACCCGCGTTCGGAGAGCACGGCGGACGCCGGAGAGAGGAGCGTCGTGACGACTTCCACGGCCGGGTCGTTCACCGTGACGAAGGCCTCGTCCCAGAAAATCGCCATCGTCGTCCGGATGCGGACGCGCGGGTCCTCCGGATCGACGAGGCCCGTCAGGTCGACCGGCATCGTCTTCGTCTTCCCCGCGGGGAAGCCAAACGACTCCATCGCGACTCTCCAGCCGCCCGCGCCATCCGGCACTTCGAGGACGGGCGGGAAATGCGCGAGGTCCTTCCGCTGCGAGAGCGAGACGTTGATCGACGTGTCCGTGTAGAAGATCCAGCCCGAAAGGTAGAGGATCACGCGATCCCCCGCCGTCACGTCCCCGAGGTCGAGGACGAGGGAATGTTCCTTTCGGACTCCCTGATAGAAGGTTTCGGGCCCCGGCCCCACGTAGACCTGATCGCGGCGGGCGAGCCGGGCGGTCACGTCCTCGGGGCGGCCCGAGGCGTCGGAGAATGCGGCGCGCACGGGCCGCGGGCGCGCGACGGTGAAGAGCTTTTTCTCCGTGACGCCCGGAATCGTGCGCTCGTTCGGCACGACTCCCGTGCCCTCGGGATGGTCGACGGCCATCAGCGTGGCCTCGTCGAGGAACGCGACCTCCCACAGCTCCTCCGTGTAGTCGACCTGGAGCCGGCCGGCGGCATCCGCCCGAAGCGTCGCTCCATCGATGAACAGCCACTCGCGCGCGTCCCAGCCCGCGAGGTGGACGCCGTCATAAAGGAGCCCGATCGGCGAGCGTCCGAGTGCATCGGAAACGAAGCTCCAGACGCCCGTCTCGCCATTCAACGCGTAGACGAACGGGCACGAGCCCTTGAGCTGCTGGATTTCCTTCACGACCGACTTCGCCTTCTGGTCGAAGAGGTTCTGCGGCACGCCGTTCGTCCACGTGGCCCGCACCACGTCGGCCTTCGCGCGCGCGCCGAGACCGACGTGCGTCGGCAGGAGGCCCGCGAGACGCGCGACGTAAAGGTTCCCCGCCTTCACTTCGACGAGGCTTCCGACGCCCTGCCTGTTCACCTTTCCAGAGCCCGTGGGCAGCCCCTCGAGAACGACGTCCAGCCAGCCGTTCGCGTTCCCGCCGTCGTTGATGAGCACGCTGGTTTTCCCGCCAGCCGAGACGAGGAGGTCGAGATCTCCGTCCTTGTCGACGTCGTACGCGACCAGCGTTTCCGCTCCTGTCAGGTCAGAAGAAAACGAATTCTTCTTAGAAGGTGAAGAGAAGACAGCCCAGTCCGCGAACTTGCCTCCTCCCAGGTTTCTATACGCGCGAATGCCGTCCGAAGAGGCCGCGATCACGTCCGGGAAGCCGTCGTTGTCGAAGTCGGCAAGCACCACCGCCCGCATCGCGGCCGAGGCGCCCGCAGCGTCGAGCCCGCTCCCTGCTCCTTCCAAGAAATCCCCATCGCCCTTGCCTATGAGCAGGCGTAGCCCACGCGAGGTGGCGACGACGATATCGGGGATCCCGTCCGCGTTCACGTCCTCCACAGCAACGTCCATTGCGCCCGAGACGTGGAGCGGCACGGTCTTGAAGACGCCTTGGCGCAGGTTGAGGCGCAGGACGAGGTCGCCCCGCGCGTCGATCGTCACGAGGTCGGGATCCCCGTCCCGGTCCACGTCGGAGACGACGACCTTCTTCGACGCGAACTTCGCGTCGCCCGTCTTCGCCGTCACGTCCGTGAACGTGCCGTCGAGGTTGTTGCGGAGGAGCTGGTCGGGCTTGTTGCCGCCGAAGAGGTAGACGTCGAGGTCGCCGTCGAGGTCGAAGTCGAAGAAGGCGGCGTGAGCGTACCCCGCCGGGACCTGATAAACGGCGGCAGTCCCGGAGTTGGAGAGATCCACTTTACGAAGGAGACGTGCGACGGGCTCTTCCGAGGGCGCGGGAGAACGGAACGAGACCGGGATCGCCGCGCCCGCCCCCGCGCGCAGCCCTTCCTCCACTTTCGAAGAGAAACTCTGGACCGGCAGCCCCACCACCTGCGTGAACACCTCGGCGAGCGACTGCTGATACCGCGGCGTCACCTTAAGGACGTTCTCCAGGACGCGGACCTTGACGGTCGCGCCCTTGACGTCGCCGCCGCCGAGGAGCGTCCTGGCCTCCCCGAGAAACTGACGCGCGCGCGCGTCGCCGTCCGAGACGAGAGGGTCGAGCTCGGCGACACCCTTCGACAGCGCGGGCGCGTCGCCTGCCTCCCCCTGGAGGACGAGAAGCTTCAATCGCGCCGGCAGATTCGAAGGCGAGCGGGCGACGATCTCGGCGAGGCGCGTCCTCCGGGCGGCCTTTTCGGCCGGCGAGGAGGACGGGTCCGTCTCGACGCTCCGCGCGAACCGCCAGCGCGACTCGAGATCGCGCGGGTCGAGGGCCGCCGCCTTCTCGAGGGCGGCCCGGACGGCGGCGGGACGATTCCGCTCGTTCTCGAGGACGGCGCGGATCGCGTGGAGATCCGCCCGATCCGCCAGTGCGAGCGCCTTGCCGAGGAGCGCTTCGGCACCCGGAAGATCCTTCCCGCGCAAAGCCGCGACGGCGCCGTTCGCGAGAGGCAGCGCCTCCCCCGGCACCGCGTCCGCCAGCTTAGCGAACGTCGCCCGGGCCTCCTTCGGCCGGTCCTCCTCGAGCTGCGCGAGCCCCACGTTGCGCAGCGTCAGGATGCGTGACGCCTGCTCGGGGGAGAACCGGGGAGAAGAAGATATTTCTGCTGAAGAGAAAGACGAGGAGAGAAGGGCCGCGGCAAGCGGCAACGCAATGCACAGCGGGAAGCGTTCGAAGAGAGACCGTTTCATTGAAAGGGGATTATGGACGGAGCGCGGCCACCCGCTCGATTCTCCTTCCCTCTTCACCTTCTAAGAAAATCCCTCTTCTCTTTTCTCCCCTCGACCAGCGTCACGAGCGTGCCGGCCGGCACGTCGTGGAGCGTGTCCCGGCGGCCGTCCGGCCAGCGAACCTCGATGACGTCCGCCGCTTTCGCGCCTCCGAGACCGAAGAGGAGGTCGTGGGACGACTGCGACAGGTACGACGAGCCCGCGCGCACCTCGCGAAGCTGGACCCGGCCGTTCACTCGAAGGCGCACCACGGCGCCTAGGGCGTCGCGGTTCAAGCCGTGATCGGCGGAAAGCCGGACGACGACGCGCCCCCCGCCCTCTCCCCACGCGTTCCGATAGAGATGGAGCGGCCCGCGGAAGCACGAGAGCACGACCTCCGGCGCTCCGTCGCCGTCGAGATCCGCGTAGGCGAGGCCGCGCGTGTCCTCGAGCGTGTCGAACCCTTCCACGAACGCGCGCTCCTCGAACGTGCCGTCGCCTCGGTTCCAGAAAAGCCTCTTCGGCGTCCGCGAGGCCATGCCGTTGACGCCGAAGTCGATGCCCCCCCACACGCCGTCGTGAAAGTTCACGCCTTCGCGCCCCATCGCGTTCCAGAAGGAAATCTCGTCGTCGACGCCCGTCGTCGCCCGGAACATGCCGTTCACGACGAGGAGGTCCTCGCGGCCCTTGCCGTCGAGGTCCACGAACTCCGCGCCCCAGGCCCAGCCGCCGTCCGCGACCCCGGCCGCTTCCGACGTGCGCGCGAACTTCAGACCCCCGAGATTGCGGAAGAGCGCGTCTCCGCCGGAGCGCCGCCGCATCATCTTCCCCATGTACGGGCGCACGAGGCCCACGCCCGGAAGCGGCGGCATGGGCCAGCGCGAGTCGTTGAGGATCCAGCGATAGGGCGTCCAGTAATCCGAGACGTGCAGGTCCCACCGGCCGTCGCCGTCGTAGTCCCCCCACGCGACGCCCATTCCGTAGCCCTCGTCCTCCGTGCCGTTCGTCCTGGCGATGTTCACGAAGAACGGGTGGCCGAAGGTGGAGCGGTTCTCGAAGAATCCGTTCTTGCCGAAGTCGTTCGCGACGTAGAGGTCGTCATCGCCGTCATCGTCCGCGTCGCAGGCTCCGGCGGCCAGGCCCCAGCCCACGTCGCCGAGGCCGGAGGCCGCCGTCTCGTCGACGAAAAAGGGATGCCCGTCGCGCTCGACGTTCCGGAAGAAGCGGTCGCCTCCGCCGTTCCTGCCGTCATAAACGGGACCCGTGACGCGCGCGTCTCCGTAGCTCGCGACGAAAAGGTCGACGCGGCCGTCCCGGTCGGCGTCGAAGAACACCGCGGACGTGAACGGCCCCGAGAGGCCGGCAAGACCCCACTCCTGGGTGACGTCGCAGAACTTCCCGTTCCCGAGATTCTTCAGGAGGCGGCACGGGGAGATGTGATTCGAGAGAAAGAGGTCCGCCAGCCCGTCCCCGTCCACGTCGGCCGCGACCCCGCCGGAGGCTTCCATCTCCGGCAGGAGGTCGAGCCCGGAGCCGGCCGTCGCGTCGCGAAAATGGCCCGTTCCGTCGTTCAGGAAGAGCCGCGGGTGCCGATTCGGGACGATGACGTCGATGAAACCGTCGCCGTCGACGTCGACGAGGAGGACGCCGGGATGGTGGTGCGTCGCGGGGAGGCAGAGGTTCGTCGACTCCACGGGATCGAGGGGTTCGTGCGGCGCGACAAGGCCGCGGGAAGCGGCCTCCTCGAAAAGATGAGGGACGCCGCGCTGGATGACGGCGGGCCCGTTCACCGCGAGGGCGGAGCGCAACTGCCAACGGCCATCCGGAAAGGATTCGGGGGTTCTTCTCCGAAAGAGGGAGAGATCGAAGAATACGTTCGCGGCCACGCGTTCGGGCGAATCCTCGCGCGCCCAGCCCTGCAAGCGAAATTCGACGCGAACGGTCAGGTCCGAAGAGGATTTCTTCTGAAGGTCGATGATTCGGACGGCCGAGCTGCAGCGATTCCCACATGCGCCCCGCCACCTTTCTCCAAGCTCTCGCAAAGGCGCTGCCGTCGCAGACTCCATCGCGCCGACGCCCTCTTCCTTCTTCCCTTCAAAGAAATTTTCTCTTAGCTCTTCTACGAACTCCGCCGTCCCGAACGAGTACTCCTCGAGCGTGGGCATCGGCCGCGTGCCGCCGCACGCCGGCACAAACATCGCCACGGCGATGAGCTCGAACAGGGCGATGGGATGCCGTACCACCCGGCAATGGTAAAACACGGGATCGTGACGAGACCCGTCGTTCGCGCCCTCGCCGCCGCCGGCCTCGCGGCGCTCCTCTCGGGGCACGCGCATGCGGAGTCCGACACGCCGCGCGCGCCCGAGACGCGGTGGGACCCGCCGAAAGAAGCGCTGCCTCCCGCCCGTCCCCCCGCCCGGCTGCCGGATGGCCTGACGGCCGACGCGCTCACTGGCCGGACGATCTCGCTCGCCGAGGCCATCGACGTGGCTCTTCGCAACAGCCCGCTGACGCGTCAGAGCTGGCTCCTGACGCAGGCGGCTGCGGCGGACCTGGGCAGCCGCCGCTCGGCGTATTACCCGTCGATCGAGGCCGACTTCTCGGCCCAACGCCAGAAGCTTTCGTCGCTGGGCGGAAGCGTCACAGTGCTCACGACGACCTACACGCCGTCCGCCAGCCTCAACTGGCTGCTCCTCGACTTCGGCGGCCGGTCCGGCGACGTCGCGGAAGCCCGGCGACGTCTCTGGGCGGCCGACTTCACGCACGACGCCACGATGAACGACCTCGTCCTCGGGGTCGCGCAGGCCTACTACTCGTATCAGGGAGCACGCGCGCTTCTCGTGGCGCAGGAAGCGAACGTGAAGCAGGCCGACACGAACTACAAGGCCGCCGTCGCGCGGCACGACGCCGGCGTCGCGACGATCGCGGACGTCCTGCAGGCGCGGACGCAGCTCTCCCAGCAGCGCCTCTCGTACGACACGGTGCGCGGCCAGATCGAGACATATCGCGGACAGCTCGCGACCGCGCTCGGCGTGCCCGTCAACCTCCCGGTCGACACCGCCGCTCTCCCGGAGTCCGTGAACGAAGATGCGACCGTCGCCTCCGTGGACCGGCTCATCGCCGAGGCCGAGAGCATCAGGCCCGACCTGGCCGCCGTCCGCTCGCGCGCCGCCGCGGCCCGTGCGCACGTGCGCTCCGTCCGCGCGGCGGGCCTTCCCACGCTCGGGGCCTCGGCCTCCATGAGCCGCCCGTACTACGACAACGCCGGCGCGGCACTTCCATATGCCGACAACTATTCGCTCGGGCTGTTCCTTCGCGTCCCGCTCTTCACGGGATTCAAGACGGCTTACGACACGAAGAGCGCCGAGGCGCTGGCGGACGCCGCGGACGCGGGCGCCGAGAGCACGTCGCAGCTCGTGATCTTCCAGGTGTGGAGCAGCTACTACGGCCTCACGACCGCCGCCGAGCAGGTGCGGGCCTCCCGCGATCTCCTCGAGAGCGCCCGGGAGTCCGCGGAAGTCGCCCGCGGCCGCTACCGCGAGGGCGTCGGAAGCATCCTCGATCTCCTCATTGCCGAAAGCGCCTACGCAAACGCGCTCGCCCAGGATGTGCGGAGCCGCGCCGGCTTCCTCCTCGCCATGGCGCAGCTCGCGCACGACACCGGAACCGTCGATCTCGGGCCCGGCGCGCCCGAAAAGAAGGGAACTCCATGAAGCTCCGGCGTCTCGCCGCTCTCGTTTCGGTCGCCTTTCTCGCTGGCTCCTGTGGCGCGAAAGACAAGAAGCCGGCGGCGCCACCGGGCGTTCCTGTCACTGCCGGCGTCGTCGAGAAGAAAGACGTGCCGCTCGAGGCCGTTGCGGTCGGACACGTCGACGCCTTCTCCACGGTCGCGGTGCGGACGCGCGTGGGCGGCGAGGTCACGAGCGTCGGTTTCCGCGAAGGCCAGGACGTGAAGCAAGGCGACCTGCTGTTCGAGATCGACCGCCGGTCCTACCAGGCCGCGCTGGCCGAGGCCGAGGCGAACCTCGAGCGGGATCGCGCCCGCGCCCGCGAGGCGGACGAGAACCTGAAGCGTTACGCCGAGCTCGTCAAGAAGGACTACGTCACGCAGGAGCAGTTCTCTCAGGCGACGGCAAACGCGGATGCCTTGAAGGCCACCGTGAAGGCGGACGACGCCGCCGTCGAGACGGCGCGCTTGAACGTCTCGTACTGCCAGATCGCCGCGCCGATCTCGGGCCGGACGGGCGGCCTCCTCGTGCACTCCGGCAACATGATCAAGGCGAACGACGACCGCGCTCTCGTCGTCATCAACCAGGTCGAGCCCATCTACGTCACGTTCGCGTTGCCCGAGGCGGTCCTCGCGGACGTCAAGAGGCGTGCGGCGGCCGGCGCGCTGAAGGTGAGCGCGTTGCCGAACGGACCGGGCCTGACGCCCTCCGAGGGCACGCTCTCCTTCATCGACAACACGGTGGACACGACCACCGGCACGATCAACCTGAGGGCCACGTTCCTGAACCACGACCGCGCGCTCTGGCCCGGACAGTTCACGAACGTCTCGCTCACGCTCGCGACCGAAGCGAACGCCGTCGTCGCGCTCACGCCCGCGGTCCAGGCCGGGCAACAGGGCTCCTACGTGTATGTCATCAAGTCGGACGGCACGGTCGAGGCCCGGACCGTCGTCGTGCGCCGCACCTGGCAGCAGTGGTCCGTGATCGACAAGGGGCTCGCTCCCGGCGAGCGGGTCGTGACCGACGGACAGCTTCGTCTCGCGCCCGGGGCGAAGGTCGCGATCAAGTGAATATTTCCGAGGTCTTCATCCGGCGCCCGGTCGCCACCACGCTCGTGATGCTCGGGATCCTGTTTTTCGGCATCGTGGGCTACCGGCTCCTCCCGGTTTCGGCCCTGCCGAACGTTGACTTTCCGACGATCCAGGTGACCGCGGCGCTCCCGGGAGCGAGCCCCGAGACGATGGCCTCCGCGGTCGCGACGCCGCTCGAGCGCCAGTTCACGACGATCGCAGGCCTCGACAACATGAACTCGACGAGCATCCTCGGCGTCACGCAGGTGACGCTTCAGTTCAGCCTGAACCGCAACCTCGACGCGGCCGCCCAGGACGTGCAGGCCGCCATCGGCGCCGCCTCGCGCCAGCTCCCTCCCGGGATGCCGAGCCCTCCGACCTACCAGAAGGTCAATCCGGCCGACCAGCCCATCCTCTTCATCGCCCTCACCTCGCCGACGCTCGCCCTCTCGACGCTCGACGAGTACGCCGAGACGATCATGGCGCAGCGCATCTCGACGGTCTCCGGCGTCGCGCAGGTGCTGGTGTACGGCGCGCAGAAATACGCCGTGCGCGTCCAGGTCGACCCGCGCGCGCTCGCCTACCGGGGCATCGGAATCGACGAGGCTTCCGCCGCCGTCGCGGCCGCGAACGTGAACATTCCGACGGGGACGCTCTGGGGCCAGGACACGGCATACACGGTGCAGGCCACCGGCCAGCTCACGGAGGCGGCCGAGTACGGCCCGCTCATCGTGGCCTACCGGAACGGGTCGCCGGTGAGGGTGAAGGACATCGGCCGCGCCATCGACAGCGTCGAGAACGACAAGACGGCGTCGTGGTTTATCGACAAGAACGGCCCGACCCGCAGCATCGTCCTCGCGATCCAGAAGCAGCCCGGCGAGAACACGGTCGAGGTCGTCTCGAACATCAGGAAGCTGATTCCCGTGTTCCAAGGCATGCTCCCGGGCTCGGCGAAGCTCAACATCCTCTTCGACCGCTCGCAGTCCATTCGAGAGTCCGTCTCCGACGTGAAGTTCACGCTGTGGCTGACGCTCGCGCTCGTCGTCCTCGTGATCTTCCTGTTCCTGAGAAACCTCTCGGCGACCGTCATCCCGTCGCTCGCCCTGCCGCTCTCGATCGCCGGGACTTTCGCCGCGATGTATGCGCTCGGCTACAGCATGGACAACCTGTCGCTGATGGCGCTCACGCTCTCGGTGGGGTTCGTCGTGGACGACGCGATCGTGGTCCTCGAGAACATCGTCCGGCACATCGAGATGGGCGAGAAGGTCTTCGAGGCCGCCCTGAACGGCACGAAGGAGATCGGATTCACGATCCTCTCCATGACGTTGTCCCTCGCCGCCGTGTTCATTCCGCTGCTCTTCATGGGCGGGATCATCGGACGGCTGTTTCGCGAGTTCGCGGTCACGATCACCGTCGCGATCCTCGTGTCCGGTTTCGTCTCGCTGACACTCACGCCCATGCTCTGCGCCCGCTACCTGAAGGCGCGCGACGAGAAGAGGCAGCCCGGCCGCCTCTACGTGGCCTCCGAGCGCGTTTTCGACGCGTCGCTCGCTCTCTACGAACGCGGCCTGAAGTGGGCTCTGAGGCAGAAACGGCTGATGCTGGCCTTCTCGGCTCTCGTCCTTCTCGCCACGATCTGGCTCTTCCGGATCGTCCCGAAGGGCTTCATTCCGAGCGACGACACCGGGCAGATCTTCGCCCCCACCGAGGCGGCGCAGGGCATCTCGTTCGAGGCCATGGTTCACCACCAGCAGGCGGCCGCGGAGGTCGTGAGGGCCAACCCGAACGTCGAGGCCTTCATGTCGAGCTGCGGCAACCGCGGCAACAACGTCCAGGGCGGAAATACGGGCACAATCATGATGCGCCTGAAGCCCCGCGACGAGCGCACGCTCTCGGCCGACCAGATCATCCAGCAACTGCGCCCGGGGCTCGCGCAGATCCCCGGAATCCGGGTCTATCCCCAGAACCTGCCGCCGATCCGGCTGGGAGGAGCGCTCACGCGGGCGCAGTACCAGTTCACGCTGCAGGCGTCCGACACGAAGGACCTCTACCTGGCCGCGCCCCTTCTCGAGGAGAAGATGCGCGGGATCCCGGGTCTTCAGGACGTCAACAGCGACCTTCAGCTCCGCAACCCGACCGCCTATCTCACGATCGACCGCGATCGGACGGCCGCGCTCGGCGTCACGCCGGAATCCATCGAGAACGCGCTCTACACGGCGTACGGCTCGCGCCAGATCTCCACGATCTACTCTCCCAACAACGAGTACCAGGTGATCATGGAGCTGATGCCGCAGTTCCAGCGCGACCCGTCGGCGTTCCAGCTCCTGTACGTCCGGTCGAAAAAGGGTGACCTCATCCCTCTCTCGGCGATCACGAAGCTCGAAAAGACCGTGGGCCCCCTCGCCGTCAACCACGTGGGCCAGCTTCCGGCCGTGACGATCTCCTTCAACCTGCCGCCCGGCGTCTCGCTCGGCGAGGCGGTCGCGAGAATCAGCAAGGTCGCGCGCGAGACGCTGCCCGCCACCATTCAGACGACCTTCCAGGGGACGGCCCAGGCGTTCGAAGCATCGCAGAAGGGACTCGGGCTCCTCCTCCTCGTCGCGATCCTCGTGATCTACATGGTGCTCGGCATCCTGTACGAGGACTTCCTGCACCCGCTCACGATCCTGTCGGCTCTCCCCTTCGCCGGCTTCGGAGCGCTGCTCACTCTGCTCATCTTCAAGGTGGAGCTGTCGATCTACGCCTTCGTGGGCGTCATCCTGCTCGTCGGCCTCGTGAAGAAGAACGGCATCATGATGGTTGACTTCGCCGCCGAAGGGCGCCGCGCGGGCAAGAGCGCCGAGGAAGCGATTTACGAGGCCTGTGTCGTGCGCTTCCGCCCGATCATGATGACGACGATGGCCGCGCTCATGGGCACGCTTCCGATCGCGCTCGGTTTCGGAGCGGGCGCCGAGTCGCGGCGACCGCTCGGCCTCGCCGTCGTCGGCGGACTCCTCTTCTCACAGATGATCACGCTTTACGTCACGCCGGTCTTCTATGTTTACATGGACCATCTGGACCAGTGGATCGGGCGGCGGAGGCGCAAGCGCGCGGAGGACGGCTCCTATGAGGCCACGCCGAGCAGCCGCGCGACGACGTCCGCGGCGCTGTAGGACGCCGCGCCGGGCGCGAGGAAGCGGGCGGTGTCGGCGACGTCGTCGCCCGAGGTGACGAGCGTCTTCTCGACGATCCCCCCGGCCCGCGTCTGGCCGATCCCGATGTCCGCCATGAGCGCGTTGCAGAGGCACTTGCGGCCCTGCGCGTTCTCTTCCCCGCCGCCCTTGGCGATGTAGTGGGCCACGGGCTCGGACGCGCAGCGATACCCCGTCGACCCGTCTTCCTTGCGATACGGCTCGCGCAGATACCCGAGATCGCAGATGCGCGTGCGCGCGAGGTACTCGGCCTCGCTCGACAGTGTGCCCTCGAGCTGCACGACCTTGAACGGGAAGCCCGTCGGCGACGCGACGGGATCCGTGAAGATGCGCGCTGAGCCTGCGGCCGCGAGGCGTAGGACGCGCTCCTTCGTCGCGGTATCCAGCCCGGACTCGACGCAGTAGGCGAACGCGGTGCCGACCTGGATGCCCGCCGCCCCGCGCGCGAGCGCGTCGCGCAGGCCCTCGGCCGTGCCGCGCCCGCCCGCGAGCCAGAACGGGAGCCCGAGCTCGCGCATCTTCGCGAGATCGACGACGTCGCGCTCCCCGTACACGGGCTCGCCTGCCGCCGAGAGAGGCGGCTTGCCGCGCGGCGGCGCGTTGTGCCCGCCCGCCGTGGGGCCTTCGATGATGAACCCGTCGACGCGCCCGTTCGCCTTGCGGCTGAGCGTGAGGGCGAGCGTATTCGACGCGATGATCGGCAGGAAGAGCGGCCGCTTCATCGCGGGCGGCGTGCCTTCGATCCAGTCGGACGGCGAGAACCGCATGAGTGTGTCGTCGCCCTCGATCGAGCCCGTGATGCTGAGCGGATACTCCGCCGGCCCGTGGAGGGCGAAGGTGTCGAGGACGCCCGGAACGCGGATCGGGATACCGGCGCCCATGAGGACGGCCGCCACGCCGGCGAGCATCGCGCCGTAAATCGACGGCAACACCGGCAGCTGGATCTTCTCGAGGTAGTTGATCCCGACGGGCCCGTCGTGTCCCTCGCGCGCGAGGAAGACCTCGGCGAAGTTCGCGACGATGCAGAGCTCGATCAGCTCGCGCGCCGAGCCCGTCCGCGCGTACATCGGGATCGCCCGGTAGGGCGTGCCCGCGGGCCGGCCGCCCTCGACGAAATGGCGCGCAAGAACGCGTCCGGCCATCTCCGGGAACGGGAAGCGGGCGATCGCGCGGCGCATGTGCCCGCCCGGGTCGCCGTCCTGCAGGCGCCTCGAGACGATCACGTCGAGCGCGGTCCCCGAGACCACGCCGAGCTGGCCGAGGCGCGACACCGCATTCGCGAGCGTCCAGTTCGAGACGCCGGCGCCCATTCCACCTTGGATGATTTTCGGCAACACCGACACGGGGGCCTTTCCGGCCTGGAGGTCGGCCAGCTTCAGGATATACCCCGGGTCGGGCGCGTCGTATAACGCATTGAGTTGACGCAGCGCGTAATAAGCCCTATATTGTTCTCGGGATACCGCCCAGGGGAGGTGCCCTGTGAACCAAACGCCGAATCCCGCCCCGAGCCCCCGAAGATCGAGGCCGGTCGCACCGGTCGAGGCCGGCCAATACACGTGTCTCCAGTGTCCGGCATGCGGCAGCGAGGCCTGCCCCACGCTGCAGGATCTCGGGATGTACTGCGACACCCTCTGTGCCGCGTCGGAAGCCACGCGGGCCGAAAAGCACCCGAAGAGCAGGCCCGCCGCCGCCTGAACGTCAGCCCAGGATCAGCCCAGGAAGAGCGTGACGAGCCGGTTCGCGACGAACGCGCCGGAGTACGCGAGAAGGCCCATGTACGCGAACTGGATGGCCGGCCACTTCCAGCCGCCCGTCTCGCGCCGCACGACGGCGACCGTCGAGAGGCACTGCATCGCGAACGCGAAGAAGACGAGGAGCGCGACCGCTCCGCCCGGCGTGAGGTCGTGCCGGAGCGCGGCCTGCAGGCCAACGCTTCCGGCCTTCGGGTCCATGCCGTAGAGCGTGCCGAGCGTGCCGACGATGACCTCGCGCGCCGCGAGAGACATCACGATGCCGATGCCGATCCGCCAGTCGAATCCGAGCGGCCTCACGAACGGCTCGATCAGGCGGCCGATCGTGCCGGCCACGCTGCTCGCGATCTCGGGCACCTGCCCCCCCGAGAGGGGTAGGTGCGCGAGAATCCACAGCACGACCGCGACGCCGAGGATCACCGTGCCGGCGCGGCGGAGAAAGATCTTCGCGCGGTCGAACATCCGGAGACCGATCTGCCGAAGCGTGGGCCGCCGGTAGGGCGGCATCTCGAGCAGGAACGGCGCCCCGTCGCTCTTCAGGACGGACGACTTCAGGAGCCGTGCGGTGCCGAAGGCGGCGAGGAAGCCAAGGAGATAGAGGCCGAGCATCGCGGCCGCGCGCGTGCCGAGAAGCGGCCCGAGCAGCGGACGCTCGGGAAGGAAGGCCGCGATGATGAGCGTGTAGACGGGCAGCCGCGCCGAGCAGGTCATGAAGGGCGCGATGAGGATCGTCGCGATGCGGTCGCGCTTGTTCTCGATCGTCCGGGCCGCGAGCACGGCGGGCACGGCGCAGGCGTAGGCGGAGAGGAGGGGCAGGAACGACTTGCCCTGGAGGCCCGCCTTCCGCATCGTCCGGTCGGCGATCAGCGCGGCGCGTGCGAGATACCCCGAGTCCTCGAGAAGGCCGATGAAGAGGAAGAGCAGCAGGATCTGCGGAAGGAACACGACGACGGAACCCACGCCGCCCCACACCCCTTCGATGAGAAGCGACTTGAGCGCGGAGGCGGGCAGAACGCCCGAGAGCCAGGAGCCCGAAGCCGACACGGCGTGATCCACGGCGTCCATGAGGGGACGCGCCGCCGAGAAGATCGTCTGGAACACTGCAACGACGACGACGAGAAAGATGAGCGGGCCCGCGACGGGATGCAGGAACACGGCGTCGAGGCGGCGCGTCCAGACCGGCGGCGCGGGCTGGGAGTAGCCCGCCTTGTCCCCGATCGCCACCGCCCACTGCCGGCATTTCGGAATGTCGGCGAGGACCGGCAGGTCGAGGGACGGCGGCAGGCCCACCGCCCCGCTCAGGAACTCCCGCACCATCTCGAGGCCTTCGCCCCGGGACGCGCTGACGAGCGCGACCGGCACGCCGAGACGCGTCGCGAGCGCCTCGGGATCCACCGCTCCCCCGCGGTTCGCGAGCTCGTCGGCCATGTTCAGGACGACGAGCGTCGGCAAGCCCAAGGCGAGAATGGGCGCCGCGAGGACGAGATGGCGGTTCAGGTTCGTGGAGTCGAGAATCAGGAGGACGGCGTCGGGCTTCGGGGTTCCCGCCATTTCGCCCGCGAGAACGTCGCGCGTCACGCGTTCGTCCTCCGAGCGCGGCGTGAGGCTGTAGACGCCGGGCAGGTCGATGAGGACGACTTCGCGTTCCCCGGCCAGCCGCGCACGGCCGCGCCGCTGCTCCACGGTGACGCCCGGGAAGTTCGCGACCTTCTGTCGAAGGCCCGTCAGCCGGTTGAAAAGAGTCGACTTGCCGGAATTCGGCGGTCCGACGAGCGCGACGAGCCGAGGAGCGCTGCCATGGACCGGAAGCGCCGCCACCGGGCATCCCTCGCAGCTGTGGAGGAGGCTCACACGGCCCCCTCTCTCGCGACCTCGACGAGGAGGCGCCGCGCCGTGTCACGCCTCAGGGCGAACTCGGTGCCGTCCACGCGGAAAACGCGCGGGTCGCCCCCGGGCGCGCTCCGGGCCGCCACGATGCTCGCTCCCGGCAGAAATCCCAGCTCCATCAGGCGCGTCGCGTCGGCCTCCGGCAGGTCGATCCGCGCGAGGACGGCCGATGCGCCCGGGACGAGGTCGTCGAGGCTCATGGGACTCCGGCGGCTGGCCCCGCCTGTTCTGAGACTGAGTCGCATCTTCGTCATTATGCACCAACCCGGCCCGGGGGTGTCGATGATGCGAATGCGTCAGGCTTGCGGCTGGCCC
>Ga0207932_1000365_pt1 | contig 15366 bp, 10 predicted proteins | sample NGESurdeep092012_FD_184480 | JGI IMG/M metagenome (GOLD analysis project Ga0207932, IMG submission 184480) | Arctic peat soil microbial communities from Barrow, Alaska - NGEE Surface sample 415-2 deep-092012 (SPAdes) | ecosystem: Environmental > Terrestrial > Soil > Wetlands > Peat ...
TTTGAGGTCATGCATCCCGGCGATCGCGGCGCGCGTGGAAGGCCTGATCGGATCCGCCGCGGCGAGGAACCCGGCTGGCTTGCCGTCGACCGAGACGAAGAGAACTGTCTGGCCGCGCGCGCGCGCTGCGTCTGCTTCGGCGAGAAGCTCAGCAGGGAAAGGAGAGGAGAGAGAAGAAGGAGAAGAAAGATCTTCTTCGAATAGTGAAAGAGAACCGACGGCCACGATGTGGCCCTCGACTCGGGCCACAGCGCCCTTGCCGGCGATCGCGCGGAACTCGCGTGCTTCGGCCAGGGTCAGCCTTCTTTCATTCGAAGAAAATACGACGGCGCCCGCGAGTGGATGCTCGCTTGCGCGCTCCAGCGACGCGGCGATCCGAAGCAGGTCGTTCTCCTGCCACCCCTGCACGGGCCTGAGCAAAACGATCTTCGGCTTCCCCTCCGTTAGCGTGCCCGTCTTGTCCACGACGAGCGTGTTCACCTTTTCCAGCCGCTCGAGCGCTGCCGCGTCCTTGAAGAGGACCCCCGCCGTCGCGCCGCGGCCCATCGCGACCATGACGGACATCGGCGTCGCGAGGCCGAGCGCGCACGGGCAGGCGATGATGAGGACGGCGACGGCGTTCACGAGCGCGTGGACCAGGCGCGGCTCGGGCCCGACGAGCGCCCAGATCGCGAAGGTGAGGGCCGCGACGAGAATCACGACGGGAACGAAGACGGCGGCGACCTTGTCCGCGAGGCGCTGGATCGGCGCACGGCTCCGCTGGGCCTCGGACACCATCCGCACGATCTGCGCGAGGACGGTGTCGCCGCCCACCTTCAGCGCCTCGATGACGAGCGCGCCGTTTCCGTTCACCGTCGCGCCCGTCACGGCGTCGCCGGCCTTCTTGGCGACCGGAACCGGCTCGCCGGTAATCATGGATTCGTCCACCGCGCTCGTTCCCTCGACGACGCGGCCGTCGACGGGAACGCGCTCGCCCGGGCGCACGCGCACCCGGTCTCCGCTCTTCAGGCGCTCGATCGGGACGTCTTCGTCGGCACCGTCCGCGTTCACGAGCCGCGCCGTTTTCGGCGCCAGGCCGAGGAGCGCCCGGATCGCGCCGCCGGTGCGGTTCCGCGCGACGAGCTCCAGGACCTGCCCGAGAAGGACGAGCGTCGTGATGACGGCGGCCGCTTCGAAGTAGACGTCTTGCGTCGGGGAGTGGACCGAGGAGACCAAAAAAGATTTTCTTAGAAAGGAAAAGAGGGCCGGCAAGGCTCGGGCGACGCTGTAAAGGTAGGCCGCTCCGGTGCCGAGGGCGATCAACGTGAACATGTTCAGGTTGCGCGTCTTCACCGACGTCCATCCGCGCTGGAAGAACGGCCAGCCTGCCCAGAGCACGACCGGCGTCGAGAGGAGGACCTGGAGGAGCAGGTTCAGCCGCGGCGGGACGGCTCCGATGAGCCCGGGCGCCACCATCGCGCCCATTTCGAGGGCCAGGAGCGGCACGGTGAGCACGGCCGACACGATGAAGCGGCGCTTCATGTCGACGAGCTCGGGGTTCGGCGCGTCTTCCAGCGAGGTCGTCCGCGGCTCGAGCGCCATTCCGCAGATCGGGCACGCGCCGGGAGAGGGTCGCACGATCTCGGGGTGCATCGGGCACGTGTACTCGACTCCCGCGCCGACGGGCGGCGCGGAGGCCGCTAACGCCATCGGCTCGTGGCCGCGGCCTGATCCCCCAGCAAGATACTTCCCAGGCTCCCGGCGGAATTTCTCGAGACAACCCGCGCCGCAGAAGAAGTAGTTCTTCCCGCCGTGCACGATCGAGTGCTTCGTCCTGATCGGGTCGACGTTCATGCCGCAGACGAGGTCCTTCACGGTCCCGGGCGGCGGTGAAGAGGGCAGCGTTGGAAGAGTCATCGGTTCCATCATTCTCCCTTCGGGTTCAGACCGTGGCTTCAGCGGTGGCGAGCGGGGGCGTCTGCGCTCCTGGCAGCTCGCGCTGTTTCCAGAGGATGTAGACGGCCGGGTAGACGAGGAGCTCCAGCGCGAACGAGGTCACGAGGCCGCCGACCATCGGCGCCGCGATGCGCTTCATGAGATCGGCGCCGGCGCCCGTCGACCACATAATCGGAAGCAAGCCGAAAAACGCCGCACAGACCGTCATGGCCTTCGGTCTCACCCTCTTGACGGCGCCGTGAATGATCGACTCGATCAGGTCGGCGCGATTCCGAAGCAACCCCTTCGCCTTCGCCTCCGCGTGCGCGAGATCGAGAAACAGGAGCATGAAGATGCCGGTCTCGGCGTCGAGCCCCATGAGGGCGATCATCCCGACCCAGACGGCGATCGACAGGTTGTAGCCGAGAAGGTACAGGAACCACACGGCGCCGATGATCGAGAAGGGCACCGCGAGGAGGACGATCATCGTCTTCATCGCCGACTTCGTGTTCGCGTACATGAGCAGCCAGATGAGGACGAGCGTCACGGGGATGACGACCTTCAGGCGCTCCTTGACGCGGATCATGTTCTCGTACTGGCCGCTCCAAAGCAGCGTATAGCCAGGCGGCAGCTTGACCTTCTCGGCAACGGCCTTCTTCGCTTTCTCGACGTAGCCGCCGACGTCCTCCTTCGACGTGTCGAAGTCCACGTACACGTAGCCCGACAGGAGGCCGTTTTCGTTCCGGATCATGGCCGGGCCGCGCACCTGGTGGATCGCCGCGAGCTGGCCGAGCGGCACCTGGGCGCCGGACATCGTCGGCACGAGGACGCGGGCGAGCCGGTCGAGGTCCTCGCGCAGCTCGCGCGAGTAGCGCACGTTCACCGAGTAGCGTTCCCGGCCCTTGATGACCGTCGTGACCGTCTCGCCCCCGATCGCCGTCATGATGACGGCGTTCGCGTCGTCCACGGTGAGACCGTAGCGGGCGAGCGCGTCGCGGTCGAGGTCGAAGTCGATGAAGTAGCCGCCGGCCACCCGTTCGGCGAAGGCGGAACGCGTGCCGGGAACGGCCTTCACGGCCGCCTCGATCTCCGCGCCGATCCGCTCGATCTCCTTGAGATCCGCGCCGAAGACCTTGATGCCGATGGGCGTCCGGATCCCCGTGGACAACATGTCGATGCGCGCCTTGATGGGCATCGTCCACGCGTTCGTCGTCCCGGGGATCTTCAGCGCCTGGTCCATCTCGTCCACGAGCTCGTCGTGGGAGATGCGGTCGCCCCACACGTGGCGGAAGACGCCGGCCAGCCAGTCCGGCGCCCACGAGGAGTACCAGCGCTCCTTTTTCCGCCACTCCGACTCGGGCTTCAGGGTGACCGTCGTCTCCATCATCGAAAACGGCGCCGGGTCCGTGGACGTCTCCGCGCGGCCCGCCTTACCGAAGACGCGCTCCACTTCGGGGAACGACTTCAGGATGCGGTCCTGCACCTGTAGGAGACGCTCCGCCTCCGTCACCGAGATCCCCGGCAGCGTCGTCGGCATGTAGAGGATCGAGCCCTCGTAGAGAGGCGGCATGAACTCGGATCCGAGCTTCAGGAAGACCGGGACCGTGGAAAGCATCGCGAGAAGGGCAATCGCGATCGTCTTCTTCGGATGTGCGAGCACGGCCCGGCAGGGCCGCTCGTAAAGCCGGTGGAGAACGACGCTGATCGGATGCTTCTCCTCGGCGTAGTACTTCCCCACCGTGACCTGGTTGACGACCCATGCCAGCCACTTCGGGCGGAACGAGAAGCCGTCCATCCGCGCGAACATCATCCGGATGGCCGGATCGAGCGTGATGGCCAGGAACGCCGCGATTGCCATCGCGAGGTTCTTCGAGAACGCGAGAGGCCTGAAGAGCCGCCCTTCCTGGTCCACGAGCGTGAAGACCGGCAGGAACGCGACGGCGATGACGAGGAGCGAGAAGAAGACGGAGGGGCCGACCTCCATGAGCGCCGCGAGCCGGACCTGGTGGAAGTCTCCGGGCCGACCGCCGTCATTCCACTGCTGCAGCTTCTTGTACGCGTTCTCGACCTCCACGATCGCGCCGTCCACGAGGATGCCGATCGAGATCGCGATGCCGCCGAGCGACATGATGTTGATGTTCAGGCCCATCGCGTGGAACGGGATGAACGCGAGGACGACGGCGACCGGGATCGTCAGGATGGGAACGATCGCACTCGGAACGTGCCACAGGAACACGAGGATGACGATCGAGACGACGATGATCTCTTCGATCAGCTTGCTCCGGAGCGTGTCGACGGAGCGCTTGATCAGATCCGAGCGATCGTATGTCGTGACGATCTTCACGCCCGGCGGGAGCGACGGCTCGATCTCCTTCAGCCGAGCCTTCACCCGCTCGATGACGTCGAGCGCGTTCTCGCCGCTGCGCATCACGACGATGCCGCCCACGGCGTCCCCCTTGCCGTCGAGATCGGAAATCCCCCTTCGGATCTCGGGACCGAGCGACACGCGCCCGATGTCCGCGATCGTCAGCGGCGTCCCCTTCTCGTTCGTCTTGACGACGATCTTGCCGATGTCCTCGACGGTCTTGAGATAGCCGCGGCCCCGGACCATGTATTCGCGCCCCGAGAACTCGATGAGGCGCCCGCCGATCTCGTTGTTGCTCTTCCGGATCGATTCGACGACGGTTTCGAGCGGCAGGCCGTACGCCGCGAGCGTGTTCGGGTCCAGCGTCACCTGGTACTGCTTCTGGAAGCCGCCCACGCTCGCGACTTCCGCGACGCCGGGCACCGATTGCACCGTGTACCTCAGAAACCAGTCCTGATACGAGCGGATCTCGTCGGTCGTGTTCTTCCCGCTCTCGTCGACGAGCGCGTACTGGTAGACCCAGCCGACGCTCGTCGCATCGGGCCCGAGCTCGGTCTTCACGCCGGCGGGCAGGCGCGACTGGATCGTCGAGAGCTTCTCGAGGACGCGCGAGCGCGCCCAGTAGATGTCGGTACCGTCCTCGAAGATGACGTAGACGTACGAGAAGCCGAAGTCCGAGAAGCCCCGGATCGTCTTCACCTTCGGCGAGCCGAGGAGGGCCGCCACGATCGGATACGTGACCTGGTCCTCGAGAATGTCCGGGCTGCGGTCCCAGCGCGAAAACACGATGACTTGCGTGTCCGAGAGGTCGGGGATGGCGTCGACCGGCGTGCGCCGAATGACGCCGACCGCGAGGACGATGACGATCGCGTAGATCGCGATGACGAGATATTTGTTCTCGGCGGAGAACCGGATGATCCGGCGAATCATTTCGAGGCCCCCATCGCACCGATTGCGGCCTTGAGCCGCGACTCGGAGTCGACGAGGAAGTTCGCGCCCCTGACGACGACCTCGCCCTCCTTCAGGCCGTCCCGGATCTCCACGACGCCGGCGCCGTGATCGCCCACCGAGACCTCGCGCGGCACGAGTCTTCCTTCACCCTCGGACACGAAGACGATGTTCCGCGTCCCGCTCTCCAGGATCGCGTCGTCCGGCACCTGAAGGACCTCGCGGGTACGGCCGCGGACCGTGACGTCCGCGTACATTTCGGGCTTCAGCTCGCCCTTCGGGTTGTCGAGCTCGATCCGCACCTTCACGGTCCGGGTCTTCTCGTCGACCGCCGGATAAATGTATGTCAGGGTTCCGGACCACGCCCGCCCCGGCCAGTACGAGAGCGTCATCGTCGCCCGCTGCCCAATGGACAGGCGCGGCAGCTCGTTCTCGTAGACGTCCGCGAGGACCCAGACGTGCGAGAGATCGAGGATGTCGAAGAGCGTGTCGGCCGGCATCACCTTCATGCCGTGGTATGCCGTGCGCCCCGTGACGAAGCCGGAAATCGGCGCGTAGACAGGCATCGCGCGGATCGGCTCGCCGTTCTGTTCGATCCGCTCAATGTCGGCAGGCGTGATCTCCCATAGGAGCAGGCGCTGGCGCGCGGCGGCGAGGAGGTCACGGCCGCCCTCGGCGACCGAAGAGATGCCCGACGTTCCGAGCGCGCGCGAGGCCCGGAGCGCGAGGAGGTACTCCTGCTGGGTCGCATAGAGCTCGGGGCTGTAGATGAACGCGAGCGCCTCGCCTTTTTTCACATACTTGCCGGTGAAGTCGGCGGTCACGTGCTCTACGAAGCCCTCGTAACGCGTGTGGACGTGATGGACACGGCGCTCGTCGGGGGCGACGCGGCCCGTCGTCCGGATCGACGTCTCGAACGGCGCGCGGTGCGCCTCGATGGTCTTCAGGCCGAGGAGCTGTCTCTTCGCCGCGTCGATCGTCACCGGCGCGAGTCCCTCCGGGCTTCCGGCGGTGACCTCCGCTTCGTCCGCGTAGACGGGCACGAAGTCCATCCCCATCGAGTCTTTCCTGGGAATCGGCGACGTCTCGGACGGATTCATCGGTGAGCGATAGAGGAGGATCTTCCGGGCGGCGCCCGGTGAGGCGGTTCCTCCGGTCGCCGCGGCTCCGGTACGAGCCTTTTCCTCCATGGGCACGAGCTTCATGCCGCAGATCGGGCAATCCCCGGGAGCGTCCCTGACGATCTCGGGGTGCATGGGGCATTGGTACTTCTTCGCCGCGACCGCCGTCGCGCCCTTCTTCCCGCAGCCCGCGCTGAAGACGAGAGCTGCCGGGGCGACGGCGGCGAAAGCGAGGACGAGGACGAGCCGCGCGATGCGGCGTGACGTGAGTTTCATGTGGCAGCCTTCCTACATCCTTGGCGTTGCGCCGGCGGAGAGAGCGGGTGATTTCGGCACGACGGCGGACGACGGGCTCCCGTCGAGAGAGAACTCGCGGAGATCGGCTTCGGCGCGCAGGAGGTCGGCGAGCCGCGCGACGGCGCCGCGGCGATCGGTGAAGGTCGTGCTGAGGGCCTCGAGAACGGTCACGAAGGGGACCGCTCCGGTCCTGTAGTTCGCGAGCGCGGCGTCCACGGCGAGGCGGTCCTGCACGAGCAGGGCCTCGGAGTCGAGCCGGGATTCGTCTCCGAGCTGCCGGATCCTGATCAGCCTCTCTTCGGTGCGTGCCAGCGCCAGGCGCCGCAGCGAAGCCTCGGTCGCCGAGGCCGCTTCGACCAGGCTCTGCGCCTCCACGATCAAGGGGCGCTGCTTCTTGCCGACCCACAGGGGGACGGAAACCCCGACGCCGGCGGACCACATGAGGGGCAAAGAGCCGCGGTTCATGTACCCAGCCGACGCCACAAAGTCGGGCCGGAGGTTGCGGTGGGCAAGCTCCTCGGCGAGGCGTGAGCGCTCTTTCGCGAGGGCGGCATCCCTCAGCTCGGGTGTCGCCTCCAGGGTCTTCTTCAGAAACTCGTCGGCCGGCAGCGCGGCGAGAGGCTCGCCGGGGACGAGCCGGCGTTCCGTCGGAACAGGCGCGTCCGGCGGGCGATAGAGGAGCCGGCGAAGCTCGACGAGGGCGCCCTCTTCGGCGGCCTCGTCTTTCCGCCGCTGCTGGAGGAGGCGCGTGCGTTCGCTCTGGGCGCGGAGGACGTCCTGTTGCGTCCCCATCCCGGCCGAGTACCGGGCGCGGATGATCTCTTCGATCTGCCGCCATGTCTCGACCTGCTCGTCCACGAGACGGAGGTTCTCCCGCGCCTCGAGGAGCGTCGCGTAGCCGCGTCTCACGGCCGCCTCGAGCGCGAGCGCCACGCGATCGGGCCTCGTGGCGGACCGCTCGGCGTCCGCCTTCGCGACGCGCTCCTGGAGGCCAAGCTTCCCCGGAAACGGGATCGCCTGCTGCGCCATGAACTGCAGGCGCGTCATCGACTCGACGCCGAGGGACGGCGACACGCCGTCGTTCTCGTAGTTCACCGTCACCATCGGGTCGGGCAGCGTTCCCGCAGGCGAGACGCGCGCGCGGGCAGCCGCGGCCTCCTGGCGCGCCGCGACGAGATCCGGGTTATTCGCGAGCGCCTCGGCGACGAGCGCCTCGACTTCGGTCGCGGCCGAGGACGCCGAACCGAGACACCACAGGACGAGCGCGAAGCCAGCGGCCGCTCGGGACCCTCTAAGGAATTCTCTCTTCTTTTCTTCTCTTGTCAGCATCGATCACCTCGTCGAAAAGCCTCACGGAGCCGCCCGAACGGGCGGCGCGAGAACGGTTCGGCGAGGGATCAGACGAGGAAGACGGAATAGAGGAGGAAAAGCGGCGCGGACCGGGCGCGCGGCGAGACGCGGCGCGCGTGCCCCGCCAGGGAGCCCAGGAGGGCGGGAAGCGGCAGATCGAGAGCGCTCGCTTCGGGGTCCGAGAGCGCAGGGGCGGCGGGGGACGTAAGCGAAGGCGCCGCCTCTTCCGGGGCGGACATGCGGCAGCATCCTGCAGAGGAGTCCGCGGAGGAATCCGGGGAAGCGTCCTCGCCCATGCCGCAGCACGAGGGGGCGTCGGCGGACGTTCCCGCCAACGGGCAGCAGGGCGCTTTCGGCGCGGGCCGGGGAGCCGCGAGCGCCACCGCCGACAGGAGCAGCGCCACGAGCGTCGCGGCCGTCCCTCGGAACAGATATGCCCCAGCAGGCCGACTCATCACGTCTCAGGATAACGCATCCCCGCCCCCGTTCATTCCTGACGCGGATGCTTCAGGGGGTTCCGATGGGGGTGTTGGGTGAAAATGACGCCATGGGAACGCTCACGCCTCCGCCCGAACGCGCCGCAAGCCCTGCGCCGCCGTCCCGCTTCGACGCCGGACGTCCCGCGCCTTCGATGGGTCCCTCGGGACGTACGGTGCTCCTCGTCCTCGCCGCCCTCGGGGCCGGGGCCTGGCTCTTCCTGCGCGCCCCTTCGAAGCTCTCGGCCACCATGCTCCCCAGGCTCGCCGCGGACGGAACTCCGGCCGGTGACGCGCCCGCCGGGAAATGCGCGGGCGCGAAGGGCTGCCTCATCGTCTACGTCGCCCCCTGGTGCGGGCCCTGCAAGCAGTCGATCCCCGGCGACCGCGCGCTCGCGGACCTCATCAAGGATCGCGGCATCGAGACGACCTTCGTCGTCGGCATGGACGCGATGCCGAAGTGCGCGGAGATGGCGCGAAGCATCGGACGCGAGGTCCTCGTCGACACGTCGGGCGCGTGGGCGAAGAAGATGAAAATCAACGGCGTGCCCCACTTCCTCGTGACCGGTCCGGACGGCAGCGTGAAGAAGCGGCAGGCGGGTGCCCTCATGGCAAGCCCGGAAGAAGTCGCGCGGCACCTGGGGCTGTGACGCCGCGGGCCGGGGCGGTGAAGCCTCGGGCTTAAGGGTTCATCTCGTAGGCGTCCTTCAGCGCGTGGACATTCGCCCAGACGCGTTCGTACCGGGCGGCGTCATGGACGGGTTTCCGGACCAGTTTCAACGCGTAGTCCATCTGGGCCTCCGTACTGGCGGGCTTCGTGTAGAGATCGACCGCGTGCCTCGAGAAGTCGCGCACGAAGACGTCGAAGATCTGGTCCACGAAGTCCGGGTCGTCTGCCTGCTTGCCGAGGAGGTTCGCGTTTTCGAGGACGAGCTGCGCGTAGACGACGAGCGTGAAGAGCTCGCCCACGACGAGGCTGAAGTCGACGTCTTTCGCCTGCTCCTCGGTCGGCGTCGCGCGCATGAGCATCTCGCGGAAGAGGGCGGTCTGCTCGCGGAACACGGCGACGTTCGGCTCGTTCCGCGCGGCGAACACCGGAGCGAAATCCTGGAAGCGGATCTTTCCGAGGCCCTTGGCGGGCCCCTGGTCCCACAGGAACGCGTCGTCGGACGGGTCGTCCCTCCGCGGGACGTCCGGGTAGGGCGCCGCGGCGAAGAAGTAGTTCTTCATGAACTTGACGATGAGGGCGATGTTGACGTGAACCGTGCCTTCGAGCTTCGGGAGCGCGCGGATGTCGCGGGCGGCCATCTCGAAATACGTGTCCTTCTCGAAGCCTTTCGCCGCGATGACGTCCCAGAGGAGGTCGATCACCTTCTCGCCCTCGGTCGTGACCTTCATCTTCACGACCGGGTTGAAGAGGAGGTAGCGCCGGTCCTCGCGCGAGGCGGACCGGAAGTAATCGGAGGCCCGAAGCGCGAAGAGCTTCATGGCGACGAGGCGCGCGTACGCGTCCGTGAACATGCGCTTCACGTGCGGGAAGTCGGTCACGGCCATGCCATAGAGCCGCCGGTTCGCGGCATGGCGAATCGCCTCGTAGAACGCGTGCGTCGCGATGCCGATCGAGCCCCAGCCGAGGTTGTACTTCCCGACGTTGACCGTGTTCAGGGCCGCGTCCCATGCGGCGGGGCCGCGAAGGAGGATCTCCGCCTCCGTGATCGGGTAGTCGTGGAGGACGAACTCCGCGACGTACGACTGGCTCGCGACGACGTTCCTCACGAGCTCGTACTCGGGGCGTTTCGGGTCGACGGCGAAGAAGACGTACTCGTCCGTCCCCGCGATCTTTCCGAAGACCGAGAGCCGCGCCGCCTCGTTCCCGTTCCCGATGTAGTACTTGTCCCCGCGCGCGACATACGTTCCCGCGCCGGCCGGAACGAGCTGCATGCCGGAGGAATAGATGTCCGCGCCGTGCTCCTTCTCCGAGAGGCCGAAGCCGAAGATCCCGCCGTCTTCGAGGAGACGGGCCGTCTCCTTCTTCGCCGCTTCGTTGCCGCTCATCCAGAAAGGTCCGAGCCCGAGGATCGTGACCTGCCACGTGTACCAGTACGGCAGGCCGTAGAACGCGAGGACTTCGTTGAGCGCGGCGTTGCGATACGTGTCCCACCGGGACGCGGCGCCGTAGGGCGACGGCGTGAGAAACGTCGCGAACAGCTTCTCCTTCTTCACGAAGGCGAGGAAGTCCGCGTACCAGACGCGCTCGAGGTCGTCCCGGCGAAGGGCCGACTTCCCCTTCGTCTCGAAGAACGCGATCGTCTTCTCGACGAGCTCCAGCGATTTCCGATCGAGCGGCAGCGGGTGGGGACGCTTGGGGTTGAGAAGCAGCATGGCGGGATTGTCGCCTGTCTGCCCCCCGGCGCCCGCCGGCGTGACCAGATCGCGCGCCTCGCGCGTCTTCCCTAGGATGCACGCGGTGGCCGAACACTTCGAGGAGAGCCTCCCCGCCCGCGACGTCTCTTGGGGGGAAGCGCTGCGCGCGCCCTTCGACGCCCTCGCGGCGGGTGATCTCGCGGCGCTGGAAACGATCTGGGACCTCTCGTCGCGGCGGCTCTACGGCCTCGCCCTCTGGCGAACCGGCTGCGAGGAGGACGCGCGCGACGTCGTCCAGGAAGTCTTCGTGCGTCTCGCCTCGCGGCGCGGCGAGCTGAGCGCCGTCGAGAAGCCGCATGTCTGGCTCCTCGCGGTGGCGCACAACGCCGCAGTGGACTCGGCGCGGCGAAGCGCCCGGCGCCGAACGGAGCCGCTCGAAAGCGCCGCCCACGTCGCGGCGCCCGGGGCCAACCCGGAGCGCGCGGCCGTGGCGTCCCGGACGTCTCGCGCGCTCGCGCAGCTCCCGCCGCCCCAGCGCGAGGCCGTCCTGCTCCACCACGTCGCCGGCTGCTCGTTCCGCGAGATCGCGGCGATCACCGGCGTTCCCGCCTTCACCGCGGCGAGCCGATGCCGCCTCGCCCTCGCCAGGCTCCGGCGCCTGATGGGAGGTTCCAGATGAGCGACGACCCTCTCCTTCGCGGGCTCGAGCTGCCCGCCGTCCCCGCGCGCCTGCGGGAGGACGCCCTCGCCGCCGCGCGCGCCGCCTTCACGGCGACGCCGCGCCGGGACGTCTGGACACGGCTTCTCGCGAGTCCCGCCGCACGCCTCGCGTGGGCCGCATCCGTCGCCGCTCTCGCCGCCGCGCACGCCTTTCTTCCGAGGGACGGGCGACCCGAAGCTCCCGGCGCGTCCGCCGCGGTCACGCGGCCGGACCCCGAGCTCGCCTCGATCGCCCGCCTCCCCCGCATCGACGAACACGCGCTTCCCGCGCCCGAAGGAGACCGTTCATGAGCCGTCCGCGTAGCCTGATCCTCGCCGCCCTCGGCGTCGTCGTCGTTCTCGCCGCCGCGCTCGGGATCCGCTGGGCGGGCCTCGAGCGGCGTTCCCTGGCGCAGTCCGTTCGGCCGCCGCTCGCCCGCTTCGACAAGCCGGCGCCGCCCGCGCGCGTCGCCCTGCCGATCCGCGTCGACGTCCCGAAGCTGCCCTGCTGGTCCTGCCCCGACAGCGAAAAGTGGCCAGTCCGGTTCCGGACCGACCTCGGCCTCCTCGCGCCGCTAGGCGACGGCCCCGCGAACGCCGCGCTCTGGCTCAAGGACTTCGCCAAGCTCGACGGGACGCGAGCCCCGGAAGCGGAAGCGGCGATGAAGCGCCGCATCGAGGGACCAGGTGACTTCGGGCTCGTCCTGCCTCCCGACGATCCTCTCCTGAAGGAGGCGGAGCCGTGGGCCGACCAGGCGACGATGCGCTTCTACCCCGATGTCTGGGCCGCGGAAGGGGCCTCGACGCCGATTCCGAACCTCCTCGTCTCGCTGTCCTTCGCGAAATCCTGGGCGGCCCGCGCGGCCTCGGTTCCCGACGCTCCGACGGCGGTCGAGGACTGCCGCCGCGCGATCCGCTGGGGACGGCTCCTGCGGCAGGAGGACGCGACGCTCATCCAGGACCTCGTCGGCCTCGCCTCCATCCGGATCGGCGCCGAACAGCTCTACGCGCTCGCGGCGCGCCGCGGTGACCAGCCGCTCATGCTCGCCGCCGCGATCGTTCAGGGCGAAGCGGCCCCGCAGCGCCTGCGTACGGCGGAGCTCCTGACCCGCGTCGCCATCCAGGCTGCGGAGAAGGACCCGGTCACCGACAGGAAAGTCGACGACGTGATCAGCGTCGCGAAGACCTCACCCGACCGCCGTTTCCGCAACGAGGCGATCGTGATGCTCGGGTTCGCGCGCTTCATGAGCTCTTCAGCCCAGTGCAAGAAGGCCGAAAACACCCTCGCCGAGCTGAAGGCGTCGCCCGATGCGTTCGTCGCGGGCAACGCGCGATGGGCGCTCAAGCTCCGCCGCGGAGACCTCGGGCGTTTTTCCGACGGCAAAATCTGAGCGCAAAGAGAAGCTTGGAGCCGAAGCCCAGACTTGAACTGGGGACCTACTGATTACGAATCACTGAAATACGGTCGAATTATATGTCTATTCTAGCGAGTTTTCTTTGTCATTGCCCGACCCTTGCCCACGCGGCACGACTTCCCCTGGCGGGACTCACTTGCGCGACCCATCGAGCCCCTGCCCGGCTGTATTGACATTGTCGGACCTCGAGCCTGGTCCAGCGGCGACCGTGCCGTTCGTCGCGCTCCTGACCGAGAGGCCCTTCTTCGCCACCTCTTCACTCTGCAGCCGCGCCTACCTTTCCTGACCGCTGCGCAACCGTTAGGTTCGAGTACTGACTGGCTCCCCGGAGTAATGGCTCAGCGCGCGAGTCTCCGAGACCAGGCTCCCCTGACGGTCGAGAAACGGTACCGTAACCGCACTCTCTACACCCTTCGGAGTCGTTCCCGAGCAGCCTAGCGTCGGGTGGATGGCTCAGAGCGCGGTCGTCAGGGACCATCGGCATCTGGGGATCGAAAGACACCGGGCGAACCGGCTCGTCCTAACTGTCCGAGGATGAAAGCCTTATCATCTGCAGGGCACGCGAACCACGGCCGATCTCTCGTCTGTGCGCGCCAACGCCCGCCGCAATTCCCATTGCGCCCCTGCACCGGCTGGAACGGTCACGAAGTTGGGGTTCCTCAGTTCCTGATCACCTCGACGGCCGCTCAGGTCATTCGCCCTGAGGGGACTAGAATGAGGCCGGATAGAGGGACCATTTGGCTCACGCCACCGCCCGCTCCGCGTACCGGGATCTCGTCGACCGGTTGAACCGCTTTCCGCAGGGCGCGCCCCCGTCGGATCTCCTCTACCGGATCCTGAAGATCCTGTTCTCCGAGCGCGAGGCCGGGCTCGTCGCCGCGCTTCCCATCAAGCCGTTCACGGCGGAGACGGCCGCCAGGGCGTGGAAGACGACGCCCGACGAGGCGCGCGATGTCCTGGAGACGCTCGCCGGCCGGGCCCTCCTCGTCGACGCGGTGAAGAACGGGGAGACGCGCTGGGTGCTGCCGCCACCCATGGCCGGTTTCTTCGAATTCTCGATGATGCGCGTCCGCGGGGACATCGACCAGAAGGCCCTGGCCGAGCTCTTTTACCAGTACCTGAATGTGGAGGAAGACTTCGTGAGGGAGCTCCTCACGCGGGGCGAGACGCAGCTTGGGCGTGTCTTCGTGAACGAGGAGTCCCTTCCGGACGACAACGCCCTGGAGGTCCTGGATTGGGAGCGGGCGAGCGAGGTGGCGCGATCGGCCTCGGACATCGGCGTCGGGACCTGCTATTGCAGGCACAAGATGCAGCATCTGGGCAAGGCGTGCGACGCGCCCATGGAGATCTGCCTGACGTTCGGGACGACGGCCTCCTCGCTCATCCGCCACGGTTTTGCCCGGCGTGCGGACGCGCCCGAAGCCCTGGACCTCCTCCATCAGGCGCGCGAGCGCGGGCTCGTTCAGTTCGGGGAGAACGTGCGGAAGGTGCCGGCCTTCGTCTGCAACTGCTGCGGCTGCTGCTGCGAGGCGCTCGTCGCCCAGCGCCGATTCGGTTTCCTGAAGCCGGTGCACACGACGGGGTTCGTCCCCGAAATCGAGAGAGAAAGTTGCAATGGCTGCGCACGGTGCGTCACAGCGTGCCCGGTCGAGGCGATGGCGCTCGTGTCTGCGAACGATCCGAAAGCGCCGAAGAAGCGGACGGTCCGGCTCGAGGAGGCGGCGTGCCTGGGGTGCGGCGTCTGCGTCCCCACATGCCGGACGGGGGCCCTGCGGTTGGTGCGCCGCGAGAAGCGCGTGATCCCGCCGTTCGACACGATCCAGCGGACGGTCGTCATGGCGCTCGAGAGGGGCCAGCTTGCGGATCTCCTGTTCGACGACCGGACGCTTGCGAGTCACCGGCTCCTCGGAGCGGTCCTCGGCGCGATCATGAAGCTCCCGCCGGTGAAGCGGGTGCTCGCGAGCGAGCAGGTAAAATCCCGCTTCCTGGACACGCTCGTAGCGCGGCGGGCGGCCGTCACAGCGACCTTGGCCGGCGACTGAGGACAAACATCACGCGTCGGATTCGAGCGACCGGGCTCTAGCGTCGGCGCACGCCGAGGAGCGACAGCAGGAACGATCCGAAGACGGCCTCTGTAGGGGTGCAATGGGAATTGCCGGGGGGTTGTGGCGCGTGGAGACCAGAGTCACGCCCTCGGTTTCCTTCTCAATCCCGGCCGGTAGACGGGGCAGTCTGTCCGACGGCGATTTAGGTTCGCAAAATCGATCTTTTTCCTGAAGGACCCCCGGGCTGATGGCTCAGAGTGTAGGGGCGCAATGGGAATTGCCGGGGGCCTGTGGCGCGTGAAACCGGAGCCATTCTGTCTCTTTCTCGGTGCGGCCGAGGCATTTTGACCCCGCCCAGTTGACGGGCATTCT
>Ga0207932_1000366_pt1 | contig 15352 bp, 10 predicted proteins | sample NGESurdeep092012_FD_184480 | JGI IMG/M metagenome (GOLD analysis project Ga0207932, IMG submission 184480) | Arctic peat soil microbial communities from Barrow, Alaska - NGEE Surface sample 415-2 deep-092012 (SPAdes) | ecosystem: Environmental > Terrestrial > Soil > Wetlands > Peat ...
AGCATCAGCGGACGTTGGCCGATACCGTTCTGTGCCAGCCGATCCAACACCTGTCGACCGCGCTCTGAAAGCGGGAGGGAACGCCCCGAATCTCGAAACTTGCTCGACAGCCAGCCGAGAGGCTGGGTCAGAATCGACGGACTCGCGGCGTACGCGAGGGACCACACGCCGATCTGCGGAAAGTCTTCGCCAAGCCACCGAGGCCACATCGCATCGGCGCCTTCGTCGGCCCACGTTGTGAACGCGTCCCCGCCGAGGCCGTGGATGAACACCACGTCGGCCTCCCGCTCCGTCTTCTCGCAACCCGATATCCGATGCAGCAGCGACAACGCTGTCTCCTCCGGAGAAGAACTCGGTCGAGCAGGCAACTCGTCCCGCTGTCCACTCCTCAGCCAAACCCGCGGAAGATCGCATCAGCTGACACGACCGTCTCGGCTCCGCCGCTTCAGCCCGCATTGGCACGAGTCGAACACTAATCTAGCGCCGCCTAGGAGTGACGGCTTCCCAGTTTCACGCACTCATGCCGAGCTCGACTCCCTCGTCGAACGCAGGCGGGAGACGCCAGAGTCAGGCCTCCGCAAAGTGCGGGTGTTGCGAAAGGGACGCTGTCGCAGTGTTTGCTGACGCCGAGCCCAACCATCGGTGGTGTGGAAGGATTCAGATAATCCGTGATGGCGTGGATAACTGACATTCGGAGCGATCTGTCGGCGATGAGGCCTTCCTTGCCTGTGACGTCTCGAAGGTGGCCGACCATGAGGTCCGTGAGGTCGCATGGAAGCTGTTGGTACCCTTTCTCGTCTCGATGCAGAAACCGGAAGCGCGATACAGAGACAGTTCGGTTGCTCCGGCAGGCCGTTGGAGAGTTGTTCGCGTGTGGGAGCACGAGGACCCGGTACGCTCGGCAGCTCGCATTGCTCGGATCGTCGCGTCCCGATGGCGGAGCCGTTGGCGATTCCCCCCCCGCGGATCCCGGGAGGACGGCAGAGGGCGTCCACGTGGGTAGTGTCGAGGTCGAGGCAGGGCACGAGGTATTTCCACTCGACGCGTCGGGGGAAAGCGTGCATTCTTGTGGATGTTCAGAGGTCCTTTATCGCTGCCGGTTGGAGTCTCGACAATCCCGGCTCGGTGCCGCTACCGCCCGTGAACACCCACCTGATCGACTCCGCTATCGCCCTCATGGCCAACGCCACCATGTCGCCCGCAAAGTCCTATTCACATCTGCCGCATTCCCCGGCATCCGTCGTGGTCGAAGGTCCAATGGACGCGCCCGTCTTCTTCCTGCTGGATGAGCAGCATGACTCCCCTCAGACGATCGCGCAGAACGTCGATATTGCCGTCGCCCTCTTCGCATCGGAGGGCGTAGAGATAGCGGCCGTTGAGGACTACTACGCCAAAGTCGATTTCTATCACGGATCCGCGTCGGCCGCAGTGAATCACCCCATCTCCGAGCTCCCCAACGCAGACCATGTGCAGCTTCCATCAACTTTCGGTGCAAGCGTCTGTGGCGCGGGACGCCTCGTCGTCGGTGTGGATAGCGAGGGATGGGAAGACGAAATCCTCGCTGCTGCAACCGCGTGTTATCCGCTGCTGACTGCGGGAGAGCATTATGGCGAGGTCGAGCGCTCGAAGCATTTTCTGAGGGCCCTTCTGGAGGAACGCGCGGAGCGGCTGTTCACGAGGAATGCCCTGATAAACTGTGGTTCCGCACATAACGGGCATATCCTATCACTGACGAAGTCCGGCGATCTGCGGCCCGAGTGGTGGCCGGGTGTCTCGTTCGTGCGACTGCGTGCACCCGCGTTCCGCGATTGCTGCAAGCCGGGTCGAGCGTATACCCGCAGAGTCTGAGCATGCGTCGTCTCGTGGCACTCGCCGAGCGCCGGTCACTGGCCTCGGGCTACGTCGCCCGGGATAACGCAACGTGGCGCCGAGGCCGGACCCGAGGGGAGCGCTAACGCGCGATCTCCGCGAGCGCGAGCACACTTCTCGACGCTCTGCCTGAGCTGCGCCGGATTTAGTGGACAGTGAGTTAAGCTACTGCCGCCTCATCCGTCGCCACATTTCCTGTCCGCTCCCGCCGCGCGCGTGAGGAGGTTGATCCAGCGGTTCCCCACCAACTGATCAGCGAGTAATTCGTCGGTCACACTCGCTCGATCCCCAGTTGCAGGAGATAATCGAATGTTTCGTCGTAGAACTTGGGGTCGCGGGTCGGATCCTCCGGATCACCCTGTGGCACGAAGATGACCATCCCCTGCCGTGCGCGAGTGAGCAGCACGCGATAGGCGTTCAAGAGGTACTGCTGCCGCTCCGGCGCGTTCATGCGTTCCCACCGCATGCCTTTGAACGAGTGATGCCGCCACTGCTCTCCGTGCATCCGTAGATCCGCATCCCAGGTCATGCAAATCCAGTCGAGCTCAAGCCCCTGAATCTGGAACTCGGTGGCTGCATCCTCGAGGTAGTAGCTGGAACGCGTGTCACTCGCGTCGTTGAGGAACCAATGGACCGGGTCGATGTCCACGCGCACGTCGATCGCATCAGGCTTGAGGCGATATGCCTGCGAGGACGCCACGAGACCGAATCGCTCCGACCCACGCGCGTGCTCTCTTACCCATCGCTTGGCTCGCGGAAGGTCACGCGTGAGCGCCATTGGATAGCGTTCGGAGATCTGTCGCAACATCGCTCGAGCCGTGGGCTTGTCACAGTCGAGCACGGCTTTAACGAATGCTGAGACCTTCTCCGATCTAAACGACCGCATCGAAACTGCGAGATGGAATGCCTCGTCGCGCACCACAGCCCGATGCGATGCTAGCGCGTCGATGGCATGCCCTGCCGCGTACTCGGAGTCAGTCAGATCAGGTGAGATATAGACACGCCAATCGGGGAAGCTCTCGCGGATGGCGTCAAGCCACGCCCCAATGCCTGCCTCGCCAGTGTGGATTTCCTGCCCACCGCCTACCAGGCACACAATCACTGCCCAGTCTTGGTGGCGGTCCATGTATGAGATGAGGAACGCCGACTCGGACTGCGTGAAGCCGCTGACCTTCTTGCGACGTTTCATGAAGTCCGCAGTCTTCTGTGCGTTCCACGCGCGCTGGGCCTCGTCGAACACCACGACATGGTCGACGGGCGCTTCCGCAAGATTACGAATACCCTCGTCACGGAAGTGGTGCACGTTCTGAATGAACGGCTTCACTTGCTGGCGGATTGCGCCCACGCGTACAGGCTCGCCACGCGCCTGCTTGCGCGTGACTTCGTCGCGGGTAAGGGCTTCCTGTAGCACCGCGACTAATGGACCGTTCCCGGAGAGGAAGACAGCGTGGGTTGGCTCCTCCGTACGTCGGTGGCGCGTCGCGACGTTTAGGCCGACAAGCGTCTTCCCGGAGCCGGGCACTCCCGTCACGAACACGATCGCCTTCTCGCGATTGGCCCGCGCGCGGTCGATCACATCCTCAACGCTGCGCGACGTGACGCGAAGATTCCGCGCTCCTGCGTCACTTCGCGAGATCGCTTCCACGGAGTGCCTGGAGTAGAGCGCCTGCGCCGCCTCGATGATTGTGGGCGAGGGTTCGTACTGAGCGACACCCCAGGCTGCTCCGTCGAGCGGCTCTCCCTGCGCCAGAGCGAGTCCTTCGTCTATCGCTCGGCGTAGTTCTCCTGCGTTGCATCGACGCGGAGGGCGGACTCCATCGGCGTGAGGGGGCGCCCACGTGTGGTCGCCAGGCCCAGCTTCAGTCGCCAACAGAAGCGGAAAGATCGGGGCTGGGTGGCTCACCTTGTGGAAGTTCTTGAGATCGAGCCCGTAGTCCCACGCCTGGTTGTAGTCGGCGCGACGGTACTCCGTGGCACCGCACTTGAACTCGATCGGAAAGATCGCGGCACCGCTGATCAGGGCGGCGTCAATTCGACTGCCGAGCCGAGGGACGTCGAACTCGAGGTAAATGGTACCGTCGAGATCGGCGAGGGCGTTCTGAAGTATCTCGATCTCTTGCTGCCAGGCGTCCCGTTGGTCGCCTTCAAGCGGAAACTCGTTTGCGGATGCGAGACGCCCCAGAATCTCGTGAGGAGACTCGGCAAGGAAATGCCGAACCGACGCCCAATAGTAGGCGGGCGCGCGGCGGGGTTCACGTGCAGACATTCCCATGGTCGCACGATGTTCTTTCTCGCACCGTTGCGCCAGGGCGCCGCCGCAGGCCTCGCGGTTGCTGTGCGTCGCGCACAGATTCTTTCACCATGTCGATCCACTTTCTTGACCGAATCAGGCCACTCACATGAAGGCATACGTGGCCGTCACGGATTTAGACTGGTTTCGGTTTCTCAGCGAAGAGCCAGGAATTGATGAAGTCAACTTCTGGAAGCCGGGCGGCGGAGTTGGCTTCTACGTGCTCACCCTTGGGGCTCCACTCTTGTTCAAGCTGCACTGGCCAGACAACTACATCGTTGGAGGCGGCTTCTTTGCCTCCTACTCGCGCCTCCCAATCAGCATCGTGTGGGAGACCTTTGGAATTAAGAACGGCGCGCGGACCTACGCGGAGATGCGGGCTCGGGTCGAGCACTATCGAAGAGTGCAGGCCAGTCCTCGCGAAGACTACGAGATCGGCAACATCGTTCTCGAGGATCCTTTCTTCTTGCCGCGTGAGCGCTGGATTCCCGCGCCGACTGATTTTTCGAAGAATGTCGTGCAGGGTAAGAGCTACGATCTGGCTCAGCCAGAGGGGCAGGCGCTTTGGAACCAGGTGCTCGCGGCGCGAGCATTGACTTCGCACCAGATAGCTGAGCGTCGCGTCGAGGTTGAGGGCCCCCTGTTTGGCGAGGCTCAGCGCGGCCGAGTTCGACTTCGACAGGGCGCGTTTCGCGTCATGGTGACGGACGCGTATAGCCGCCGGTGCGCTATCTCGGGGGAGAAAGCGTTGCCGGTACTTCAGGCCGCCCACATCATGCCCGTTTCAGAAGGTGGGCAGCATCGCATGGACAACGGTCTCCTGCTGCGGTCTGACGTACACACGCTCTTTGATCGCGGGTACATCACGGTCACCCCGGACCATCGCGTGCTGGTGGCCAGCAAGCAGCTGAAAGAGGACTTCGACAATGGAGAGCCGTACATGCCTTTTCACGGGACGACGATTCTCTTGCCTCAACGCGAGACCGAACGGCCATTGCGGCAACAGCTCGAATGGCACAACGACAACCTATTTCGTGGATAAAGACAACGATGCCTGATCGTCTGGATGACATCACGGCGCGACTGCGAGCGTTCGTGGCCGAGCGCGATTGGGCTCAGTTTCACGATCCAAAGAATCTCGCGATGGCGGTGGCGAGCGAGGCAGGGGAGCTGTTGGCAGAATATCGTTGGATTGCAGATGCTCAAGCTGACGCGTGGTCGTCGGAACCGGACAACAGGCAGCGCGTGGCAATGGAAGCGGCTGACGTTGGCATCTCGCTATTGCTGCTGTGTGACCGGGTCGGGGTCAATCTTGTAGAGGCAATGTCGGAGAAGATCGCAGTCAACGCGCGGAACTATCCGGTGAGTCTTTCGAAGGGGCGCCATTCCCGGCCGGACGCGTGATCACGGCGTTAGTCTAGGCCGAGTTGGCGGGAAGGGCGGGGGGACCGTCACCCGCGATCGTCTTCGGATCGTCACCGGAGCGGGGTTATCTGAAATAGGCGGGGCAGACAACTATCGAGATCTCAAGAACGTCGTAAGAGCCTTCTGCACGATAGCCGCGGGCGCAACATCATGATGAGTGCCCGTGCGGCGCCGGCCTCAAGCGCGGGTTATGCAGCAAAGTGCCTACGCCGGAGATATGACCGATATCCCGGCATCGGCTCCGGGACGCCCTGTAGCTGCACGAAGAGCTCCTGATAGGAAAGGGATGTGAAATCGTGTTCAGAGCTTAACGTCGTGCGGCCGTCGTCCCGTTCGAGACTGCTGCGCGCCGCAACCATATGATGGTAGAACATGGCATCAACGCCGTTCCTTACTGACCTCGACTCGCGCGCCGCAATCAAGGGCTCGCGCGATCCACTTGGGGTTCAGTCCATCTGGACCCGCATGGGCCGACACGTCGTCGGCAACCTGACCACAGTGAGCGCGTCCGTCAGGGATTTCACTGTGACGATGCTCGGCTATTACTTCGCGGAACGCGTCGCTGAGGAGACCGGGTCCAGCGACGATCTCAACGTGTTTCTTCGATGGGAGCAGCTGGCCGCATACGCTCGCGGTGGCGGGAATGGTGATTGGGCGTTTCGTGGCACGGAGCGCACGAAGAAGAACTGGAACGCGGCCGAGCGGATCCGGCTCGGTGTGGACTCCAGCTCTTTCATTCTGAGCGATCAGAAGACCTATGGCCTTTGGGGTCTCTATAGCGTGCCTTCTCGTTCGTCAGGACTGGTCGAAGGTACTCCGACGCGATTGACGGCGAAGGCACGCGAGTTTGTCGAGGATAAATATCTCCCTCTCTTCGATGGCAAGGGGATGTCGCGAGGGGAGACGTTAGTCGCTCTTCTCGCCAAACGCTCGGTTGAGCTCCGGCCCACCAGCCGAGACACGGCGCAGTTCGACGCCGTAGCTCGTGCGTTACGCCGCAAGTTCAGCAGCGCCGAACGCTCCTTCTATGGTCTGCACCTCATCGACGGAGGTCCTGTGGATTCGACTCATCGTGGCCAGCGCGTGTTGGCTGATGCGATGAGAACCACCTTTGATGTTGAGGACTGGCGGCTATCTCCTGCCGCCGTGAATCATCTAGCGAAGCACTGTCGTGCGGAAGGCAGTGAGGCTGGGCGACTAGCGGCCGGGTATCTCGATCGCATCAGAGTTGCGGAACGCCTCTTGGCGCCGTGCGTGCGTCTGTTCGCGTTTCTCTTGAGTAGCACTAACCAGCCACTCGATGCCGCCGCCGAAAGCGTACGAAAACGATGGGGCCCGACGCTGGCGTCCGTCGACCTGAAGACTCTCGAGCAGATCGAACCGGAGCTAATCGCAGCCGGTGGTGCATCCGAGTCTGCGAAGAGGTGGTTGGCAATCGCCGACACATTGGTAAAGGGAGACTATGCCCTCGCCATCAAATACCTCATCGATCAAAACCGAGAAGTGATGGTGTTGCGCGGCGGTGCCGCGCCATGGCTAGACATTCGCGAAGGAAAGCTGAATGTGAAGTTAGCCGTTGAAGCCGGCTCCCTCCCGAGCAAGGAGGAACTTCGGTCGCTGTGGGTCCATTCCTACTTTCTGGACTCGCTCCGTAGCGTCACGAGAGAGCTCGAGCCCTAGCGAATGGCCGATATTCCTCGCGCAGTTTTGTCCGAGCGTTTCGAATCGAGCCTGGACGGCCGTCGCCTCTTGGCCGCGGTGTTTGTCACCTTTCGGTTCGATCCTGAGTTTTTCGAACAGCAGGTCCTGCCCGTATTCCTAGACGTGTCGACCAGCCATGCGGAGGCGATTCGGCGTGTGCAACTGGAAGACGCACTCAAGGATGTGCGCCATCGCGTAGCTGTCTACTATGACCAAAATGGTCTCGAGCCCGATGCCAAAGCGGCACGGCTGGATATCTCGCGAGTGCCAGTCGTTCATCGCACGGGGATCTTCCATCCAAAGAACGTCTTCGCCCTCGTCGAGGATCTCGAGCCCAACGACTCTGGCTATCGCGTCCAGTCCCTAGTCGTGGCCTGCATGTCGGCTAACCTCACGCGCGCGGGGTGGTGGGAGAACGTTGAGGTTTGCCATATCGAGGCGATCGAGGGAGGCGAGGCAACGCGTCTGAAAGATGACCTCTTTCGGTTCCTCGAGGGGCTTGAGAGACGGGCCGCCGATAAGGCGGCCGATGGACACGAATCGATCAAGGCAATCAAGACCTTCCTGAGGTCAACCGATCAACGGCTGGTGCGGTCGTCCGGCGGCTGGCTGCACACGCACTTTTTCGATGGCGCGACGACCGTGCCAGAGTTTCTTCGACAGGCCACTGGCAATGCGCTCGATGGTTTGTTTCTCGAAGTGATCTCACCGTATTTCGACGCCGGCCCCGAATCGAAGCCGCTAAGTGATTTGATCGCTGAATTCAGTCCAAAGGAAGTGCGCGTTTTTCTGCCGCGGAAGGACACCGGCGAGGCGCTCTGTTCGGCGGAACTCTTTGAATGGGTCAGATCACTGGCGGATGTCAGCTGGGGGAAGCTCCCGAAGGAAGTGACGCGTGGTGGCAAGTCAGAGAGCGTAAGGTCGCGCTCAGTGCACGCGAAGGTGTACCGCTTCTTCCAGCCAAGTCCGAAGCGGGAGTACATGTTCGTCGGCTCCGTCAACCTGACGAATCCAGCTCACCGCCGGGGAGGCAATCTCGAAACCGGCTTTCTTGTCGAGTTGGAGGCCGCTCGTCGCCCCGAGTGGTGGCTCGAGCCAGATCGGACCAAGCCGGCGATCTACGAGGCGAGGGCCGAAGATGAAGGAGCCGCCAGCACCGCGGGGTCGAGGTTGTCCATCCGGTACCGGTGGGATTCGAAGCTTGCCGAGGTCTACTGGGACCACGCGACAATCTCGCCGAGCCTACAAATCTCGCGGAGCGGAGTGTCGCTGTTCATCATAGACAAGCTCCCGGCGCGGCAGTGGGTCCGGCTGGAAACAGCAGATGCCGTTGCCGTCGAGGCTGCGCTGCAGTCCACATCGATCTTCATTGTGGAGGGTGACCGCCCTGAACCGGCAGCCGTACTTGTGCAGGAAGAGGGCATGGCTCAACGCCCGTCTTTGCTCTTCGATCTGACACCTGCTGAAATTCTGCGCTACTGGTCATTGCTGACAACCGCGCAACGAGCGGCATTCCTTGAAGCACACGCTCCGGAACTGGCTCTGACCGGAGATGGCGCCGACCTTGTTGCGAAACACGCGCGACTCCTCGACCGCGACAGTTTTTTCGATCGCTTCGCAGGCATCTACATCTCATTTGGGCAGTTGGAGCGGAGTGTTCGTGAATCATTGGAGTCCGGTAATAAGCGCGCCGCCGACTATCGGCTGTTCGGACAGAAGTACGACTCGCTCGGGCACTTGCTCTCGCGCATCCAAGAGCAAGAAGCCGAGGGCACGGATGATGTGCTTGAGCATTATGTGATGGCGCTCTGCGCACGCCAGATGGTCAATGAGCTGCGCAAGGACGTTCCAGACTTCTTCAGCGAGCATACTCAAGACACAGAGCGCCTCCAAGGTCAGCTCGGTCTCGTCGATACGTTGCGCGCGAAGCTGAACGAAGGTGGCGATCCGATCATGGCCGACTTCCTGGAATGGTTCGAAGGATGGTTTCTGCGACGCGCGACTCCAGTTGATCAAGAGGTGAGAGCATGATCGACCTCGAAGCCGCCCGTCAGCTTCTCAATTTTGGAGCTACGATAGGAGCCGGCCGGCGGGCTGATGAGCAACTGGAGGGCGCTGTTGCGATTCACAACATCCTTGAGCGTCGATCCGTAGCCTATCTCGCTGATGAAGTGGGCATGGGAAAGACCTACGTGGCCCTAGGAGCAATGGCGTTGTTCAGGCATTTCAATCCGGAGTTCCGAGTCCTGGTGATCGCACCGCGCGAGAATATCCAGGAGAAATGGATGAAAGAGCTTGCCAATTTCTGTGCGAACAACGTGCGCTTCCCTGATCTTCGCGTGAAGTCGCTGCGGGGAGGACCAGCGAGGCCCATGGCAGCTTGCCGCAACCTACATAGTTTCGTTCACGAGGTCGGTGTAGACTCCAGGCGAGACTTCTTCCTTAGGATGACGTCCTTCAGCATGGGGCTAAGCGCCGACAAGGAAGGCTGGAAGGTGCAACGCCAGCAGCTCCGCAGGGAGCTGCCCTGGCTGGCCGAGGAAGTGTTTGACCTCCGAAGCAAAGAGGCTTTCAAGGACAACTACGCACGCGCCGTATGCTGTGCGCTCCCAACATTTGACTTAGTGATCGTGGACGAGGGACACAACCTCAAGCATGGCTTTCGCGAGGGCGTCGCCGCACGGAACCGCATGCTGGCATTCGCTATCGGCCGTGACGCCGAGGCAGACCAGCGATTATTTCCGAACTATGGTCCGCGCGCCAAGCGCGTGCTCTTCCTGTCCGCGACGCCGATTGAGGAATCGTACCGACAACTTTGGAACCAGCTGGATGTGTTTGGCATCGCGGGCCCGTACGCGGAGCTGGCGAAGCGAGAAGCGACCGACGACGCGAAGAAGGAAGCTGTATCTCGGTTTCTGATTCGCCGAGTGACCACGATGCCTGTCAATGGCACAGAATTGACGAAGAACCAATACCGGCGTGAATGGCGGAACGGCGGCGTCCTACAGTACGACGAGCCAATCAGGATCACTGATCCGCGGAAACGGCTCGTGGTGGCATTGGTACAGAAGAAAGTTGCCGAGCTACTGGGGTCGGGCAAGTTCAACATGTCGTTTCAAATCGGTATGTTGGCTTCCTTCGAGAGCTTTCTGCAAACCAGCAAGCTGAAGCGCGACGATGACGCCGGCAACTTCGACGACCCCGATCAGGCGCGAGATCTCGCTGACGCGGTGAAGGAGGGAATTGACGTACGAGATCTCAATCGCCTTGCGCGCAATTACTACAAACATTTTCACGAGTCCCTGCCGCATCCCAAGATGGACGAGGTTGTTGACTCGCTCTCGACGGCATGGCTAACGGGTAAGAAGACGCTGCTATTCGTCCGACGTGTAGCATCCGTCACCGAGTTGGAGCAGAAACTTGATGAACGTTATGACAAGTGGCTCGTTCCGTACCTCAGGCAGAATCTCCCAGGGGAGGTCCACGAGAAGTTCGACTCGGCCGTGGCTCAGTATCGGGAGGAGAAGCGAGTAGTCGACGAGGCTCGTCAGGGCCGGATGATGTCGGGCACGGTGTCAACAGATGATGCCGAAGCTGATCGCGGCGGGACGGATACCTTCTTCGCGTGGTTCTTCAGGGGCGATGGGCCGAAGGGATTGGTGAGCGGAGCGCGCATAGCACGGCGATTCATCGAGCCCGGCTCTGCGTATCGGACGTTCTTCGAGAGGAACCATGTTGCGGAGGTGCTCGGTGTGGAGCCGGGCCACGTTGCGAGGCAATTAGCCTCTGAGACTGGGCTCTCCCTACAGGGACTTGGGCTCGAACTCCAACGGCGCGCGCTCCGCTTTCTCAGTGCTAGGACGACGAAGCAGCCCGTTTACGCCCGCTTCATCGCCGCTCAGGCCGCTGCGCTCGAACTCCTCGGCGAGAGTAAGAGCTCGGAAGCCGCAACAGCACGTCTGATTTTCGAACTGGCGTACCAGAGCGAGGCGAAGAATCCGCACGCTACCAAGCCATTGGATGTTGTACGGAGCCTTGAGGAACGGACGTTCTTTACTGAGCTGCTCCAACCGCAGTGGCAATCTCTGCGGTTGGACCTCTGGCCGCCGTCGTCGAGCGAGATCTCTTCGGTTCGCTTCCGAGAAACCGAGCTGAGAGCGCGGGCTCTCGCAACGACCGCGCGACTTGGACACGGTCTTGTCGATTTTTACCTCCTCGTCATCGGGCGTCTGAAGACTCTCGCGCCTCGCCGGCTCGAAGCGGATGACGACGAAGGTTCTGACCTGGAGTCGCGCAGGCTCATCGAGTACCTCACTCGGCTCGAGCAGCAACGGGTCACTCCAATATCGACACGCCGATGGGCCGCGTTTGACGAACTTCGCGAACTGTCGTCGAACTTCGCATTGATGCTGGACGTCAACGTCCCCGAGGCTCGCACGGCGCCGCTCGGAGAGGTCGGTCGGCTATTTGGCACCCTCTTGGCTCAACAACAGCCGATAGGAGGTATGTTCGGCAAGGTGAGCAAGAGGCTCGTGAGGCAGTTCAGAATGCCTGGGTATCCATTGGTTCTGGTCACCACCGATTTGCTGCAGGAAGGAGAGGATCTGCACACCTTCTGTTCGGCAATTCAGCACTATGGAATCTCGTGGACTCCGTCGTCGATGGAACAACGGACTGGACGAATCGACCGCGTGCGATCGCAGACGGATCGGCACCTCTCCGGTCTTGATCGGCCGCCTCAGGGCGATGACCTCCTACAAGTACATTTTCCGTTCCTTCAAGACACCGTCGAAATCCTGCAGGTCGAACGTGTGCTGGAGAGGATGAATGTGTTTCTGAGGCTCATGCACGAGGGCCTGCTCACAAACGGACCGGGAGCGAAGCAGATCGATATAAACGCGACGATTGCTCGCGGACGTCGTCCGGTCGAGGTGATCACGAAGCGCCTCGAATCGGCGTTTCGCATCAGCAAGGACCTGCTCAAAGGAGAGGTGCGACGACTGGTCGTGACACCCGCCGTCGCTAAGGCCTGCGCCACTCGGTTCGAAGCGTTGAGACTCTCGATCCGGAATGGACTCAACATCGAGTGGTCGCCGTCTCGAATCGACGGTCAGTTGCTCGGGACTATGATGCTGAGCAGCGGTCGGATTCAGCCTTTCACCCTGCTCCTGGACTCGTTCGGCAACCACGTGGTAATTCGCTGCGTCAGTCCGATCGGTGTAGTCGACATTGATGGTTGGCGCGACGAAATTGCGGACAGCGTCTCGTCGCATAGAGTTAGACTCGGCGCTGTCGCTGAGCGAGACCAGCGGTCATACAACATCACGGTCCAGGAGGATGTGTTGCTCGCTGATCCGGAGCATGATATCGCGCGCATCGGTGCGTTACTAAAACGCGTTGCCGAGGAAGCCGACCGCCTCGAGTTAATTCACCTTCAGGGGCGCGATCAGTCACTTGAGGTATTCCGCGTCGACCTCCTTCGCGAAGGCGAGACTCAACTATGATCGATTGGCGCGCGATGTCATCTGGAGCGCGGGACATAGCGGTCGATGGCGACTCTGTCGTTGTGACGTTACCGGGCCCGCGTCAGCAGCGAATCGACGTCGAGGCGGGCAGCGAAGCGATCGAGCTAAGGTCGATCGTGGCGCGGCGCGCAGTGGTCGAAACGCTGGATGATCCAGGGCTCGCGGCATGGCACCGCAATCGGGCCGTGAATCTGGTCGGGTTTCGGCTGGACGACCGAGGTCGCCTCGTTGGAGAGACTTGGATACCCTGTGCGGGGCTGACCACGGCCGAGTTCCTCGTGTACGTTCGAGAAATGGCGGCGGCATGCGATCTATTCGAGTTTCAGCTGACGGGGAAGGACAGAGAGTAGCAGAGTCGGACCTACTTGGGATAGGTCGAAACCGGGAGATCGCTCGTGCGCGGCTCTCGAGACGTAAGCACCGCACTGCCGGCCAACTTCATCAAGAAATCGATGGGACCTAAACGGGACCGTGGAAACTCGACACGAGCGCACGCTTCCTAGCGAGGTAGGTTTCCGCCTCGGTGAGTATTCCCGTAACTCTCCGGCCCACGAGCGCCGCAACTCGTGCCGCCAGTGCCTCGCCGAGCACCGTATCTGGCTCACCAATGACGGTCCCTCGTTCAATCGAGATCACTCCCTCCTCGAAAAGCGCGTCGCAGCCGAGGGAACACATTAGGGCGAGATTGCTGATGTCAAGACGTTCATGCTCAGTGCATTCAGATCGGGGTAGAAGATGCGCGGCGATCAGAAACTCGACTGGCAACTCGGAGCCACAAACAACGCATGCAGCTTGCTTGGCCCCCGCGAGCAGGTACTGGCGGATCGTGCGCTGATCGCGACGGCGGCTGACAATCGCGGGCTCGTCAGTTCCGTCTCTGAGGAGCGCTTGGCGCACGTCATCCGGGAACGCAGCCGCGCTCGCGGATTCCTCTGGGCTGCTCGGAGCAGATGCGGTTTCGGTCGGAGAAGGACGAGGGTGTAGCGCGGACGTAGGCGTCCGAACTGAAACGTCGGCTGGCACAAGGCCGGAATCGACTCCCGCGCCGCGCACCGCAGAAACGACCCTCGAATCGCTTCGGTCGAGTTTCGAGCGCTCGTTATTGGCGCCATACAGTTCGATACGGTCAAGCGGAGGCTTCAACTTGAACAGTTCGAGAGGCCGCCACTCAGAGCCGCCACGTTCACTCTCAACATGGACAAAGACCCTGCCGAGATCGGGATGGTCTCGGAGGTACTTTTGATTCGCTTGCATTTTGCGAGGCGTGAAACTCTTGACGGCCCCGCCATCAAGAGTCCGAATGAACGTTTCGGCAACTGCCATCCTGGGCGTAGCCTCCTCTAAAGGTGACGGTAATGTGCGATCTGCCCGAGCGGTGAGTCCGGGACGTCGCCGCCGAGCACCCACGCGACGAAGTCACCTCGATAGATAATGCCCCGACGAGTAGAAGAGCGACGTCGCGCACTGTACCGTGCGAAAGCGTCAGCGTGAAGTCGCTAATCGGCTGCCCTAGCGGCCCACGAGATGAACTGAAGCGAGTCTCACGAGAACTCCTTCGCATCCGACACCGACGATGGAATCCCGATGCCGCAGGATTTCGTCCCGGGACCGCCGCGCCGAATGCGCCGCTGCGTTGCGAAACTTCGCCAAATCTTCGAGGATCGGCGGTAGCTGCTCCGTGAACCACCGCCCGTCGAACACATGCGTGGCGAGGTAGTTCATCCGATCGCGGTCGTGTGAAACGACGCGAGCAAGTTGCGCGGCCGATTGCGCACGCGAGATGCTGAAATCGACAGATTTGCCATCCACGTTGCCGTTTCGAATAGGAATTGGAGCTTCCGCGAGCGCGGTTGCGAGGATTGCATTGACTTGGACTTCTAGCGCCTTGCATAACTCTACGAGCACCGTCGCGAAGTCAAACGACGCATCCCGCCGGTGATCACGCATCAACCGCTCCGCCGTAGCGACGAATGTACGAGTCGTGGGCAGAAGCGCCGACCACGCTGCCCCACCGAACACATTGTCGCGCAGATCGGAAATCACACCGCCCAATCCAAAGCGATCGATGTCGGCGGTCACCCAGAGAGCGCCGCTGTTCAACAAGTCTCGTTCCTCGTCATCAAAGAAATGCGTACCATCCGGACGCTTTACGAGGAGCGGCAGATTCACCATTCCGCCATAGAGCGATACGGGACGGTCGTTGTAGGTGGCGACACGCAGCTGACGCAGCTCGTCTTGCACTGCGAGGGTGTCGTCGCTTACCAGCGCTCGAATGTCGCCGAGCTTGAACCAGCAGTCGGACGAAAGTTCTTCGCGACCGTAGTATGCGGGCGTGTGCGTTGGGTCTGCGGTGACTTTATCCCCAGTTTCGACTGCCAGAACCTCTGCCACGTAGAGTGAGCGATAGTCGGTGAGGTACAACTGCAACTCCTCACGCTTGGCGATTTCATCGTTCAGTGCGAGAATCTGCGGGAGGTGCGCCAACGGCTGTTGCCGATTTGGTGAGCGCACACGTCCCCACCACACATAGGCGTCGTCCCAC
>Ga0207932_1000368_pt1 | contig 15236 bp, 15 predicted proteins | sample NGESurdeep092012_FD_184480 | JGI IMG/M metagenome (GOLD analysis project Ga0207932, IMG submission 184480) | Arctic peat soil microbial communities from Barrow, Alaska - NGEE Surface sample 415-2 deep-092012 (SPAdes) | ecosystem: Environmental > Terrestrial > Soil > Wetlands > Peat ...
ACGACGGTTTATATACCCGGACCGGCACGCCGGTCACGGGACTAGTCCCGCCGGCCGGAGCCCCCACACCCAAGGCGACCACGACACGGCTCGTCGGGCTGGGGCAAAGCCCCGTTAGGTTTGACACGAAGACCAGTACACCGTCCCTAGGTTTGGCAGGAAGGTCAGATGTCGCGGAAGGTCTCGATGGTGGCGCCGAGTGCGTTGAGCCGGGTGGCCAGGTCCTCGTAGCCGCGGTTGATGACGTAGACGTTTCGCAGGACCGACGTGCCGGGGGCCGCAAGCATCGCTACGAGGATGACCACCGCCGGGCGCAGAGCGGGCGGGCAGATGACCTCGGCGGCGCGCCAGCGGGTTGGTCCGGTGATCAGCACCCGATGCGGGTCGAGCAGCTGAACCTTGACGCCGACCTTGGTGAGCTCGGTGAGATAGATGGCGCGGTTGTCATAGACCCAGTCGTGGATCATCGTCGTGCCGGTTGCACTGGCCGCGATGATCGCGAAAAAGGGCAGGTTGTCGATGTTCAGACCCGGGAACGGCATCGGGTGGATCTTGTCGACGGGGGCTGTCAGCGGGCCGGCGATGGTGGTCAGGTCGACCAGGCGGGTCAGCCCGTTGGCAGAGCGGTACTCAGGGGTTATCAGATACTTCATGCCCATGCCCTCGAGCAGTGCGAGCTCGATCTCCATGAACTCGATGGGCACCCGCCGGATGGTGATGGCGGACTCGGTGACGACGGCTGCGGCCAGCAGGCTCATCGCCTCGATCGGGTCCTCAGACGGGTAGAACTCGACGTCGACGTCGATGATCGGCTGGCCGTGAATGGTCAGCGTGGTGCTGCCGACCCCTTCGATCTTCACTCCTAGCTTGCCGAGGAAGAAGCAGACATCCTGGACCATGTAGTTCGGGCTGGCATTGCGGATGACGGTGACCCCGTCGTGCCTGGCCGCGGCCATAATTGCGTTCTGGGTAACGGTGTCGCCGCGTTCTGTCAGCACGATTGCGGAGCTGGGGCTGACCGAGCGGTCGACCTTGGCCTCGTAGAAGCCCGACGCGGCGGTGACGTTGAGCCCAAACGCTCGCAACGCGTTCAGGTGCGGGTCCACGGTGCGCGTGCCGAGATCACATCCACCGACATACGGCAGGCGGAACTCATTGAGCTCATGCAGCAGCGGCCCGAGGAACATGATCACGGTGCGGGTGCGGCGCGCTGCTTCGAGGTCCATTCCCGAGAGGTTGAGGCGGGCCGGCGGGGTGATCTCGAGGTCATTGCTGTCGGGCAGCCACCGGGCCCTGACGCCGATGCTGACCAGCACCTCGACGATACGGTTGACCTCTTCGATACGCGCGAGGCCCCGGAACGTGGTGCGCCCGTGGTTGAGCAGCGATGCGCACAACAGTGCGACGGCGGCGTTCTTGCTGGTCTTGACGTCGATCGCGCCGGAGAGCTTGGTCCCTCCGACGATGCGCAGGTGCTGGGCCCCCGAGTGACCCAGTGAGACGAACTCTGAGTCCAGACTTGCGCCGATGCGAGCCAGCATCTCAAGGCTCAGGTTCTGCTTGCCCTGCTCGATGCGCGCGATCGCGCTCTGACTCGTGCCCAACAGCTCCGCGAGATCACTCTGGGAGAGTCCCTGGTGACGTCGGGCGTCCCGAATCAGGGTGCCGATTCGGGCTGGATAGTCGTCACGCATGCTTGCAACCATAGATCACTGGCCTGATGTCGTCCCATAAATGCCCCCGGGCGCGTCGAGAACTGTGCTGTACGACCACCCCCGTCTGTCTCGATCGGTGACCACGTCAGGGGGTCGTTGCCGACCTGCTGTTGGCGCACCAGGGGCGCGAGCTGGGAGACGCGCGCCCCTGGTGCAGTCGGCATACCATGCCTCGGGTGCCCGGTATGCCGTCCGAGGGGGTCAGGCGGGAACGCTGGCTACGCCCGGAGGCAGGAACCGCTTCCCGTTGACCTTCTCGGAAACTCCGGTGCGATCCAGCAGGGGCGTGAGTCCGCCGTTCCAGAACGCAAAGCCAGTTCCGGTGATCATGGCGAGGTCGATGTCCATCGGAGCGGCGACAACGCCCTCGTCAAGCATCAGCCGGGCCTCTTGCGCCAGGCCCGAGAGCACCTGCTCGCGCACCTGGGCGGAGTCGAGGACCACCGGGTTGGCAGGCGTCTCCATGAGAGCCAAGACCTCGGGGTCCAGGACGGGCTTGCCTTCTGGGTAGAGGTAGAACCCGGGCTTGCCGGCCGCTACCAGACGGCGCAGGCCCTCCGGCACGTAGAAACGCTGCGGGAATGCGTTGTGCAGCGACTCGTTGTTGTGCAGTGCAATCGCGGGACCGACCATGCCCAGGAGGACGAACGGGGGCATCGGAGCGATTCCGGCGAACGCGCGGTCGGCGACCTCTATCGGGGTGCCTTCGTCGACGATCCGGCCCAGGTCGCCCATCATCCGTCCGAGCAGCCGGTTCGCTATGAAGGACGGCGAGTCCTTGGCCAGGATCGTCGTCTTCCGCAGTGTCTTGCCGGTGGCAAAAGCCGTCGCGAGCGTGGCGTCGTCGGTCTTGTCACCTCGGATGATCTCAAGCAGCTGCATCACCGCAACGGGGTTGAAGAAGTGGAATCCGACGACCCGCTCGGGGTGCCTCAGATCCGCGGCCATCTCGGTGATCGAGAGCGAGGACGTGTTGGTCGCCAGCACGCAGTCAGCTCCCACCACTGCCTCAACTTCGGCGAACACCTGCTTCTTGATGCTGATCTCTTCGAACACCGCCTCGATGACGAAGTCGGCGTCAGCGAAGTCGTCCTTGCTCGTGGACCCGGTGACCAGGGACTTGAGCCGGTTGGCCCGGTCCGGGCTGATCCGACCCTTGTTGAGCATCTTGTCGACCTCGGCGTGGACGTAGCCAACGCCTTTGCCCACGCGAGCCTGATCGAGGTCGGTCATCACGATCGGGACCTGGAGCCGCTGGACGAACAGCATCGCCAGCTGGCTCGCCATCAGGCCGGCGCCGACGATGCCCACCTTGGTGACCGGGCGGGCCAGCGAACGGTCGGGGGCCCCTGCCGGGCGCTTGGCCCGCTTCTGCACCAGGTCGAAGGAGTACAGGCTGCTACGCATCTCGTCGCTCATTGCCAGGTCCGCCGTGGCGTTGTCCTCGGCGGCGTACGCCTCTTCGCGGGTGGCTGTGCGGGCTGCGGATACCAGCTCGAGAGCGCGCACAGGTGCGGGTGCGGCGCCGCCGGTCTTGGCCTTGACCATTCGCTTTGCCGCGGTGACGGCACCCTCCCAGACGGTGGCGTCGTGGTCGATCTCCGGACGGTCTACGACGGCCCTCCCGGCGATGACGTCGGCCGCCCAGGACAGAGAGTCCTCCAGGAAGGTGGCTGGCTCGAACAGCGCATCGGCCATCCCGAGCTTGAAGGCCTGCGATCCCTTGAGCATGCGGCCGTTGTTCAGCGGGTCCTCGATGATGACCTTCAAGGCCGGCTCGACGCCGATGAGGTTCGGGAGCATGTAGCAGCCCCCCCAGGCGGGCACCAGACCCCGGAGACACTCGGGCATGCCCAGAGCGGACACTCCGGCCGAGATGGTCCGGTAGGCCGCACTGAGGGCGATCTCGACACCGCCACCCATGGCCGCTCCGTTGACGAACGCGAAAGTCGGCACCGGGAGCGTGCGGAGCTGCTCGAACGTCTTGTGCCCCAGCTGGCCGATGGCCAGCCCCTGCTCGCGCGTGGTCATCTTGGAGATACCCGTGAGGTCTGCGCCGACAGCGAAGATGAACGGTTTGCCGGTCACCCCGACACCGACGATCTCACCGGCCTCAGCTCGGGCGCGCAGAGTGCTGAGCACCCCGGACAGGCCGGAGAGGGTGGCCGGGCCGAACGTGTTGGGCTTGGTGTGGTCGAAGCCGTTGTCCAGCGTGATCAGCACGAACGTGCCGGCGCCGCCGGGCAGGGCGATCTCCCGTGCCAACGCCATGGTGATGACCTCGTCCGGGAACAGGGCAGTGAAGTCGGTCCTCATCAGGCCACATCCCCCTGGGTAGTGTCGAGCTTCATCATCTTGAGGTCCTTGCCGTAGTCGCTGTGGTGAGGGTTCTCCCAGATCACCGCTCCGCCCATGCCGATGCCGATGCACATGGCAGTGAGGCCGTAGCGCACCTGCGGGTTCTCCTCGAACTGGCGAGCGAGCTGGGTCATCAGGCGGACGCCAGAGCTGGCCAGGGGGTGACCCGTGGCGATCGCGCCGCCGTACTGGTTCACCCGGGGGTCGTCGTCGGCGATGCCGAAGTGGTCCAGGAAGGCGAGAATCTGGACGGCGAAAGCCTCGTTCAGCTCCATGAGACCGATGTCCGTGATGTCGAGGCCAGCCTGCTTGAGAGCCTTCTCGGTGGCGGGCACCGGGCCGATGCCCATCACCTCGGGCTCGACGCCGACGAAGGAGTAGGCAGCGAGGCGCATCCGCACCGGCAGCCCGAGCTCGGCGGCCGCGTCGGCCGAGGCCAGGATGCATGCGGTGGCGCCGTCTGTCAGGCCGGCGCTGTTGCCGGCGGTGACCTTGCCGTGGGAACGGAAGGGGGTCTTCAACCCGGCGAGATTCTCCACAGTGCTGCCCGGGCGCGGAGGTTCGTCAGCCGTGGCCAGGCCGTACCCGAGCTCGGTATGACGGGTGGCGACGGTGACCAGGTCAGGCTGAATCTTGCCGTCGGCATAGGCCTTCGCGAGCTTGCTCTGGCTGGCGACCGCGTAGGCGTCACAGCGCTGCTTGGTCAGAGCCGGGTAGCGGTCGTGGAGGTTCTCTGCGGTCGAGCCCATCGACAGGGCCGACGGGTCCACGATCCCCTCGGAGAAGATCCGCGGGTTGGGGTCGACGGCCTCGCCCATCGGGTGGCGTCCCATGTGCTCGACCCCGCCGGCGATGGCGATCTCGGCCGAGCCGAACGCGATGGCGGAGGCCACGTTGGTCACCGCTGTCATGGCACCGGCACACATGCGGTCGATGGAGTAGCCGGGAGTGGTGTTGGGCAGACCTGCGAGCAGCGCAGCCACCCGGCCCAGGGTCAGACCCTGGTCGCCGATCTGGGTGGTCGCCGCGATGGCGACCTCTTCGACGCGTTCACGCGGAAGCTCGGGATGGCGGCGAAGCAGCTCGCGGATGCAGTTGACGACGAGGTCGTCGGCGCGCGTCTGGGCGTACATGCCCTTGTCACCGGCCTTGCCAAACGGGGTACGAACACCTTCGACGAACACGACTTCACGCAGAGTGCGGGGCACGGGGAGCCTTCCCTGGGGAGAACAGTGACGTACAAAGAGAGATGTACGAGAGAGTGATGCTACCCGTCAGTAACTTCGCGCGTAACCCCTGCCGCTTGCCTGGCGGTCGGCCAGGCATCTTGCGTGGCGCTGGGCTAGGCCTTTTGGGTGGCGCTGGGCTGGGCCGTTTGCGTGGCGCTGGGCTCGACGGTCGGCGCAGCAGGCCGGTTGATGGCCTCCTCAACGATGGGTCCGGCGATGTCGATCTGCCACTGACGGGCCCCGAGCTTGAGCAGGGCCTGCGAGATGGACTCCAGCGTCGCCTCGCCAGCGAGCTGTTCGGGAGCCCACAGCATCCGGCGCAGGAAGTCTGGGGACAGCAGGTTCTCGACGGGGATGTTGTGGGCCTCGGCGAACTCACCAAGGGCGGCGCGGGCTTGCACCAGTCGGGCGGCGGCAACCGGATCACGGTCGGCCCAGGCCCTTGCCGGTGGTGGACCGTCGGAGCGCACGGTGAGGGCAGGAAGATCCGCCTCGGGCAGCTGGCGGGCCCGCTCGAGGGCGGCCAGCCACTCCCGTTGGTATCGTCGTACCGACCTGGAGACCCGCGTGGCCCCGTCCTGGCCGATATCGGCCTCCGTCTTCGGTGCCCGCAGAGCCAGGTCGACCAGCGCGGCGTTGGACAGGATCCGGCCCGGTGCCGTGTCCGTCTCGATGGCTATGGCGTCCCGGGTCTGCCACAGCTCACGGACCATGGCGGCGCCGCGGCGGTTGCGGACCTTGTGCAGCCCCGAGGTGTGACGCCACGGCTCGAGCCGGGCCGGAGGACCGGTGAACCTGGTGAGGGCGTCGAACTCCTGGTCGGCCCACTGCATCTTGTCCTGGGCTGCCAGGTCGTCCGCCATGAGATCGCGGACCTGGACGAGCACTTCCACGTCGAGCGCGGCGTATCGCAGCCAGGGCTCCGGAAGGGGTCTGGTCGACCAGTCCACTGCCGAGTGCTCTTTGGCAAGGGTGAGGCCGAGGTAGTGCTCGACGACTGCAGCGAGCCCAACCCTCGGCAGACCCACGAGGCGCCCTCCGAGCTCGGTGTCGAAGAGGCGTGATGGACGCATTCCGACCTCTGCAAGGCAGGGCAGGTCCTGAGTTGCGGCATGCAGGATCCACTCGACATCGGCAAGGACGTCACCGATAGGTGAGAGATCTGGGCAGGCGATCGGGTCGATCAGCCATGTGCCCGAGCCCTCGCGGCGGAGCTGGATGAGATAGGCCCGCTGTCCGTAGCGGTAGCCGGACGCTCGCTCTGCGTCGATGGCCACCGGTCCGGTCCCTGCGGCGAGCGCATCGGCCGCACGGACAAGGTCGCGCTCGGTCACGGCGACGTCCGGAACGCCTTCGGCAGGCATGTTCAGGGCCACCATGACCCGTTCAGCCGGGACGTCGGGGGCTGTCTCGTTTGATGGTTCTGGGGTGTCACTTGATGCGATGCTCACAGGCTCAATCTATTGACATACGGGCCTGGAGGGTTAGCCGGGAGGTTAGTGGGAGCACCCGCCGCCGATCAGCGACGATGCCGCGGCAGAGCCGTGACGCCCTCGGGTAACGGTGGCAGGCCGCCGACTGTGCACAGCAGATCGGCCCAGGCCAGCAGGTGCGCGCCCACATTGGGACCAGTCGGTGTCCAGGAGGCCCGGATCTCCATCTCCACCGTGGCACCGCGCTCAGCCAGGCCAGCGAAGCTCTCGGACACGACCCGGGTGACGGTGCCGGCTTCGGCCACGCAGGTCGCTTCACGGTTCACCAGCGCGTCCATCAACCACGACCATCCCACCGCACCCAGCATCGGGTCGCTGGCCAGCTCCGGATCGAACACGGCGCGGGCGAAGGTGACTGCGCGCCATACCCCGCGCCATGGCTCAGGTTCGGACGGGTCGTAAAGCAAGACGAAACGACCGGAGGCGAGCTCGTCACCCTGGCCGAGCGTGTCGGCGGTGACGATCTCAGCCGACATGGCCACGGCGTGGGGGGCAATCCGGCTGGGGGCGGGCACTTCCGTGAGGCGAACCTCCGGACGTAGTCGAGCCGCGCGCAGGTCCCTGAGTGCCTGTGCGAATTCGGCCGAGTCCTCACCTGGGACGCTACGACTGTCCACCATCGAAGCGTATGTCGGCCGGTCCCTCACAGCGCTCGCGGCACGCCGGGATACGGTTCGGCGATGTTGTCTCTGCTCGCCCTGGCCTCGAGTGTGTTCTGGGGGACCTCGGATTTCTTCGCCGGACTCAAGGCCCGGACGCTCGCGCCGCCCGCTGTCGTGGCCATTACCCAGGGCTTTGCCCTGGTCGCGCTGAGCCTGATCCTGCTGGTGCGGCATACCGGCTTCTCACCCTCATTCACCGGGAACGGCCCGCTGTGGGCGATTGCGGCCGGGCTGGCCGGGGCGCTCGGGCTGGTCTGCTTCTACACCGCGCTTTCCTCAGGCACGATGGGCGTGGTGGCGCCGATCTCATCCCTGGGAGCACTCGTCCCGGTGTTCCTCGGCCTGCTCACGGGGGAGCATCCGAGCGTGACGGCGTGGGTCGGGATGGCCGTCGCGGTGACCGGCGCGGCCCTGGCTTCCGGGCCGGAGCTGACCGGCGCTGTGCCACCGCGCCCGGTGATGCTGGCTGTTATCGCCGCAGCCTGCTTCGGGACCGCCCTCTACTGCCTGGACCGCGGGGCGCGCTATGCGTTGCTGGAGACGTTGTGGGGGATGCGGGTGACCAGCGTCGCCCTGTTTCTCGTCGCAGGACTGGTGGTCCGCTCGGTCGGCGGCACCCGGGTGCGCGACCTGCCGGCCCTTGCGGTCATCGGCCTGGCCGACGTCACCGCGAACGGGCTCTTCGCGTTCGCCTCGTCAAACGGCATGGTCAGCGTTGCCAGCGTGCTCGGTTCGCTGTATCCGGTCGCCACGCTCTTCTGGGCCAGGCTGCTCCTGGCCGAGCGCTTGCGCCGTGTCCAGTCTCTGGGCGTCGCGCTGACCCTGGTCGGAGTCGTCGCCATCGCGCTCTGACGCGTGCGCTGGTGGCAGGTTCCCCGTGCGAGAATCTGCCTGTGACATCCTCCCCGAACAACACCCGCGATAGTGCCTTGATCCGTGCCGCCCGACGTGAGAGCGTGCCGTGCACGCCGGTCTGGTTCATGCGCCAGGCGGGCCGGTCGCTTCCGGAGTACGGCAAGGTGCGCGAGGGCGTGGGGATGCTCGACTCCTGCCGTACGCCGGACCTGGTCGCCGAGATCACGCTGCAACCGGTGCGTCGGCACGGGGTCGACGCGGCGATCCTGTTCAGCGACATCGTGGTGCCGTTGGCTGCGGTCGGCGTCGATCTTGACATCGTGGCGGGGGTGGGACCTGTGGTGGCCAAGCCGTTCCGGGAGCGCGCCGATCTTGACCGACTTCCGGAGCTGACGCCCGAGCACCTCCCCTACATCACCGAGGCCGTGCATCTGGTGCTCGAGGAGCTGGGCTCGACGCCGCTGATCGGCTTCGCGGGTGCGCCGTTCACTCTCGCGTCGTACCTCGTCGAGGGTGGGCCGTCCAAGAACCACGAAAACACCAAGGCCATGATGCATGGCGACCCCGAGCTGTGGAACGATCTGTGCGCGCGACTAGCGCAGATCTCCGGAGCGATGCTTCGGGTGCAGGCGCAGGCCGGGGCATCGATCGTGCAGCTCTTCGACTCGTGGGTGGGTGTTCTTTCCCGCAAGGACTACGAGGCCTTCGTTCAGCCTCACTCGCGCGTGGCCTTGTCGGCCGTGGCAGATCTTGACGTTCCCACAATCCACTTCGGAGTGGGAACCGGCGAGCTGCTGGCCTCGATGGGTGCCGCTGGCGCCGATGTGGTGGGCGTGGACTTCCGCACCTCGCTGACGGATGCCCGCGCGCGCATCGGAGACCGCTACGCCGTGCAGGGCAACCTTGATCCGGCGCTTCTGTTCGCCCCTTGGCCGGCGCTGGAGAAGGTTGTTCGCTCGATCGTGGCTGAGGGCGCGCAGGCGCCCGGACACATCTTCAACCTCGGCCACGGGGTCCTGCCGACTACAGACCCCGAAGTGCTGACCCGGGTCGTTCAGCTGGTCCATGAGGTATCCGCCCGCTGACCTCTGGGGGTCGCTGGGTTGACCTCACTGTCTGACCTGGTTCGCTGAGCCCGGGTGACTGCGCCGGCGCAGCCACCATACGAGCGGTGCCGCCAGCAGGGCGAAGAACACCGCAAACGGCAGAATGGCTCCGATGGCAGTGAAGAGCCCGCGGGCAGACCCTGTGAAAGCGTCCCAGCCGGCGCGAAGACCGGCGACGAAGCCGGCCTGGGTCACCGGCTCGTTCGCGGGCGTGCTCAGCGAGACCTGCAGGGTCGAACGCTCGACACTGTTGTTGAGAGCGGCCAGCTGAGACTCCAGCGACTCCAGGTCGGCCTGCCGCCGACTCAGCTCGCTCTCCAGTGCCACAACCTGACTTAGGTCTTTGGCCTGAACCATCAGGGCACGTACGCGGTCGACGCTGGCACGCATGGTCTTGAGACGGCTCTGGGTGTCGATGTACTGGGCTGTGACGTCCTGCGTGGACAGGTTGCGCTGTAGCACTGTGCCGATCCTGGAGAGCTGGTCGAGCGCTGTGTCGAGCTTGTCCGCCGGCACCGACAGGGTCAGGGTGCCGAAGCCAGTTATGGCATCTGACTTGCTTTGAAGCGGCACCTGGCCGCCGGGACTTTGAAGCGGCACCGGTCCCGGGCCGCCGGGCCCGCCCGTCCCGATCTGCTCATTGAGCACCTGAGCCTGCAGCCCCGTGGCGATGGTGCGCACCTGAGCCGCGGCGGCGTCGATGTTCTTGACCTGGACCTCGAGGCTGGCGCTCTTGGCCAGTTTGGGGCCAAGGCCGGGCACCGGGGCTTCGGACTTGGACACTTCGGATGACCCGGCCGACGCACCGGATGCGGACGGCGCACCGAGAGTGCCGTTCTTGGCGGCGGGGGCACTGTTGGCAGCGGAGCTGTTGGCCCCGGCGCTGTCCTGGGCAGGAGCCCCGCCGCTCGCTGCGCCCACAGAAGTACTCGCTGCACCGCCACTGCCACAACCGGCGAGCAACACTGCGGACAGGGCGCCGAGGGCAATCAGGCTTCGAGCCGACCGAATGCGCCGGGGGGAGTCGCGGTGGGTGAACGCGCCTTGCATGACAGACCTCCGAAGGACGAGCGCTGGGCGAACCATATGTCCCTTGGAGGGAGGTGCTTCAGCGTTCGTTCCATGCACCGGGGTTTCAATTTGGTCACGAGGTCCAGAACCATGCGACCCGCCTGCGCGGCGGTCACACCATCGGCAAGGATGAGGGCATGAGCCCGAAGCCATCCGCCGGACAGATCCGCGACATCAACGACAGCATCCGCTACGCGATGTGGTCGGTGTTCAAGGTCACCAGCCCTCTCAGTCCACGGTCGCAGGACCGCGCGAAGGTCGCTGCCGAGGTCGAGGCGCTGTTTGCCGATCTGGCCGAGCTGGGTGTCGTGGTGCGGGGGGTCTACGACGTCGCCGGGCTCCGGGCCGATGCGGACTTCATGATCTGGTGGCATGCCGAGGACATCCGGACGGTGCAGGCGGCATACCACCAGCTTCGTCGCACCGAGCTCGGCTCCCACCTCGAGTCGGTCTGGTCGGTTGCCGCACTGCACCGGCCGGCGGAGTTCAACAAAGGACACATCCCGGCGTTCATGGCCGACGAACAGCCCAAGGACTTCATCTGCGTCTACCCGTTCGTGCGTTCCTACGAGTGGTACCTCCTGGAGGACGAGGAACGCCGGGGCCTCCTGTCCGAGCACGGGCAGATGGCGCGCGACTACCCGGATGTGCGTGCGAACACGATCGCGTCCTTCGCGCTGGGTGACTACGAGTGGATCCTGGCGTTCGAGGCGGACGACCTGACCCGCATCGTCGACCTCATGCGCCACCTGCGGGGCTCTGAGACTCGCCGCCATGTCCGCGAAGAGGCGCCGTTCTATGCCGGTCCCCGGGTCGAGGTCACAGCGCTGGTCGACTCCCTGCCCTGACTTCGTCCCCGCGCTGCGCTGACTGACCCCGGGTTCGTTCAGTCGCCTGTGGCGCCATCGATGCGCTCGCGGAGCAGGTCGGCGTGGCCGTTGTGCCGGGCATACTCCTCGATCATGTGGACGTAGACCCAGCGCAACGAGATCGGACCGTGTCTGCCTTTGAACATGTCGTCCAGCGACATCTCGCGAACGGCTTCGTCGGCGGCTTGGCACTCGGCTGTGAACGTCGCGATGTCCTGCTCGACAATGGCATCCGCGACGTTGTCGAAGTCACCGGTCTCAGGGCTGGAGAGATCCGGCAGCGTGAGACCGGCAGCCTTGGTGCGGAACCACCATCGCTCCACCTCGGTCATGTGTCTCAGGAGACCGAGCAGCGTCATGCTCGATGGGCTGACCGAGGCAGTCTTGAGCTGGTCGTCGGTCAGGCCTGCGCCCTTCCACAACAACGTTCCGCGATGGAAATCCAGCCAGCTCTGGTACATCGTTCGCTCGTCGGCCACGCGGACCGGATCAATGCGGAATCGGCTTGAGTCTGGAGTCGTCATGACCTCAATTTACCGACTACTGCAGCATGACTGCCACCGTCATTGCGACGCCGGCTCGAGCCGCAGACTGAGGCTGTTGATGCAGTATCGCTGGTCGGTCGGGACGTCGTAGCCCTCGCCCTCAAAGACGTGGCCCAGGTGAGATCCGCAGTTGGCGCAACGGACCTCGACCCGTTTGCTGCCCGTGCTGTGATCCTCGAGGTACTCGACCCTGTCTTCGGCGAGAGGGGCGTAGAAGGAGGGCCAGCCGCAGTGGCTGTCGAACTTGGTATCGCTGCGGAACAGCTCGGTGCTGCAGGCGCGGCAGGCGTACACCCCCTGGGTCTTGGTGTCGGTGTACTCGCCGACGCCTGGCCGTTCGGTGCCGGCCTGGCGGAGGACCTCATACTCTGCGGGGGTGAGCTCCTCGCGCCACTGCTGCTCGGTCTTGGTCAGGGGATAGGCGCGGCCGTCGTTCATGGGGGTCCTCCTACGCAGGGCTGGAAAGAACTTCACGATCTACACAACAACCCCCCGCCGGAAACGTTCCCGGCGGGGGGTTGTTGTGCGGCTAGGCTCGTTCCATGGCGAGCAGTGCGCAAGTCATGCAGGTTGCCGCACCCGACGGCGCTGTGCGCGATGTACGGATCTCCAGTCCCGATCGGGTCATGTGGCGAGACGCGGGTATCACCAAGTGGGACCTCGCGACCTACGTCACGTCGGTCGCGGACGGACTGATGCGCGCGGTGGGGGATCGGCCGGTGACCCTGCAGCGCTTCCCGGACGGCGTGGAGGGTGAGGAGTTCTTCTCCAAGAACCCTCCCAAGGGAGTGCCAGTGTGGGCGCGGTCGGTGATCTGCACCTACCCCTCCGCCCGTAGTCATCCGCAGCTGGTCATCGACGAGATCGCCACCGCAGTGTGGGCCGTGCAGATGAACACGGTGACCTTCCACCCGTGGCCGGTCCGAAGCGCCGACAACGACAATCCCGACGAGCTCCGGATCGACCTCGACCCCCAGCCGGGGACAGGTTTCGCGGACGCCGTGAGGGCGGCATACGTCCTGAAGGACCTGCTGGCGGAGATCGGGCTCACCGGCTGGGCCAAGACGTCCGGCAACCGCGGGGTGCACGTCTTCGCCCGGATCAGCCCGACTTATGAGTTCCTCGACGTCCGGCACGGTGTCATCGGGATCGCGCGCGAGCTCGGACGTCGTATGCCGGACGAGGTCACCACCGCCTGGTGGAAGGAAGAACGCGGCCAGAAGGTCTTCGTCGACTTCAACCAGGCCAATCGTGATCGCACCATCGCCTCCGCCTATAGCCCGAGACCTCTGCCGGGAGCACCAGTGTCCATGCCTGTTCCGTGGGAGCGACTGTCAGATGTGGGACCGGACGACTTCACGGTGCGCACGGTGCCGGCGATTCTTGCCGCTGAGGGTGACGCGTGGGCGGGGATTGATGACGCCGTGGGCGACGCGTCCGGGGCAATCGCCCTCTGGGACCAGGACACTGTCGAGCGAGGGCTTGGAGAGATGCCGTTCCCTCCGGACTTCCCGAAGATGCCGGGGGAGCCGCCCAGGGTTCAGCCCAGCCGAAAACGTCGTGATCCCAGCGAAGCTCGCTGAGCTTGAGGTGGGTGTCCGTGACCCGCCATACAGCATCCAGATGTCAGTGCTCTTCAGGGTCACTTCGTAGGCTGGCCTACAAGAACTTGGCAGATCGCGTCAACGTCACCTGGCTCGTCTTTAGATGAATGAGTCCAGGCCGAAGATGGGCTAGGGATCCTTTACCCATTTCTATCCCCGAAACCTCATCTGCGCGGAAACCACCCGCACCAAACGCCCCTCATCTCCGATGGGGGGCGTTGCTGACCTGGTGGAGTCAGATTCTCTGTTCTGCGCGTGGCTCCTGGCGTTGCTCCTCGAGCAGCTCCAGCAGGAGGTCGAGGGCCTGCTGCTTGCGGTCATCGTCAAGCGCGTTGTATATCGCCAGGATCTCTGCGCCGGTCAGACTCATGTCGTCGCCTTCGAGTCTCGCTCCGCGCCTTGTTCCTCAATCAGCTGCTGCGCGTAGTTGAGGAGCTGTTGCGAGTAGTCCAGGAGCTGCTGCTTGCGGTCATCGTCCAGCGCGTCGTAGTACAGCCTCAGCATCTGTATCTCCAGTTCGGTGACGGGAGGCTGTATCTCATACGTAGCTGCAGTCATGATCGTTCTTCCCTCCGTAGGGTTGATCGGTCTTGGCCCTCGCTTGCGTCGTCCTCGCGCACCAGTGGCCGTGGGCCCCTGTCTAGCGTGATCCTCCGACAAACACCATGGACCGTTTGGCATGGTGCGGTGATCTGAGAAGACGCCGGGGGAGCCAGATCATTCGTCCGACTGATGAAGTCAGGCCTCGAGCCCGTCGACCAGGGCGAGAATCTCGAGGGCGAACCGTCGCGCCTCGTCCGGGGTAGCAGGCCTGCCCGGCGCCTCGTTGTAGCCGATGAATATCCGGGCAGCTTTGTCATCCACCAGGCGCATCAGGTACGTGTTGAGGTACTGCTGCTCTGTGCTCGCCTCACCGAAGAGCTCGTCCGGTTCCTTTGACAGGGGAACCCGGTGCTCGGGGCCAAAACAGCACTGGTCCTCGCGCAACCTCTGATTGGGGTGTCCGTCGCTGGCTTCGCACCACGGCTGACAGGTGATCGGCTCCAGGCTTCGGGAGGCGAAGGTGTGGGTGGTCATGCCGTCGCCGCGGTCATGATCGTTCTCCATTCGGTTGGTGATCGGTCCAGGCCTCGGTCGGTGCTTGTTCGTCCGCCGGGGCCGTCCGTTTTGCCCTGTCCCATCCCTGGAGAATGCCATGTATGGGTCGCTGAGGCGCGGCGAAACGCCGTTCACGACGCCAAGACCCGGCCGCACTTGCGACCGGGTCTTGGTTGATGTCAGCGCGAGGTCAGAACGCGCTCACGCCGTTGGGCGTCCCCAGGCCGGACGGACCATCCCAGCCGGTTCGGGCGGTGCACCACTGGAGCGTCGGGCAGGTGCCGTTCGATCCGGAGGTGACGTCGAAGAGGGCTGATGTGTGCGTGTAGGGCAGGGCGTTCGGGTATCCGGCTGTGTTGCCGGACAGGGCATACACCGCGCCGATGATCGGAGCGGACGCGCTGGTGCCGCCGAAGACCATCCACCCGGACGAGCCCGCATTCGGGGTTGAGTCGTACACGGCCACACCGGTGTTCGGGTCGGCCACGGCGGAGACGTCGGCCTCCGCGCGCTTGGCGCAACCGGTGCCGGCAGACGCTGCGGCAGCCAGTGCCACGTTGTAGGCGGAGCACCCGGAGCCGGCGCCGGACCAGACCGTTTCGCTCCAGCCGCGGGTGTTGGCTGCGGTAAC
>Ga0207932_1000369_pt1 | contig 15221 bp, 15 predicted proteins | sample NGESurdeep092012_FD_184480 | JGI IMG/M metagenome (GOLD analysis project Ga0207932, IMG submission 184480) | Arctic peat soil microbial communities from Barrow, Alaska - NGEE Surface sample 415-2 deep-092012 (SPAdes) | ecosystem: Environmental > Terrestrial > Soil > Wetlands > Peat ...
GGCGCGCTCACCGCGCTGATTGGGTCGGATCGCTCCACGGTGTCCAAGCACCTGGCCGTCCTCCGGGCCCAGGGGATCGTCCAGGACCGCCGGGAGGGGAACGTCGTCTACTACGAGCTGCTCACCCCCTGTGCCCTGAACTTCTTCTCGTGCGCGCGGCAGGTCATCAAGGAGCGGGCGTGAGCCGGGGTCCGGTTTTATTTCGACCTATGTTGCCAATGTGGCCAAGTCGCCACGCATAGGCCTGGCCGGGCGCGACGGGCGGATGGCCGGGGCGCCGCCAGTTCCTGCTTCAAGGGCATTCGCAGCAACCACCCACGAGGGAGATCAGCCAATGAGTGGGACGACAGGCCTTACGCCGATGGAGGTGTTGCGCGGGATCTCTCCCGAGGGCGCCAAGGCGTTCCTGGATCACCGAGCGGCCACGATGGATAACCCCCAGCTCCAGGCGGTGCCCCTTAAGATCAAGCTGCTGATCGGCATCGGTGTGGCCGCGGCCCTCCAGTCGAGCACCTGCACGCTGATGTGGACCAAGCAGGCGCGAGGGGCCGGTGTCTGCGACGCGGAGATCGCCGAGGCGATCCTCGTCTCCCGCTTGATGAAGATGGCCACCGTCAACGACACCGCCGCCGAGGCACTCGCGTGGCTGCAGACGTCGGAGAAGTAGCGGCGTGAAGATCCAGGTCCTGGGCATGGGATGCCCGCGGTGCAAGGTGCTCTACGCCGAGGCGGCGAAGGCCATCAAGGCGTCCGGCATCGACGCGCAACTGGAGAAGGTCGAGACGCTCGATGGCATCCTGGCGTACCATGTGATGGCGACGCCGGCGCTGGTGGTGGACGGCGAAGTGAAGTGCGTCGGACGCGTGCCGCCCGTCAAGGAGATGGTGGCGTGGATCGCCACGGCGGCGGGGAGCCCAGGCGGCGGCACCGACGGGAGTCATTCGTGAGCCACCACCCGGCCACGGCGGAAGCGGGCGAGCGGTCCCTCGACCTGCGGCTCGGCCTCACCGCCGGGCTCAACGTGGCGATCACCGTCGCGGAGTTCGCCGGTGGCCTGCTCTCGGGCAGCCTGGCGCTGCTCTCGGACGCCGCCCACAACCTCGGCGACGTCGTGGCCGTCGTGCTGGCCCTGTGGGCGCGGCGCGTGAGCCGCCGGCCCCCCACGCTGCGCCACACCTACGGCTTCAAGCGCCTGGAGGTCATCGCGGCGCTGACCAACGCCGTCCTGCTCCTCGCGGCGACGGTGCTCATCGCGCGCGAGGTCGTCGTGCGCCTCCTGCATCCCCAGCCGGTCGCGCAGGGGATCATGCTGCTCGTGGGCTCGGTGGCCTTTGTCGCCAACGTTGGCTCCGTGCTGCTGCTGCGCCGCCATGAGGAGGGCGACGTGAACGTGCGCAGCGCGTTCCTGCACCTCGCCCAGGACGCTCTCGCATCGCTGGCCGTGGTGGTGGCCGCGCTCCTCGCGCATACGCGGATCGGCCCCTACGTGGACCCGGTAGCCGCCTTGTTGGTCGGCTTCGTGGTGCTGCGCGGCGCGCTCGCCCTCGTGCGGGAGACCCTCTCCACGCTCCTGGAGGGCGTGCCCGAGGGCCTCGACGTCGCCGACCTCGCCAGCGGCGTCGCGGCGGCGTTCGCGCCGGCACAGATCCACCATGTGCACGTGTGGGAGGTCGGTCCGGGCCAGCGCGTGCTCACCGCGCACGTGGCGCTCGGGGAGGAACGGGACGCGCGTGCCGTCGGCGACCTCCTCGCCCGCATCAAGGCACGCCTCCACGACGCGTGGGGCATCACTCACGCGACGCTGGAGCCGGAACTGGAGAGTTGTGGGCAGCCTAGCCTGTTGGGTCACTGGGAGGAAGCGGTCCTCCCTGCGCCCGCACCGCTCGCGGAGGCATGAGTGACGGACGTTGACATGGTGCCGGAGCCGAGTCGGCGCGTGCTCTACGCCACCGGAGCCCTTCTCGGGGTGGCGGCCTGGTGGCTCGTCTACCGGAGCCTCGAGCCGTTCGGCCAGTGGCTCGCCTACCGGATCCTCGGCCTGGGCCGAGGGAGCCGCGCGGGCTCGGCGGTCGCGTTCTTCGCCTTCGAGACCCCCAAGGTCTTGATGCTCCTCGCCGTGGTGGTGTTCGGCGTCGGCGTCGTGCGCTCGTTCTTCACGCCGGAGCGGACGCGCGCGGTCCTCGCCGGCCGGCGCGAGAGTGTCGGCAACGTCCTGGCCGCCCTCCTCGGCGTGGTCACCCCGTTCTGCTCCTGCTCCGCCGTGCCGCTCTTCATCGGCTTCGTGACGACGGGCGTCCCCCTCGGCGTCACGTTTTCGTTCCTCATCTCCGCGCCGATGGTGAACGAGATCGCCCTCGTCTTGCTGTTCGGTCTCTTCGGCTGGAAGGTGGCGGCGCTCTACATGGGGACCGGTCTCCTCATCGCCATCGTCGCCGGTTGGATTATCGGGCGACTGAAGCTGGAGCGCTGGGTCGAGCCGTGGGTGTATGCCACCGCCGGCGGACCGGCCACGGCCGGCACCGACGCGCCGCTCACCTGGGGCGAACGGGCGGAACTGGGGCGCGAGGCGGTGCGGGACATCGTCGGGAAGGTCTGGCCGTACGTTCTCGGCGGCATCGCCGTGGGCGCGGCGATCCACGGCTACGTGCCGCAGGACTTCATGGCGGGGATCATGGGGAAGGGCGCGTGGTGGTCGGTGCCCCTCGCGGTCCTGCTCGGCGTCCCGATGTACTCCAACGCGGCGGGCATCATCCCCATCGTCCAGGCACTGCTCGAGAAGGGGGCGGCGCTCGGCACGGTGCTCGCGTTCATGATGTCGGTCATCGGGCTCTCGCTGCCCGAGACGATCATCCTGCGCAAGGTGCTCACCATCCCGCTCATCGCGACCTTCGTCGGCGTCGTCGCCGCGGGGATCCTCGTGGTGGGCTACGTCTTCAATCTCGTATTGTGACGGCGCGCCGAGCGGCGGCCGAAGGGAAGGGAAGCATGGAATCGCGCCTGATCGAGATCCTCGGCTCCGGCTGCGCCAAGTGCGAGATGCTGGCGAAGCACGCGGAGCAGGCGGCGCAGGAGCTGGGGCTCGACTACGCCATCATCAAGGTCAAGGACCCCGTCGCCATCGTCCGGCGCGGCGTGATGCAGACGCCGGCGCTGGTGGTGGACGGGCGGGTGAAGCTGCAGGGGCGGGTTCTCACCGCCGAGCACCTCAAAGAGTACCTTCGATAGGCCGACGGGCGCATGCCGTCGGCGCAGGCGGCGAATCGACCCGTCGGGTTCGGAGGGACATCCGTGAACGCGTCGAGAGTGGCCATGGCGTGTATGCTGGCGTTGGGCTGGAGCGCCGGTTCCGGCGCGCCGCTGCGCGCGCAGCAGGCGGCCGATACCATGGTGGTCCGCGGCCGGGACGACACCCGGGCGCAGCAGCTCTTCGGCGAGTTGATGAGCCCGTACTGTCCGGGACTCACGATCGCGACGTGCCCGAGCCCGGGCGCGGACTCCCTGCGGCAGGATATCCGCGGTCGCCTCGACCGGGGCGAGACGCCCCGCGTCATCCGCGCGTCCTACGTCTCCGACTGGGGGGAGCGCATCCTCGGCGCCCCACCGCTGCGCCGATGGGGCGTCGCCTTGTGGGTCATGCCGGGAGTCCTGCTCGGGCTCGGGGCGGTCGGACTCACCCTGTGGCTGCGCTCGATCCGGCCGGCGCCCGGCGCCCCTCGCGATGAGGCTCTCCGCCCGCGCGATGACGATGCATCCCCCGCCTCGCAGGCCCTCCGGGAGCGCCTGGAGGTGGCGCTGCGGGCCTTCGACGACGCCGGCTGACGAGCGCACCCTGCCGTCACTCAGTCGTACGCCCGGCGGACCTCCTCCGTCGCCATGAGGTCCGCATGCTGGGCGACGGCGGGCCAGGACGCGAGGTCCCGGTGGACGCGGCAGTACTTCTCGGGCGCCGGGTGCGTGCCGACCACGACGGGCACGCCGTAGCGCCGCTCGACGAACGCGCGGAAGTCGTCCAGATACGGGCACGGCGGATAGCCGACGACCAGCCCGGTCGCAAGATGGATGGCCTCGGCGCCGTTCTTGATCATCTCCTCCGGCACGTACTCGACGTTGCCCCCGGGGCACCCGGCGCAGGTGGAGATCCCCACCAGCTCGAGCGGCTCGTCCGCCGGATACCGGCTGAAGGCGCCCGCCCGCTCGCGGATCGCGCGCAGGCACTTGCCGGCCCCGCAGGTCCGGTACCGGTCGCAGATGATGATGCCGATCTTCATCGGTCCTCCCCTCAGCGGTACAGACACTCCCGATTCGCTCCAACCTGCGCGTTCCGGGACCGCCGCGCCATCGAGCGAGCGGCGGCGCGCCCCCGCGTCAACGTCCGTCGTGGTGGTGCTCGCCGTGCCCGTGGTGCGCGCAGGCCAGGTCGGGCCCCATCACCGGGAGCGTCCCGGCCACCAGGGCGTCCACCGTCTCCCTCACGGTCGCGTGTGCCGCGAGATGGACCGGGATGCCGGCGGCCGCGAGCTTGCCCATCGCGCCCGCGCCGATGCCGCCGACCGCCATGGCATCGATCCGCTCGCCCTGCAGCGCCGCAAGGGGTGCGCACATTCCGTGGCCGTGATGCTGGTTCGTGTTCGTGATGGCGCGGCAGATCCCGCTGTCGGTATCCACGATGAGGAAGGCCGGCGCCGAGCCGAAGTGCATGCACACCGGGCTGTCGAGTCCGCGGTCGTCTGTGATGGGAATGCAGATGTTCACGTTGCGATCCTCTCCTTGGTGATTCCGGCGCCGGTGTGGCTGGCGCCGGTACGTGTCTGGGGTTGTCCAACGATCCCGGCCTGCGTGTCGTGCTGCCGGCAGCACCGATGCCCCGCCACCAGCACGGGCCCTCCCTCGATCCGGAGTGCCTTCCCGTGAACGAGGGCGTCGGCCACTTTGCGATGGGCCGAGGCGGTGATGCGGCTGAAGGTGGGCCGGGACACCCCCATCTGTGCCGCGGCCGATTCCTGGTAGAGGCCGTCGAGATCGGCGAGGCGGATCGCCTCGAACTCATCGAGCGTCATCACGATCTCGTCGAGCATCCGCATGGGTACGCCGATCGGCTTGAAGATCGAAGCCGCCGGCCGTCCGGCGATGCGGCGACAGCAGTACGGTCTGGGCATCCGGCATTTCCCGATTCGGGTTACGAACATATGTTCATAACTTGTGGCGTCCAAGTCAATGGACACTGGGTCCGCTGCCGGCCGCCCGCAGCGCACGGAAATTGCGGATTCACCCACGTACTCTTACTTACCATTGTGCCATCGCGTGGTCCCGACCCGGAAGCACTGAGGAGGCAGGGGTGCTAAGTCAAACGAATGCAAGTACTTCGCATAAGAAGCTCCTGGCGTGGGTGGAGGAGCTGGAGGAGCTCTGCAAGCCCTCCCGGGTGCATTGGTGTGACGGGTCGGAGGAGGAGTACGACCGGCTGTGCGCCGAGCTGGTGGACGCCGGGACCTTCGTGAAGCTGAACCCCGCCAAGCGGCCGAACTCCTACCTGGCCCGCTCGCACCCGAGCGACGTGGCCCGGGTGGAGGAGCGGACGTTCATCTGCGCCGCGACGAAGGACCAGGCCGGCCCGACGAACAACTGGGAAGAGCCGGCGAAGATGCGGGCCACCCTGCGCGGGATGTACGACGGCTGCATGCGGGGGCGGACGATGTACGTGATCCCCTTCTCGATGGGCCCGATCGGCTCGCCGATCGCGCACATCGGGGTGCAGATCACCGACTCCGCGTACGTCACCGTGCACATGAAGATCATGACGCGGATGGGGCGGCGGGTGCTCGACGCGCTCGGGACCGACGGCGCGTTCATCCCGTGCATCCACTCGGTGGGGGCGCCCCTCGCTCCGGGGCAGCAGGACGTGGCGTGGCCGTGCGAGGGGGAGATCGCGCGGAAGTACATCGTGCACTTCCCCGACACGCGCGAGATCTGGTCGTACGGCTCGGGGTACGGCGGCAACGCGCTCCTCGGCAAGAAGTGCCTCGCGCTGCGCATCGCGACGGTGATGGCGCGCGACGAGGGGTGGCTGGCCGAGCACATGCTCATCCTCGGGCTGACGTCGCCGCAGGGGGAACGGACCTACGTGGCGGGAGCTTTCCCGAGCGCCTGCGGCAAGACCAACCTCGCGATGATCGTGCCCCCCAAGGGCTTCGAGGGGTGGAAGGCCTCGACGGTCGGCGACGACATCGCGTGGATCAAGCCGGCCTCCGACGGCACGCTGCGCGCGATCAATCCCGAGGCGGGCTTCTTCGGCGTGGCGCCGGGCACCAATCGCGAGAGCAATCCGAACGCGATGGATTCGATGAAGGCCAACTGCATCTTCACCAACGTTGCCCTGACCGACGACGGCGACGTGTGGTGGGAGGGGATGGGCCCCGCGCCGGCGCACGCCATCGACTGGAAGGGGCGGGAGTGGACCCCGGAGACGAACGAGAAGGCGGCGCATCCCAATTCGCGGTTCACGGCGCCGATCAAGCAGTGCCCCTCGTACGATCCGGCGTGGGAGGATCCGGCAGGGGTGCCGATCAGCGCGTTCCTCTTCGGCGGCCGGCTCTCGACGACTTTCCCGCTGGTGTGCGAGGCGACCAGCTGGCAGCACGGCGTGTTCCTCGCCGCCACGATGGGCTCCGAGGCCACCGCCGCCGCCATCGGGCAGGCGGCGATCCGCCGCGACCCGTTCGCGATGCTCCCGTTCGTCGGCTACCACATGGCGGACTACTGGGCGCACTGGCTGGCGATGGGCAAGATCGCGGGCCTCAAGCTGCCGCGCATCTTCCGCGTGAATTGGTTCCGCAAGGACGAGAGCGGCAAGTTCGCCTGGCCCGGCTACGGCCAGAACATGCGGGTCCTGAAGTGGGTGGTGGACCGCGTCCACGGGCGCGCCAAGGCGGTGGAGAGCCCCGTCGGGCTGATGCCGCGCTACGACGACCTCACGTGGGACGGGCTGGCCTTCGACCGCGACGCGTACCACCGCATCACGGACATCCGGCGCGACAAGGCGGAGCGTGAGGTGGAGGGCGTCGCGACGTGGTTCGCGAAGTTCGGCGACCGCCTGCCCGCGGCGATGAAGGACGAGGAAGCGGCGCTGGCCAAGCGCGTGGCCGCGCAGCCGGAGACGTGGAGCGTGGGGTAGCCGTCAGCCGTCGGCCGTCAGCCGTCAGTTAGGACGAGAACGCGGCCCGGGGCAGGAGTCCCGGGCCGCGTCGCGTGGAACAGGCCTGACTGCCGCGGCGCTAGCGCCGCGCTGGAGCCGGGGCGGAGGGGGGCGGCGATCCCGGCACGAAGGGGAAGGTGTCGGGCCGCGCGGGCGAGGGACTGTTGATGGGCTGGTTGGTCGGGGCGATGCCAGGGACGGTGCCGGGCTTCTGCCCCATGTTCCCCACGACCAGCCCCGCCGCTCCCGCGGCGACGAGGAGGACGGCCGTCGCGACGCCGCGGATCACCCGCTTGCGCGTCGTCGGCACGAAGCGGAGCAGGCGCTGGTTCTCGCGGCGGAGGTCCGACTTCTCGATGGCCCGCTCCACGATCGCCGTGAGGTGCGGGATGTCGGGCGGCTTCGCGAGGAAGTTCTCCGCCCCCATCTGCATCGCCCGGACGGCGGTGGGGATGTCCCCCTCACCCGTCAGCATCACGACCGTCGCGCCGTACTTCCGCAGCTGCTCGAGCACCGCGATGCCGGTCATGTCGGGGAGCACCAGGTCGAGGATGACGAGGTCCGCGGTCCGCTGCCGGTACGCCTGGATCCCCGCGGCCCCCGTCTCGGCCTGTGCCACGCTGTAACCCTGCCGTGTGAAGAACGTGGACAGCGCCTTGAGTATCTGGGGGTCGTCGTCCACGAGGAGCAGGTGGCGGTCCGCGTGCGGTGCGGCATCGATGCGCGCGTTCATGGGGTCCGGTCTGGCCGCCCGCGGGGGCGGCCCGTGAGGGAAGTCGCCGGAGCTGGCGGCGCGGCCGAGCTCTCAAGGGCCCGTGCCACCGCCTCGCGCAGTTGCCGCGGCGTGAAGGGCTTGTCCAGCGTGGCGGCCGCGCCGCACCGTGTCGCCAGGTCCAGGACGTCGTCCGCCGAGGCGTGGCCGCCGCCCGAGATCACCATGACGGGGATCGGCCGTCCCCTCTGCTGGACGCGCGTCAGCAGCTCCATGCCGTCCACCGCGGCCATGTAGACGTCGGTGATGACGAGATCGAAGGGGATGATGTCGAGGAGCCGAAGCGCTTCCTCGCCACCGGGCACGTCCCAGACCTCGTGGCCGACCTTGACGAGGGTCCGGCGCACCGCGGTGCGCATGCCCGCATTGTCGTCTACGACCAGTACCTTCGCCATGGCTCCTCGCGCGGTCACGCAGACCGCGACTGCTGCTGGATCATCTCGACCGCCTCGCGGGATGCGACGAAGACGTCCAGCACGGCGGGGTCGAAGTGCCGGCCCCGCTCGGCCTGCATCATCTCCCATACCGTAGCGTTGGGCAGGGCGTCCCGGTAGTGGCGGTTGCTGGTGAGGGCGTCGAAGACGTCGGCGACGGCGCAGATGCGGCCCGCCAGCGGGATGTCCTCGCCGCGCAGTCCGCCCGGATAGCCGCTGCCGTCCCAGCGCTCGTGGTGGGACCGGGCGATCGTCTCGCCCGCCTGGAGGACCGGGGAGGGCGACCCGGCGAGGATCCGGGCCCCGATCGCCGGGTGCGTCTTCATGATCTCCCACTCCTCGGGGTCGAGCTTCCGCGGACTGAGCAGGACCGCGTCGGGGATGCCGATCTTGCCGACGTCGTGCATCGGGCTGGCGTGCCGGATGATCTCCACCTCGCCCGGCGGCAGCTTGAGCGTCCCCGCCACGTGCTCGCAGTACAGCCCGATGCGCTCGATGTGGGTCGCCGTATCGCGGTCCTTGTACTCGGCCGCGATCACCAGCCGCCGGATGGTGTCGAGGTGCGCGGCGTAGGTGTTCCGCTGCGCGTCGGCCATCCGTGCCAGCGCGACGCGCAGGTCCGCGGTCCGCTTGGCCACGACCTGCTCGAGGTCGGCGTGCTGGCGCTTCAGGGCGTCCGTGGCCCCCTTGAGCCGGAGGAGGGAGGTGCAGCGTACCCGCAGCTCGGTCAGGTCGAACGGCTTGGAGATGAAGTCGTTGACGCCGGCCTCGACCGCGCGCAGACGGTCCTCCCGGCTGTCGAGGCCGGTGACCATGATGATCGGCAGGTCCAGGTACTCCGGGTCGGCGCGGATGCGGCGTGCGACCTCGAAGCCATCGAGGCCCGGCATCTCCGCATCGAGGAGCACGAGGTCCGGGTCCAGCGGGAGCTTGGCCAGCGCCTCGATCCCGTCGGCGGCGAGCTCGACTTCGTAGCCCAACGCCTGCAGCGCGCGGGTCAGGGCCTGCCGGATCTCCTCCTGGTCGTCGGCGGCGAGCACCCGCGGCGCCATTCTACCGGGCATCGAGGACCTCGCGCACCTTGGCGCCGAGGGAGTCCGGCGTGAAGGGCTTCTGCAGCAAGGCGACCCCCTGGTCCAGCACATGGTGTTGGACGATGGCGTCGTCGGTGAAGCCGGTCATGTAGAGCACCTTGAGGCCGGGGTGCGAGGCGAGCGCCGCGTCGGCCACGGCGCGGCCGCTCCCGCCCGGCATCACCACGTCCGTCAGCAGGAGGTGGATCCCGCGCTCGGTCTCGGCGATGCGCCGGGCCTCCTCCAGGCCGCTCGCCTCGAAGACCCGGTAGCCCAGCTTCCGGAGCGAGCGGGCCGCGAGAACGCGCAGCTGTCCGCTGTCCTCCACCAGGAGGATGGTCTCGCCGCGCGCCACGGGGCGCTCGCTCGCGACGGCGGGACGATGGAGCTGAACGTCCGGCGCCGCGAGGGGCAGATACACGGAGAAGGTCGTCTCGCGTCCCACCTCGCTGAACACGGCGATGAGGCCCCCGCTCTGCTGCACGATGCCGTAGACGGTCGAAAGGCCGAGGCCCGTCCCTTTGCCCGCCTCCTTGGTCGTGAAGAAGGGCTCGAACGCCCGCGCCAGTGTATCCGGGTCCATTCCGCAGCCGGTGTCGGCGATGGTGAGCTTCGCGTACGGCCCGGCACACTTGCCGCCGTGCTCGCGGGCGTACTCTTCGCTCACGTCCGCGGGCTCCGTCGCCAGGGTCAGTGTGCCTCCTTCCGGCATGGCGTCCCGGGCGTTCACCGCGAGATTCACGATGACCTGTTCGATCTGCCCGGGATCGGCGCGGACGAGCCCCAGATCCGAGGCCGCCTGGAAACGGACGACGATGTCCTCGCCCAGCAGGCGGCCGAGCATCTTCTCCAGGCCGCCCACGAGCGCGTTGAGGTCGAGCGTCTGCGGCTGCAGCACCTGTCGGCGGCTGAACGCGAGGAGCTGGCGCGTCAGCGTGGCGGCGCTCTGCGACGCCTCGCGGATCGTGCGGATGTCCTCGAGCATCGGGTCCGCCTCGCGGAGCTCCTCCTCGATGAAGCTGCAGCTCGTGAGGATGACGGTCAGGAGGTTGTTGAAGTCGTGCGCCACGCCCCCCGCGAGCCGGCCGACGGCCTCCAATTTTTGGGACTGCTGCAGTTCGCCCGTCACGCGGTCCCGGTCCTCCTCCACCTGGGTCATCGCTTCCGCACGCTCGATGCCGTGGAGCGCATAGGCCACATCACCGGCCACTTCGCACAGAAGCGAGTCCTCTTCGGCGTCCGTGCCGAGCATCCGATCCACCGACACCGCCAGGTAACCGTATGTGGTCTCGCCGTGCCGCAGCTGGATGCACGCGGCGTCGTTGCTGTCCGCCTTGGCCCAGATCGGGCATGGAGAGCAGACCTCGGCGGGGTCCGTCACGTGGGAGACCCCCTCCTGCCGTTGCGCCAGTCGGCAGCAGGGCGGCATCACCCCTCGTCGCAGGCTCTCGGCCAGCGGTTGGAACGCGTCGCCCATCCCCGCTTCCGCCCAGGCCCGGGGCACCCCTGCTTCTTCGCTGAGGACGATCATCGCGCTCTCGTAGCCCCGACGTTCCACCAAGAGCGTGCACACGTTCTCGATGAGGTGTTGGCCGTCTCGCTCGCGGACGATCAACTGGTTGACGTCCCGGACGGCGCGCAGGATGCGATTGAGGTGGACGATCCTGTCCTCGGCCCGCTTGCGCGCGGTGATGTCGCGCTCGGTGGAGGCAAGGCCAACCGGCTTGCCGGCATCGTCCATCAGTTTGGTCACCGTCATCCAGACATCGAGTATGCGCCCGTCTTTGGTGACCCGCTGGGTCTCAAACGAGGTGATTGCTTCACCCGCGATCAGCCGGCGGATGAAATCCTTTTGCTCGGCCACCTTGCCGGGGGTCGTGAGGCGCTCGATGTTCACCAAGAGCGCCTCCTCCTCGCCATAGCCGTACATCAGTTCAGCGCCGCGGTTCCAGGCGGTGATCCGTCCCTCGAAGTCCTGAATCGTGATCGCATCGTTGGAGTCCCGCACCACCGTCGCCATGCGTCGGAGGTTCTCCTCCTCCCGCTTGCGCGACGTGACGTCCCGGGCGACCCCGTCCAGGCGAACGCCCGCCTGCGGTCCCTCGGCGACCGCCGCGACCTTGAGTTGGAGCCACCGCCAGTCCCCCTGGCGCGCCTGGAACCGGCACTCGACGGCCCGCGGCGTCCGGCTTTCTAGGGCGCTACCGAACGCGTCGAGCACAGCCGCCAGGTCGTCCGGGTGGATGCTCCGGCGCCAGAGCTGCGGGTCCGTGGTCAGTTCCTCGGCCGTGTGGCCGAACACCGAGACCGCGGCCGGGGACACGTAGAAGAGGTTACCCAGCGAGGCGTCCACGCTGAACAGGGCGTCGGGAATGGTGTCGAGGACGGTCTGGAGGCGCAGCTCCAGCGTGCCCGCGTACCGGTCCAGCTCGGCCTTGGCGAGCCGCAGCTCCTCCTCGCTCTGGCGCAACTGCCGGTTCTGCAGGACGGCTTCCTCGAAGGTGGAGATCAGCAGGTCCAGCACCTGCTGGTGCCCCGCGTCCACCGTGATCTCGTGCCCCATGAAGAGCACCGTCATGCCGATGCTGACCCGGTTCTTGGCGCGGAGCTCCCGGGTCGTGAAGAGCACTCGCAGACGCTCCAGGAGGTAGGAGGGCTCGTACGGCTTGCGGATGAAGTTGTCCGCGCCACACTCCAGCGCCTGGATGATGTCCGCCGGATCGGAGAGGCTCGTCAGGAGCACGACGGCCGTGTCGGCCTTCGGGCCGGCCTTGATGCGCCGGCACAGTTCGAAGCCATCCACCCCTCCCGGCATCACGATGTCCGAGAGGACGGCGTCCGCCGGGTGGACCTCCAAGGCCGCGATCGCCTGGAGACCGTCGTACGCCACATCGATCGTGTATCCGGCCTCGTCGAGCAGGGACCGGAGTTGCTCCGCCTGCGTTCGGCTGTCCTCGACGACGAGAAGGCGTTTGGCGCTCATGAACCCTCCCCCACCAGCTCCGCGAGCCGCGCGCCGATCTGCACGGCACCGAGCACCCCATCGACCAACCCGGCGCTGATGGCCTCCCCCGGCATCCCGAAGACGACGCTCGACGCCTCGTCCTGGGCGAGGATGGTTCCCCCCGCGGCCCGGACCGCCTTGAGCCCCTCCACCCCATCGCGCCCCATCCCGGTGAGGATGACGGCGGCGAGCGCCGGCCCGTAGAGGCGGGCCGTCGACTCGAAGAGGTGCGTGCCGGATGGCCGGAAGCCGTTGACGGTGGGCGCCGCCGACAGTTCGATGAGGCCCGGTGCCTTCACGCCAAGATGCCGGTCGTCCGGCGCGAGGTAGACCACGCGCGGGCGCAGCGGCTCCCCGTGCTCGGCCACCTTCACCGGGTGCAGGGAGGACCCATTGAGCCAGTCCGCGAGCCCCTGCACGAACCCAGCGGCGATGTGCTGGACGACCAGGACGGGCACGGCGAAGTCGCGGGGCAGATCGCCGAGAATGCGCTGGAGAACGGCAGGGCCTCCCGTGGAAGCCGCGATCGCCACCAAGCGGATCGGAGTGCGGCCGACCGCGAGCGTCGGCGGCGGCGCAGCCTGTGACGGCTGCTGCGCCGTATGGCGAACGACCTTGACCTGCGACATCGCCTTCGCCATCCGCACCAGCTGTTCCCGCCGGACGTGGAAGTCCGGCGCGGCTGGCTTGTCCGGCTTCTCCACCACGAGAAGGGCCCCGGCGCGCATCGCGTTCAGGGCCAGCTCGACACCGAGCGAGCTCGACGACGAGGAGACGAGGACGATCGGCGTGGGGACCTCGACCATGATCTCCTTGGTCGCCGCCAGTCCGTCCATCACCGGCATGTGGACGTCCATGACGATGACGTCCGGTCGCAACGTCCGCGCGAGCGAGACACCCTCGGCGCCGTTCTTCGCCTCGCCGACCACGCAGATCTCGGGGTCGGCGTTCAGGATCTCGACCAGCAACTGGCGCTGCGTGAGCGAGTCCTCGGCGAGCAGCACGCGGATCATGGCTGATGATCTCCCAAGAGTTGCGCGAGTGTGTCCACCAGGTGCCGCTGGTCGAAACTCGACTTGCCGATGTAGGCGTCGGCGCCGACGGCGAGTCCCCGCTCCCGGTGCCCCGGCGTCTCGAGCGCCGTGACGAGCACCACCGGCAGCCGGCGGAAGCGCTTCGAGCCGCGGATCGCCTCGCAGAGCGCGAAGCCGTCCATCCGCGGCATCTCCACGTCCGCGACGACGGCGTCGGCGCCGCGCTCCTGGAGCGCCTTCCAGGCGTCGGCGCCATCCGCGGTCGCCACGACGTCGTAGCCCGCCGCCTCGAGGATGCTCTGCTCCAGGGTGCGCGTCGTGATGGAGTCGTCGACCACCAGCACGGTGGAGCGGGCCCTGGCCGGGGCCTCGGCCGAGGCCAGCGTGGTGCCGGCGCGTCCCGCGGACGCGAGGCCGGCCGTCAGGACCGCGCCCGCGTCGAGGACGAGACCGACCTTGCCGGAGGGCAGCAGCACGGCGCCACTCACGAGAGGCAGGGGCCGCGTCCCCGGGCCGAGCGGCTGGAGCACGACCTCCTGCTCGCCGACGAGGTCGTCCACTAGCGCCGCCAGGCGGCGCTCCCCCACTTGCAGCACCACCGCGGGCGTCGGCCCCGTCAGCGGACGTGCCGCCAGACCGGGCAACAGGTGCGCCAGCGGGAGGAGGGGCACCGGGCGGCCGGCGACGACGAGCACGTCCCGGCCCTCCGCGCGCCCGACGTCGCCGGGCCCTATCCGGACCACGCGCTCGATGTCCCCGGTCGGCAACGCCAGGACCTGCGACCCGACGCCCACCAGGAGGGCGCGGATCGTCGCGATGGACGGGGGGCATCGCAGCACGAAACACGTCCCTCCGCCGGGCTGCCACGTCACGTCGACGCCGCCGTGGATCCCCGTCATCGCGTTGCGGACGATGTCGAGACCCACGCCGCGGCCGGAGATCATCGTTGCCTCCGGTCGCGTCGTCACTCCGGGCTCGAAGACGGACCGCACCAGTTCGCGCTCGTCGATGGGCACGGGGGCGCCGCGGCGTTCGAGCTGCAGCCGCAGCGCGGGCAGGTTGAGCCCAGCGCCGTCGTCGCGCACCGTGACGGCGAGGCGGTCGCCCGCGATCGCCGCGCCGACCGACACCCGCCCGCGCCGCGGCTTTCCCGCACTCTGGCGCTCCACTGGCGACTCGATGCCGTGGTCCACCGCGTTGCGGATCAGGGGGAGGAGCGCCTCGCGGAGGACGTCCAGCACGGCGCGATCCGCGCACACCTCGCCGCCGGTGACCTCCAGCTCGACCTCCTTGCCCGCGCCGGCGGCCAGGTCGCGCACCGTGCGCGGCAGCGCCTCGCACGCCTCGGAGAAGGGATGCATCCGGAGTCCGCGGACGCGGGCGAGCACCTCATGGCTCACCCCGGTCAACGCACGCGCGTCGCCGGCCAGTGCGCCCGCGAACAGCTCCAGGTCGCGCGCGAGCTGCCGCGACTCCTCGGCGGCGTCCTGAAGGGCCCGGCTCGCCGGGGCGGCTTCCGGGGCGCGCTCCAGCGCGAGGCGCGCCCGGCGCGCCGCCTGGCGCCACCGGGCGGCGCGCCGCCCCGCCGACTCCGCGAGGCCCTCGGCGTCAGCCTTTCTCCCGAGCGAGCGCCCGCCGACGACGAGCAGCTCCCCGGCGGACGCCAGCAGGCGATCCAGCGTCTCGGCATCGACGCGCACCCGCCCATCCCC
>Ga0207932_1000370_pt1 | contig 15213 bp, 10 predicted proteins | sample NGESurdeep092012_FD_184480 | JGI IMG/M metagenome (GOLD analysis project Ga0207932, IMG submission 184480) | Arctic peat soil microbial communities from Barrow, Alaska - NGEE Surface sample 415-2 deep-092012 (SPAdes) | ecosystem: Environmental > Terrestrial > Soil > Wetlands > Peat ...
GGACCGCGCGAGCGCCATGGGCGATCTGGGCCCGCAGGAACGTCACGGTGATCGAGACGAGCCGCTCGAGCAACTGATCGAACAGTTGGGGATCGGCGTGCATCAAGCCCTTGATGACCGCGAAGTCACGTGTCGGGGCACCCTCGACCAGGTAGCTCGCCACCGTGAAGGGAGCACCCGCGAATCCAATGAGCGGCGTGTCCGCGGGGGCGAGTTGCTCGATCACCAGGTCGACGGTGCTCGTCACGTGGGCGATATCGACGTCCGTGAGGTCGCGCAGTCGTTCGAGATCACTTCGGTTGGCGAAGGGCTGGGCGATGACCGGTCCGCGACCCGGTACGACGTCGACGCCGAATCCGATCGCGTGATAGGGAACGACGATGTCCGAAAAGAGGATGGCGGCGTCGACCCCGTAGCGCCGTACCGGCTGCATCGTCACTTCACACGCCAGCGCCGGATCGGCGATGGCGTCCAGAATCGAGCCGGTGCCGCGAAGCGCCCGGTACTCGGGCAGGGAGCGACCGGCCTGACGCATGAACCAGACGGGAACGTGTTCGACGCTCTGGCCACGACAGGCCCTCAGAAATACCGGCTCCACTGCACTCCCTCTGTTCGCACCCAATCTAGGGGCGTTGCCCCTTTTGGACCCGAGCCGAGCGCCTTGCGCGTTCACCTAGAATTGACAGACCCCAATTCGGGGTCATTGAAAGAGGTCGGCATGGCGCACGAGCGGGAGATCGCCGAGGAGCAGAAGTTCCTCGATCTCGCCCTGGACGCGTTGGACCACATGCGCTCCGAGGCGCGGTCGCTGCGCGACAGCGCGGCGGTGGCGAACATGCGCGGCGCCGGGGATCTGGTCGAGCGCGACGTCGTCATGGGAACCGCCCTGCATCGCCTCGATCAACTGGCGATCGGCGACCAACCTCTCTTTTTCGGCCGGATCGACTACGTCGAGAACGAACTGCGCCACGTCGACACGTACCACGTCGGGCGTCTCGCGGTCTCGGACGACGAGTTGAACCCTCTCGTCGTGGACTGGCGTGCGCCGGTCGCTGAAGCCTTTTATCGCGCCACGGGCGTCGAGTCGCTCGGACTCTCTCGACGCCGGCACGTGGCGATCCGCGGCCACGCGGTATCGGGCGTCGAGGACGAGTACTTCGCTGACGCCAATGGGGACTTGTTGTTGCCCGACGACGAAGTGCGTTCGGCAACCGAGGAGGGATTGATCGAAGGCGGTCTCGCCCTCGGCGGGCCCGGCGCGTTGTTGGCGGCGCTGGGAAGGGCTCGCACGGGTCGGATGGGCGACATCATCGCGACGATCCAGGGCGAGCAGGATCAGATCATCCGCACGCCGTTGCCGGGCGTGTTGCTCGTTCAAGGGGGACCGGGCACCGGCAAGACCGCCGTCGCGTTGCATCGAGCGGCGTACCTCCTCTTTACGCACCGTGCGACCCTCGAACGCCAGGGTGTGCTGGTCGTTGGTCCCAATCCACTGTTCTTGAACTACATCGAGAACGTCCTTCCGTCGCTCGGCGAATCGGGCGTCACGCTGTCGACCATCTCGGGACTCGTCACCAACCTCGACGTGCGCGGCCGCGACGTCGACGAAGTCGACCGACTGAAGGGCGACCTGCGGATGGTCCAGTTCATCGCGCAAGCTCTACGCACGCGCCAGCGTCCCTTGCGCGAGGACGTGCGAATCCCCGTCGGGCGCGCCATCGTGGTGTTGAAGGCGCGCTACACGAAGGAGATCGTCGACCGCGCCCGACGCCGCCCGGGCAATCACAACCAACGGCGTTCCGCGGTCGGGCGCGAGCTGGCCAACCGACTCGCGAGCGAATACCACGAACGTTTCGTTCGCGACGGGAGCGACGAGGGTACGGCGCTGAGCGAACTGGCCGAGCTCATTCGCGCGACGCCCGAGTTCAAGGCGACGCTGCAACGCATCTGGCCACGTCTGTCGGGTCAGGAGCTGTTGCATGATCTCTTCGGCGCCCCGGCACTGATCCGCGCCGCCGGTCACAACCTCTTGAGCGAGCAAGAGTGCGCACTGCTCTATCGGGCTCGGCCCGAGTCGCTCGATGACACGGCGTGGACCAAGGCCGACACTGCACTAATCGATGAAGCTCGAGTGCTGCTCGGACCCCGCAAACGTCCCCGTCCCGCGGTGAAGGCGAATGACACGTCAATCCTCGACGGTGTCGACCTCGACGCGTACCAGGGCAACGTTCGCGCGGCGGCGTTGCGCGAAGCCGCGCGCTTCGCGCCGAGCCAGAGCACGGCGCTCGACGAGGCCGAGTTCGTAACGTACGGACACATCGTCGTTGACGAAGCGCAGGACCTCTCGCCAATGGAGCTTCGCGTCTTGCGACGTCGAGACCTCACCGGTTCGATGACCATCGTGGGCGACATGGGCCAAGCGACGACGGCATCGTCCTCGGCGTCGTGGGACACCGTCTTAGAAGTGCTCCAGTCACGTCGTGCGCCGACGCGGGTCGATCTGACCGTGAGCTACCGTACGCCCGAGGAGGTGCTCGACTTCGCCGCCCCGACGCTGTTCGCGGCGTCGCCCGACCTCGAGCCACCCCGACCGGTTCGGCGCGCCGGGACGCAGCCGATCGTCGAACGGACCAGTCAACAGGAGTTTTCTTCGACACTCGTCGCGGCGACCCGTCGCGAGTGCGCCGCAGTGACGCCGGGTCGCGTGGCGGTCATCGTCAGTGCCGCTCGGGTGGAGGAATTGGTCTCGATCCTGCGCAGCGCAGGTCTCGACGCCATCGATCCGCGAGAACATGAATCACGTGGGCTGAGCGCGGATTTGGTGGTTTTGGCCGCTGAGGGCGCGAACGGGCTTGAGTTCGACGCGGTCGTCGTCGTCGAGCCCGGCGAGATCGCCCGCCGCGGCGACGCGACCGGGAGCGTGCTGACGCCACGAGGTCTGCGAACGCTCTACGTGGCGATGACCCGTCCGACGCGACGGCTGTCCATAGTCGCTAGCGAGCCGTTGCCGGCAACCTTACTGTGAGCCATCTCAGAGGATTGGAAGCATCGAGGTGAGCATTTCTACTAGAAAGGTAGGCGTGAGTCAGGCGATTCCCCTCAATAGCCTGGCGAAGCCGGAGAAGATAGTTCACGATCGTCCCCCGATGCTGGCCATCGGTGTGATGATTTGGCTCGGTAGCGAGTTGATGTTCTTCTCAGGACTCTTCGCCGCCCTGTTTACCATTCGTGCCCACCTGGCCTCGTGGCCACCGAAGGGCACGCATCTTGACGTACTGCAATCGGGCCTCTTCACGATCATTCTGGTGGCGTCGTCGTTCACGATGCAGTGGGCCGTGTGGCTGATCGAACATCGTCGTCGCATCGAGGCCCGACGATGGGTGATCATCACGATCGTCATGGGTACGTTGTTCGTCGGTAACCAGGCCTACGAGTGGACGCACCTCGTGACGCGGTGGTACACGAATTCGTACGGCTCGGTCTTTTTCATCACGACCGGTCTGCACGGACTGCACGTGTTCCTCGGACTCGTCGCCATGGGCTTCTTGCTGTTTCGCATGCGCGGTAGTCAAGGCGACCCGGGTGAGTTGGCGACGTTCCAGGGCGTGAGTTACTACTGGCACTTCGTCGACGTTGTCTGGATTGGTTTGTACTCGGCCCTCTTTCTTCTCAAGTAGATCGAGATGACCGCGACCTTTCTCAAGCGACTCGGAGCGTTGACGTTCGTCGCGATCTTCGGTTTCGGTCCCGTCGTCCTCTTCGCCGCCAGTGCCAACGCCTCGGGTGGTACGGCGAGCAAGCAGACGCCCTATCAAACGTCGCGCAGCAACGCGGGCACGCCGAATTCGGACAACGTCGTGAAGAACAGCAAGGGCGTCATCATCAGCTACGGCAACGGCGCCATCACCTACAACGCCCCGTCCTCGGCGCTCGCCGCGCTTGGAAAGGCGCTCTTCCTACAGAACTGTGCGTCGTGCCACGGCACCGGGGCGAACGGTGTTCCCGCGAACGGCACGAACGGCGCGTTTCCGAATCTGGTCGGCCTCGGGCCGGCGACCATCGACTTCTGGATCGAGTCGGGTCGTATGCCCGCCGCGGATCCGCGCTCGGTCCAGGCGCCGCGTCGCGAGGCCCGATTGAACCACGACCAGGCGATCGCGATCGCGGCGTGGGTCAACTCGTTGTCGCCGGCGTTCCCCAGTATCCCGACCGTGAACTTGAAGGGCGCCAACGTCGCTGACGGCGCCGCGCTCTTCGCACTCAACTGCGCGGCTTGTCACACCATTGAAGGTGACGGCGACGCGTTGGCGATGAACACGTACGCGCCGTCGCTTCGCCACATTCCCGCGACCCAGGTCGCCGAAGCCATTCGAACCGGTCCCGGCAACATGCCGCGCTTCACCGGCAACCTCAGTGACTACCAGGTGCGCGACCTCGTCAAGTTCGTCACCACCGAGATCCAGCACCCCCAGAATCCCGGTGGCTTCGGTTTGGGGGGACTCGGACCGGTCGCGGAGGGCTTCGTTGGTTTGGCTTTGGGCGTGGGTATCCTCGCCCTGTTCGGTTTCTGGATTGGTGAGCGTCAATGAGCGAAGTGCACGAACAGCGAACACCGGTCGTCCTGAGCGGTCTCTCTGAGGACGATCCGCATCTCCAGCCGGCGGCGAAGAACCCCCAGTTGGTTGAACGGGTGATCGCGTTGAATTTCCTCCTCGGCATCGTGCTCGTCGCCGGCTTCGGCGCCAGCTACTGGGTGAACGCGAAGTCGTGGATCCTCGGCGCGACGATGGGCGGCGGTCTCTTGTTCATCGGCGTGGGCGTCGTGGCGTGGGGCAAGTACCTCATGCCCAAGGGACCCTTCGTCGAAGACCGCCACCCGCACACCAGTCCCCAGGTCGATCGCGACGCCTTCGCCGCGGCAATCGTCGAGCGCGGCGGCAACGTCATCAAGCGACGCAAGATGCTCGGTGGGCTGCTCGGCGGTGGTCTCGGTATCTTCAGCGTCGTGGCGATCTTCCCGCTGCTGCGAAGCCTCGGACCGTTGCCCAAGGGCACGCTCTTTCACACCGACTGGCGCTCGGGCTCGTACGCGGTCGATCAAACGGGTCGTCGTATCCAGGTCGGCGACCTCGCCGTTGGATCGATCGTCACCGTCTTTCCCGAAGGGACCCAGGACACCGATCGAGGACAAGCGGTCGACCAGACCGTGCTCATTCGTATTTCGAACCAGAACTTCACGACCCAAAAGGGCCGCGAGACCTGGGCTCCGTTGGGCTACGTGGCGTACTCCAAGATGTGCACGCACCTCGGCTGTCCGGTCGGACTCTACGAACAGCAACTGCAGCTCCTGGTCTGTCCGTGTCACCAGTCGATGTTCAACGTCACCAACGGCGCGATCCCTCAGTTCGGCCCCGCGCCGAGGCCGCTGCCCCAACTGCCGCTCTTCATTGATCCACAGGGTTACATCCGTGCCCAGAGTGACTACCACGAGGCCGTCGGGCCAGGATTCTGGGAGCGCCCGTGAGTAGCGACGTCGTCAGCACCAAACGCATGAAGCAGCAGTCCCTCGGACCGTACGGTGCGGTCGGCAAGGCGCTGGGCGAACTCGACGACCGTATCGGCGTCGCCAAGGGCGGAAGCTCGTTCCTTAACAAGATCTTTCCCGACCACTGGTCCTTCATGCTCGGCGAGATCGCGCTCTATTCGTTCATCGTTCTCCTGGTCACCGGCGTGTTCCTGAGTCTGTACTACATCCCGAGCCAGGCCATCGTGACGTACCACGGCAGCTACCTGCCCCTCGACGGACAACACGTCACGCAGGCCTACGCCTCGACGGTCGATCTCTCCTTCGCCGTGCGCGCCGGACTCTTGATGCGTCAGATGCATCACTGGGCTACGAACATCTTCGTCGGTGCCATTGTCATCCACATGGCGCGCGTGTTCTTCACCGGCGCCTTCCGAAAGCCGCGCGAGCTGAACTGGACGATTGGCTCGGCGTTGCTCATCCTCGCCATCGTCAACGGCTTCCTCGGTTACTCACTGCCCGACGACCTCGTCTCGGGCACCGGTATTCGCATCGCCTACTCCATCCTCTTGTCGATCCCACTCGTGGGCTCGTACCTCGGCTTCCTCGTCTTTGGCGGGAACTTCCCTGGTACCGCCGTCATCCCGCGCTTCTACATCTTGCACATCCTCATCGTGCCGGGCATCATCATCGCGCTCGTGAGCGTCCATATGTTTCTCTTGTATCGCCAGAAGCACACCCAGTTCCCCGGTCGAGGACGAACCGAAAAGAACGTCGTGGGTTCACCCATGTTCCCGGTCTTCATGGCCAAGACCACTGGTTACCTGTTCATTATCGGCGGCGTCACCGCGCTGCTCGGCGCCTTCGCCCAAATCAACCCGATCTGGCAGTTCGGCCCTTACGACGCGTCGCGCATCGGCTACGCCGTCCAGCCGGACTGGTACATGGGCTTCCTCGACGGGGCGCTTCGAATATGGCCGTCGTGGAGCTTCCATAGTTTTGGCTACACGATCCCCTTCGAGGTGTTCATTCCGGCGATCATCCTGCCAGGTCTCATCTTCAACTTGATCTTCGTGTGGCCGGCGCTCGAGCGCCGTTTCACGAAGGACCACGAGACGCACAACTTGCTCGACCGGCCGAGTTACCGACCCAAGCGCACGGCGGCGGGTGTCGCCGTGCTGGCGTTCGTCAGCGTTCTCTTCCTCGCCAGTTCTACCGACGTCATCGCGAACTTCTTCCATCTGCCCTTAAGCGCCGTGATCTGGGCGATGCGAATACTCACCATCGTCACGCCGTTCGTGGCGTACCCGCTCACCTACAAGATCTGTCTCGAGCTCCAGACGACCAAGGGTGGCGGCAAGCGTAAGACGCCGAACATGGTGAGCCGTACCGCCGAGGGCGAGTACGTCGCCACACCCGCGCCGGTCTACGTGGACGATCAACACGACGAGTTGGCGCCGGCCGAGGTGCCTAAATTCATCACTGCTGCAACGCCCGAGTCCGACGGCGACGGCGTACGCACCATCGACCGCTAGGCGCACGTGAGCCCGCGCCGCCCTCGAGGCTTTCGTCGAGCGGTTCAGGCCGTGCTCGTGGTGCTGGTCCTCTTCGGCGTCACCTCGGGCGTCGTGCTCGCCAACAAGGCGGGGACGACCACGACGTCGAGCACCGCGTCGAGTACGACCACCTCGACGATCCCACCTGAGCGACCCCAGGCGGGATGGACGGTCGCCAGTTCCTCGTCGCGAGGTGTCATGGTCGATTTTCGCAACATCGTGGTCGGCGCGGTGACGTTTCGAGCCCTGCGCCTCCACGCGCGCACGACATTGCTGCGTTGGCACGTCGGCTCGATCGATCCCAATCTCTCGTCGCGCGCACCCGTCGACGCCGGTCCCGCAATCGACTGGCCCTCCGAAGGTCTCGCCGGCGTCGTCGCGGTCTTTAACGGCGGGTTCAAGCAGTCCGCCGCCGCCGGCGGCGCGGTCGTGGATGGTCTGCGACTGGTGCCGCTGTCGCGAGGCCGAATGACCATCGGTATCGACACCGGGGGCCATTGGGCGATGGGCGTTTGGGGATCGACCACGTTTCCGCCCAAGGGATTTCACCCCATCAGCTATCGCCAGAACTTGGGTCCGCTCGTTCTGAACGGCGCGTTGGCGCCGGCCGCGGCGCCGTCGCAGTGGCGCGAGTGGGGCGACCCGCTCGGCGGCAATCCACTCGAGCCGCGCACCGGCCTCGGCGTCGACCGCCGCGGCAACCTGATCTACGTCGCGACCATGGGCCGCGTGCTGCAGAACCAGTTGGGTCAGGCGCTGATCAGCGCGGGCGCCGTGGCGGCCATGCAACTGGACATCAATCCCTACTGGCCGATCATGGGTGCCTCGTTGCATCCGTTGCACGCCAACGGCGGCCTCTTCCCGGTCCAACTGCCGATGAGTGAGCACAGTCCGACGATCTACGAAGGCGGATGGCAGCGCGACTTCTTCGTCGCGATGGCCGAGCCGAATCGTTGGTCGTGCAGCTGGGAAAGCCCCGGACTCTCGGGTCCTCCGGGCACCGTTCGAGCGCAGCGCCTTTCGCTCGCCGGTAAGGGATGTCGCACCACGACCACCACGACGACGACGACCAGCACGACGACCAGCACAACGTCGAGCACGACCACGACGCCACCAGCTTCCTAGAACCGCCTCCGGCGGCGTGCGTAGCATGGCCGGTGTGACGATGACCCACGATCCCCACTGGCCGTCAGCGGCGTCACTCGTGCACGATCACCCCGTCGCCGATCGTCGCAACGTCGGACTGCTCGGCGTCTTCACGTACACGACGTCGGTGACGACGCGTTCGTGGCACAACACGCCCGACGCGATTCGCCAGGCACTCGAGCGCTACTCGACGTGGTCGTACTCTGACGGGCTCGACCTCGCCGAGACGATGGCGCTCGTCGATTACGGCGACGTCTTTGACCCCGACGGGGCCGAAGGCTCCGAACGCGTCGCCACCGCTGTCGCGCGCTTCGACGTCGATCTGGCGATGGCGCTCGTGCTCGGAGGTGACAACGCGGCCACCTGGCACGCGCTGCACGGACTCGCCGGACCGGCCCTCAAGGACTGGGGACTCATTACCCTCGACGCGCACCTCGATCTTCGCGACGGCGAGTCCAACGGCTCACCGGTGCGCCAGCTCCTCGAAGCCGGACTGGACGGTCGCCACGTCGTCCAGATCGGCCTCGCCGACTTCTCCAATTCGCCCTTCTACGCCGCGCGCGCCCGTGACGCGGGCATCACCGTCGTCTCTCGTGACGAGATGCGTGCCCACGCGATTGAGGACGTCGTCGCGCGCGCCCTCGCGATCGCCGGAGCGAGCGGACGGCACGTTTACGTCGACGTCGACATGGACGCGGCCGACCGTTCAGTCGTGCCGGGCTGTCCCGGCGCCGCCCCGGGTGGGCTCAGTGCGGACGAGATGCGGCGATTTGTTCGAACGGTGGCGGCCGACGCGCGCGTGCGCGTGATGGATATCACCGAGATCGACGTCGGACGGGACAGCGACGACCAACGCACGGTTCGACTGGCGGCGCTCTTGATTCTCGAGGCGCTCGCCGGCGTACGAAGGAGACCGTCATGACCATCGAACTGGGTATTGAGCCGCTCTCGCGCGAGCAGTTGTTGGCCGTCGCGCGCGGACTCGAGCCGCTGACGATCGGGGATGACGTGCTGGTGCGTCTCGAGCGACAGCGTGTCGCCATTGACGCACTCGTCAAGAGCGGAACGCCGATCTACGGACTCTCCACCGGGTTCGGATCGCTCGCTACGACGTTCATCTCGCCCGATCAGCGTCGCGACCTGCAGCGATCACTCATTCGCTCCCACGCGGCGGGGGTGGGAGCGGAAGTAGAAACCGAAGTCGTGCGCGCGATGATGGTGTCGCGACTTACCAATCTCTGCAGCGGCGTGTCAGGTGTGCGTCCCTCGACGGCGCTCGCTTACGCGGCACTGCTCAACGCCCAGATCTCCCCGGTCGTGCACGAGTTCGGATCGCTTGGTTGCTCGGGCGACCTCGCGCCACTCGCGGCCGTGGCCTTGGCACTGATGGGCGAGGGCGACGTGCGCGACGCCGGTGGTCGACGGATGATGGCGAGCGAGGCACTCTCGTCAGCTGGTCTCGCGCCGGTGGTGCTCGCCGAAAAGGAGGGGCTCGCGCTCATCAACGGCACCGACGGCATGTTGGGTCAACTGATCATGGCGATCGACGACAGCGCGCACCTGCTCACGACGGCCGACCTCGCGGCGTCGCTGTCGATTCAGGCGTTGCGCGGCACCGACCGGGTCTTTCTCGCCGAGATCCACGCGCTACGGCCACATCCGGGCCAACGCGACAGCGCCGCCAACCTGGCGATGCTGCTCGCCGATTCGCCAATCGTCGACTCCCACCTCGACGACGTCACCCAGGTGCAGGACGCCTATTCGCTGCGGTGCGCCCCTCAGGTCCACGGCGCGGCGCGCGACACACTCGCTCACGCGACGCGCGTCGCGGACATCGAGCTCGCCTCGGCGATCGATAATCCCTCGGTGCTCGCCGACGGCACGCTCGTCTCCAACGGCAACTTCCATGGAGCGCCCGTCGCGTACGTCTTGGATTTTCTCGCGATTGCCCTCGCCGACGTCGCCTCGATCGCCGAACGGCGCACGGACCGCCTGCTCGACGTGAGTCGCAGTTACGGACTCCCGCCGTTCCTCGCCCACCAGGCCGGCGTCGACTCGGGACTGATGATCGCCCAGTACTCACAGGCGGCACTGGTCTCGGAGATGAAGCGACTCGCGTCGCCCGCGAGCGTGGATTCGATCCCCTCGTCGGGTATGCAGGAGGACCACGTGTCGATGGGCTGGCACGCCGCGCGAAAGTTGCGACGCTCGATCGACGCCCTCGCCGACGTGCTGGCGATCGAACTGCTCGCCAGTGCACGCGCGTTGGCCCTGCGCGCGCCGTTGCTCGCCTCACCGGTGACTCGCACGATTCAAGAGCGCGTCAACGCGGCGAGCGGTGGACCCGGTCACGACCGATGGCTCGCGCCCGAGATCGCGGCCGTGGGTGAGCTCGTTCGTGGCGACGAGTTGCTCGACCTCGTGCGTCGCTACGTCGCGCTCGCGTAAACCGTTAGAGGAGTGACTATGGAGGGTGCCCGACCGGTGCGAGCAGCACGAGGCACGACGTTGTCCACGTTGGGCTGGCCCCAAGAGGCGGCGCTGCGCATGTTGGAGAACAATCTCGACCCCGAAGTGGCCGAGCGGCCCGACGACCTGGTCGTCTACGGCGGCACCGGGCGCGCCGCGCGCGACTGGCGCAGTTTTGACGCCCTCGTGCGGACGCTGCGCACGTTGAAAGGTGACGAGACGATGCTCGTCCAGTCCGGTCGTCCGGTCGGGGTCTTTCAAACCCACGAGTGGGCCCCGCGCGTGCTCATCGCCAACTCGAATCTCGTCCCCGACTGGGCTACGTGGCCCGAGTTTCGCCGTCTCGAGGCGTTGGGGCTCACCATGTACGGCCAGATGACGGCCGGATCGTGGATCTACATCGGCACCCAGGGCATCTTGCAGGGGACCTACGAGACCTTCGCCGCGGTCGCGCAGAAGCGATTCGGCGGAACGCTCGCGGGCACCCTCACCCTCACCGGCGGCGTCGGTGGCATGGGTGGCGCCCAGCCCCTGGCGGTCACGATGAACGACGGGGTCTGTCTGTGCGTCGACGTCGACCCCACGCGACTGCAGCGACGCGTCGAGCACCGCTACCTCGACGAGTGGACCGACGACCTCGACGACGCCCTGGCGCGCGTGCTCGCCGCCAAAGCCGAGCGTCGCGCGCTGAGCGTGGGACTACTCGCCAACGCGGCGACGATCTTCGCTGAACTCTTGCGTCGGGGGGTCGAGGTCGACATCGTCACGGACCAGACCTCCGCGCACGACCCGCTCAGCTACCTGCCCGAGGGGATCGACCTCGCGGACTGGCACGACTACGCGGACAAGAAACCTGAGGAGTTCACCGACCGTGCCCGCGCCTCGATGGCCAAGCAGGTCGAGGCGATGGTGGGCTTCATGGACGAAGGCGCCGAGGTCTTTGACTACGGCAACTCCATTCGCGGCGAGGCCGCGCTCGGTGGCTACACGCGGGCCTTTGAGTTCCCCGGCTTCGTGCCGGCCTACATCCGGCCACTGTTCTGCGAAGGCAAGGGCCCCTTCCGCTGGGCCGCGCTGTCGGGTGACCCCAAGGACATCGCGCGCACCGACCGGGCCGTCCTCGAGCTCTTTCCCGACAACGAACCGCTGCACCGCTGGATCACCAAGGCCCAGGACCGCGTGGCGTTCCAGGGCCTGCCCGCGCGAATCTGCTGGCTCGGCTACGGCGAGCGCGACCGGGCGGGACTGGCCTTCAACGATCTCGTCGCGTCGGGCGAGCTCTCCGCACCCATCGTCATCGGGCGTGACCATCTCGACAGCGGCTCGGTCGCCTCGCCGTACCGTGAGACCGAGTCCATGCTCGACGGATCCGACGCCATCGCCGACTGGCCCCTGCTCAACGCGTTGCTCAACACCTCCTCGGGCGCCACCTGGGTCTCGATCCACCACGGCGGCGGCGTGGGCATCGGGCGTTCCATCCACGCGGGACAGGTCTGCGTCGCCGACGGCACCGCGCTCGCCGGTCAGAAGCTGGCGCGCGTGTTGCGCAACGATCCCGGCACGGGCGTGATCCGCCACGTCGACGCGGGTTACGAACTGGCCGACGAGGCCGCCGAGCAGCGCGGCGTACGCATTCCCATGCGTGAGGGTTGATGACCACGCGCGTCGTTGTCAACATTGGTGAACTGACGACCAACGATCCACGATTCGGTGACGAGACGGTGATGGGTCGCGCCCGCGACGCCGCGGTCGTACTCGACGGCGAACGCGTGCTCTGGATCGGGCCGAGCGCGAAGGCACCCGACGCCGACGAGTTGATCGACGCCGAGGGTGCCGCGGTCGTGCCCGGTTTTGTCGACAGCCACACGCATCTGGTCTTCGCCGGCGAACGTTCCGACGAGTTCGAGGCGCGCATGGCCGGAGAGCGCTACGACGGCGGGGGAATCGGGCGAACCGTCGCGGCGACGCGGGCCGCGACGAGCGCGCAGCTCCGACGGGCCACCGCCCGACGTTGGAACGAACTGTTCAACAGCGGCGTCACGACCGTGGAGATCAAGTCGGGCTACGAGCTGACGACCGAAGGAGAGGTCCGACTGCTCGACGTCGCGAGATCCTTCAGCGACGAGGTGACCTTTCTCGGCGCGCACGTCGTGCCCGAAGAGTACGCCTCGAATCGCGACGCGTACGTTGATCTGGTCGCGGGCGAGATGCTCATTGCGTGCGCGCCGCTCGCCCGTTGGGCCGACGTTTTTTGCGACGAGGGCGCGTTCAGCGTGGACGAGTCGCGTCGGATCCTCTTGAAGGCGCGCGAAGCGGGATTGGAACTACGCGTACACGGCAATCAACTCGGAGAGTCCGGCGGCGTGGCACTGGCGGTTGAACTCGACGCGGCGAGTGTCGATCACTGCACCCACGTCAATGATCGTGACGTCGAGATGTTGGCCGCGTCTCGAACGGTGGCGACGCTGCTACCCGGCGCGGAGTTCTCAACGCGTTCGCCGTATCCCTCGGCGAGGCGACTACTCGACGCGGGCGCGACGGTCGCCCTCGCCACCGACTGCAATCCGGGAACGTCCTACGTGACGAGCATGGGCTTCGTCATCGCGCTGGCGGTACGAGAGATGTCGATGACCTGTGATGAGGCACTCTGGGCGGCGACCGGGGGCGGCGCGATGGCCCTTCGACGCGACGACGTCGGGGTGCTGCGGGTCGGGGCGCGCGCGGACCTCGTGATCTTGAACGCGCCGAGAGCGGCTCATCTGGCCTATCGGCCGGGCGGCGCGCTCGTGCAGCACACGCTGCGCTCGGGAGCGAAGCCGACGCGCGCGGTGCGGGAAAATCTGGCGTAATGACCCATAAGGTGCCTATATGAAGACCCCCACCGCACCCCTCGATCTGCCGACGACCCTTGGCGCGCTGCGCGCCTCGAGCTACGAGCCAATGTCGGTGCGAGAAGAGATGCGCGCCAACCTCGAGCAGCGCCTCGCCGAGGGCCGTCCCCTCACCTCGGCGGTCTTGGGTTACGAGGACTCGGTGCTGCCCCAACTCGAGACGGCGCTGCTGGCCGGTCACGACATCATCCTGCTGGGCGAGCGCGGCCAGGCCAAGACCCGCATGATCCGCTCCCTGGTGGACCTGCTCGACGAGTGGTTGCCCATCGTCGAGGGCTCTGAGGTGCGCGACGATCCCTTCGCCCCGCTGTCGGTCTACGCGCGAGAGCTCGTGGCCGAGCGCGGTGAGGAGACGCCCATCGCCTGGGTGCACCGTTCGCAGCGCTTCGCCGAGAAGCTCGCCTCGCCCGACACGTCGATGGCCGACCTCATCGGCGAAGTCGACCCCATCAAGGTGGCCGGGGGATTGTTCCTCGACGATCCGCGGGCGCTGTCCTTCGGACTCGTACCCAAGTCGAACCGGGGCATCTTCGCGATCAACGAGTTACCGGACCTCTCCGAGCGTATCCAGATCGGACTGCTCAATGTGCTCGAGGAGCGCGACGTGCAGATCCGCGGTCACCTCGTGCGCCTCGAACTCGATCTGCTGGTGGTCGCCACGGCGAACCCCGAGGACTACACCAACCGGGGCCGACTGATCACCCCCCTGAAGGACCGCTTTGGTTCCCAGATCCGTACGCACTACCCCTTCGAGATCTCCACCGAGATCGCCATCGTCCTCCAGGAGGCCAAACTCCCCACCGCGGACCGGCCAATCGAAGTCCCCTGGTTCATCGAGGACATCGTCACGCGCGTCAGCCACGTGGCGCGTGCCAGCCACGTCATCTCGCAGCGTTCGGGGGTCTCGGTGCGCTTGTCCATCGCCAACTACGAGACCGTAGTGGCGAGTGCGCTGCGTCGCGCCCTGCGAACCGACGACGTCACGGTCGTGCCGCGCATCAGCGACCTCGCCGCCATGGTCCAGTCCACCCAGGGCAAGATCGAGTTCGACACCATGGACGATGAGGACGCCGACCAGGTGATCGCCGCGCTGATCTCCTTAGCGGTGCGCCAGTGCTTCATGGAGCACGTGGTGCTCGAGGAAGCCGGAGCCATCGTCGACGCCTTCGCCTCTGAGGCCGTCGTGCACACCGGTGACGACCTAGCCGATCAGGAGTATTTGGACGTCTTGGCGGTCATGCCGGCCCTCGACGCCGCCGCGCGACGCGTGGCGGGTGAGGACGCCAGTGACGGAACCGTGGTCTCGGCAGCGGAGTTCGTCCTCGAGGGGCTGCACCTCACCAAACGTCTCGCCAAGGACGCTTCGGGTGCGCGGGCCCTCTATCGTTCGAGGAACCGTTAGTGGCCATCCGTTACGGCTTTCGTCGCTTCCGTGACGACGACGATGACGACGTCGACGTCGACGAGTTCTTGCGACTTCTCGCTGATGACGTGATGGAACATGGCGATCTTGAGGCCGCCATGGACCGTCTGCTCCAGGAGGGCTTCACGACGTCCGAGGGCGATCGCGTGGAGGGGTTGCGTGAATTGCTCGAGCGCACCCGTCAGCGCCGCCAGGAACTCGAAC
>Ga0207932_1000371_pt1 | contig 15174 bp, 12 predicted proteins | sample NGESurdeep092012_FD_184480 | JGI IMG/M metagenome (GOLD analysis project Ga0207932, IMG submission 184480) | Arctic peat soil microbial communities from Barrow, Alaska - NGEE Surface sample 415-2 deep-092012 (SPAdes) | ecosystem: Environmental > Terrestrial > Soil > Wetlands > Peat ...
GGAAATATCACTTGGCGTTTCAGCGCTTCATCGGCCTGCAGCACGCGGCGCGCGATCACGTCATGCTCCGGGCCCACGCTCCGGAACGCTTGTCGCAGCCGAGCCAGCTCCTCGTTGGCCGCCGTGTGGTCCTGCGCCAGCCGGTGGTTGGCGTCGCCGAGGTCGCGGAACCGGGCGACCAACTCCTCGTGGTCGGAGCGCAGGCGCCCGGTGACATGATCCAGATCGACGAGCTGGTACCGGAAGTGGGCCATCCGCTGGTGGACCTCCAGGACGTCGTCGGCCCACGGCGGGTCCACTCCGAGGTCAACCGGGGCGAGTGCCGCGTGGGGCCCGGACAGTGTGCCGAGGCGGTCCGCCATTGTCGTGAACTCGGCCGGTACGTCCCCGTCGGCTCCCCTCCGCCGGGAGAGCTGCGGGGCGATGACCCCGATGGCGGCCCCGATATCCCACCCGTCCGCCGGGGCGTCGACTTCCTGGGCATCGAGCCAGCCGGCGAGCGCCTTGGCCGTGACCGTCGGGTCGTCGAGTAGCTGCGCGGACTCGACGACGTAGACGGGCCGTCCGGCCAGGGCGTTCAGGGCGGCCCGGTTGTAGGCCGACCACAGGGCCAGTCCGTGGCTGAACGTCGATCCGTCCCGGCGGTGCAGCGAATCGGCCACTTCGGCCGGCGAGCGCCACACGAACACCGCCGGAGCCGGGTCGTCGAGCAGGCGCAGCCAGTAGGGGAGGAGGAGGCAGAGCCGGGGGTCCTTCCACACCTTGGGCCCCGGGGTGCCATAGATCTGCCCGAGGGTGGCGAGGGCCTCGTCGTCGAACGCGGTGACCCGGGGGTCGTCCGGCCATCCGGGCGCGAGGGTCGGCGGTCCGTCCCAGAAGCCACCGAGGGCGAGCAGGATGCGGTCGCCGAGTTCGATCAGTGCGCGGCTCTCGTAGTGCACCGGGTTATCGGGGTTCCCCTCGACCAGGTCCGAGGCCGGGGGGAGGGCCAGGCCGAGGCCGGCCAGCATGCCGGTGAGCGCCGACGTGTTGCTCCGGTGCATCCCGACCACCAGTACCCAGGGGCCGGCGGCGCGGCTCGACGGTGTCGTCATGCGATCAGCCGACCCCTCCCGGGAGCCCGGCGTTCGAGCACCGGCAGGGACGGTCGGCCACGACCGATCAGATGGTGCGCAGCACGGCGGCGTCGCCCTGGCCGCCCCCGCCGCACAGGCTGATGGCGGCGGTTCCGCCACCGCGGCGCCTGAGCTCGAGCAACGAGGTGAGGGCCAGGCGGGTGCCCGACATGCCGACCGGGTGGCCGAGGGCGATGGCTCCACCGTTCACGTTCACGATGTCGGCGCCGATGCCGAGAGCATCGGACGAGGCCAGCCCGACGGCGGCGAAGGCCTCGTTGATCTCGAACAGGTCGATGTCTCCCACGGTGAGGCCGGCTTTGGCCAGGGCCACCTGGGTGGCGTGTGAGGGCTGGTTGAGGAGCGACGGGTTGGGACCGGCCACCTGGCCGTAGCTGACCAGCTCGCCCAGCGGAGTCACGCCGAGCTCCTCTGCTTTGGCCCGGGACATCACGACCACGGCGGCACCCCCGTCGGAGATCTGGCTGGCGTTGCCGGCGGTGATGGTGCCCTCCTTGTCGAAGGCGGGACGCAGCTTGCCCAGCGACTCGGCGGTGGTCTCGCCCCGGACGCCCTCGTCGGTGTCGACGACCAGCGCGTCGCCCTTGCGCTGGGGCACGCTCACCGCGACGATCTCCTCGGCGAACTTGCCGTCCTCGATGGCGGCTGCGGCCCGCTCGTGGGAGAGGGCGCTGAAGGCGTCCTGACGCTCGCGGGACACCCCGTCCGCTCCGTTGTAGCGCTCGGTGCCGAGGCCCATGGCGCACTGGTCGAATGCGCAGAAGAGGCCGTCGTACATCATCGAGTCGACGAGCTTTCCGTCGCCGATCCGGTAGCCGGCACGGGCGCCGGGCAGCAGGTAGGGGGCCTGGGTCATGGACTCCATGCCGCCGGCCACCACGATGTCGGCCTCACCGGCGTTGATCATCAGGTCGGCCAGGTAGATGGTGTTGAGGCCGGAGAGGCAGACCTTGTTGATGGTGGAGGCGGCCACGCTCATCGGGATCCCGGCGTTGTTGGCGGCCTGCCGGGCGGTGATCTGCCCGGCGCCGGCCTGGATGACCTGACCCATGAAGACGTAGTCGACCTGGTCCGGGGCCACGCCGGCCCGCTCGAGTGCGGCGGCGATGGCGAAGCCGCCCAGCTCGGTGGCGGCGAAGCCGCCGAGCGCACCCGACAGCTTGCCGATCGGGGTGCGGGCTCCTGCGACGATGACGGATCCGGACATTGCAACCTCCGCGGCCTCTTGGCCGATTCAGGCGGCGTCCCCCCCAAGGGCACGCCACGACGACAGGGAGCCATGATACGGCCTGGAGCGCCATGTGCCATCCGGGGCCTCCGCCGGCCCCGGGAGTGCTCCGTCCCGTCGGGCTATCCTCCACCCCCATGCAGGAATTCCTCTCCGCCATCCTGGCCGGCGCGTCCGGCGAGGAGATCGCCGCAATCCCGATCCCCGAGTCCTACCGGGCCGCCTACGTCAAGCGTGACGAGCTGGCCATGTTCGAGGGCCTGGAGTCCGAGGACAAGGACCCGCGCAAGTCGCTCCATGTCGGCGATGTGGCCACCCCCGAGCTGGCCCCCGACGAGGCGTACATCGCCGTGATGGCCAGCGCCATCAACTTCAACACCGTCTGGACCTCGATCTTCGAGCCGCTCCCCACCTTCGGCTTCCTCGACCGGCTCGGCCGCGAGGGCGTCTGGGGCGCCCGCCACGCCCTCGACCACCACGTCGTCGGCTCCGACGCCTCCGCGGTGGTCCTAGGGGTCGGCTCCGCTGTCCGCAGCTGGAAGGCGGGCGACAACGTCACGGTGCACTGCAACTACGTCGACGACCAGAGCCCGACGGCCCACGACGATTCGATGCTGGCCGACAACCAGCGCATCTGGGGCTTCGAGACCAACTTCGGCGGACTGGCCGACCTGGCCATCGTCAAAGCCAACCAGCTGATGCCCAAGCCGACCCACCTTTCGTGGGAGGAGGCGGCCGTCAACGCCCTGTGCAACTCGACGTCCTACCGGATGCTCGTGTCGCACAACGGGGCCCCGGTCACCCAGGGCGACAAGGTGCTGGTGTGGGGCGCATCGGGCGGCCTCGGCGCCTTCGCCGTGCAGTACTGCCTGAACGGCGGGGCTACGCCGGTGGGTGTCGTGTCGTCGCAGTCGAAGGTGGACCTGCTCCACGAACTCGGCGTCGAGGCGGTCATCGACCGCAAGTCGGCCGACTACAGGTTCTGGAAGGACGAGTTCCACCAGGACGAGTCGGAATGGCGACGTTTGGGCAAGGACATCCGCGGCCTGGTGGGCGACGATGTCGACATCGTGTTCGAGCACCCGGGACGCCAGACAATGGGCGCTTCGGTGTTCGCGGCCAAGCGGGGCGGCACGATCGTCACCTGTGCGGCGACCTCGGGCTACATGATCGAGTACGACAACCGGCACCTGTGGATGAAGCTCAAGACGATCAAGGGCTCGCACTTCGCCAACTATCGCGAGGCCTGGGACGCCAACCAGCTGGTGTGCGAGGGCAAGATCCTCCCGCCCCTGTCGGCCGTCCATACCCTCGACAACGTGGGCGAGGCCGCCTACCAGGTGCACAAGAACCTGCACGAGGGCAAGATCGGCGTGCTGTGCCTGGCCCCCGAGGAGGGACTGGGCATCGACGACCACGAGCTGCGCGAGCGGGTGGGCGAGGACAGGATCACACTCTTCCGGAGGCACGGGGCATGACCGAGATGCTGTTGACCGAGATCGACCACGTGGCCATCGCCGTGCCCGACCTGGACGCGGCCGTCGCCTACTACGAGGAGACGTTCGGGGCCACGGTGGCCCACCGCGAGCGCATCGACTCCGACGGCGTGGAGGAGGCCCTCCTCAAGGTGGCCGACAGCTACGTCCAGCTGTTGACGCCGACCAGCGACTCGTCACCGGTGGCCAAGTACCTGGCGAACAAGGGCCCCGGCATCCACCACGTCGGCTACCGGGTGGCCGACTGTGCCGCCGCGCTGCAGTCGGTCAAGGACCACGGCGGCCAGGTCATCGACCAGGCGCCCCGTCCCGGCTCGCGTGGCACCACGGTCGCCTTCGTCCACCCGAAGGGCGCCTTCGGCACCCTCATCGAGCTGGTCCAGGAGTAGACGGCCGCCCGCATGGACAGCGCTTCTCGGGCTGACGCCACGCCGACCGCCGTCCGCGGCACCGCCGGCCTGGGCGGTCCGGACCGGCCGGCCCCGGCCGTACCCGGTGCGGGCATCGGTCTCCCGCAGATCCGGGCCAAGTCGGCGCTGACGCCGGCCCCGGTCCCCTCGATCGCCGACCTGGTCGATGTCGTGCCGGTGGCGGGTGGACCCCTGGATCCCGAGGTCGTCGACCCCGAGCCGGTACCGCCTCCGAGGCCGGCGGCACCCACCACGTTCCCTCCCGGTGTGGCCGCCAAACTCGGCACCTACGTGTACCTCCTGATCGACCCTCGCACCGGGCGCCCGTTCTTCGTGGGCACCGGCCGGGGCAACCGCTGCCACCGCCACGTCCACGCCGCCCGGGTCACGCCGTCCCCCGACGCCAAGCCGTCGAAGTACCCGCTCCTCGACCGGATCCAGGAGGCCGAGGCCGACGGCCGCAACGTCCGGGTCGAGATCCTGCGCCACGGGCTGACGCCGGCCGAGGCCGAGCTGGTCGAGACGTCCGTCGCCGATGCCCTGGGCCTCGGCCATGCCACCGGGCTGGGCCTCCAGCGGGGGCCTGCCGTCGAGGTCGCTGCCGGGCTGGCCAAGCGGGCGAAGTTCAAGCGCGGCCACCAGGTGGTGGTGCTGCGGGTCGGCCCCCACGGGGCCCCCACGGAGTACGACGCGGTCCGCCACGGCTGGCGGATCGCCAAGCGCTGGGTGGACACCGCTTCGCCCCGCTCCCCCCGGTGGGCAGTGGTCGTGGCCGGCGACCTCGTCGAGGCCGTCTACCGCATCGACCGGTGGGAGCCGTCGCCGGCGGCACCGGGCACCGGCGTCGAACGCTTCTCCTTCGTCGGAACCCCGGACCCCGGTCTCGTCGCCCGCTACGCCGGCCGGAGCGTCAGCGCCTACCTGGGCGCCGGCACCCCCAGCGCCGTCACCTACGTCTGGTGCGGCCCCCACTGGGTCAACGCGGCCCAGTAGCGACGGGGTCGGGCGCCACCTCCTGGTCGTCCCGGCCGGGACTTGCCGCTCCGCACCCGGGATCGAACCCCTCCGGCGGTTCCGATAGCCTCACCGTCCATGGATCACACGATGACCCAACGACTGGAAGACCTGGCCGAGCGCCGGGAGCTCGCCCGCAACGCCGGCTCCCCCCGTGCGGTGGAGAAGCACCACGCCAAGGGCAAGATGACGGCCCGGGAGCGCATCGACTACCTGTTGGACGACGGCTCGTTCCAGGAGCTCGACATGCTGGCCCGTCACCGTGCCCACGGTATGGGCCTCGAGGAGAACCGGCCCTACACCGACGGGGTGATCACAGGGTTCGGCACCATCGACGGCCGACGGGTGTGCGTGTTCAGCCAGGACTTCACCGTCTTCGGCGGTGCCCTGGGCGAGGTCTTCGCCGAAAAGATCCACAAGGTCATGGACCTGGCATCCTCCATCGGCGTGCCGATGATCGGCCTCAACGACGGCGCCGGCGCCCGCATCCAGGAGGGTGTGGTCTCCCTCCACTCCTACGGCGGCATCTTCCACCGCAACGCCCAGGCCTCCGGAGTGATCCCCCAGATCAGCGTCATCCTCGGGCCCTGCGCCGGCGGCGCCGTCTACAGCCCGGCCATGACCGACTTCATCTTCATGGTCCAGGAGACCAGCCACATGTTCATCACCGGCCCTGACGTGGTGAAGACGGTGACCGGCGAGGACGTGACGCTCGAGGAACTCGGTGGCGCCATGAGCCACGCCACCAAGTCGGGCGTGGCCGCCTTCGTCGCCCCCGACGAGAAGTCCTGCCTCGACGACGTCCGGTACCTGCTCAGCTTCCTGCCCTCCAACAACCTGGAGGAGGCGCCACTGCTGCGTTCGGGTGACGACCCCGAGCGGTTCACCCCCGAGCTGTCCGACCTCATGCCCGAGTCGCCGAACCAGCCCTACGACATGAAGAAGGTCATCGAGGTCGTCGTCGATGACGGCGAGTTCTTCGAGGTCAACCACCACTGGGCCATGAACCTGGTGTGCGGCTTCGCCCGGATCGACGGCCGGGCGGTCGGCATCGTCGGCAACCAGCCCCAGATGCTGGCCGGTGTGCTCAACATCGACGCGTCCGAGAAGGGAGCCCGGTTCGTCCGCACGTGCGACGCCTTCAACATCCCGCTGATCACCTTCGTCGATGTCCCGGGCTTCATGCCCGGCACCGACCAGGAGTACGGCGGCATCATCCGCCACGGTGCCAAGCTGTTGTACGCCTACTGCGAGTCGACCGTGCCCCGCGTGCAGATCATCACCCGAAAGGCCTACGGCGGGGCCTACGTGGTGATGAACTCGAAGTCGATCGGCGCCGACCTGGCCTTCGCCTGGCCGTCCGCCGAGCTGGCCGTCATGGGCCCCGAAGGTGCCGTCGAGATCGTCTACCGGCGTGACCTGGCCGAGGCCGACGACCCGGTGGGCCGGCGGAAGGAGCTGGTCGAGGAGTACACCGAGCGTTACGCCAACCCGTATGCGGCCGCCGAACGCGGCTACGTCGACGACGTGATCGACCCGGCCGAGACCCGTCGGATCCTGGTCCGCAGCCTCGACCTGCTGGTGTCCAAGCGCGAGGACCTGCCCAAGCGCAAGCACGGGAACATGCCGCTGTGACCGACCAGGAGCCGATCGACCCGGCCGTGCTGGCCGTCCTGGCCGCCGCCGTCGACCAGGTGTGGCCGCGGCCCCTGGTGGTCCTGGCCGAGCAGAGCGCCCGCCCGCCCGCCTGGCGGTTCAGCGGCCGGTGGTGGACCCGTCCGGCCACCACCCGGCGCGACCGTCCATGGACCGGGGCCTGAACGTCGGCGCCGGCCGTTGCGACCGGGATGTGACTTGCCGTTCGAAGTGATCGGCGCCCCGTGCTGAGGTCCCTGCCGTGCTGAGGTTCCGTCGGCGGCCCGACGGGGTCGGTGACCACACTCCGTCAGCGGTGGTCCCGGGCATCGTCGCCTGCGTGGTGGACGACGACCCGCGTCTGCATCTCGAGGCGCTCCGCTGGTTCGCCACGCTCACCGGCCTGGCCGGCGTCGACCCCTCCGACCTGGTCGTCCACGCCGTCGGCCCGACCGACAGCGACGCCCTCGACCTGCTGCGGGCCAAGGGCGTGTCGATCCGGGGCATCGAGCTGTTCGACGAGCGCTCGCCACACTGCAACAAGATCGCCGGGGCACTGTCCCTGGCCGCCACGGTGGGTGCTGTACCCGCGGTGCTGAGTGATGCTGACGTCGTGTTCTGTGACGATCCCCGCTCGGTGGCTGTGCGGCCCGGAGCCGTGGCCCTCAAGCCGGTCGACCTGCCCAACCCGCCGCTCGAGGTCCTGCGCGGCGTCTTCGCCGCAGCCGGCGTGCCCGAGCCGCCGACCGAGGCGCTCGACTTCGCCAAGGGCGAGACCCTCCAGGGCAATGGCAACGGAGGGGTCTGCCTGGTCTCGGCCGGGACCCTGGGGGTCCTGACCGAACGGTGGGCGTCCTGGGCCCGGTGGCTGCTCGACCGGCGAGGACTCCTCGGCGAGTTCCCGGTCTTCGTCGACCAGGTGGCGCTGGCGCTGGCCCTGGCGGACGGCGGGATCCCGGTGGAGCGCCTCGAGGCCAGATGGAATACGCCGACCAACGCCGTCGTGGGGATCCCGGCGGAGGCCGCCACCCCGTCGGCCATCCACTACCACCAGGAAGTCGAGCCCACCGGGTTGCTGTCCCCCTCCGGGGCCCCGGCGGTCGATGCCCGGATCGAGGCGTGCAACGCGGCCATCACCGCGCTGTGGAAGGAAGCGTTCCCGAACAGGACGTTCTGGGAGTGGCGCTACCGCACCGACCCTGCCCTCGGATCGGGGGTCGGCAGCCGCGGCGCCCCGCTGGCCGACAAGAGGGTGCTGCTCGAGTCCGTACTGCGTACGGTGCAGCCGACCTCCACGCTCGACGTGGGGTGCGGCGACGGCGAAGCCACCCGGGGCCTGGCCATCCCCAACTACACCGGCCTCGACCGGTCGGCCGAGGCGGTGCGCCTGGCCGGTGTCGCCCGCCCGGGCGACACCTTTCTGGTCGGGACCCTGGACGAGCACCCGCTCGTGGCGGACCTGACCGTCTGCCTCGACGTGCTGATCCACCAGCCCGACCCCGACGGCTATGCCGACCTGGTCGCCCGGCTGGTGGGATCGGCCAGCAGGGCACTTCTCATCTCCGGCTACGAGGGCCGTCCCGTCCACGACTCGCCGATGATCTACTTCCACGAGGCGTTGTCGACGACGCTCACCCGGTGTGCCCCGGACCGCACCCCGCGGGCCCTGAGGGTCGAGCACGAAATCACCACCTGGTTGGTCGAGTTCCCTGCCGGAGGGTGACCCGGGTCAGTCCGTGGCGGTAACGAAGTCGATCAGCCGTTCGACGGCGCCGACGAGAGTCGGCTCGAGGTCGGCGTAGCTGGACACTGACGCCAGGATCCGCCGCCAGGCCGCCGGCGGGTCACCGAAACCCAGCGCCTCGCACACCCCGACCTTCCACTCGGTGCCCTTGGGGATGTGGGGCCACGCCCCGATGCCGAGCACGGACGGCCGCACGGCCTGCCAGACGTCGACGAACGGGGTCCCGGCGATGAGGACGTCGGGCTGGCGCAGACCCCCGGCGATCCGGGACTCCTTGCTGCCTTCCACCAGGTGGTCGACCAGGACGCCCAGGCGGCGGGCCGGCCCCGGCCGGAACTCGGCGATGGCCCGGTCCAGGTGGTCGATCCCGTCGAGGCGCTCGACCACCACACCCTCGATGCGCAGGTCGTCGCCCCACACCCGCTCGACCAGCTCGGCGTCGTGGATCCCCTCCACCCAGAGCCGCCCCGCCCGGGCAACCCGGGCAGGGGCGTCGGCCACGGACACCGACCCGGACGCGGTGATGGTCGGCGTCCGGGCGGGCCCGTTGGCCGGCGCCTTCACCAGGCTGACCGCCTTGCCGTCTGCGGCGAAGGCGCCGGGGGTCAGCCGGAAGACACGTTCCTGGCCGGTTCTGCCCCGGAGCTCCACACCGCCGCCCTCGATGCGGATCAGGGTGCCGCTGAACCCGCTGGCCCGGTGGACGAGCACCATCCCGGCCACGGCGGCCACCTTTGGGTACACCTCGGCCAGCTTGTCCGCGGGTGGGGCGTCGATCGGCCCGGAAAGGATGCCCGAGGACCGACGTGGCGATCGGGGGTCTCGGGTGGCCACTCGGGGGACCCTAGCAATGTGCCCATTGCCGACCACGGAGCAGGGAGCGAGCACCGACCACGATGCGCGGTTCCGCAGGCGAGTGGTATCGGATCTGATACCGGTGAGTCCACCACGGTATCGGATCCGATACCACCGGATCCCGAACTCCGAATTCGCGGACCGGAAGGGACCTCTGGCCACGGCCAACGGCGCTCAGCCCACGGAGGCGGCCCGGTGCTGTTCGACCAGGTCGATCATGTCCTCCATCATCTGGCCGATCTCGAAGTCCTTCGGGGTGTACACGCGGGCCACACCTTTGCCCAGCAACACGGCCTCGTCCTCCGGGGGGATGATCCCGCCGACGACCACCGGGGCGTCGACGCCCTCGGCCCGCAGCCGCTCGACGACCTCGGGCACCAGCTCCAGGTGGCTGCCGGACAGGATCGAGATCCCGACCACGTCCACGTCCTCGTCCCGGGCGGCCGCAGCGATCTCGGCAGGGGAGAGCCGGATGCCCTGGTAGACGACCTCGAAGCCCGCATCGCGGGCGGCCACGGCGATCTGCTCGGCACCGTTGGAGTGGCCGTCGAGGCCGGGCTTGGCCACCAGGAGCCGGGGCGGACCTCCGGCCCGCTCGGCCAGGGCCTTGGAGCGGGTCAGCACGGCGTGGAACTCACTCCCGCGGTGGCCGACGCCACCGCTCACCCCGGTCGGGGCCCGATACTCGCCGAACACCTCGCGCAGGGCATTGGCCCACTCACCGGTGGTGCCGCCGGCATGGGCCAGGGCGATGGTGGCCGGCATCACGTTGTCCGTACCCTCGGCCGCCCGTCGGAGGTCGGCGAGGGCCCGCTGCACTTCGGCGCTGTCACGCCCGGCCCGCCACGCCTCGACATCGGACCTCAGGTGGTTCTCGACGGCCGGGTCGACCCGCATGATCGACCCTCCACCGTCACCGTCGGAGGCCAGGGGCGAGTCGGCCGTCTCCGTGAAGCAGTTCACCCCGACCACCTGGAGCTCGCCCGTCTCGATGCGGCGGACCCGGTCGGACTGGCTGCCCACCAGGCGGGACTTGAGCTCGTCGATGGCCTCGAAGGCGCCGCCCAGGGACAGCACGTCCTGGAGTTCGGCCCAGGAGGCCTCGGCCACCTCGGCGGTCTTCTTCTCGATGACCACCGACCCGTCGAAGATGTCGCCGTACTCGAGGAGGTCCGACTCGAAGGCCAGGACCTGCTGGATCCTCAGCGACCACTGCTGGTCCCACGGGCGGGGCAGGCCGAGGGCCTCGTTCCAGGCCGGCAGCTGCAGAGCCCGGGCCCGGGCCTTCTTCGACAGGGTGACGCCCAGGGCCTCGAGCACGATCCGCTGGATGTTGTTCTCGGGCTGGGCCTCGGTGAGGCCGAGCGAGTTGACCTGGACGCCGTAGCGCATGCGGCGGAGCTTCGGGTCGGTGACCCCGTAGCGCTCGGCGCACACCCGGTCCCACAGTTCGGTGAAGGCCCGCATCTTGCAGGTCTCCTCGACGAAGCGCACCCCGGCGTTGACGAAGAACGAGATGCGCCCGACCACGTTCGGGAACTCGTCCTCGGGGATCTGGCCCGACTCGCGCACGGCGTCGAGCACGCCGATGGCCGTGGCGAGTGCGTAGGCCACCTCCTGATGGGGGGTGGCCCCGGCCTCCTGCAGGTGGTAGCTGCAGACGTTGATCGGGTTCCACTTGGGGACGTTGCGGACGGTGTAGGCGATCGTGTCGACGGTCAGCCGGCGGCTGGGCAGCGGCGGGAAGATGAACGTCCCCCGGGACAGGTACTCCTTGACGATGTCGTTCTGGGTGGTGCCCGACAGCACCCGTTTGTCCACGCCCCGGTCCTCGGCGTTGGCGATGTAGAGCCCCAGCAGCCACGCGGCGGTGGCGTTGATGGTCATCGACGTGTTCATCGACTCCACCGGGATCCGGTCGAGCAGTTCGGCCATGTGTCCGAGGTGGGCGACGGGCACACCGACCTTGCCGACCTCGCCGGCCGCCGCCGGGTCGTCGGGGTCGTACCCGATCTGGGTGGGCAGGTCGAAGGCGATCGACAGGCCGGTCTGGCCCTTGGCCAGGTTCGTCCGGTAGAGCTCGTTGGAGGCCTTGGCCGTGGAGTGACCGGAGTAGGTCCGCATCACCCACGGCTTGTCCCGGACCGGGGCGGCGGCCGCCTTCCCGGTGGACCCGTTGCCCGGTACTGCCTTGTCGACGTCGCTCATGCCCTCATTGTTGCCCGAACGGGGCCCCGTGCGACAGGTGGGGGAACCCGGGCAGGGCCGCCGCCTACTTCTTGTAGTCGAGGAAGCCCTTGCCGGACTTCCGACCCAGCTGCTCGGCGGTCACCATCCGGCGCAGGAGCGGCATGGCGGCGTAGTTCGGGTCCCGGAACTCCTCGTACAGGGCGTCCAGGATGGCCAGCGAGGTGTCGAGGCCGACCAGGTCCAGCAGTGCGAAGGGGCCCATGGGGAACCCGCACCCGCCCTTCATAGCGGCGTCGATGTCCCCGATGGAGGCCACTCCCTGCTCGTAGAGGCGGATGGCGTTGTTGAGGTAGGGGAAGAGCAGGGCGTTCACGATGAACCCGGCCTGGTCCTTGACCTCCACGGGGGTCTTGCCGCAGGCCTCGGCGAAGGCGCGGGCCGCGGCAATGGTCTCGTCGGACGCCGTCAGGGGCCGGACCACCTCGACCAGCGACATGACCGGGGCGGGGTTGAAGAAGTGGATGCCGCACACCTTGTCGGGACGGCCGGTCTTCATGGCCATCTCGATGACGGGCAGGGTGGAGGTGTTGGTGGCCAGGATGGTGTGGTCGCCGGTGATCCGGTCGAGGTCGCTGAAGAGCTCCTTCTTCACACCGAGGTCCTCGACGACCGACTCGATGACCAGGTCGCACCCGCTGAGGGCGTCGAGCTCGGAGGTCCCGGTGACCCGGCCGAGGGCCTGGTCACGCTCCTCCTCGGTCTTCTTGCCTTTCTCCACCTGGCGGTTGAGCGACTTCTCGAGGGCGGCCAGGGTGGCGTCGGCGGTCGACTGGTTGCGGGACCGCAGGACCACCTCGAATCCGCTGACGGCGGCCGTCTCGGCGATGCCGGACCCCATGATTCCCGAACCGACAATTCCCACGCGTGCGATTGACATAGGAGGGGATGCTAGCGGTGGTCCGCGAACCCCGCCGAATGCCCTCCCGCTTGCGAGGGGGCCGGTCGACCGCAACGATGGCGGCGTGACCCACACCCCGCCCCCGACCCCGACCGACCCCGCACGCCACGACGGGCCGCCAGCGGGACGTGGGCCGGGCGGCCCCCGAGGCCGGGTGGGACGCAGGGGACTCTACGACCGTCGGCTCCGGGCCCGGTCCGAGCGCTGGTCGCCCCCCGGACGCCTGCTGGCCGCCGCCCTGGCCCACCCCGAGCTGCTCCTGGCCCTGACCCGGAAGGCCGAGCCGGTCGAGCGGGGAGGGCGGGTCCTCAACCGGGGCGTCCAGGCACTGCTCGAGTGTTCGTCGGCCCTCGAGAAGGCCACCACCAGGGGCGGAGGCACCCCGGACCCGGTGGAGACCCGCGACGTGTTCGAAGCCACCACCAAGCTGGTCATGCCGTCGCGCACCGACGTCCACGTGACGGGACGGCGCATCCCGGGTCCCGAGGGGGCCCCGGACATCCCGATCCGTGTCTACCGGCGGTTCGGCGTGGGGATCGGCCGGCCGGACGAACGCCCGTCGGCCATCACGTACTTCCACGGTGGGGGCTGGGTGATCGGGAGCCTCGATTCCCACGACGGCTCGTGCCGGCTGCTGGCCGCGGTGACCGGGTGCGTGGTGGTGGCCGTCGACTACCGGCTGGCCCCGGAGCACCCGTTCCCGGCCGCCGTCGACGACTGCCTGGCCGCGTACGCCTGGGTCCAGCGCAGCCATCGCGAGTTGGGCACTGCCCCGGGCCGGGTGGGGGTGATGGGCGACAGCGCCGGCGGCAACCTGGCCGCAGTGGTGGCCCTGGCCACCCGGGAGGGCGACGTGCCACCGCCCGTGGCCCAGGGGCTCGTCTACCCGGCCCTCGACGCCAGGCTCGACTCTCCGTCGATGCACGAGTTGGGGCAGGGCTTCTTCCTCACCCACGAAGGCATGGTGGCCTTCCGGGGCCACTACCTACCCGACCCGGCCGATTGGGAGACGTGGCAGGTGTCGCCGTTGCTGGCCGCGGACAAGCGGGGCGTGGCCCCGGCGCTGATCGTGACGGCCGGCTTCGACCCGCTGCGCGACGACGGAGCCGGATACGCCCGGGAGCTGGAGACCGCAGACGTGGCCGTCGAGTACCGCTGCTACGACGACATGGTCCACGGGTTCTTCGGCATGGGCGCCGTGCCCGACTGCCTGGCGCTCGCCACCGAGGTGTGTGACGCCATGGGCGCCCTCATGCGCCGGGCCACCCGATCCGGCGGGTAGCCGACCGACCGGGTGGTCGGTGCCCGACGGGGCGGAACGGCCCCGACAGGCCTCTACACTCCGGGCATGGACGCGACTCCCGGAATCCTGGCCCTGGTCGGCGGCGGCGAATTTCAGGACGGCTGCGACTTCGACGCCGAATTCCTGGCCGCCTCGGGTTCGGACCAGGTTCTGGTCCTCCCGACGGCCGCCGCCTACGAGCACCCTGAGCGTCTGGTGGCCCGGGCCGGCGAGTGGTTCGCACCGCTGGGCGGTCACGTCGAAGGGCTGATGGTCCTGTCCCGGTCCGACGCCGAGAACGACGGCGCCGCCGACATCATGCGCCGGGCCAAGCTGATCTACCTTGCCGGGAGTTCGCCGATGCACGTCCGCAGCGTGCTCAAGCACTCCGCCGTGTGGGACGCCCTGGTGGCCGCGTGGCGGGGCGGCGCCGTGGTGGTGGGCTCCTCCGGGGCGGCCATGGCCCTCACTGACCCGATGGTCGACGCCCGGGGCGGTGGCCTGACGATCGGGCTCGGCCTGGTGTCGGGCATAGCCGTGGTGCCCCACGTCGGTGACGCGTCCGAGGAAGGGACGGGAGAGAAGTTGCACCGGTCGGTGCTGCTGGCCCCGAAGGACACCCCGCTGGTGGGGATACCCGAGCGCACGGCGCTCATCCGTGACCCGGACGGCTCGTGGCGCTCGGCCGGTGCCCAACCCGTGACCGTCTACCTGGGCGGCGCCGTATGCCCCGACGGGCTGGCGGCACTGCCGGCCTGACCCGGACGACCAGCCGGACCGATCCGGCTCGGCGGGAGGCTCAGTCGGCCTCGGTGATGGTGACGGACTCGATGATCACGGGCTCCGACGGTGCCCCCGACCTGCTGCCCACCGACTCGATGGACTTCACCACGTCGAGGCCGCCGACCACCTTGCCGAACAGCGAGTATTGCGGCGGCAGTCCGACACCGTCGGGACCGCTCACGATGAAGAACTGGCTGCCGTTGGTGTTCGGGCCGGAGTTGGCCATGGCGAGTGAGCCGACCTCGTAGCGGCCGGGCTTCGGCAGCTCGTCCTCGAACTTGTAGCCGGGGCCGCCCCGACCTGAACCTTCGGGGTCGCCGCCCTGGCACATGAACCCGGGGATGATCCGGTGGAAGACGATCCCGTCGTAGTAGTGCCAGCGGGCGAGGAAGACGAAGTTGTTGACCGTCTTGGGGGCTCCGATGTGGTCGAGGGCGATCTTG
>Ga0207932_1000373_pt1 | contig 15155 bp, 11 predicted proteins | sample NGESurdeep092012_FD_184480 | JGI IMG/M metagenome (GOLD analysis project Ga0207932, IMG submission 184480) | Arctic peat soil microbial communities from Barrow, Alaska - NGEE Surface sample 415-2 deep-092012 (SPAdes) | ecosystem: Environmental > Terrestrial > Soil > Wetlands > Peat ...
TCGTGCCGATCGACATGGTCCCCGCCGCAAACGCTCTCGGCATGACGGTGTTCAGCCTGGGCGTCATCGTCGGGCCATTGCTGGTGGGAATTCTCATCCCGTTGGTTGGCCTGCCCTGGCTGTATTTCATCGATGCGCTGACCCTGGTCGCGATCCTCTATGCGGTGATCAAGCTGCCGCCCATCCCACCGCTCGGCGAGCACCGTGGCCGGGCGAAGGTGCTGGATGGGATCCGTTACCTGCGGCTGCAGCCGCTCTTGCTGATGACGTTCGTGGTGGACATCATCGCGATGGTCTGCGGAATGCCGCGGGCGCTTTTCCCGCAGATGGCCCAGGAGACGTTCGGTGGCCCGGCGGGCGGCGGGCTCGCGCTCGGCATGCTCAATGCCGGGCTGGCCATCGGTTCGCTGATCGGCGGGCTCACCGGCGTCTCCTTCGGCTTCTTCTACGCCATCGCCACCTCGCTCGACTGGCCGCTGGTGACGGGGGGCAAGCCGATCGTCTCCCTCCCGCCCTACATCGTCATCGGGTTCGAGACGACCATCCTCCTCGGGGCACTGGTCACGGTCGCGGGGATGTTCCTCAACGCGCGGCTCCCCAAACTGGGGCGCTCCCCCGGCTACGACCCGCGGTTCAGCTGCGACAAGATCGGCATCGTCGCCTTCGGCGGCCCCTCCCAGCTGGAGGGGGCGCGCGAGGTGCTCCGCGACGCCGGCGCCGAGGAGGTCCGGGATGTCTGACCTCGGGACCGGCGCACCGATGCACCGCCACACCGCCGCACCGACCTCGCTCCTGCGAGCGGCCGCGCTCGGGCTCGCCCTTGTCGCGATGGGCTGCACGACGCTCGACAAGGCCGTCGGCAAGGTGCCGTGGTTCACGACGATGCGGAACCAGCCGGCGATCCGCCCCTTCGAGCTCCCGCGCACACCGCCCGCCGGCTCGGTGCCGGTGACGGGGCACGAGGACTCGCTCGACCTCCTCCTCGATCTCAAGAACGTCGTGAACCCGGTGGCGCCCACCGCGGCCTCCCTGAAGCGCGGCAAGCTCGTCTACGAGCAGTACTGCATCGTCTGCCACGGGCCCGCGGGGCACAGCGACGGCACGGTGGTGCCGAAGTTCGTGCCGCCGCCGGACATCACCCAGGCGTCCAGCCAGCAGCGCAGCGACGGCTACCTCTACGCGATGATCCGCCAGGGACGCGGTATCATGCCCCGCTACGGCGACAAGATCCGCGGCGCGGACCGCTGGAGCGTCGTGAACTACGTGCGGGTGCTGCAGGGCCTCCTTGCCGCGCCCGACACGGCCGCGACGGCGGGGGCGCGGTGAGCGCCCGCTCCCTCCGCGAGGACGTCCTCGCCCGCGTCGCGCGGCCCCTGCCGCCGTTCGTCGTGCCGGCGCTCGGCCTCCTCGCCAGCATCGGCATCGTCGCCTTCGTGCTGATGACCCTCGGCAGCGGCTCGACGCGCGCGTGGCGCATCTACCACGTGAACTGGCTCTTCTGGACGGGGCTCAGCCAGGCCGGCGTCATCTTCGCCGCCTCGCAGGTCATCGTCGGAGCGCGCTGGAGCCACCCCATCCGGCGGATGGCGGAGGCCGCGGGCGCGTTCCTCCCCGTCTCCTTCGTGCTCTTCCTCACGCTCTGGCTGGGCCGCGCCGAGGTGTTCCCCTGGATCCGCCACCCGGTGCTGGAGCCGGCGGTGAAGGCGTTCTGGCTGCGCGGCGGCTTCCTCTTCGGGCGCGACATCGCGTGCCTGGTCGTCCTCTACGGCCTCAGCGCGTGGTTCCTCTACCATTCCCTGCGGCTGGACGACGCGCACCTGTCGCCCGAGCAGGGCGCCCGCTCCAGGGACCGGCTGACGCGGCTCGCGCCCGGCCTGGTCATCGCCTACGCCCTCACCTGGTCGTTCCTGACGTTCGACCTGGTGCAGTCCCTCGCGCCGCAATGGGCGTCGAACCTCCTCGGGGCGTACTCGTTCATGGCGGCGTGGCTCGAGGCGCTGATGGCGCTCGCGCTCCTCGCCATCTTCTGGCGCCGGCATCTGGGACTGCAGGACCTCGTGACGCCGGCGACCTTCCACGACCTCGGGAAGTTGTGCTTCGGGTTCACCGTCTTCTGGGCGTACCTCTTCTTCTCGCAGTTCCTGGTCATCTGGTACGGCAACCTCCCGGAAGAGACGAGCTTCCTCTTCCTGCGGATGGTGCGGCCCGAGTGGCGGGGGATCAGCACGGCGATGCTGGTGCTGGTCTTCCTCATCCCCTTCTGGGGGCTGATCGGCGTGAAGCCGAAGAAGACGCCGGCGCTCCTCGGCACGTTCGCCACGATCTCCCTCGTGGGCCTCTGGACCGATCGCTACGTCTTCACGATGCCCTCGATGGTGCAGGAAGCGCCGAAGCTGCCGCTGGGCTGGCCCGAGCTGGCCGTCACCGCCGGGTTCCTCGGACTCTGGGGGCTGGCGTACGTGTGGTTCGCGCGCCGGTTCCCGATCGTCTCGCCCCGGCTGATGGACGAGCTGGAGGCGGAGGGCCGGGGAGGGCACTGAGCGGCACGGTGAGAGGGTGAGAGGTCAGAGGTGAGAGGAGACGGGTGACGGGGGCGGCGAGGGGCCGCCCCCGTTCGTTCTGTGGTCTCAGCGATCCAGGCGCAGGGCGGCGCCGGGCGCCGTTCCCTTTCGCATCCGCCGCGGCAGCCCTAACTTCAGACCTTCTCGGCGACTAAGGAATCTTCCCTCATGGCCACTCGGTACCTTCTCGTCGGCGGCGGACTCGCGGCGGCCAGCGCCATCGAGGGCATCCGCGAGATCGACACGGCAGGGGAGATCGTCCTCCTCACCGCGGAGAAGGAGCTGCCGTACCACCGGCCGCCCCTCTCCAAGGGCTATCTGGGAGGGCGGGAGCCGATCGAGTCGGTCCGCTTGCACGATCCGGCGTGGTACCGCGCGCACGGCGTCCGGGTGAAGCTCGGCCAGGTCGCGAAGTCGGTCCACCTGAAGAAGCGGAGCGTGACCCTCGAGTCGGGGGAGCGCGAGGCGTACGACCGCCTCCTCGTCGCCACCGGGAGCCGCTCCCGCCACGTGAACATCCCCGGCGTGGAGACGCCCGGCGTCGTCTACCTGCGGACCCTCGGCGAGAGCAGCCACCTCCGCTCCCTGTTGAAGCCGGGCGCCAAGGTGATCTGCATCGGCGCGGGCTTCATCGGCGCGGAGGTCGCGTGCACCGCGCGGGACCTCGGGGCCGACGTGACCGTGGTGGACACGGGGCCCGGCGTCTACCGCGCGTTCGCGGATCCCGACCTCTCGGGCTTCTTCCAGCGGTTGCTCGAGAGCAAGGGGATCGTGATCCGGCTGAACGACCGGGTGACCCGGTTCCGCGCGGAGGGGGGACGCCTGGCGGGAGTCACGCTCGAGGGCAACGAGCAGCTGCCGGCCGACGTGGCCTTGGTCGGGGTGGGGGCCGAGCCGAACACCGAGTGGCTCGCGAACTCCGGGTTCCAGATCGACCGGGGTGGGGTGGTCGTGAACATCCGGCTTGAGACGCAGGGTGAGGGGGTGTGGGCCGCGGGCGACATCGCCCGGTTCCCCGACCCGATCTCGCACCAGCCGCGCCGCTTGGAGCACTGGGACAACGCCCTGGCGCAGGGGAAACACGCCGGGCGGAACATGGCGGGCGCCGACGCGGCGTACGACCACCAGTCGCTCTTCTTCTCCGACCTGTCCGACGTGACGGTGAACGTGCTGGGCGATACCGAGCGGCCGGACCGGGTGGAGACGCTGGGGAGCACCGACGTGAAGGCGCCGCAGTTCACCGTGTACTACGTCCGCGCGAACAGGCTCATCGGCGCGGTGCTCGTGAACCTCGCCAGCGCCGACCGCACCGCGGAGATCGACGCCCTCACCAAGCACCTGGCGGCGGGAACGACTCCCGAGCTCTAGCCCGACCTGTCAGCGCACCCGCGCGAGCAGCGCCCGCAGCGTGTCCGCGGGCACATTCCCCGACAGCGAGATCCACAGTCCCGACCGATCGAGCCACCGGAGCCGCGACGCGGCGCCCGGTCCGCTCGTGGCGACGGTGTCCCCCCACGCGAGTCCGAGGATGGTGGGCGTGACGCGATCGCGCGCGAGCCGGCCGGGGCCGGGATCCGGCGGCAGCGGGAACCGCTGCTGATCGAGCTGCAGGCGGCGGCCCTGCGGGTCCAGGTAGACCACCCGCACGACCTCCCGCGCCGGGTCGGCGCCGGGCACGAGCGAGCCCGGGCCGATCTTCACCCCGTCCGGCGCCAGTCCCTCCACGTACCGCAGGTTCCCGGAAAGCAGCGCCGAGGCCTCGTCCAGGTCGCTGGCGCGGAAGATGGGACGGGGCGCCGCCGCCGACGGCCGGGCGCGGGCCGCGGGGGACGGTGCCGGCGCGTTCGCGGCGAGGTTGCCGCCGCCAGCGGCGGGCGCCGCGCCCCGGCGTCGCGCCTGATCCGCCCGCTCCTGCGCCGCGGCGTTGGCCGGCGCCGCGCCGACCCCCGCCACCTGTGTCTGGACGGAAGCGCCCTCCGTCCCGGCGGCAGGCGTGCGCGCCGGCTGACGGAGCGCGTCCGCGAGTGGGGTCGCCTCCGTCGCCGGTGGCTGCGCGAGCTTCCGGCCCTGCGCGGCGGCCGGCTTGGCGGCGAGGACTCTGTGTGCCGGCGCGGCGCCGCTCTTCACGCGACCGCCCGCGCTCTCGCGCGGCGTGCGCGGGCCGCCCCGAGCGGTGGTCCGCGTCGCCGGCGCGGCGGGGGCCGGGCTGATCGCGACCGGACCCTCACCTGGCGCCGTGAACCGCTGGGCATGGCGCACCTCGTTGGCGAGGTATCCCACGCCGAGGGCGAGGATCACGCTCGCCGCCCAGGCGAGGGTCGGCCAATCGGTCGCGCGCCGGCTCCCGCGCGCGGGAGCACTCCCCTCGAACAGGGGGCGCCCGCTGGGGCCCCGGGTCGGGATCGGGACGACTTCCCCTTCTCGCGGGAAGTTGGGAGGGATGGCGGGGCTCTTGTGGGTCGAGCCGTCGATGTCGATCGCGACCTCGCGCGCCGTCTTCGAGACTCGGCGGGGCGGCGGACCCGCCGGTACGGCCCCGGCCGAGAGCGGTGGCGCGGGAGCGGCGGCGTGGGGCCACTCCTCGACGGAGGGCGGCGTCAGGGCCCCGAGAAGATCGGCCGCCTCGGCGAGGAACCGCTTCGCCTCCTCGAACCGGCCCGCGCACTCGGCGCACCCGGCGAGGTGGGCGCGGACCGCCACGCCCTCCTCGGCCGTCAGCTCGCCATCCAGCAGCGCGTTCAGGGTGCCGTCGTCAACGTGCGACATCGCCCCGCTTCTCCCCGGCGCGGTACGCTTCCACCAGCCGGCGCCGCGCCCGCGCCAGCGTCGTGCCGACGGCGCCCGGCGCGAGCCCGAGCGCGGCGGCGATCTCCGCGTAGTTGCACCCCTCGGCCTGCAGGAGCAACGCCTCGCGGTCCTTCTCCGACAGATGCCCCAGCGCCGCGCGGACCGACGCCGCCTTCTCTTCCCGTTCCAGCTCCGCGTCCGGCGGCGGCGCCGCGCCGCCCTCCTGCTCCGCCCGCAGCAGCTCGAGCCGCCGTCCCTGCCGGACCGCGCGGCGGCCGTCGTCCCGTGCCAGGTTCAGCGCCACGGCGAAGAGCCACGGCTTCGGGTTCGTGGGCGGCGCCTCGAGGGCGCGCACGAACACGTCCTGCGCGAGATCCTCCGCGCGGTCGCGGTCGCCCGTCCGGCGATACAGCAGCCGGACGAGCGACGCGTGGTACTGCTCATACAGCTCGGTGATCCCGCTCGTTCACGCCCCCCGGAACGCCCGCACCAGTGTCTCCATCTCGCCCGGCCGCCAGGTGCTGGCGCCCGTCGCGCCGATCCGCACGCTGGCCCGTCGCCCCGCGATCACGACCTCGTCCCCGGCTCCGAGCCACCCCGCCAGCTCCGGCAGGGCGCGCACCAAGGCGAAGTAGGCGTCGCTGAACGCCTGCACGCGCGTGACCTTCAAGCTGTCCCGCAGGGCGGCATCCGTCCAGACGCCGTCCCGCCGCAGGAAGAGGCGGCCGCCCACGCGGCGCAGCGCCGCGGCCGTGGCGGGGGCGTTGGCGGCGATCTCCGCCGCCCGTGTCGCCGCGACCTTGTCCGCCGCCGCGAGGTTGCCGGCGCCGGCAAGGCCGGCGCTCGCCCGCGCCCGCTGGAAGGCCTCGAGCCCCGTCTGGCTCGGCGCGGCCGCGGCCCCGCCCATCGCGGCGTGGTCGAGCGTCGCCGGCATCGGGCCGATGCCCGCCACCGTGCCCGGCTCCTGCACCAGATAGGCGGTGTACTCGGTGAGGATGCCGTACCGGAGCCCCAGCTCCCGCACCTGGTCCACCAGGCTCGGGGTGGCGCCCTCGATGCGGATCTGCCGTGTCAGCTCGCCGATGCGGCGCGACGCCCACAGCTTCGCCACGAAGGCGTTCCCCGCCTCCGTCGCCGGGAACTCGGCGCGCGCCGTGAAGGTCTCGCGCCGGCCGTTCCGCTCGCCGGTGACGGCGACGTCGCCCGCGCCCGCGCCGTGGTACCGGCCCACCACCACCAGTTCCTCGCCGTAGAAGAGGTCGGGGAGATCGCCGGGGTACGCCTGCGCGAGGGTCACCGGCGCGCCCGCGAGACGCAGGTTGATGAGGGCGGGGTGCTCGATCTTCCCGAGCACCTGGCCGAGCGCCGTCTCGACGCTCGCGTCGGGCGCCACGTACTCCGCGCTCCCGCGCCCCTGCTGCGCCAGGCGGTCGAGGAGGTAGGTGTTGACGTCGATGCCGACCCCCACCGTGAAGATCCGCGCGCGGCCCACGTGGCCCGCGGCGAAATCGGCGATGCGGTCGGGCGCCTGCTCTCCCACCGTCGGCAGGCCGTCGGTGAGGAAGAGGATCAGGGGGAGCCGCTCCTCCGCCACGGCGCTCCCGAGGACCGCTTCGAGCGCGCCGCGGATGTTGGTGCCGCCGTTGGCGGCGAGATGGTCCACGAAGTCCCGCGCCGCGCGGATGTTCTCGCTCGTCGCCGCGGTGAAGCCGTCGCGGAAGTTGGTCACCTGCGTCGAGAAGGCGATCAGCCGGAACCGGTCGGCGGGCCGCAGCGTGCCGAGCGCCTGGGCGAGCGCGGCCTTCGCCTGGTCGAGCTTCGCGCCGGCCATCGAGCCGGAAACGTCGATCACCAGGGAGACGTCCCGCGCCAGCGGCGTCTCGTCCGACGCGGCGGGCGGGGAGAGGAGGAGCATGAAGTAGCCGTCCTCGCCCCCCGGCGCGTACGTCACCACGCTGGTGCCCACGAGGCCGCGGCGCAGCGGGAGGAAGAGCTCCACGTCCCCTTCGGCGTCGGGATCGAGCGTCACCTCGAGGCGGTCGCCGTCGCGCCGCGTGCGCACCTGGTGCGTGGGCGAGTAGGGCGCGCCGTAGTCGCCGGCGCCCGGCACGGCGACGGTGTAGCTGAAGCTGCCGGCGGGGGGCGCCGCGCCGTCGTAGAGGCCGCGGCCCGTGCCGGCGTCACGCCGGCCGATGCTGTAGCGCAGGCGATAGGCGTCGCCCGCCCGCTGGAGGACCTGCGTGTAGCGGAGCACCACGCGGCGCGTCTCGCCCGGCCGGATGGGGAAGACGCGGGCGCGGATCAGCCCGTGCCCCTCGAGGGTGAGGAGGGCGGGGTCGCGCAGCCGCCGCACGATCGTCTCGTAGATCCCGCGCGCCTGGTCGGCACCCATCACCTCGCCCCGCACCTCCTGCTCCCCCATCCACAGGGAGAAGTCGGTGAACACCGCCTCCCCTGGCATGGGATAGAGGTAGGTACCTTCGGCGAGCATGCCGCCGCCGTTGCGGAACTGCTCCTCCACCTCCACGCGGGCCACGCGGCCCTCGATGACGGTGCGGACGGCGCTGCTGACGCGGACCACGCCACCCGCCAGCGGCCCCGGCCGGGTCGGGTTCCGGTCCACGTCGATCCAGCCCTGCGCGGCAAGGGGCGCGGCGAGGGCTGCGGTGAGCGCGGCGGTACAGAAGAGGTTGCGGACCACGGTGCCTCCCATTGGGGGTCTGTATGGGAGACGCGCGAGGGGCTCACAGTTGCACAGTGACCAGACGCCAAGGAACAGAGGACAGGAGCCTGACGCCAAGGGGACAGAGACTTAGCACCCAATTCAGACTACATCAGTCGCATATCCACTTGGCGTCTTGGCGTCTGGACCCTGTCGTTCTGACCATGGCGTCTGGCTCCTGGAAACTGAACAGCCCCCCGCCAGGGACTCGCCTTGGCAGGGGGCTGTGGGCCCACGGGGACCCGCCCTGCGTCAGAACACCAGTGTGACCGTCCCCACGTTCTTGGAGCGGGCCATCGGCGCGAGCTGGAACACGCCGGGGTCGCCGCGCACGACGAGGCGGGCGAGCTGCGGTACGCCCATCCCCTCCGGGGAGAGGAGAGCGAGCTGGTAGTAGCCGTCGCGCAGGCCGGAGAAGGAGAAGCTGCCGTCGGCGGCGGGGTCGGTGGCGGTGACCATCGAGGAGAGGACCGTCCCCTCCGAGCGCGGCGCCTGCATGGACGGGTCGGAGCCGGAGCCCGGATCGTCGGCGATGAGGAGGGCGATGCGCCAGCCGCGCTGCGGCGCGGCGAGGCGGCCGTTCACCGTGCCGTCCACGTACGCGGGACGGGGGCGGAGCGTCGCGATGAGGGAGGCCTGCGAGGGCTGGATCTCCCGCTGCCGCCAGGAAGCCTCGGCGGCGGTGTCGCCGGCGACGCGCGCCAAGTTGGCGAACCGCGTGGCCGCTTCGGCGCCGTGCCGGAACTTGGTGGTGTCGGCGAGCGCCCTGAGGATGCGCGTCTGCTGCGCGGGGCGCGGGGTGGAGACGCCGCTCATGGCGTACAGGTAGGTGAGGGCGCCGATCCGCTCCGGGTGGCTGGAGAGGAAGATGCCTTCGCGCGCGGCGTCGGGGTCCCAGCGGAGGGCCTGGAGCGCGGCGCGGCAGCTGGCGACGCGGATCGCGAGGCCGGAGACCTCGTCGGCGTGGGCGTCGAGCCAGGCGCTCAGCTTCTGGACGTTGGACGCGGTGGCGGCCGGGAGGACGCGGTCCTCGATGTTGTTGGCGTTGGCGCAGTCGTCGGCGGTGGCGTCGGGCCGGGTCACGTTGCGCGCGATCAGCCGGTCGCGGGTCGCGGTCTTCGCGCCGGTGAGGAGCACGGGCGTGCGGACCGGCGTGCTGACGTCGAGGCCGAGGGCCTGGACGGCGGACGCGTGGACGGCGTCGGCGTGCTCCTTCGTCTGCGACCAGGTGGTGCCCGCGGTCACGAGGAGGAACGCCGCCAGCACGAGGGAGACGATCGCGGCGCCGCGGCGGTTGGCGGGGCCGAGGGTCTGGGGCGAGGTGGTGACGAGGAGCGCGCCGCAGAGCGCCATGGCGGCCGCGGCGGTCAGCACGTCGGTGCCCACCGCCCAGGCGACGGTGGCGCCGGGGTTGCCGGAGGCGGCGTCGATCGTGAGCAGCGAGTAGAAGGTGTCGAGCGAGCTGCTGATGAACGCGCGGGGCTGGCTCGAGAGGATCGTGGCGAGCGAGACGGAGGCCCACAGCGCGATGCCGCCCAGCGCCCCGTGCGAGATGCGCAGCGGGATGCGGCGGCCGAAGTCCTTGGGGCCGATGAACGACCACACACCGCCGAAGACGATGGCGGCGATGGCGGCGAGGCCGAACAGCGCGCGGCGCGCGGCCGCGGGGTTCTGGCCGATGTCGGAGCCGAAGATGTCGTCGATCTGGTTGACGCCGCGGTACATCAGGAACGCGAGCGCGAACGCGATGACGACGGTGAGGATGCGGCGCGCGGGGGAGACGTACTGCGGCCCCTGGCGCGCGAGGATGTCGGGGTACATCACGATGATCAGCGCGATCACCATGACGAGGTTCGCCGCGACGGCGAGGGGCGTCCCGAAGTCGCCGTGGGCGAGGCGCACCGGCCAGACCGCGGCGCCGCTCCACAGGGCGGGGGAAATCCCCCACGCGCTGGGGTACGCGAACCCGAACACCACGTCGGTGGACGTGGCGAGGTCGGGGGGCGCGGAGGCCGCGGCGCGGGCGAGGGCGTAGAGCACGCCGAAGACGCCGAACAGGACGGCGACCAGGATCGCCCGGCGCGCCTCCTTGCCCGGCGTCGAGGGATTCAGGACTGGCAGATCGGCAAGCGTCATGGCGTCTCCGAATGGGGACGGGTGTGGACGGCGACTAGAATCTCAGACGGATCGGACCAAGGTCCCGGCGAGCCGGGCCCGCAGCGACGGAAAACTGTCCTGGATCGTTCCGGACCGAAAGGGCGGACAGCCGATCCGGCGTGGTGCCTGCGGGGGCCAGGAGCGCCAGCTGGTACCACCCGGGCGCCACGTCCCGGAAGGCGAAGGAGCCGTCGGGGCTGGGGCTGACGGCCTGTGCGACGCCCAGGAGGACCTGCCCGTCGGTGCGCGGCGCGACGAGGTACGGGTCGAGGCCGCTCCCCGGCGCCGAGCCCGCCGCGAGCGCCACCCGCCAGCGCGCGGCGTCCGGGACGTCGAGGCGGCCCCGGACCTCGCCCTCGAAGCCTCGCGACCGCCCGGCCCGCCACCGCGCCAGCCGCTCGCGCCCGTCGGGGGTGGCGACCCAGCGCGCGGAGTCGGCGATCGCGTCGAGCCAATGCGCGCCGTCGGGGGTCGCCGGTCCTTCGACGAGGCCGCGCAGGGCGAAGGAGAGCGCGAAGCTGCCGACGCGCGCCGGCTGCGCGTCGCCGAACACCTGCGCGCGCGCCTCGGCGGGGCGGAAGAGCCGGGCGAGGATCGCCACGCGGCACCCCGCCACGCGTGCGGCGAGGCCGGAGACCTCGGTGCGGTGCGCTGCCTGCCAGGCGTCGAGCTTCGCGAGGTTCTCCTCGCTTGCCCCGGGGAGGCGCACCTCGCCCCAGGCGGGCGCGGGCACGCAATCGGGGGCGAGGCGGAGCGGGGCGAGCGCCTGGCGCGGCGGGACGCGGCGCGCGGCCGCCCCTTCGCCGAGGAGGAGCACCACTGGACGCGGCGGCGCCTCGATCGTGAGGCCGAGAACGGACACGAGGTCGGGCGCGGCCTCCGCGACTCGCCGGGTCGTGCTGCGTGCGGTGGTCCAGCCGAGCACCAGGAGGATGGCGAGGAGCCCCGCGCTCACGGCCGCGGCGCCGGAGCGGCTCCGGGCCCCCATGGACTGCGGCGCGCCGACCACCGCGAGCGCCGCCGCCAGCGCCAGCCCCGCGCCGTAGATCAGCGCGGCCGACGCCAGCACCGCGCCGAACGTCGCGCCGGGTGCACCCCGCCCGGCGTCCACGGCGACCATCACGTTCCCCACCGAGGTGAGCGCGCCGAGGTCACGGAGCGGCGCCGCGAGGAGGACCGCCAGGGCGCAGGCCGCCCAGACCGAGAGCCCTGCCAGCGCGCCGTGCGAGAAGCGCAGCAGCGCGCGGATGTTGTAGACGCCGGGCCCCGCCACCGTCCAGATCGCCGCGCCCACCAGCGCCAGCACCCCGGCGAGCCGCAGCGCGGCGCCGACGTTGAGGTACGTGGTCGTCGTGAGGTCGGGGGTGAGCGCGTCCCCCAGGGCGGCGAAGAGCCCCGGCATCCCGTAGGCGATCGCGACCGCGGAGATCCAGGCGGTGGCCCGCCGGAGGGGCGTCAGGTAGTAGAGGGAGGGCCGCTGGAACGCGCCGGGGTGGATCACCGCCACCGTGGCGCCGATGCCCAGCAGCAGCGCCGCGAACCGCAGCACGGCCGCGACACCCCCCTGCTGGACGGTGAACGCGAGGCGGGCGAGGCCGTGCCACGTCGCGGGGTCGAGACCCCACGCCCGCGGCGCGATGGTCGCCTCGGGCATCGCGAACGCCGCCAGCGGCCCGACGGGGACCCGCGCCGCCGCCTCGGCCAGCACCCAGAGGCACGCACCCGCGAAGGCCGCTGTCGCCACCGCCGCCGCGCGCACCGCCTCCCGGCGGGGCGTCGAGGGATTGAGGGCGGGCATCCCGGCGATCGTCACGGGGCAGAGAATGGGGTTTGGCGGCCTCGCCGTCAACGGTATACCTTCCCGGCTGCCCCTTGCGGACCCTATGAGCACCACCCATAAGGACGATCAGGTCCTCGTCGAGATCCGGCGCCGCCTTTTCACGGCGGGCGCCGCCGTGCTGGTACTGCTCGCCGTCGGCGTCACGGGCTACATGCTCATCGACACCGGCCAGCACCGGTTCCTCGACAGTCTCTACATGACGGTCATCACCCTGACGACCGTCGGCTACGGCGAGATCATCCCCCTCGACACCCACCCGTGGGGGCGGGTCTTCACGATGGTGCTCCTCCTCTTCGGGATGGGCGTCCTCGTCTACTTCGCCTCTGCGGTGACGGCGTTCCTCGTGGAAGGGCAGCTCGGACAGGTCTTCTGGAGGAAACGGATGCGGCAGGCCATCGCGGCTCTCAGGGAGCATTACATCGTGTGCGGCGCGGGCACGGTCGCCGGCCACGTGCTGGAGGAGCTGATGCGCGTGAAGCGCCCCGTCGTGGCGATCGTGCCGCCGGGGGCCACGCCTCCCGCGCTCGGCACGGAGCTGCTGTACCTGGAGGGCGATCCCGCGGACGAGGACGTGCTGAAGGAGGCCGGGGTGGAGCGGGCCCGCGGCCTCGTGCCGGCGCTCGATTCCGACCGGGACAACGTCCTCGTGACCCTCACCGCGCGGCAGATCCAGCCGGAGCTCCGGATCGTCGCGATGCTCGCCGACCACCGGAACGAGGCGAAGCTGCGGCGTGCCGGTGCCGACGCGGTCGTCTCCCCCTACCGCATCGGCGGCCTGCGGATGGCGTCGGAGCTGATCCGCCCCGTCGCCGTGACCTTCCTCGACCAGATGCTGCGGGACCGCGACAAGAACCTGCGGGTGGACGAGGTGCGGATCTGCGAGGGGTCTTCGGCGGTCGGGAAGCGGGTCGGGGACCTCAAGGTCAACGAGCACCCCGGCCTGCTCCTGCTGGCGCTCGTGGCGCCCGACGGCCAGCGCTACGAGTACAAGCCGGATGCCGGAGCGCGGATCGAGGCGGGTGCGACGCTGGTGGTGATGGGTTCCCCCGAAGCGGCGGCGGACCTGCGGGCGCGGTTCGGAGGCGGGCCGTGCCCCGAGGGCGTCAGCGCACCGGCGGGGGCTGCAGCACCTTCCTGAGCGGGTCCGCCGCGACCATCAGCACCACGGCGAGCAGGGCGCCCGCCAGGGCGTCCACCGCGTAGTGGAACTGCCCGTACACCGTGCCCAGGGCCAGCCCGATCACGACCGGCACGAGGACGAGCGCCAGGCGCCGCGCGTCGCGCCACGCGGCGTACACCGTCACCCACGACACCGCGATGTGCGATGAGGGGAAGGCCGTGCCGATCGAGGAGCCGGTCCCGAGCATGAAGTAGACGTACCGCGCGGGCCAGTTCGCCACCACCGCGCCCGTCGGGTGCGGGAACACGAAGTAGGGCCCCGCCACCGGGAACACCGCGAACACCAGGAAGCACGTGTACATCGCCAGCGCGCTGCAGAACACCGCGCGCCGGAACGCCTCGCGGTTCCCGCGGATCAGCAGCCACGCGGGGACCAGCAGCAGGATCCAGTAGTACGATCCGTAGCAGAGGTGGAGCGCCGCCGAGAGGAGCGGGTACGGAGCGCTCACGTGCCAGGTGGTGCTCACCTGGGACCCGAAGACCGCCAGTTCCCAGCTCTGGACGAGGGCGTCGTGGAGGTGCCCCACTTCGCGGTGCATGGCGCCGAGCTGTTCGTAGAAGGCGCTGGCCAGGACGAGCGGGTATCCGCCACCGAGCACCTCCGCGAAGACGCCCTCGGCGGGAAGGCGCGGGAGCAGGAGGAGGAGGACGACCACCAGGGCGTCGCCGAGGAGGAGCCACGGGAGCGAGGGCACCTCGCCGGCGTGGGCGACCAGGATCGCCGCGAAGAGGACGATGAACCCGAGGGTCAGCCGGTCGGTGGCACGCACGCCGCGCCGGTTCACCCGAGCCATCCTGCCTGGCGGTACCACGCCGCGGTGAGGCGCGTCCCCTCGGCCACGTCGAGGGCGGCGCGCCAGCCGAGGTCGCGCTCGGCGGCCGCCACGTCGAGGAGCCACGCCGGCGCGAGGAACTCCGCCATCTTGTCGCGGTTCAGGACGGACGCCTTCCCGCGCGCCGCGGCGAGCGCGCCGATCGCCGAGACGATCGGGGTGGCCACGGCGCCGGGGACCGGGATCACCACGGGCCGCCGGCCGAGCGCGGCGCCGATCGCCAGGGCAAGCGCCCGCGTCGTCACCACCTCGGGATGCGCCAGGTGGTACGTCCGCCCAAGTGCCGCGTCCGTGGTGCCCGCCCGGACGATGGCCTCTGCCAAGTCCGGTGCGCACACGAGGGAGAGCTGCTGCGCGCCCGCGCCGAACACCGGGGCCACGCCGCGGCGGATCATCGCGAACATCTTGAGGAACTCGCGGTCGTGCGGGCCGTAGACCGCCGGGGGGCGCACGATCGTCCACGGGAGGCCGGTCGCGGCCCGCACCGCCTCCTCGCCGGCGAGCTTGCTGCGCCCGTACGCCGTGAGGGGACGGGAGGGCGCGTCCTCTGTCAGCCGCTCCCCGGGCCGGGAGGGGCCGAGCGCGGCCTGCGAGGAGACGAGGACGAAGCGCCGCAGCGCGGGAGCCGCGGTGCCCACCGCCACGAGGAGGCGGCGGGTCCCCTCGGCGTTCACCGCCTGCAGGGCGGCTTCGGTGCCCGCGGTGAGGCCGGCGAGGTGGTAGACGACGTCGGCGTCCCGGACCGCCTCGGCCAGCGCCGCCTCATCCTCGAGGCTCCCGGGCGCGACGCGCACGCCGAAGGGCGCGAGCGGGGCGGCGCGCTGGGCCGACCGGGCGAGCACCGTCACGGTGTCGCCGCGCCGGGCCAGCGCCTCCACGACGTGACGGCCGACGAAGCCCGTGGCGCCGGTGACGAACGCTCTCACGCGCCGGCGGTCCGGCGGCCGGGGCTGGTCGCGGGGTGCTGCTCGGGAGTGGGGGAGGTCATCCGGGATGCGTCCGGTCGGGGTGGCGGCGCGTGGCTCCTGCCGGGGCCGGGAATGCGCTCGAACGGGCCGGGAGCGCGCGCCCCATGG
>Ga0207932_1000374_pt1 | contig 15125 bp, 14 predicted proteins | sample NGESurdeep092012_FD_184480 | JGI IMG/M metagenome (GOLD analysis project Ga0207932, IMG submission 184480) | Arctic peat soil microbial communities from Barrow, Alaska - NGEE Surface sample 415-2 deep-092012 (SPAdes) | ecosystem: Environmental > Terrestrial > Soil > Wetlands > Peat ...
CCGCGCGCTTCTCCCCCTCCCCCTCGGTCGTCCGCGGCGCCGTCCATCCCGCGGCCGCCGCGCGCTGGAGCGCCATCGTCGAATCCGCCGTGTAGATCATCGCCGCGCCCTTCTGGTAGACCAGCACGCCGCCGAGGTGCCCCAACCGCACGCCGATGCCCGCCACGACGAACGTCGCCACCGTGGCCGCGGTCGCGGCCCACCGCGCCTTGCGGTCCTTCAACACGAGGCCCAGGCCCGCGAGGACCAGCGTCGCGCCCGCTCCCCAGACGAACCAGTCCGCCGCCTCCGAGTGCGGGTGGACCGTGCCGCGCGGGAGCATGCGGCGCACGATCCGCAAGTCGTGCTCCCCAGTTTGCTTCACGTAGAGGCCTGCGCCGAGGAGGACGAGCTGGAGCACGACGATCACCCGCCACGCGCGCTGCGTCACCGCGCCCTTCCACCAGGCGACGACGGCGGCCAGCGCGAGGAACGGGATGAGGAAGGCGAGCCCGAGGGGCACGTGCACCAGCGCGGGATGCAGCGGGACTCCGTCCACGAGCGTCCTCCGGGTTGTCGAGCGAATCGTCGAAATGTGCCCACGCCACGGCCGGGAGTCCACGGCCGCTACCCCACCCGTTGGCCCGGGGCCACCTCCTGGTCGGGCCGGAGGAGGACCACGTCCCCCTCCGCCGCGTAAGCGCCCAGCACCAGCACCTCCGAGAGGAAGCCGGCGACGCGCTTCGGGGGGAAGTTCACCACCGCTACCACGAGGCGGCCCACCAACTCCTCCGGGCGGTAGCGCTTCGTGATCTGCGCGCTCGTGCGCCGCTCCCCCAGCTCCCCGAAGTCCACCCGCAGCTTGTAGGCGGGATTCCGCGCCTCGGGGAACGGCGCGGCGGCTACGATCCGTCCCACGCGCACGTCCACCTTCACGAAGTCGTCCCAGCCGATGGCGGCCGCGGCGGCGCCCGGCGCCCCGCTCATTCCGGCGCTTCCTCGATCGCGCTCGCCACGCCGAACCGCTTCCACACGAAGTACACCGGGATGCCCACCACCACGATCAGGAGCCCCGGCCAGGTGTACAGCGGCTTCTCGATCAGCAGGATCACCATCACCGCACCCGTCAGCACCATGTACAGCGCCGGCATCCACGGATACCCGAGCACCCGATAGGGCCGCTCCGCCTCGGGCCGCTGGACGCGCAGCCGGAACAGCGCGATGACCGTCAGGAAGTAGAAGAGCACCGCGGCGAAGATCACGTAGTCGAGGAGCTGGCTGTAGGAGCCGGAGAGCGCGAGGAGCGACGTCCAGAGCGCCTGCACCCAGAGCGCCACCTTCGGCGTGTGGTGCCGCGGGTCCACCTTCCCCGCGGTCTGGAAGAAGAGCCCGTCGTGCGCCATCGCGTACGAGACCCGCGCCCCCGAGAGGATGAGGCCGTTGTTGCAGCCGAAGGTCGAGATGAGGATCGCGATCGCCATCACCGTCCGTCCGGCGTCGCCGAAGATCACCTGCGCCGCCGCCGTGCCCACCCGGTCCTCGGCGGCGTGCTGGAGGTCGGCCCACGGGAGGACGCTGAGGTACGACAGGTTCGCGAGCACGTAGAGGGCGCCGACGAGGAGCGTCCCCGAGGCGAGCGCGATGGGGAGGTTGCGCCGCGGGTTCTGCACCTCCGCCGCCGCGAACGTCACGTTGTTCCACGCATCCGACGAGAAGAGGGAGCCCACCATCGCGGCGCCGATCACCGGCACCAGCGCGAGGGAGAAGCCCTGCCCGCCCCAGAAGCTCCCGAAGTTCTGCGTGACCGCGGCGGCCTGCCGCCCGATTGTGAGCCCGAGGAGGATGAGGCCTCCCAGCGCCACGACCTTCGCCGCGGTGAGGACCGTCTGGATCCACGCCCCCATCCGGACGCCCTGCACGTTCACCCAGGTCAGCAGCACCACGGTGCCGATGCCGACGATCCGCTGCCAGCTCACGCCGATCTCGATCATCTGCGGCGCGGCGGGTGGCTTCCCGAGCAGGGTGAAGAGCATGTCGCCCAGCGATGGGACGTGCCCGAGGGAGAGGAAGACGGTGGGGGAGACGGCGGGCCAGAGCACCGCGAGGAACTTCGCGAACGCCACGCCCACGGCGGCGATCGTGCCCGTCTGGATCACCAGGAGGAGCGTCCAGCCGTAGAGGAAGCCCCACAGTGGCGAGAGCCCCTCGCGCAGGAAGACGTACTGGCCGCCGGCCCGCGGGAACATCGCGGCGAGCTCGCCCTGCGTGAGCGCGCCCATCACCGTGATGAGCGCGGTCACCGCCCACACCACCACGAGGAGGCCGGGGGTGCCGACCTGCCGGGCGATGTCGGCGGGGACGATGAAGATGCCCGAGCCGATCATGGAGCCGACGACGAGGGCGACAGCGGCGGTCAGGTTGATGCCGCGGACGAGGGAGGTGCTGGTCCCGGTCACGTGGGCGTCCTCGGAGAGTGGGGAGTGGGAGATGCTACCGGTTGCGGCGGCGCTTCGTCAACGGACGCCGGGGGCGGTGGGCCGCGTGGAGCTTCTTCGCGGGGAGGAGGGCGAGCTTGATGACCTCGTCCGCCCGCTCGACCAGGTGGATCTTGAGCGCCCGCTTCACGCTCTCCGGCACGTCGCGGAGGTCGGACTCGTTGGCCGCCGGGATGATCACGGTGCCGATGCCGCTGCGCACCGCGGCGCCGAGCTTCTCGCGCAGGCCGCCGATCGCCAGCACCTGCCCGGTGAGGGTGATCTCCCCCGTCATCGCGAGGTCGTTGCGGATGGGGCGCTGGGTGAAGAGGCTCGCGAGCACCGTGGCGATCGTCACGCCGGCGGAGGGGCCGTCCTTCGGGATCGCGCCCTCGGGGAAGTGGAGGTGCGCATCCACCTTCCGGAACGCGCCCGGACGGATGCCCAGGTCGTCGGCGCGGCTCCGCACCCACGACGCGGCGGCCTGCACCGACTCGAGCATCACGTTACCGAGCTGGCCGGTGACCGAGAACTGCCCCGTCCCCACCATCGCGATCGCCTCCACGGGGAGGAGGTCGCCGCCGGTGCCCGTCCACGCGAGCCCGTTGGCGACGCCGATGGTGGGTTCCGCCGGCGTGCGCTCGTTCCGGAAGGGGGGCGCGCCGAGGACCTCGTCGATGAGCGCCGCGTCGAGGGACCACGGCCCCGCCGCGCCCCCCGCCTTCCGCATCGCGAGGCGGCGGAGGAGCGCGGCCAGGTGGCGCCGCAGGCTCCGCACCCCCGTCTCCCGCGCGTACCCCTCGGCCAGCCGCTCCAGCGTCGCGTCGGTGACCAGCACCTCCGCGTCGGAGAGCCCGTGCTCGGGGAGGAGCTGGGGGAGGAGGTGCTGCCGCGCGATGGCCACCTTCTCCTCGACGGTGTACTCCGGCAGCTCCACGATCTCGAGCCGGTCGAGGAGCGCCTCCGGCATCTCCGGCTCGGTGCTCGCCGTGGCGATGAAGAGCACCGCCGAGAGGTCGAAGGGGACGTTGAGGTAGAGGTCGAGGAAGGCGCCGTTCTGCTCGGGGTCGAGCAGCTCGAGGAGCGCCGCCGAGGGGTCGCCCTGCCCCGGCCGCGGCTGCGCCAGCTTGTCGATCTCGTCGATCATCATCACCGGGTTGCGCACGCCGGCCCGGCGGATCTCCTGGAGGATCTTCCCCGGCATCGCGCCCGCGTACGAACGGTGGCGCCCGCGGAGGATCTGCTCGTCGTCCACGCCGGCGAGGCTGAGGCGCACGAAGGGCCGCCCCTGCGCCTCCGCGATGGCGCGGCCGAGGGACGTCTTCCCGACGCCCGGCGGCCCGACGAAGCAGAGGATCGGGGGCCGCGCGTCGGGGACGAGGCGCCGCACCGCGAGGTACTCCACGACGCGCCGCTTGGCGTCGTCGAGCGCGACGTGGCCCAGGTCGAGCACCGCGCGCACCGCCTGGGGATCGGGCCGCCGCACCTCGGCGAGCACGTTCCAGGGGAGGTTCAGCATCCAGTCCAGATAGGTGCGCGCGACCTGGTACTCCGGGGACGCGGTGGGGAGGCGGCTCAGGCGGTCGAGCTCGCGCGCCGCCTCGGCGCGCGCGATGGGGGGCGGGGCCGCGGCCTCGAGGCGTGCCTTCATCTCGCGCAGCTCGCGGAGGGGGTCGTCCTCCCCCAGCTCGCGGCGGATCGCCTCGAGCTGCGCCCGGAGGAGGGACTCGCGCCGCCCCCGCTCCACGTGCACCGCCGTCAACCGGTCCACCTCGCGCTGCACCTGCGCGCGCTCCACCGCCGGCGCGAGGAAATCCGCGAGGAGGTCGAGCCGCGCGTCCACCGCCGCCTCCTCGATGATGCGGTCGCGCTGCTGCAACGTCAGGGGGAGCTGCGCCGCGGCGAGGTCGGCGAAGTGGCTCGCGTCCTCCCGGTTGGCGCGGAGGTTCTCGACACCCTCGGGGCTCACGGCGGGATCGAGCGCCGCGAGCGCGCCCGCGAGGCGGAGCACCGCCCCGACGTGCCGCTCCAGCTCCGCGCTCCCCTCCTCCGGCTCGAGGAGGGGGCTCACCCGCGCCGAGGGCCACACCCCCTGCTCCTCCACGGCGTCGATCGCGACCCGGAACTTGCCGGCGAGCGTCACCTGCACCGCGTCGTCCTTGAGGTACATCCGGTCGATCACGCTCGCCGCGACGCCCACGCGGCCCGCGAAGTCGGCCGCCGGCGCGTTCGCCGCGTCGGCGCGCACCACGATCACCACCGGCGACTTCCCGCGCAGCGCCTTCACCGCCGCGACGTTGGCCGGATCGCTGAGCGGCACCGCGGCGACGCCGAGGGGGAAGACATGCGTCGAGCGCAGGATCAGGAGGGGCGCGAGGGGCGGCACATCCCACACGCGATGGTCGTCGCGCGTGGAGATGGCGGGGGTTTCGGTCACGGGAGGGAGCGGCGCGGACGCCGCGGACCTACGCGGTCGGGCGCGACGCGGCGAGGATGTCCCGCATCCGCCGCGCCAGCGACTCGATCTCGTGGAGGCTGTCCACCGTCTCGGGGTCGAGGCGGTTGGCGTTGAGCAGGAGCAGCTGGGTCTCGGCGAGGAGCGCCGCCAGCGGGTTGGCGAGATCGTGCCGCAGCTGGCGGAACGGGTCGGACGGGCGGTCGGCCATCGCCCCGCTCAGGTCACGAGGGAACGATAGAGGTCGCGCAGGTGGTGCTCGCGGAGGTCGCGGACCGCCTGCCACAGGTCCTGCTCGCTGGTGGCGCAGAAGATCTCCGCCGTCTCCCGCTCCGGCTCCGCGACGGGCACGAACTGGATCCGCGCCCGCCAGATGCCGTCCTCGCTCCGCCGCACCGCGAGCCGCACCGCGACGAGCTGCCCGTCGTAGCGCACGGGCTGCAGGTCGTGGAGCACCGGCTCCGACGGATCGGGGAGATTGGACCGCACCTGCGAGACCGGCATCGGATTCCTCCTGGCCTTGAGGGGGTACCCGAACCCGGAGCGGTCCGCGATCCCTGGCAAGCTCCGAGTTTGAAGCAATATAACGAGTTACGTCGTTCGGTCAATACAAACGCCCGACCGGTTCGCACGGGGTCCCGGGGCCGGAACCGCAGCAGAGGCATGCGCCCGCCCCATCCACCCCTCGCCCTGCTTGACCGCCGGGCGGTGCGGGCGTAAGTTCAAGCGCTCGCAGCCATTCCCCTATTCAACCAGTCGCCCGTTCCCCTCCCGGCCACCGCGCCGGGCTCCACACTCAGACATCGCCCCATCGGGCTCGAGGCAGGGCCCTCCAGCCCGGCGTACGCAGCGCAATCGGAGCAACCCTCGTGGATATCGCCGACCTCAAGAAGAAATCCGTCGCGGAACTGCACGCGATGGCCGAAGAGCTCAACATCACGAACTACTCCGGCCTTCGGAAGCAGGACCTCATCTTCCGGATCGAGCAGAGCCTGCTCGACTCCGACACCGTCCTCCGCGGCGAGGGCGTCCTGGAGATCCTGCCGGAGGGCTACGGCTTCCTCCGCAGCCAGGACTGGAACTACCTCTACGGCCCCGACGACATCTACGTCTCGCCGAGCCAGATCAAGCGCTTCGACCTGCGCACCGGCGACACGGTGCTGGGGCAGGTGCGGCCGCCGAAGGAGGGGGAGCGGTACCTCGCGCTCCTCAAGGTGGAGACGGTCAACTTCGACGAGCCCGAGAAGGCGAAGCACCGCATCGCGTTCGAGAACCTGCGGCCGCGCTATCCCGACCAGCGCCTCCGCCTCGAGCGCAAGGACGGCGACCTCTCGATGCGGGTGGTGGACATCCTGGCGCCGATCGGGAAGGGCCAGCGGGCGCTGATCTCCTCGCCCCCCAAGGCGGGGAAGACGATCCTCCTCCAGAAGCTCGCGAACTCCATCACCGAGAACCATCCGGAGGTCACGCTCATCGTGCTCCTCGTGGACGAGCGTCCCGAGGAAGTGACCGACATGGAGGAGAATGTGAAGGCCGAGGTGATCTCCTCGACCTTCGACGAGCCCGCCGACCGCCACGTGCAGGTGGCCGACATGGTCATCGAGAAGGCGCGGCGGCTGGTGGAGCACGGCAAGGACGTGGTCATCCTCCTCGACTCGATCACCCGACTGGCGCGGGCCCACAACGTGGTGGTGCCGCACTCGGGGAAGATCCTCTCGGGCGGCGTGGACGCGAACGCGCTGCACAAGCCGAAGCGGTTCTTCGGCGCCGCGCGGAACATCGAGGGAGGCGGCTCGCTCACGATCGTGGGCACGGCCCTGATCGAGACGGGCAGCCGGATGGACGAGGTGATCTTCGAGGAGTTCAAGGGCACCGGCAACATGGAGCTGGTGCTCGACCGGCGCATCGCCGAGCGGCGGATCTACCCCGCCATCGACGTGCAGCGGAGCAGCACCCGCAAGGAGGACCTGCTCCTCAACGCGGAGGAGTTGAACCGCATCTACCTGCTGCGCAACTTCCTTGCGGACATGCCGCCGGTGGAGGCGATCGAGTTCCTCCTCGAGCGCATGAAGCGGACGAAGAACAACAAGGAGTTCTTCGCCACGATGGCCCAGGGGTAGGATGACCCTCCCCCGGGGCGGCGGGGTGACGGGGCGGGTGCTGGCGGTGGACTGGGGGAGGAAGCGCTTCGGCGTGGCCCTCTCGGACCCGGGCCGCCTGATCGCCCAGCCGCTCACGACCCTGGTGCGGCGCGAGCGGCACCGGCCGCCGATCGCCGCCCTCCTCGCCTTGATCCACACCCACGACGTCACCGAGTTGGTGGTCGGCCTCCCCCTCACGCCCGAGGGCGCGGAAGGCGAGGCCGTCGCCGCGGTGCGCGCCTTCGGCGACGCGCTGGCGCGCCGCGCCGCGCTCCCCCTCACCTACTGGGACGAGCGGTTCTCGACGGTCCACGCGCTGCGCTCGGCCCGCGCCGCCGGCGTGAAGGACCGCGACTCGCGGGGCCGCATCGACCAGATGGCCGCCGTGGCGATCCTGCAGCACTTCCTCGACGCGCAGCGGTCCGCGGCCGCGCGCGCGGCGGGGGACGCATGAGTGCCGGCCCGCGCCGCGCGGCGCTCGCGGCCGCCTGCGCCCTCGTCGCGGCCTGTGGAGGCCCCGCCGCCGGCGCGCCCCACGACCACCTCATCGTCCCCAAGCACACCACCCTCGCGGCGGTCACCGACTCGCTCGTGGCGCACGGCATCGTCGCGTCGCCGCGCGCCTTCCGCGGCGTGGCGCGCGCCCTGAGCCTCCTGACGACGCGCTACCGGGACGTGGACCGCCGCCTCCGCCCCGGGCGGTACGACTTCCCCCGCGGCGAGCGCTGGACGGTCATCCTCAGCGCCTTCATCACCGGACGCACCGACGACGCTCTCTTCACCGTGACCGAGGGCGCCACGATCGCGGAGATCGCCGGCGTGGCGCACGCCAAGCTGGGGATGGACAGCGCGGCGTTCGTGGCCGCGACCCGCGATCCCGCGTTCCGCGTACGGCTCGGCGTGCCGGCCGACGTGCGCGGTATCGAGGGGTACCTCTTCCCCGAGACGTACCGCGTCCCCTACGACGCCGAGCCGCAGCAGCTGGTCGCGCACATGGTGCGGGAGTTCCTGACGGTGTGGGACCCCGCATGGGACCGCCTCGCCGCCGACTCCCTCGAGATGACCCGCCATGAGGTGCTCACTCTCGCGAGCATCGTGGAGGCGGAAGCGAAGGTCCCGCGGGAGCGGCCGATGATCGCGGGCGTGTACCTCAACCGGCTGAAGCGCCGCGTGCCGATGAAGCTCCAGGCCGATCCGACGGTGATCTACGCCCTCGGCAAGCCCGTCCGCCGCGTCCTCTTCAAGCACCTGATGGTCCCCTCCCCCTACAACACCTACCTGCACTACGGCCTCCCGCCCGGCCCGATCGGCAACCCGGGGAAGGCCAGCATCCTCGCGGTGCTCCACCCCGCGCGGCACCACTTCCTCTTCTTCGTCGCGCGGCCCGACGGGACGAACATGTTCACCCGGAGCCCGGGCGAGCACGCCGACTCGGTGGCGGTCGCCCGGCGCCTGCGCACCGAAGCGGCGACCCCCGAGACCGGCAAGACGCCCCACTGAGCCCCACGACCGTGCACCCCCTCGACGATGCCCTCCGCCTGGTCGTGATCCTCGATCCCGAGGCGGCGGGGGGCCGCGACCTCGCGGCGCTCGCCGCCGCCGCCGTGGCAGGGGGCGCGACGCTGCTACAGGTCCGCGCCAAGCGGGCCGCCGCGCGGGAGCTCGCGGCGCTCGTGCGCGCGGTGCGCGCGCGGGCGGGGAGCGTGCCCGTGCTCGTGAACGACCGCCTCGACGTCGCCTTGGCCACGGGCGCCGCGGGGTGCCACCTCGGGCAGGACGACCTCCCCATCGACGTCGCCCGGCGGATGGCGCCCCCCGGCTTCCTGCTCGGCGGCTCCGCCGGGACGCCCGACGAGGCGCGCCGCGCCGCGGCGCAGCGCCCCGACTACCTCGGCATCGGCCCCGTCGCCGCGTCCCCGACCAAGCGCGACGCCGGAAGCCCCATCGGGTGGGAGGGCTTCGCGCGGGTCCACGGGTCCGCGCCGACCATCCCCGCGGTCGGCATCGGCGGCATCGACGCTGCGCTCGCCGGGCTCGCGCGCCCCGCGGGCGCCGCCGGCGTCGCGGTGATCGGCGCTGTGCTGGGCGCGGCGGACCCCGAGTCCGCCACCCGCGCCCTGCGGCGGGCGGTGGACGCGTGAGGCCACGCGCCGTCCTCTCCGCACGCGGCGCCACGCGCCTCGGCGCCGGGCATCCGTGGATCTTCCGCAGCGACCTCCGGGAGGAGCCGGGGGAGCACGCGGGGCTCGTCGCGGTGGAGGACGAACGCGGCAAGCCCCTCGGCACCGCGCTGTATTCGCCGGCGTCCGAGATCCGGCTCCGCTGGCTGGCGCCCGACGGCGTCGCGGTGGATGCGGCGTGGTGGGAGAGGATGGTCCGCGCGGCGGCCGCGCGGCGCACGGGGATCGACGCCACGGCGCATCGCGTGGTGCACGCCGAAGGGGACGGACTCCCCTCGCTCATTGTGGACCGCTTCGGCGACTGGGCCGTGGCGCAGTTCCTCTCCGCCGGGCTGGAGGCGGTCCGCGGCCAGGTGGTGGACGCGATCCGCGCCGCGCTCGCCCCGCGAGGCCTCCTCCTCCGCAACGACGCCCCCGTCCGGGAGCGCGAGCGGCTCCCGCGCGCCGTGGAGACGGCGTTCGGCGAGGTGCCCGAGACCATCGAGGTCCGCGAAGGCGCGGTGCGCTACCTCGCCGCGCCCCGGTCGGGGCAGAAGACGGGTGCCTTCCTCGACCAGCGCGAGAACCGCCTCCTCGTGGGCGGGCTCGCCGGCGGGCGCTGCCTCGACGTCTTCGCCTACCACGGCGGCTTCGCCCTCCACCTGGCGACGGGGGGCGCGGCCGAGGTCGTCGCCGTCGAGAGCTCGGCCGAGGCGCTCGCGCATCTGGCGCGCGCGGCGGACCTCAACGGCGTGGCGATCGCGGGGGTGGAGGCGAATGCGTTCGACTGGCTGCGGGCCGCGGCGGACACCGGCGACACCTGGGACGTGATCGTGCTCGACCCGCCGGCCTTCGCCAAGGACAAGCGGAGCCTGGAGCGCGCGCTGGCGGGCTACAAGGAGCTGAACCTGCGGGCGATGCGGATGCTCGCCCCGGGAGGCTATCTCTTCACCTGTTCCTGCTCGCACCACGTGCACCGCGGCGACTTCTTCGCGATGCTCGGCGCGGCGGCGCAGGACGCGGGGCGGCGCATCCAGTTGATCGAGCTGCGTGGCGCCGCGGCCGACCACCCCGAGCTGCTCACCGTCCCCGAGACGGGCTACCTGAAGGGCGCGCTCCTCCGCGCGCTGTAGGCCCCTAGGCCGCGATCCCCAGCCGTTCCAGCAGATCCCCCACGTGCCGCCCGGTGACGTACCACGCGCCGAGGGCCGGCGGCGCGCCGTGCCAGTCGGAACCGCCGGTGCAGAGGAGGCCGGCGTCGCGCGCCGCCTGCTCGAGGACGAGGGAGATCGAGGGCTCGACGCGGGGGCGGAGCGTCTCGACGCCCTCGAGCCCCATCGCGCGCGCCGCGGCGAAGCGCCGCGTGTCGTCGAGGGCGGGGTGCGCCCACACGGCGACGCCCCCGGCGGCGCGCACCGCGGCGATCCCCTCCGCGAGGTCGGGCCCACGGCTCGGTACCCACGCCGGGCCGCCGTCGGCGAGGAAGCGCGTGAAGGCGTCCTGGAAGTTTCCGACGGTCCCCCGCTTCACCAGCGCGCGGGCGAGGTGCGGGCGCCCGACGGCGGCGCAGTCCGCCGGGACCTCAACCTCCGCGACCGTGATGCGGATGCCGAGGCGGTTGAGCCGCCCGACCATCGCCGCCATCCGCTCGGCGCGCAGCGCCGCGCCCTTCGCCGCGAACGCCGCGATGGCCGCGTGCCCCGGCGCGATGCCGTAGCCAAGGAGGTGCACCTCGGCGCCGCCCAGGGAGCAGGTCAGCTCGGTGCCCGCCACGACGCGCGGACCGCCGGCCGCCGCGGCCGCCGCGCACGCCGCGGCGACGCCCGCCGCGGTGTCGTGGTCCGTCACGGCGACAACGTCGAGGCCGCCGGCGTTGGCCGCGGCGACGAGCTCCGCGGGCGTCAGCGTGCCGTCGGAGCAGGTGGTGTGGGTGTGGAGGTCGAGGCGCATCGTCGGATCACCGTCCCGCGGCCAACCTAGGCCCGTGCGCCGCACCGGGCAACTCCCCCTGTTGACACTTCCGCCGCGCGCTCTAAGGTTGTGCTGTGCTCGCCGACGCCGACCTCCTGACCTCCTTCCGGCCCCGGAACCCCCGCAGTCTCCGCCAGGAGTACGACGAGTTCATCGAGCAGCGGATCGAGGAGTACAAGGACACCCTCCCGCGGGACGAGCTCCTCGAGATCGGGGACGAGGCCATGGGCGAGCTGCAGAAGACCCAGCAGCTCCAGCTCACCGAGCTCGTCCTCACCGAACAGGTGGACGCCATCATCCGGCGCCGCCTCAAGCTCCCCTCCTTCCGGCGCTGGCGCGAGCGGCACCTCCCGATGCGGCTGGCGCAGAAGGAGGCGTCGCACTGGGGCCTCGCGCCGACCGAGCCGATCGTCGCGCTCGGGGACCGCGTCGGCGACGGCGACGGCGTCCTCGTCGTGGGCGCCGGCGACGGCGCGGCGGCTCTCTTCCTCGCGGCACGCGGCGCCCGCGTCACCGTCGTGGACCCCGACATCGCCGCCATCGAAGGCCTCGAGACCCGCGCCGCCGCCGAAGCCCTCGGGCGCCGCATCGACTGCTTCGTCGAGCCTCTCGCGGCGTGGACGCCGCAGGGGGGCTGCACCGCGGCGGTCATCGAGCCCGGCGCCCTCGCCGACCTCAGCACCGTCGAGCGCGTCGCGCTCGTGAGCCGCCTCCAGTCCGCCACCGAGCCAGCGGGTCGCCACGTCGTCATGCCGAGCGTCGCGGCGCCCGGCGGTCGGACCCCGGCCCTCTCGAGCGACGCCTTCCGCATCCTCTATAACGAGTGGCTCGTCCCCCGTCCGCCTTCGGGCGCCGGCCGCCGCGCCCGGAACGTCGGGTTCCTCGCCCAACGTCCAGAAGTGCGTCAAATCGAAACACATATGTCTGTGTCTGAATGACACAGTAGGCCGCTTCATGTTCCTCCTGGTTCTTCGTAAGTAATTACTACACAAATAGTTACAATTTGTCTCCCAGAGGCACGGACTGTGCGTAAGGAGAAGGTCAGAAGCCCTGCGTGCGCGTGGAGATGGTGGAGCTTCGCGAGGGCGACACATGACGGCTGCGACACTTCCGGAGCTGACGATGGAACCCACGGGTCTGGTGGTACAGGACGGCGCGGACGAGCATCGGTATCCGAAGATCATCGCCTACTTCTGGGCGGTGGAAGAGGAGACCGACGAGGAAGAGCGCCACTAGACCGCGATGCGGCACAGGACGGCGAGGGCCCGGGTGACGCGCACCCGGGCCCTTTGCGTTGCTCCCGACCGGCGCGCGAGATCATCCTAGAGGCCGAGCTCGGCGCGCGCCTCCGCCGGCAGCCAGCGACGGACCCGCGCCATCGGCACGCCGAAGCCGAGGATGGGCCCGTCGCTCAGCCCGCCATAGTGGACCGCGATGACCTGCCCCTCGGCATTGAAGATCGGGCTCCCCGACGAGCCGCGGATGGTGATGCCGCCGAATTGGATCCACTGCGGCGTGGCCTTGGCGATGATGCCCGCGAACATCGTGGTGCGCACGTAGCCGGAGGTGTCGAAGGCGAGCTCGGACCCGCGCGGGAAGCCGATGAGGGCGGCGGCCGCGCCCTGCGTCACGCCGCGCCCCTGCCAGTCGATCGCCCGCACCGCGGGGCCGTGGTAGCCGCGGACGCGGAGGACGGCGACGTCCTGGTCGGGGATGTCGCTGACCGAGACGACGTCGGCCGGCTGCGGGGTGCGGGCGTCGGCCATCACGACCTCGACGACGCGCATCCCCGTGTGCTCCGGGCTCTGCACGACGTGGCGACTGGTGAGGAGGTAGCCCGAGCGCGTGACCACGAACCCGGTGCCCATCACGGAATCGGTCCCGTAGCGGACGACGACCAGCCCGACGGCGCCCTGGTTGTCGGCGGCGACGGCGGCGAAGTCCGAGACGGCGCCGCCTCCGGCGGCGGCGCGGGCCTCCGCGTCGCGGACGCGCCGGGTGAGGCTGTCGAGCACCGCGCGGCTCACGCTCGAGGCGCGCGCGGCCGCGAGCTCGCGGCGCAGGCGGCCTAGCTCCTCCTCCGCCTCGCGGCGCGCGGCCGCCTGGTTCCGCAGCTCCGACGCGAGGGCGCGCTCGGTCGTGGTGGCGAGGGCCTCCGCCCGCTCGGCGCGACGGGACAGGGAGCGGTAGCCGAGGACGGCGGCCAGGACCAGCGACGCGAGCACGACCGCGACACCCCCGCGGAAGGCGGGCGAGGACTCGGTGGCCATCTGCCGCGCCAGCGACTGGACGAAGACGCCGGTCCTCGACGTGCCGCCGGGGCCAGCGGCGCCGCGCGCTTCCTGCACCATCCCCGCCAGGGTCTTCGCCGGCTGCAGCTCCGGATGGAACGCGGCGCCCTGCCCCTCGGGGAGGGTCGCGGCGCCGAGGACGCGGACCTCGAGGAGTGGCCCCTGCCAGCCAAGCATGAGCCGGTCGCCGAGCGCGAGGGCGGTGGCGCCCTCCGCCCGCCGGCCGTTGACGTACGTGCCGTTCCGCGAGCCGAGGTCGGTGACGGTGGCGGCGCCGTCCGGGGCGAAGGCGATCAAGGCGTGGCGCTTCGAGACGATGGTGTCGGCGACGGTGCGGAGGGGGATGGTGCAGGCGGCGGCGCGCCCGACGACGATCTCGCGCCCCTGCCCCATGAGGTCGGCGCCGCCGGCCACCCGCCGCAGCCGCAGCACCGGCACGTCGGGATCGATGGCGGCCTCGGCCCGCGTCCGTCCCAGATCCCCGGGGATGCGGACGCCGAACGCGGGCCCGCGCTGGCCGAGGGTGAACCGGTCGCCGCTCCGCAGCCGCTCGGCCGCCGCGAGGCGCCGGCCGTTCAGCCAGGTGCCGTTGGTGCTGCCGAGGTCCTCGAGCCACCACGCGCCGTCGGCCGCGCGCCGCACCCGCGCGTGCACGGCGGAGACGATGTCGTCGTCGGGGTCGGTGGGGAACTCGATCTCGGGGTCCCGGCCGAGGCGGGCGTCGTCGCCGGAAGGGACGAACTCGCGGCCGTGGCGTTCGTCGCGGAGGATCACGCGGGCCAATCTACGAAAATGCGCGGGGCCGGCAAACCTCGCCGGCCCCTGTGCATCAGCAACGAGCTTACTTCTTCTTCTTGGCGACCTTCTTCTTCGCCGTCTTCTTCACAGCCTTCTTCTTCGCCGCCATACGGCCTCCTAGGGAGGGTTGAACACTCCGCCGGCCCCCAGTGGCCGGCGGCCAAACACTCAAATGCCCCGCGCGGGAGCGCGAGGCGTTGTCCGGAGCGTCGCAGAAATCCGGAGGAAGGCAGCACGGCCACCGCGGAGCGACTTTCGGATCGCTGCGCGCGCGGCTAGGTGCGTTGAACGAACTGTGGTATCGATACTGCCTTCCACTGGTGTCGAGAAACTGCCATCGCTCTGACGCCAATATATGAGTTCGCTTTTTTCGCGCAATACTTTTCGCCGCACGACTTTGCGCCGGGGGCGGCCGCCCGGTTAGGTTGACGGTGTCTCCACCGACATCGTGACCCCCATGATCGCACTCACGGTCGACAGCCGATCCGTCTCGGTACGCGAGGGCGCGACGATCCTCGACGCCGCTCGCGCCGCCGGGCTCGACGTGCCGACGCTGTGCTGGTATCCGAAGCTCCCGACGGCAGGCTCGTGCCGGATCTGCCTCGTCTCCGTGGCGGGGATGCCGAAGCTGGCGGCGGCGTGCGCCACCCCGGCGCAGTCGGGGATGGTGGTGGAGACGGAGTCGGCCGCCGCGGTGGCGAACCGGCGCAGCGTCCTCGCGCTGCTGCTGGAGCGGTACCCGCCGGAGCGGATCACCGCCGAGGGCAATCACCTCAACGAGTTCGAGGGGCTGGTGCGCCGCTACGGCGTCGCGGCGCGGCCCGCGGCGGCGCGGGTCCTCGGGCTGCGCGGGGGGG
>Ga0207932_1000375_pt1 | contig 15113 bp, 17 predicted proteins | sample NGESurdeep092012_FD_184480 | JGI IMG/M metagenome (GOLD analysis project Ga0207932, IMG submission 184480) | Arctic peat soil microbial communities from Barrow, Alaska - NGEE Surface sample 415-2 deep-092012 (SPAdes) | ecosystem: Environmental > Terrestrial > Soil > Wetlands > Peat ...
TCGCGGAGTACGCGGAGAGCGGCCTCGCGGGCGCTCAAGCGACTTCTCCGAGCGGCTCCGCATCCAGGAATGTCGCGTCCTCGAGGAGAGTTTCAATAACCACGGCTTCGGAAACGTGCGTGATGCGGGCGGTCGAAACGTCGAGTCTCTCGACGCGAAACCATCCCCGCGTGCTCGCGGTCGTGACGAAGGCCGCCCGCCCGGGCGAGACGGTCAGGGCGGCGGCGCGGAGTTCTGAGAGGAGGCGCGCCTCGCGCGTAGACTTGCTTCGCGGGGTTCCTTCGGTCATGCTTGACGGCGTCGTCGGGGGTTTCTCGTGAGCCGCTTCTCCGCTGTAACGGAGAGCGGCTTTTTCGTTTCTCACGGTCGTCTCCTTTTCACGCGGCGCGGCCGGAGGAGCCGGGGTCGGCGGTACGCGCGGCCTTCTCTTCGGATGTGGACGTGAACGCCTTGCGCTCCATCCAGGCGATGACGGAGCTCCTCTTGTAGAGGACGCGCCGGGCGGTCGGCTTCAGATAGGTTGGGCCTCCGCCGCGTGCGCGTTCCGCACGGGAGGAGCCCGGCTTCAATCGCCGCAAGGTTTCGTACTGTGCGCTGTCCAGGTATTCGTCGTTCATGGCGCCATGTACCTCCGCCGTTACGTTGAGTCACGCGACGGCACGAGCGCGAGCGTTTTTCGTGGGACATTTTTTCCTGTCCCACGCGAGCGCAGCTCGTCCTCGATGGCCTCGGCCTCGGCCAGTAGGCGGGGCAACTCCTCAACGGGGCGTGTCTCCATCGCCAACATGAGAGCGGCATATTTGCGGGCAACCCTTAGGCGGTTGAGTTCGCGGCGCGCCCGCTTCAGACGTTGCACGTGCGTCGTCGCGCTACCGCCCCGACTGTCGCGCTCGTCATCGGCGCGCGCCCCCTTGAGACTCCCGCTCTTGGCGGCACGCTCCCGAATCCGACTCTCGCGCTCGAGAAGCGCCTCAAGGCGAGCCTCGGCCTTAAGCGCTTTTCTCGTCTCTCTTTTCACGCCGCGGCGCAGCTCCTGCTCGGGGTCAGCGCGGATCAGCGAATCCCTTGCCTTACCTTGCCGACGTGATGCGCCTCGAAACGCGAAACCGTGGGACTTAAAATCCCCAGGCCTCAAAAGGGCCGTGAGGGTTCAAGTCCCTCCTCCGGTACCAGGAGCTTGAAATCGTTGGACGGCGTACCTAGAAGTGTCCATCGGCTCCGGCTCAGTTTTTGCTCATCAAGATCGGAACATTGGAGGCGTCGATGCAGCAACACCGCACCCCACGCGCTCTTGCCGGCGCTCTTCTCGCGTTGCTCCTCCTTCCAGCCATGCCGATTGGCGCCCAGCAGGGGCGGCTGGGGCGCATTTCGGGCAAGGTCAGCGACGGAGGGGGCGAGCCCATCCCCGACGTGAAAATAACGATCACGACGAAGTCCAACTCGAAGTTCAGGAAGGAGCTCACGAGCGGCAAGGACGGCACATGGGCGACGTTCCTGAACGACGCGACCCAGCCAGACCACTATCGATTCGAGAAGCCGGGGTACTTGGCCGTCGAGAAGGACAAGAAAGTGCCGCTATGGAACCCCAACGATGACGTCGACGTACACGGGCGGAGTGCGGACTTCTCGGTTCTCGATATCCAGCTCTTCGCGCAGGCGCCGGCCGCCAAGGATGGGAAATAGCGCGCTCGAGCTGGGACACCTGGTTCTTTTCCCCGCTCTGCCTGGCCATCTCTTACGCGGCGCTCTGGCTCGCGTTCCGGTAGCCAGAGCGCGCCGAACAGCGGACCGAGGCGGACTCGGTTGCGCGCGCCGACCCTTCAGTGTTCGGCAGGCTTCGGGGCGGCGCCCGGCGTCGGCCACCGCGCGATGTCCCTCAGGAGTCCAATGCTGCGTCGCCGGGTCGAGAAGAGCGGCGATGCGACGCGAGAGAGCCGGACCGAGATCGATATGCGTGAGCCGGTTTCGGTCGAGGATCTCCGTCACGCGGACGAGCAAGCGCTCGGTCACGTCCCAGGCCAGCCGCCCTCCGGGCACCGAACGTTTTCGAGGCGCAGGCCGCTTCCGTCTATTCGAAAGACTCTCCGCCGGGGCATCGAGCCGTTGCACCTAGAATCGCGCGGGGAGGCGTGATGTCCGCAAACGGCCGGGACGTTCTCGACGCGCTCGAACGCGCGATGGACCATTGCTTCCGGGACCGCGCGCTCCTCTTGCAGGCCCTCACGCACGCCTCGTTCGCGAACGAGAGCGAGGACGCGGAGGACAACGAAACGCTGGAGTTTCTCGGCGACAGCATCCTGAACTTCCTCGTGACCGAGAAGCTCTTCGCGGCTTTTCCGCTCGAGGGCGAGGGCACGCTGTCGAAGGCCCGGTCGCTCCTCGTCTCGGAAGAGCACTTCGCCGCGCTCGCGCGGCGGGTCGGCCTCGGACCGCTCCTGCGCCTCTCGCCGGGAGAGGAGCGGGCGGGCGGCCGCGAAAGGGACGCGCGCCTCGCGGACGCGTTCGAGGCGGTGTTCGCGGCGTTGCTCCTCGACGGCGGCATCGTGGCCGCGCGCGCGGTGGCGGGACGCCTCTTCGATGCCGACGTGGCGGCGCTCGATCTCGGGGGACTGCACCGCCGGGACCCGAAGACCGCGCTCCAAGAGCGGGCCCAGGCCGAGGGCAAGCCGCTGCCGGTCTACAGCCTCGTCGACGAGAGCGGTCCGCCGCACGACCGGCGCTTCGTGTACGAGGTGTCTTGGGGTGATGGAATCAGCGCGCGAGGCGAAGGCAACTCGAAGAAAGATGCTCAAAGGGATGCAGCGGATGCCGTGCTGAAGAGGCTGGACGAGGAAGAATGACTATCGCGTCAGGTCAGCCTTCAAAAGCACCCAGCCGTTCGCCGCCGCGATCACGCGCGCGTCGCGGAACGTTTTGTGATCGAGCTCCTTGCAGGGCAGGCACCAGTCCGCGTAGAAGTCGATCATCACGGGCTTGCCGGCGGCCCGGGCGGCGGCCACGGCGGCGTCGGAGTAGGGCTGGAACGCGAGCGCGGCCCCGGCCTTCGGGGGCGTCGCGAGGACCCCGCCCGCGGCGAGGAGCAGGACGGCAACGGCGCCCTTCACGAGGGCGAAGCCGCGAACCCCGGCTCCGCTCTTCTCGAAGAAGAGGAACCACACGCCCCCGGCGAGGAGCGGGAGCGCGAGGCCGATCTCGTAGACGCGCGCCGGCAGCAGCGGGCGCAGGAAGTACACCGCGAGCGCCACGAGCGCGAAGCCGAAGACGCGCCTGACGGCCGTCATCCACTCGCCCGAGCGCGGGAGCGCCTTCAGGCTGCCCGACACCGTCCCGAGGACGAGATACGGGAGGCCGAGGCCCATCGCGAGCGTGAAGAAGAGGCCGAAACCGAGCGGCGCCGAGCCCTTTGCCGCGACGTAGGTCAGGAGCGACAGGACGAACGGGCCGATGCAGGGCGCCGCCACGAACCCCACGAAGAGTCCCATCGTGAGGGCGCCGACGGCACCCGACTTCGAGCCCGTGCGGTCCGTGATGAAGTGCGGAGCCTGGATCTCGAAGAGCCCGAACATCGAAAGCGCCAGCGCGATGACGATGGCCGCGATCGAGAGGAGAACGGCCGGCTTCTGCAGCCATGCCCCGAAGAGCGAGCCCGAGAGCGCGGCGAAGACGCCGAGGGCCGAGTACGTGACGCTCATGCCGAGGACGTAGACGAGCGCGAGGGCGAACGTTCCACGCTTATTGCCGCCGGTCTGCCGGCTGAAGAAGCCGAGCGTGATCGGGATGAGCGGGTAGACGCAGGGGGTCAGGTTGAGGGCGAGGCCCGACAGGAAGACGAGCCCGATGAGGAGCGGCAGGGACTTGCCCTGAAGGCCGCTCTCGGCCGCGGCCGGGGCCGGTCCACTGGCGCTGAAGCGCGAGGCGAACTTCTCGGGCGGCTCGAAACCGACGACCCGCGTGCCGATCTCCCTGCCGTCGGGGCCGATGAAGAGAAGAGTCGGGACTCCCTGGACGTTCCATTTCTCGCGCAGTGCGGCGGTCCCCATGGGCGCGCCGCCCGCCAACGCGGCATCCGCCGCATCCGCCGCATCCGCCGCGGGGCCGGACCCGCCCGCGGGCGCGGCTCCGGCTCCGCCGCCGGTCGCGCCCGGGGGAGCGAAGAGGTCGGCGTTCCGCGGCTTCGGTTCCGTCCCCGCCTTCGCGACCTCGAGGGTGAGCGTCGTCGTGAGCTCGGCGGGCGGGAGGCACTGGTTGTCGTTGCAGGGCTGGTACGAAATCACGGCGGTCAGCGTGCGCGGCCCCGGCGCGGCCTTCGCGTCCACGGTGCCGGGCACGAGGAACACGGTCCGGCCCTCGTAGACGGCGAGAGGCTGGTCGGAGAACGAGAACTTCGTTTCCTTGTGCTTTGGATACTTCACGGGAGAGAACACGAGGCCCGCCGCGGGCTTGATCCTGATCTCGGTGGGAATGAGAAAGTCTTCCTTCGGCGTGTGGCTGTTCACGTGCCAGCCCGCCTTGACGTCGGCGACGACGGCGAGGCGAAAAGGCGATCCCGCGACGAGCCGGTCGGCATCGGCCGCGAGGCGCGGCGCGATGATCGTGTTCGAGGCCGGGACGGGCTGACCCAGCCCCGGGGCCGCGGCGGCGAGGGCGAACGCGACGGCGAGCGCGGTGTCGCGGCGAGACATCAGCGCTCCTTGGCGGCTGGATTGGCGGTGGGGGCCTTGCCCTGAAGCGCGTCGAGGAGCGCCTTTGCCTCGGCCGCGAGGGGGGCGTCCGGATGGGCTTTCACGAACTCCTTCAGGCGCCAGGCCGCGAGGTCCTTCCGGCCGCGCGCGATCTCCACGTCGGCCCGGCGGAGTTCCGCCCGCATCTTGAGCATGGGATCCTGCGCCGTGGCGATGAGTGTGTCGAGGTGGGCGACCGCTTCGTCGAACCGGTCGGAATCCATTTCGAGCGAGGTGAGGTACCCGAGAGCCTGCTCCTTGATCGCGACCGGAGTCTTCGGATCGCGCGTGAGCCGCTGGAACCGCGCTTCGGCCAGCGCGCCACCGCCGCGCTGATACGTCAATCGCGCCGCTTCGAAGACGAGCTGCGGATTGGAAGGATCGGCGGTCTCGTCGGCGAGCATCTTCCGGTAGCCGGCCCACCCGCGCTCGACCTGAATGAACGCGTCCACCCAGCCCTGCTGGGTCGTCGGGCCCTCCTGGCGGCCGCATTCGAGCAGCTCCGGCGTGACGACGATCCACGTGGGCGTGCCGCGGATCCGGAGGCGCCGCGCGAGGTCCTTCCCTTCCGCGGTCGACACGTCCTCGTAGAGCGGCACCTTGTCGCGCGTATAGGCGTAGAACGACGTGGAGGGGGCGACGAGCGCCTCCATGCGCTTGCACTGGCCGCAGTCGGGTTCCACGAAGAAGATGAGGATGCGGCCGTTGCGCAGGCGTTTGGCCCCTTCGACGGCTTCCGCGAGACGGCTCGCCCACAGCACGTCGAGGCCGGCGGCTCCGGCCACGGCGCTGCCCTTCTCGGATTGAGCCGTGGCGGGCGAGGGTTTCGGTGGAGGAGCGGCGAGCGCGGCGGCCGGTTCCTGGGCGAGCAAGGGCAGGAGAGTCAGAAGAGCGAGCATCATTCCCTTTCGGTTGACTATTCTAGGCGCGCCACTTATAACGCGCAGGCGCCTCGCGGCTCGCCTCTTCGCAAGCGGCGTGCCCGTGGAGCGGGTGCCGATAGTCGCATGGCCTGCCCAGGTAGCTCAGTTGGTAGAGCACGCGCCTGAAAAGCGCGGTGTCGACGGTTCAATTCCGCCCCTGGGCACCATCCTCTTCCCCGAGCTTGATTACGGCCAGTTCCCGATGACGCGGAGCGCGCGCGGGTGCATCCGGAAGACGAGCGGGCCGGGATGTCCCGCCGAAAAGACGAGGTCGCCGTCGACATGCGCGGTCAGCGGCCGGTCCGAGGCCAGGATGACCTCGCGGGCGCGCAGGATCGTCACCCACGGCAGCCCCACGTGCGAGCCGTCGAGCGCCTTCGGCAGGTGGCGGAGCGCGTCGAGCTTGCCGAGGTCGCCAAGCCGGCACACGTCGAAGAGGCCGTCGTCGGGCCGCGCCGCGGGCGCTAGGAGGAAGCCGCCGCCGCTGCGCGGACCGTTCGCGACCGTCGCGAGGAATGCGTGCCCCTCGAGCACCCGGCCGTCGACCGTCAGCGTCAGCTCGAAGTTGGCCCAGCCTTTCAGGACCGTGAAGACGGACCAGAGGTAAGCCGGAAACCCCTTCAGATACCGCACCTTCGACGCGGCCTCCGCGACCGCGCCGTCGAATCCGAGGCCGACGCTGTTCGCGAAGAAACGCCCGTTGACCTCTCCCACATCGAGGACACGCGTCTTTCCCCCAGCGAGCACTCGCGAAGCATCCGCGAGGTCCCCGGGTCTGAGGCCAAGCGCGAACCCGTAGTCGTTTCCCGTGCCGTCGGGCACGAGGCCGAAGGCCGGCCGCTTCGCCGCGGGAAGCTGCATGAGGCCGTTCACCGCCTCGTTGACCGTGCCGTCGCCGCCGATCGCGACCACGACGTCGACACCGCTCTTCCCGGCCCTTTCAGCGAGGTGGATGGCGTGCCCGGGACGCTCGGTGTCGAGGAATTCACCCTCGAGGCCGGCGGAGGCCAGCGCGGCCCGGATGCGATCCCGGTCGCGCATCACCCGGCCCTTCCCGGCCGCGGGATTGAAGAGGAAGACGTGTCGGATGAGACGGATTCTAAGGCCCCCCTACAATGCGGGGGGACGCGGGCACTCCGCGCCCCCTCGGGAGACCACGTGGCCATTCTCAAAGTCGCCAAGCTCGGCTCGCCCATCCTCCGGAAGCGCGCGTCGGAGATCGAAGCGCACGACCTCAGGAAAGGCCGGTTCCGGGCCTTTTTCGAAGACATGATGGAGACCATGGTCGAGTACCACGGCACCGGTCTCGCGGCGCCGCAGGTGTCGACGGGACTCCGCATCGTGCTCTACGAGGTCCATGGAGAAAAGCGCGGCAAGGACATCCTGGAGGTCCCGCGCACGCTTCTCGTGAATCCGTCATTCGAAGTGCTCGACCCAACGGAAGAGGAGGAGTTCGAGGCCTGCCTCTCGGTGCCGTTCCTCGCCGCGAAGGTGCCGCGCCCGAAGAAGATCCGGGTGAGCGCCCTCGACACGTCCGGGAAGACGGTCTCTTTCGTCGCGGAGGACTTCCACGCTCGCGTCGTCCTCCACGAGAGCGACCACCTCGATGGCGTCGTGTACCTCGACCGCGTCAGGGATCGGGCGTCGATCCGCTATACCGTCGACTTCTGATGTTGGCGCGGCCCCTGACGACCGAGGAGAAGCGCCAGCTCATGCTCCTCAAGTTCCGCGCCGTGTGCATCTGCAACACGATCCGGTACCCGCACGTGAAAGAGGCCATCGACCGCGGTGCGCGGACGGTCGCGGACGTGGCGAAGGTCACGGGCTGCACGACAGGCGAGTGCGCGGGCGAGCGCTGCCGTCCCGTGATCGGGGCGATGCTCGCGGAGTCTCAGGCGAAGCTGTAGGTGCCCGCGACCAGCTTCTCGAGGACGTCTTCCGTCTCGGCCTTGCCGGGGACGCACAGGGAGATGTTCTTCTCGGTAGGAACTGCCAGTCCCATTCGTTCGGGAAGCGGACGGCCGGCGTGCGCCTGACGACGAGCGGCTCGAAATCCTGCGGGCAGACCGGGTTCTCGCGCTCCTTGGCGTCGCGCACCATGGACTTGATGTGGCCGGACCAGAACTTGTTCAGGAGCGCCGCGCTCTCTTCGTATGTGAGTCTGATGCGCAGGGATTATAGCGGCCGGTAATTCGGATCTCCGACGAAAGGATTCCGCCGGCCCTCCTCGGCGATCGTCGTCTCCGCGCCGTGTCCCGGGATGACGCGCAGGGAGCCCGGAAGGGTCAGGAGACGCTTCTTGATGGACTCCAGAATCTGCGGCGTCGATCCTCCCCAGAGGTCCGTGCGGCCGATGGAACGCCGGAAGAGCGTGTCACCCGAGAAGAGGAGGTCCCCCTCCTCGCCTTCCATCCGGAACGAAAGGCTCCCCGGTGTGTGGCCTGGAGTGTGGAGCACGTGGAGCGCGCCGGAGCCGCAGGAGATGCGATCGCCATGGACGAGGAGCCTGTCGATGATGCCTGGCTTGTCCAGCGTGATCCCGAACGTCTTCCCCTGTTCGCCGAGGTTCTGGTAGAGCGGGCTGTCGCCCTCGTGCATGAGGATCGGCGCGCCCGTGATGCGCTTGAGGAGCGCCGAGCAGCCGACGTGGTCGAAGTGGGCGTGGGTGTGGACGAGGGCGACGGGTTTCAGGCCTGCGCCCGCCAGCGCCTCGAGGATGCGGTCGGGCTCGTCGCCCGGGTCCACGACGACGGCCTCGCGTGTCGCGGGGTCCGCCACGATCGCGCAATTGCACTGGAGCGGTCCGACCGGGAAGGTCTCGATGAGGTACAGGCCCATTCGAGCGGCATTATCCCGCTAGACTCGCCCGATGCCGCAAGCGGACGTCCTTCTCGAAGCTTCGCGTGTCCTCGCCGCGCTCGTTCTGGGATGATCCCGCCATGACGACACCCGCTTCCGATTTCCGGTCCGACACCGTCACGAAGCCCACCCCGAAAATGCGGCGCGCCATGGCCGAGGCCGAGGTCGGCGACGACGTCTACGGCGAGGACCCGACCGTCCGCCGCCTCGAGGAGAGGACCGCCGAGGTCCTCGGCAAGGAGGCGGCGCTCTTCGTCCCAACCGGCTCGATGGGCAACCAGCTCTCGCTGCGCGTCCACGCGCGCTCGGGCACGGAGGTCATCCTCGAGGGAAAGAGCCACATCTTCCACTACGAAATGGCGGGGATGGCGGCGCTCTCGGGCCTCCTGCCGCGCCCGATCGACGCGCCCCGGGGCCGCATGACGAGAGAGCAGGTGGCGGCGTGGATCCGGCCGGAATCGGTCTATTACCTGCCGCGCACGTCCGTCCTGGCTCTCGAGAACACGCACAACTTTGCGGGCGGCGCCGTCATCCCGCGCTCCGTCATCGACCCGCTTCTCGCGCTCGCGAAGGAGAAGGGCCTCGCCACGCATCTCGACGGCGCGCGCCTCTGGAATGCGGCGGCGGCGCTCGGGGTCTCGGAAGCTTCGCTCGCGGCCGGCTTCGACTCCGTCATGACGTGCTTCTCGAAGGGTCTGCGCGCGCCCGTGGGCAGCTCCGTCGCGGGCTCGAGGGCGTTCATCGCCGAGGCGCGGCGCGTGCGGAAGCTCTTCGGAGGGGGTATGCGCCAGGTCGGGGTCATCGCGGCGGCGGCGCTCGTCGCGCTCGAGGACGAGCGCGCCCGGCTGCCGGAGGATCACGCCCGGGCGAAGAAGCTCGCGGAGGGACTGGCGGGCATCCCGGGTATCACGCTCGACGTGATGGCCGTAGAAACCAACATCGTGCTTTTCTTCTTAGAAAGAGAATGGGCGTCTGCCTCGGATGTCGTGGCGAGGCTTCGCGCGCTGGGTGTACTCGCGGGGGTCGCGGGCGCGGACTCGATCCGCATGGTGACGCACGCCGACGTCGGCGACGCCGACGTCGATCGCGCGCTTCGCGCATTCGAGGAGATCAGCCGAGCGCGACCAGCAGGTCGATGAGGTCCACGACGCGGTTCGAGTAGCCCCACTCGTTGTCGTACCAGGCCAGGACCTTGAGCCATCCGTCGCCATCGGTGCGCGTGGAGAGGGCGTCGAAAATCGACGAATGCGGGTTGCCGATGATGTCGGAGGAGACAAGCGGCACCTCGCTGTACTCTACGATCCGCCTCATCGGCCCCTCGGCCGCGGCCCGGACCGCCGCATTCACGTCCTTGACCGACGGTTTTTTCAAGAGCCTTAACGAGAGGTCCACGACCGAGCCGTCCGGCACGGGCACGCGGATCGCCATGCCGTCCAGCTTTCCCTTCAGAGAAGGCAGGACTTTTCCCACGGCACGGGCGGCGCCCGTCGTCGTCGGGATGATGTTCTCCGCAGCCGCGCGCGCGCGCCGGAGGTCCTTGTGAGCCACGTCCGCGAGACGCTGGTCATTCGTGTAGGCGTGAACCGTCGTCATGAAGCCGTCCTGGATGCCGAAGGCATCGTCCAGGATCTTCGCCAGGGGCGCGAGGCAGTTCGTCGTGCAGGAGGCGTTCGAGACGATGCGGTGCTCCTCGCGCAGCGTGTCGTCGTTCACGCCCACGACGATCATCGCGTCGATTTCGTCCTTCGACGGCACGGTCAGGACGACTCTCTTCGCTCCCGCGTCCAGGTGCTTCTGCAACTTCTCGCGCGTGACGAGCTTCCCCGTGGCTTCCACGACGACGTCCACGCCCAGCTTTCCCCAAGGGAGCTTCGCCGGGTCCTTCTCCTCCGTCATGAGGACGCGGCGGCCGTCCACCGTCATGACCTCACCGTCAACGCGCACCTCTTTCTCGAAGACGCCCATCACCGTGTCGTACTTCAGGAGGTAGGCGAGCTGGTCGTTGTCGAAGAGGTCGTTGATGACGGCCACCTCGATGTCCTTCCGGTCGCTGACGATGCGGTAGACGGTCCGGCCGATGCGGCCGAAGCCGTTGATCGCGATGCGGCTCATCGGGAAGCCTCCCGGTCCAGGGCTTGGAAGCGATCGAGGAGCTCCACGGCGCGGTGGGCATAGCCCCAGCCCGCGTCGTACCAGGAGAGCGTCTTGGAGACGTTCTCGCCGAGAACCATCGTGGCCCGCGAGTCGAACGTGGAGGAGAAGCTGCTGCGGATCACGTCGCTCGAGACGATGGGCTCGGTCTCGTACGCCATGATTCCCTTCCAGCGTGCCGCGATGGCCGTGCGGACCACTTCGTTGATCGCGGTGACCGTCACTTTCCTCTCGTGCCAGCACACGAGGTCGACCGCCGAGCCGTTCGGCACGGGCACGTTCATGGCCGCGCCGACGACCCTTCCTGCGAGCTCGGGGATCAGCTCCTGCAGCATGCCGGGGGAGCGCGATTCCTGCGGGATGATGTTCTGCGCCGCAGCCCGACCGCGACGCTTGTCCTCGGCCGGCACGTCCGCGAGCCGGTGCTGGTTCGTGTAGGAGTGGATCGTCGTGAAGAGCAGCTTTTGGATGCCGAACGCGTCGAGCAGGATCTTCGCGACCGGCGCCACGCAGTGAACGGTGGAGGACGCGCACGAGAGGATGCGGTGCTCTCTCTTCACGAGGTGGTCGTTGATGCCGTTCACGACCGTCAGGTCGAGCGGGTCCACCGGCGGCTCACAGAGAATGACGCGCTTCGCGCCCGCCTGGAGGTGCTTCTCCAGCTCCGCCCGCGTCAACTTGCGCGCCGTCGCCTCGACGACGATGTCCACGCCGAGGTCGCCCCATGGCGGAATGACGCCCTTCTCCTGGCCCGCGAGGAGGGCGATCTGGCGCCCGACGACGTAGAGATGTCCGTCCCTGGCGCTGATCTCGTCCGGGAAGCGGCCGAAGAGCGTATCGAACTTCAGCAAATACTCGACGGATGCCGCGTCGCCCATGTCGCTCACCGCGCCGATGCGGATATCGTCTCTCTTGTAAAGGATCCGGAAGACGTTCCGTCCGATCCTTCCGAACCCCATGATGCCGACGGTCATGACCATGCGGGTATCGTAATCTCTTTCTCGAGCCTTCTTACGGGAGGATCGTCCTCGGGTCGTTCGTCGTCTGGTCGATGATGGCGGCGTACGTCGCGATCCTGGCGCCCGCCGTCGGCGTGGAGACGACGAGCGACGCGTTCGCGGTGCCGTAGGGCGCGCCGAGGTTCGGGATGACGTTTCCGATCTGGCGCATCTCGTAGGGCAGGAGGACGACCCAGCCTGTCGCGAGCGTGACGCCCGCCTCGGACTTGAGCTCGAAGTCGACTTCCGCCGGCTGGTCGGTCGCGTTCGCGATGACGGCGTTCGTCCGGAAGGCGGAATCTTCTCTCAGGCCGACGAGCACCCGAGGCGCGGCGAGCGTCACGAAGTCGGCCGCGCCCGCCGCGGGGACCGACTGTCCGAATGTGCCGACGAGGTTCGGCGGCGGCGTGGACGTCTGGCTCAGGACCTTGAGGCTCGCCGAGTTCGATGTGACGAGGATTGCGCCGAATCCGCTCGAAACGTCGAAGACCGACTCAAGGACGTCCGTGTAAGTGACAGTGGAATTCGCGGGGACCGTCTTGACGACCTCGGCCCCGCCGCGGCCGTCCTGGTCGTGGCCGAGGAATTTGAGCGTCACGGTCGCCGTTGTCGTGCCCGCGTTCCCGATCGTGAGGTCGGTCGTGTAGAAGGCGTTGTTTGCGCCCTGCGCGTGCGCGCTCGAGGGCAGAAGCCAGTTGCCGTTCGCCCCGAGCGTTCCGAGGGTCACCGGCAAGATCGTTCGCGGGTCGTTCGTCTTCTGGTCGATGACGGCCGCGTAGGTCGCGATCCGCGCGTCGGCGGTCGGCGTCGAGACGACGAGCGTCGCGTTCGCGGTGCCGTAGGGCGCGCCGAGGTTGGGGATGACGTTTCCGATCTGGCGCATCTCGTAGGGCAGGAGGACGACCCAGCCTGTCGCGAGCGGGACGCCCGCCTCGGACTTGAGCTCGAAGTCGGCTTCCGCCGGCTGGTCGGTCGCGTTCGCGATCACGGCGTTCGTCCGGAAGGCGGCGTCCTCCCGGAGGGAGAGGAGCGCCTTCGGGGCTGCCGTCGTGACGAGGTCGTTTCCCGTCAGGGCGGGTACGGCCTGACCGAACGTGCCGATTCCCGAGGGCGGCGGCGTCGAGGTCTGGCTCACGATCTTCAGGTTGTTCGTGTCGGCGGTGATCCGGATCGCGCCGAACCCGCTCGAGACTCCGAAGAGCGATCCGAGGACGTCGGCGTACGTGACGGTCTGGCCCGCGGCAACCGTCCGCGACACCTCGGCGCCGCCCGTCCCGTCCTGGTCGTGGCCGAGGAACTTGAGGACGAGGCTTGCGTCCCCGGCGCCCACGTTCGTCACGGTGAGGCCCGTCGTGTAGAACGCGTTGTTCTGTCCTTGCGCGTGCGCGCTCGAGGGGAGGACCCATGTCGTCGGCAGGTTCGTCGAGCCGAGGAACCAGCCGATGTCATGGAACGCGAAGAGGGTCGCATCCGTCGTGAGGCCGAGGTCGCCGTTGATGTTCGGCTCCATGAGGAGGTTCGGGAAGGCGCTCGTGTCCCAATGCGAGACGGACGAGCCGCTCTCGTACGGGCTCGGGGCATACATGAGGAGGCGGCCGCTCACGTCAGCGCCCGCCATCTGGGTCGGATCGACGCCGATGTTCGCGGTGCCCGGGAGCGCGCCGTGGAGGAGAGCCCCGTCGCTCTGCGAGACCATCACAGACGGGATCGCGACGGTCGCGTCCGAGCCGCCCATTCCGATAGGGCTGCCCGAGACGTTGTTCGCGACGATCATCCCGACGGCGCCCGCATCCTGGACGTTCTTGGCCTTGAGGATGAACGTGCACGTGCCGCGGTCAATGAGGGCAATCTTGCCGGCGACGGCGGTCGCGTTCGTGATCGTCGAGCACACGTCCGTCGGAAGCGCGGCGACGACCTCAGCCGTGACGCCGGGGCTCGAGAGCGGAAGCCCGAAGCCCGCGGTCCCGACCGTGTACGTGCCGGCGACCGAAGCGGGTGCGGTCACGAAAAGGCGCGGCTTCGCGTTGTAAGCCCTCGCATAAGTCGCCGCGTTCGCGCCGTTCCAGACGAGCTTGCCCGTGTTCGTCGCCGAGGCCATCCGGTCGGCGTCCGTCGCCATCTGGTCCCAGGTCTTTCCCGCGGTCGTATCGAAGAGGAAGCGGTCGAAGATACTCGGGAACTGGTTCGTCCCCGTTCCGGCAAACTTGCCGTTCGAGTCATCCGTGAAGCTCTGGAACCCGAGGCCGTGGCCGAACTCGTGAAGGACCACCGTGAGCAGGTTGATGTTCGCACCCGCGTTGTTGTCGAGGCCGAGGTAGAAGAACGTCCCCGTCAGGCAGCCCGTCTTTCCCAGCTCGCTGTTGAAGCGCGCGCGGATCGCGTTCGTGTTCGGGTTCGAGCCTTGCGGCGCCCCGGCGAGCTTGTCGGCGAGCGCTTTGTTGTACCAGGTGCCCGCGACGGGCGCGTTGGTGAAGTCGGCGTGGATCGTGGTCGCCCCGGCCGACCCGAGGACGGCCGTGCTCGCGGAGCACGTGAGGCTCGTAAAGCTCGAGTCCACCTTGATCGACACATTGCTCGGGAGGAGGCCGCCCCAGATGCGCGCCGCTTCCTGGAAGACGATGAGGCGCTGTGCGCCGACGGTCGTCCCCGTGTTGCCGCCGACGGGCGTCGCGGGGGTCGGATCGTTGAAGCCGACGCCGGCTCCGTCTGTCACGACGACCTGGATGTCGGCGGCCGTCGCGGGAAGCGCGGTGAGCGCGAGGGGAAGGACGAACGGGGCGAAGCGGAGGAGACGGGCATTCACGGGCGGCACCTCAGCGGTCCACCGGTTTCACCGGGGCGGGTGCGGGGGTCGAAGCGGCCTTCCCGGCCTCCGCGTCCCCGTGGACGCACGTCTTCGTGATCGTGCCGTCCGAGTTGCGCGTTGCGACGGCATACGACATGTCGGCCTCGCCGAGTTCGACCATCACGCTGCCGTCCGGCAGCGTGACGACCTTGTGCTCGGGGGATGCCAGCGGGCGGCGGCCGACGAGCTGCTCGCGCTCGGCGGCGGTCGCGTTTCGGATCTCGCCGGTCTCGGGGTCCCTGGTGACCACCATGTTGGCCGCTCCGGCGGGCGGGGCCGCGGGGGCCGCCGCCTGGGCCGCTGTCGCCGCCGATGTCTTCTTGACGGCGTGCTTCTTCGAGGCGGCGGTCGTTCTCGCCTTCGCCTTCGGGCACAGCGCCTTTTCGGCGCCTTCTTCGCCCGCGCAGCAGCTCATCCCTTCGGCCTTCCCCCGAGGCGGAGCTTTCGCCGCGCCTTCGTTGGCGTAGACGGGAAGGAAGAGGAGCAGGGCGAGAGCGGGGAGGCAGCGATTCCAACACATGGGGGCTCCTTGACGTCCGGAGTGTCCGGACGGGGCCCCTATCCTACGCGGACGACGAAGTCGATCTCCACCCGGGCGCCGGCGGGGAGCGCCGCG
>Ga0207932_1000376_pt1 | contig 15070 bp, 11 predicted proteins | sample NGESurdeep092012_FD_184480 | JGI IMG/M metagenome (GOLD analysis project Ga0207932, IMG submission 184480) | Arctic peat soil microbial communities from Barrow, Alaska - NGEE Surface sample 415-2 deep-092012 (SPAdes) | ecosystem: Environmental > Terrestrial > Soil > Wetlands > Peat ...
ATCTCCATCGTGCGCTTCTGGTGGGTGATGACGATCAGCTGGCTGGAGGCACGCAGCTCCTCCAGCAGCGTCAGCAACCGGCCCAGGTTGGCGTCATCGAGTGACGCCTCGACCTCGTCCAGGATGTAGAACGGGCTGGGCCGCGCGGTGAAGATGGCGAGCAGCAGTCCCACCGCCACCAGTGAACGCTCGCCACCGGACAGCAACGAGAGCCGCTTGATCTTCTTGCCCGGTGGACGCGCTTCGATCTCGATCCCGCTGGTCAGCATGTTGTCGGGGTCGGTGAGGACCAGTCGCCCCTCACCTCCAGGGAACAGCCGGCTGAAGACACCCTCGAACTGCGCCGCGGTGTCCCAGTACGCCTCGGTGAATACCTTCTCGACGCGCTCGTCGACCTCGCGAACGATGTCCAGCAGATCGCGTTTGGAGTTCTTGAGATCCTCGAGCTGCTCGGTCAGGAACTTGTGGCGCTCCTCCAGCGCGGCATACTCCTCCAGCGCCAGCGGGTTGACCCGGCCAAGTGTGGAGAGCTTGCGCTCGGCGGAACGCAGACGTTTGGCCTGCGCCTCACGCACGTAGGGGATGGTCACGACCGGCTCACCGACAGCATCGGAGCCGTCGACGACGTCGGGGCTCTCATCGATGTCGGCGATCATCGGCACCAGCTGATGCGGGCCGAAGTCCTCGACGAGCACCTGCGGGTCGATGCCGTGCTCCTCGATCGCCTTCGCCTGCAGCGTCTCGATGCGCAGTCGCTGCTGGGTGCGTGCCACCTCGTCGCGATGAACCAGGTTGGTGAGGTCGCCCAGCTCGTCGCCGAGGGAACCGATCTCACGGCGCACCATCGTCAGCGCAGCCTCACGCTCGGCTCGTGCCTGCTCCGCGCCGGCCCGCTCCGAAGTCCCCTGCGCGAGCGCCCGAGCCACCCACGCCGCCGCGTATGCCGCCCCGCTGCGGACCGCCTCTGCCACCTTGGCCTCACGTTCGCGACGCTCCCGGCGGGCTGCCGCCCGCTCGCGGGCTGCCAGCTCAGAGCGAGCGGCCGCCTCCAGTGACTCCGCCCTCGCCAACGTGGCGCGCGCCCGTTCCTCGCGGGTCCGCAATGTCAGGCGTAGCTCGGTCTCGGCGGCGCGCGCCTGCGTGGCGCTGTGCTCAAGACGGTCACGTTCATCGTTGGACGGCTCTCGCTCGCCCGGTTCCCCGCTGGCAGCCTCCAGACGCTCACTGAGGGCCATGTGCTCTGCGCGGTCACTGCCCAAGGCTGTCTCGGCCGCGGCGATTGCCCGCTCGATGCGCTCAGCCTCCGCCCGCCCGGCACGGACCGTGCCGCCCAGCTGCCCCAGCCGCTCGGCGACCGCAGCCATCCTGGCGTCGGACTCGTGCAGGCGCTCCAGAGCAGCCTCCACCGAGTCACCGGCCATCGCCACGCGTTGGGTTGCGGTCGCCAGAGCGAACTTGGCCTGCTCGCCGCGGTGAACCGCCTCCTGGACCTTGTTCTTCGTCTCATCGACGGCGGCCTGAATCTCGATCAGGCTGGGCGCGGACGCGCTGCCGCCACGGACAGAACCCGGGGCGAAGACGTCGCCATCACGGGTGACCGCCGTTATCCCCTGACCGAGGGCAACCAGATCCACGGCGGCCGACGAGTCCTCAACAAGAGCAACGCGATCCAACAGCTGTTCGACTGCCGGTCTGACACCGCTCGGGCAGGTGACCACGTCTCGCGCCCAGACCGCCCGCCCGTCCAGGCTCGGCCAGCTGGCAACGTCGATGTTGGCAGCCGTGGCCGACACCAGCAGACCTGCCCGGCCGGCATCCTGCTCACGCAGCGAGGCAACGGCGCGCTGGGCCCCCTGGGCAGAGCCAACAGCCAACGCATCCGCTGCCCACCCGAGGGCGGCGGCAACACCGGCCTGGTGTCCTGGCTTGATCTGCAGGAGGGCGGAGACCGACCCCATCAGCCCGTGCGCCGCATCCCCCGCCGCGAGCAGCGCGGCCGCGCCATCCTTGCGCCGCAGGCTGAGCTCGAGCGCCTCGAGCCGGGCCGAGGAGCTCGAACGGTCTCTGTCGGCGTCCCGTTCCGCCTGACGCCACTGCAACACCTCGGCCTCGGCCAGAGCCAGCGCGGACGCAGCCTGCTCATAGGCGTCATCCAGGCCTGCTTCGCCTTCCTCGTCAGCGGCGACCGATGCCTCCAGAACTGCGAACTCCTCCTCGGCCCGGGCAGCGCGGGCCCTGCTCTGCTCGACGGCCTGTTGGAGCCGGCCGATCTCGGCCTCTCCGGCCTCGATCCGGCTGCGCCGTGCGCCCACCTGGCCAGCCAGCTTCGCCAGACCCTCTCGGCGGTCTGCAGCGGCGCGGACCAGCCGGGTGAGCCGGGCTGTCTCCGCGGCATACGCCGTCTCGATCTCGGTGCGGTGGGTGACCGCAGCGTCCAGCGCCTCCTTGGCTTGCAGGGACTCAGCGATGAGCACCCGCTCCTGCTGACGCACTGAGTCGGCCTGCGCAAGCAAGAGCTCGGGATCGCGCGAGCTGTTGTCGGCATCATCGTTCTCATCCTCCGACAGGAGCCGGACCCGCTCTGCAGCCAGCGAACCAGTCGCCGTGAGGCGCTCGCGCAGCGACGACAACGCGAACCAGCGTTCCTGCGCACGAGCCAGCCGAGGCGCGCTCTCCTGCGCCTCGAGCTCGAGGGCGGCCAGGCGCGCACGAACGGCGCCAAGGGCCGATTCGGCCTCGGCGCGCCGGGCGATCAGGGCGGCCTCGTCGGCGACCTCCTGGTCGAACGTGGTGGTCAGCTGAGACAAGTCGTCGGCCAGCAGCCGAAGCCGCGCGTCCCGCGCCTCCGCCTGGATCGTGGCCGCCCTGCGAGCGGCCTCGGCCTGGCGACCCAGCGGTCCGAGCTGTCGGCGGATCTCGCCGGTCAGGTCGTTGACCCGGATGAGGTTGGCCTCCATCGTCTCCATCTTGCGCAGCGCCCGCTCCTTGCGCTTGCGGTGCTTCAAAACCCCGGCAGCCTCCTCTACGAAGCCGCGTCGTTCCTCGGGAGTGGCGTGCAGGATGGCTTCGAGCTGCCCCTGACCGACGATGACGTGCATCTCGCGGCCGATACCAGAGTCGGAGAGGAGCTCCTGGACGTCCAGCAGGCGGCAGGATGTTCCGTTGATGGCGTACTCAGAGCCGCCGTTGCGAAACATCGTCCGCGCGATCGTGACCTCGGTGTAGTCGATCGGCAGCGCGCCGTCGCTGTTGTCGATGGTCAACGCCACCTCGGCCCGCCCCAGCGGAGCACGCAAGGAGGTGCCGGCGAAGATGACGTCCTCCATCTTGCCCCCGCGCAGGCTCTTGGCGCCCTGCTCGCCCATCACCCAGGCGAGCGCATCGGCGACATTGGACTTGCCGGAGCCGTTCGGGCCCACGATGCAGGTGATTCCGGTCTCGAGCCGCAGCGAGGTTGCCGACGCGAACGACTTGAAACCCCTCAGGGTCAGGCTCTTGAGATACACGAGCGATGGTCTCCTCTGGGGCGGCGGTGAACAGCCTCACTCTACCGGCGAGGAGCGGTGCCGCCGAGGAACGCGACCCGCAGGGGGCAGCGTGGCGTCCCCGGTTTCAGGCTGTGCCGTCCTGGCTGCGCTCGGTGCTTGTCTTGCTCGCCCAGTTCTTGACGAACCCGCTCAGTTTCTAGAGAACCCTCTGAGTTCTTGAAGAACTCAGAGGGGGTGATCAGTAGGCGGGTTGAGGGGTCGCCTCGGCCTCTGTGGGCACGTCGGCCCGTAGCCGATCATTGTCATGCTGCAAATGTTCGATCATGCACTCAAGATCGCGCACCCGCGACCTCAGTCGAGCGCTCTCCAAGGCGAGACGATCGTTCCGATACACCCGTTGACCCAGTAGCGCTTTGGCCATACCAACTCCGAAGAGATCCTTCACACGTGCGAAGGACGAATGGACACTCAATTGCGGACGCCTCCGAGCACCAACGGCCCGGGGGATGTTCTTAGAATCGCACCGACGCGGCGGCAGGTCAACGCCAGAGCCAGTCACCACTCCTGGAATCCGGACAGGCCCTGCCTGAGATCCCCGTTCTGGACGACACACGTCTGCACGTGACCCGGTCGGCTGGTGGTTGACGGCTCCTCCTCGATCAGCTCGCGTAGCCGCTCGATCGCCTCGGGCGGTCCCTGAGCGCAGATCTCGACCCGGCCGTCGGCCAGGTTGCGGGCGAAGCCGATCAGGCCCAGCTCCAGGGCCCGAGCGCGGGTCCACCAGCGGAACCCGACCCCCTGGACCCGCCCACGGACAAAAATCGTGGCACGTTCCATGGGGCAGAGCCTACGAGCCGCTCGTGCGCCGGGGTACAGGTGCCGGGACACCGGCCGGGAAATAGGCCCGGGACATAGGCCCGGGACATAGGCTCCGGACATGTCTCAATATGCTGCCGACCGCCCGATCCGCTGGGGATTCCTGGGCGCCGGTGGAATTGCCGCCTCGATGGCTGCCGACCTCCACCACGGCAACAACATGCTGTATGCCGTGGCGGCACGGGACGCCGACCGCGCCGCCGCCTTCGCCGCTCGCTTCGGGGCGAGCCGCAGCCACGGCAGCTACCGGGCCGTGATCGAGGATCCCGACGTCGACATCGTCTACGTCGCCACCACGCACCCCTTCCACCGCGAGCAGGCACTGATGGCGATCGACGCCGGCAAGCCGGTGCTGGTCGAGAAGCCGCTGACCCTCAATGCCGCTCACGCCCGGGAGGTGCTGAACGCAGCCCGGGACAAGGGCGTCCTCGCCATGGAAGCCGTGTGGATGCGTGCCAACCCGCTGATCCTCAAGGCCCAGGAACTGGTGGCCGGTGGCGTCATCGGCGACGTCGTGGCAGTCCACGCCGACTTCTCCATCGGCCTCGACTTCGACCCGCGACACCGCCTGTACGACCTGGCCAACGGCGGGGGAGCCCTGCTCGACCTCGGCGTCTATCCGATGCACTTCGCGTGGCTGTTCCTCGGCCGTCCCGACACCCAGCAGGTGCTCGGCACCCTCTCCCCCACCGGCTCCGATGCCACCGTCGCGCTGCAGTGGGGCTACGCCTCGGGCGCCACCGCCCAGCTGCGTTGCGCCACGACGGCACGCACACCCGGGCGGGCCATGATCGCCGGAACGAACGGCTCGATCTCGGTCGAACCATGGTTCGTCAGACCCGAACGGCTCGTGGTCACCACCGGCCAGGGTGAGTCCCGGATCGAAGGCAGGGAGACGGCATACGGCCCTCAGATCGAGGAGGTCGAGCGGTGCCTTCGCGCAGGACTGCTCGAGAGCCCACGCGTTCCTCACGCGGACACGATCGCGATCCTCGAGCTGATCGACCAAGCCCGCGCCGACCTGGGTGTTCGTTACCCTGCGGAAATCTAGCCGGCTCAGCCAGCAGAGCGGTGGCTGGCTCAGCGAGTCGTTCTTGGCCGCGGCTGGCATCGAGGGCAGGAGTAGGACGAGCGATTCATGAACGCCTCACGCCGGATGAGAGTGCCACACCGCGCACAGGGACGGCCTTCACGGCCATAGGCGCTCAGCGACCGGTCAAAGAAGCCGCTGGCGCCGTTGACGTTGACGTACAACGCGTCGAAGCTCGTCCCACCTTGCCCCAGCGCCTCGAGCATCACGTTCCGGGCTTGCTCGATCAGTCGCCCGAGGGCCGGTTTCGACATCGCCGCAGCCTCCCGCTCGCCGTGGACCCGCGCGCGCCACAGCGCCTCGTCGGCATAGATGTTGCCGATGCCAGAGACAAGTCCCTGATCCAGCAGGCATCGCTTGACCGCCGTATGCCGAGCCTTCAGTCGCGCAATGACCGCAGCCTGCTCGAAAGCCGCCTCGAGGGGGTCAGGCGCGATGTGTGTGATGCTCTCCGGGATTCCCCAGGTGCGCGGCACCACACCGAGGGATCGGACGCCGAGGTCTTGGACGCCGAGATCTGGGCCATCGTGATCAACGACCTGAACATCCATGGCATACAGATCTGGGACCAGCTCGGCAAGGGCCAAACCGCCGAAGGTGCGCTGGTCGACGAAGCGCAGCTGCGGTCCTTCGTCGGCGAAGTCGAACGTTGCATGCAGGTGGGTCTCACGAGGCGCACCCGCCGCCTCGACGAGCAGCTGACCACTCATCCCAAGATGGATGACCAGGCCCTGCGGATGACCATCCGGCGCCTCGAGCACCAGCCAGAGGTACTTGCCCCGACGTTGTGCGGCCTGAACCACGTTGCCGCGCAGCCGATCGGCCAGATCGATCGGCCCCGGCAGATGGCGGCGGGCGACACGCGCACCGATGAACCGGGCGGTCTCGATGCGGCGGCCGACGACGTGGTCGTCCAGGCCCCGACGGACCACTTCGACCTCTGGAAGCTCAGGCATCCTGACGGTCGACGAGCTGGTCCGCACTGGACAGGACCGCCTTGGCCCTGCGGGTCAGCTCGGTCCAGGCGACCTCGGCGGCCATCTGCTCCGCCTCCTTCTTGCTGCTTCCAGAGCCCGATCCCAGCAGCTCAGAACCAACCTTCACCTCGGCGCGAAAGCTCTTCTGGTGGTCCGGGCCTTCCTCTGTGACGCCATACTCCGGCACCCCGAGCGATCCCGAGGCGGTCAGCTCCTGAAGGCTCGTCTTCCAGTCCAGCCCAGCTCCCAGACTGGCGGACGACTCCATCAACGGGTCGAGAACATGGTGGACGAAAGTTGTGGCGGCCGGCAGACCGCCTGAGAGGTAGACGGCGGCGATGACTGCTTCCATGGTGTCGGCCAGGATCGAGGCCTTGTCCCGGCCGCCGGTGCTGTCCTCGCCCCTGCCCAGGAAGATGTACTCGCCCAGGCCCATGGTGCGGGCCACCTCGGCCAGCGCGCGCATGTTGACAACAGCGGCCCGCAGCTTGGCGAGCTGACCCTCGGCCAGGTCCGGATGCGCGGCATACAGGCTGTCGGTGACCACCAGCCCGAGCACCGAGTCGCCGAGAAACTCCAGGCGTTCGTTGTTCGGCAGCCCGCCGTTCTCGTAGGCATACGAACGGTGCGTCAGAGCGCGCAAAAGCAGCGACTCGTCGATCGTCTCACCAACCACCCCGAACAGGTGGGTGACCAGACGATCGACGGGCCGCCGCAACGCGCTGTCCCCGCCAGGGAACTGAGAAACACTCACGCGCGGTGTGACCGGGTCAGCTCTGGTGCTCGCTACGCTCCGCGACGCCGTAGTGGCGACCGGCGTAGGTGCCACATGAGGGGCACGCGATGTGCGGCTGCTTCTGGGCAGAGCACTGCGGGCACGTGGTCAGCGTGGTCGCGGTCGTCTTCCAGTTCGCACGACGCGAACGGGTGTTGGATCGCGAAGTCTTACGCTTCGGGACAGCCACGTCAGTTCCTTTTCTCTTGGTTGCCGGACGGTGTCGCGATGTTCTGCAACGCCGCCCATCGTGGGTCAATCTGGTCGTGGTGATGCGTCGGGTCTTCTGCCAGGTGCGCCCCACACTCGGAACACAGCCCCGGACAGTCGCTCCGGCATACGGGTTGGAACGGCATGGCCGGAACCATGGTGTCCCTGAGCACGGGCTCGAGGTCGAACAGGTCGCCCACGAGCTCATACACCTCATCATCATCTTCGTCCTCGGCCGCCACCTCGTGGTGGTGAGTCGCACGATCGGCGTAAGCGAACAGCTCCTGGAAATGACCCCCCACATGGCGGGTCATCGGGTCCAGGCAACGCACGCAAGCACCGGTTGCCGTGGCGTGTGCCGAGCCTGTCACAAGAACGCCCTCCATGACCGACTCCAACCGCAGTTCCAGCTCGATGGGCTGGCCCGGAGGTATGGCAATCACGTCGATGTCACCGAGGTCGTCCGGAGCCGGGACGGTCCGCTGCATCTCGAGCATGGATCCCGGACGTCGGCTGAGCTCCCGAGTGTCAAACACCAGGGGCAGGCGTGGGTTCAGGCGGTTCATGGCTTCCGATGATGGAGGTCTGTCGTCGATTCCGTGTGAACGGCTCGACCCACGTCACACAAGACGTAGATCGACACGTCAGATTACCGGAGTGGATGGCGTTCCCCCAAATGCGGGGTCAGCGAGCTCCGAGGGAAACGCCCGCCGTTGCGTCGGCCATCTCAGGATCGGGCGAGGTGCCGGATTCGGCACTCTCGTCCGGGCGCCCATCATCCTGCCAGGCTCCACTGTGTGCTGCCTCATCTGTCGTCCCCTGGAAACGGGCCAGATCGGCCTGGCGGCGGGTCGTCAGACGCAGCCGGCCATTGTTCACCTGCGAGGCGAGCTGGCCGAGTAGGACCTCGAACTCGGCAAGCTTGCGGTCGACGTACTCGTCGGCGTCGGCCAGCAAACGGGTCGACTCGGCACGCGCTTCGCTGGTCACCGTGGCAGCGCGCGCCCGGGCGGCCACCAGCACATCAGTCTGCTCGATCAGCTGCTCACGCTCACCGCGGGCGCCCTCCAGGATGCGCTCGGCCTCTTCACGGCCGGCTGCGAGAACGGCCGCACGGTCGGTCAGCAAGGCCTGTGCGTCATGGAGGTTGGCTGGCAGCGCCTTACGCATCCGCTCCAGGATGTCGAGCGTCTCCGCCCGGTTGACCAGGCAGGACGCCGACATGGGCATGGCCTTGGCGTTGCGAACCGCCGCCGTGACCTCGGTGAGCCGGTCGTGGACGTCCATCGGCTGTCAACTTCCCTTCGGGTTCTGGAGCCGCGAGAGGAGGGCCGCACGCACCCCTTCAGGAACAAGTCCGGTGATGTCGCCACCGAAAGCGGCGATCTCCTTGATCAGCGAGCTCGAGACGTGACCGAACTTGGGGTCCCCCGGCAGAAATACCGTCTCGACGCCGGACAGGTGGCGGTTCATGAGGGCCATGGGCAGCTCGTAGGCGAAGTCGGTGTCGCTGCGCAGCCCCTTGACGATCGCCTGGGCACCCGCCTCGCGACAGACATCGACCAGCAGTCGCCCGGCGAAAGCCTCGATGCGCACATTGGGCAGGGCCGACAACGCCGCATCGAGCAGCTTGATCCGCTCGTCGACAACGAAGGTGCCCTGCTTGGTCTTGTTGTGGAGCACGGCGACGACCACTTCGTCGTACAGCAGCGCGGCTCGGGTGATCACGTCGACATGGCCCATTGTCACCGGGTCGTATGACCCCGGACACACGCACCGACGTTGTTGACTCGTCACGCAACCGAACCTAGCAGCGACGGTCACGACTGCATGGAAGGCACGACCACAGTGGCGGCACGACCACAGTGGCGGCACGAGCACAGTGGCGGCACGACCGGCGCAAGGATCAGGCGACGCCACGGGGCCCGGCGAAGTCGGCGAACCACATCTTGGTATCGCCGTAGCGCCGCTCCCCCGCGCCATCAAGACCCTGAGGCCACCGAGGTTCCGGTGAACGCGCCGATCTCTCGACCACGACGAACGCGTCCTCACTGAGCCACTCATGGGTCACCAGGAGCATCAGCACGTCACCGAGGGCCTCATCGGTGACGTCGTACGGCGGGTCGGCCAGGACCAGATCGCAACGCGCCTCATCCGCTCCCGGACCGCCGAGCAGCGCCCTCTCAACCGTCTCGGCCCGCACCCTGACCCCGGGCAGACCCAGCTCGGCGATGTTCTTGCGTATCACGGCCACGGCGGCCCAGTCGGACTCGACCAGCAGGACGCTGGCGGCTCCGCGACTTGCCGCCTCGAGCCCCAATGCTCCTGAACCGGAGTACAGGTCAAGGACATTCGCCTGCTGGACCACGTCCAGGTGCTCGAGGCGCGAGAAGAGCGCCTCGCGCACCCGGTCACTGGTGGGGCGGGTGCCGCTGCCGGGCGGTGTGCTGATCCGCCGGCCACCGGCGAGCCCCGAGATGATGCGCGTCATCGGCCGGTCACCCGCGCTCCAGATAGGCGGCCTGCTCGTCGTCGAGAGCGGAGGAGATGACATTGCGCAACGCGGGGTGCTTCTCGAGTCCCGGATCGGCCTGGACGACGGCGAAGGCGTCCTCGCGCGCCGCCAGGATGAGGTCCTCGTCGCGCAGCAGCCGAAGGAGCCGCAGCTGTGACTTGCCGCCGCTCTGCCGCGCCCCGAGGACATCGCCCTCCCTGCGCTGCTCCAGGTCGAGCCGGGCCAGGGTGAATCCGTCGTTCGTGGCTGCGACGCTGAGCAGCCGCTGCCGGACCAACTCGGACTCGGTCTCGGTCACCAGCAGGCACAGGCCGGGCGACGTGCCTCGGCCCACCCGACCCCTGAGCTGGTGCAGCTGCGAGATCCCGAAGCGGTCGGCATCCATGATGACCATGACAGTAGCGTTCGCCACGTCCACGCCCACCTCAATGACAGTAGTGGCCACGAGAACGTCGATAGCGCAGGCATTGAAGCCCCGCATGACCTCGTCCTTGTCGTCGGCGGCCATCCGACCGTGCAGGATCGCGATTCGCAGGCCGGCAAGAGCCGGGTTGTCGCGAAGCTCGACTTCCATCTGCAGGACACTGCGCAGCTCACGGGGCACCGGCGGCGCCGACTCATCGACGTCGAACGCGATGTCCACGTCCTCGTCCGAGAACTCTCCCTTGTCGACACCTGGCGCCTGGTCAGAGTCTGAGCCCGAGTCGCCAATCCTTGGACACACGACGTAGGTCTGATGTCCGGCGCGGACCTCTTCGGCGACCCGCTCCCAGGTTCGCTGGAACCAGCGAGGGTTGCTGACCACATGGGTCGCGATGGGAGAACGGCCCATGGGCAGCTCGGTCAGGGTGGAGGTCTCCATGTCACCGAACACTGTCATCGCGACCGTCCGCGGGATCGGCGTCGCGGTCATCACCAGGACATGCGGAGGCTGCTTGCCCTTGCCGCGCAACGCATCTCGCTGTTCGACGCCGAAGCGGTGCTGCTCGTCGACGACCACGAGCCCCAGATCGAAGAACTGGACGTGCTCCTGGATGAGGGCATGGGTGCCGACGACGATGCCCGCGTCACCCGAGGCTGCATCGAGCAACGACCTGCGCCGTATGCCGGTGGGCTGGCTGCCGGTCAGCAACGTCACCTGGGTGCCGATCTCGCTGCCACCGAGCATGCCGCCCATGGCAAGGTCGCCGAGCATCGAGGTGATCGACCGGAAGTGCTGTGAGGCAAGCACTTCGGTGGGGGCCAGTAGCGCGGACTGTCCGCCGGAGTCGATCACCGACAGCATCGCCCGCAATGCCACGACGGTCTTGCCCGAGCCGACCTCACCCTGCAGCAGCCGGTGCATGGGGTGCTCGCGGGCCAGGTCCCTGGCGATCTCGGCGCTGACCTCCTGCTGACCGGCGGTCAGCTCGAACGGCATGCGGGCGTCGAAAGCCTCGAGCAGCCCACCTGCAATGGGGAGTCGAGGCCTGGTTTGCACTCCTTCGCCCGCCGCCCGGCGCTGGGCGAGAATCGTCTGGACCGTGAAGGCCTCGTCGTACTTACGACGGTATCTGCCCCGCGACACGTCCTTCTCGGTGGAGGGCTGGTGCAGCAGGCGGTACATCGAGACGAGGTCGACCAGACCGCGCCGCTTGCGGACGTCAGGCGGCACATGATCAGGGATCTCCCCCAGCGAGGTGAGGACGATCTGGGCGACGTTGCGGACCTTCCACGACGGCATCTGCTTGCCCGCCGGCAGGTAGATCGGGATCAGGTTGCCTGTGTACTGCTCAACCGCCTCCTGCTCCTCCTCCGGGTCGAAGATCTGATAGTCAGGGTGGGTCAGCTGCCATGTCTGGTGGTAGCGCCCGACGGTGCCCGCGAACAGGCCCAGGGCCCCCGGGACCAGCCGTCCCTCGTGTCCGTAGGCGCTGAAGAAGGTCAGGTCGAGCTCACGCTTGCCGTCGGTGATGGTGGCGTTGAGCATCCTGCCCTTGCGTTGACGCATCGGACGAGTGGTGACCCGGTCCACCCGGGCCACGATCGTCACGTCCTCCCCCTCGACCAGGCTGGACAGGTCGGTCAGCTTTCCGGGCTCGAAGTATCTGCGGGGAACGAAGTCGAGCAGGTCACCCACCGTGTGGATGTCACGGTGTTTGGCCAACGGGCTGGCCGATGGCTGGCCGACGACCTTGCCAAGCGGGGTGGACAGATCTGCCACCTCACTCGACCCCGAGCAACAGCGGATAGATCGCCTGGCCGCCGTCGATGATGCTGACCTCCAGGTCCCGGCGACCCGCCCGTGCCGCCTGCGCGACCTCAGCAGCGAGCTCCGGCCCAACGCCGGCACCACTGACCACGGTGAGCAGTTCCCCTCCACCCGCCAGGAGTCGGGCAACCACCTCCACGCCGACCACTGCCAGATCCTTGCCCACGACGACGACATCCCCGTCGACCGCGCCCACGACATCACCCGGATAGCACCTTCCGGCGCTGGTCAGCGACTCCTTGCTGGCCACCGTGACCGCCCCGTGCCGAGTCGCCGCAGCGGCCCCGCTCATGGCGATCAGGTTGTCCCGGCTGCCGGCGGTGGGCTCGAACACGGCGAGCGCAGCGATGCCCTGGACCGCCGACCGCGAGCGCACGACGTGCACCTCCAGACCCCCGTCGGCGGCTGCCGAGGCTGCCGCGTCCGCCGCAAGCAGCGTGTCCCCCTCGTTGGGCAGGACGATCACGCATCGCGAGCCGGCGGAGCGAACGGCATCCAGCAGCTGGCCCGCAGAGGCGCGCCGGCCAGGCCCGTTGAAGACAGAGACGGCGCCAGCAGCCTTGAACACCTCAGCCAGGCCCACACCGGCCGCGCAAGCCACGACGGCGACCGGGCCCCGCGGCGAAACTGCCGTTCGGGCTCGCTGCTGGTCGCCGAAATGGGTGACCGCGATGCGATGCGGTCGCCCCGCCTCGATACCCGCCTGGATGGCCGCGCCGACGTCGTCCGTGTGCACGTGAACGTTCCAGAGGTCCTCCCCACCGACGACCAGGACCGAGTCACCCAGCGCATCCAGCCAGCTGCGAAGCCTGGCCACCGCTTGTTCGTCGCTGTCGGAGAGCAGATACATGACCTCGTATGCCGGTGCTCCCGGCTCGCGCCGACCGCCGTCCCCGAACCCGTCGCCGTCGACATGGGCCGCGGCCCGGAGTGCTACCGGGCTGAGGTGCGCCGGCCGCACGGCTCGCACGTCGTTGCCCACAGCCGTGCCCACCGGCTCACCGGCGATAACCAGCTCGAGCGCCTCCAGCACCAGGACGTATCCCAGGCCGCCGGCATCCACGACGCCGGCGCGAGCCAGGACCGGCAGCTGCGCTGTGGTGGCAGCCAACGCCACCCTGGCCGCCCCCAGCGAGGCGTGGGCTACGGCATACAGGTCGGAGCCCGTCGACGCGGCGAGCTCGGCGGCGCTGGCGGCCGCAGCGGCCACCGACAAGATCGTCCCCTCGACCGGACGGGTCACGCCGGCGTAGGCACGGTCGCTGGCCCGCCGCACTGCCCGGGCCAGCGTCGGCCCATCCATGCCACTCATGCCATCCATCCCTTCGGCGCCCGAGGTCGCCGACTCGGCGATGACCTCGCTCAGGCCCCGGACCAGCTGGCTGAGGATGACTCCGGAGTTGCCGCGCGCGGCCAGCAGGGTAGCCCGGGCCAATGTCGCAGCCTCGCCGGCCAACGTTCCCGCAACGCCGGGGCCCGACCCCGGCAACAGCTCGCGTGGCTCGCGTGGCTCGCGTGGCTCGCGTGGTTCCCGGGTCGCTTCGAGCGCGGAGTCCAGCGTGATGTAGAGGTTCGTGCCCGTGTCGCCATCGGGCACCGGAAACACGTTGAGCTCGTCGATCTCGGCGCGGTGGGCCGCGAAGGCAGCACGGGTCGCCACGGCCCAGCGCCGGGCCGCCTGGGCATCCAGCCGCTGGAGCCGACCACTGTCACCGCTCACGCGCACCACCTCCTGTCTGCCGTGAGGCTAACGCGCCCGCGCCTCGATCGAGGGTAGGTTCGTGCCCTCCGACCCACCCATTTTGGCCCAGACCACCGGCTCGGCTACGATTGACCGGTTCCCTTGGTTAGCGCGTTCTGCCTGCCTGCCTCGGGACCTTGATCTAATCTGTGGCAACACCCTCACACCCCATCGAAACTCAGGAGAAACCGTGGCTGCCAACTGCGACGTCTGCGGCAAGGGACCGAGCTTCGGTCACAACATCTCGCACTCGCACCGCCGCACCAACCGCCGCTGGAACCCGAACATCCAGCGCGTCAAGGCTCTGGTCGGCGTTACCGGTGTGACCCCGAAGCGTCTCAATGTCTGCACCTCGTGCCTCAAGGCCGGCAAGGTCAAGCGCTAGAAACCTGGAAGGGCTAGGCACCTGGAAGCACCAAGGCCTGGAAACAAGTGCCTATTTTCGAAGCCGACCTCCACGAGGAGGTCGGCTTCGTTGTACCCGGACGCTTCATGGGAGTCATCGATCCAGATGGTCGGACGCTTCAACCGTCACTGACGCCTTCAACCTCCATCGAGACCTCAACCTCCAAAGTGATCCCAGCCGCCGCCGATCACCAGCTTGCCGCCCAGGAACACGCCCGCGCCAGCGGTCACGTCGCCGATCTTGCGCCAATAGGCGGGCAGTTCGCCCGTTGAGGGGAAGCATGCGAGAAGTGAGTGCTCTTCACCACCTTCGACGACGCTGCGCCACGCGTCGCCTTCGTTGAGCACGTGCCGCAGCTGTGCTGCTTCATCGGCAAGAAGCAGGTCGTCCAGCTCGACGCTGACCCCGCTCGCCCGCGCGATCCGGCCGGCGTCGCGGCCCAGCCCGTCGCTGATGTCAATCATGGCCGTTGCCCCCGCGCGTGCAGCCATAGGCCCCTGCTCGTAGGGCGGTCGCGGCCGCCGGTGATAGTCGGCCAGCTCCGGTGCAAGCCCGCTCTGGCCGCGCTGCAACAACAAGAGGCCTGCTGCGGAGTGACCCAGGCTGCCGCACACGGCAAGGAGGTCGCCTGCCTGCGCCCCCGAACGGCATACCGGCTCGCGGCCCTCACAGTCCCCCAGTGCCGTCACGGACACCACGAGAACCCCCTCGGGCGCCGACGAGAGGTCCCCGCCCAGCACA
>Ga0207932_1000378_pt1 | contig 15068 bp, 15 predicted proteins | sample NGESurdeep092012_FD_184480 | JGI IMG/M metagenome (GOLD analysis project Ga0207932, IMG submission 184480) | Arctic peat soil microbial communities from Barrow, Alaska - NGEE Surface sample 415-2 deep-092012 (SPAdes) | ecosystem: Environmental > Terrestrial > Soil > Wetlands > Peat ...
GACACCTCAGGGAGGCCCCCTATGCGTGCGACAGCTCTCGCAACTCTTGGCGCCGTTCTCCTCGTGGCCGCGGCCTGCGGAACCTCCCGGGAATCCGGACGGGCAGGCACCGCGGCGACCGAAGGCCGCCTGATCCCCGCGGTACAAGACGCGCCACTCACCCCCGTCGAATTGGCAATGTTCGCGCCGTTGCCGGCGCGGATGGACGCGCCCGGCAAGACGCCGAGCGACGCCGAAATCGCGCTTGGCCGAACGCTATTCTACGAGACGCTGTTGTCCGAGGGGCACGATGTGTCGTGCAATTCCTGCCATCCGCTCAACGGCTACGGCGCCGATGGACGCAGTGTGAGCTTCGGCCACAAGGGACAACAAGGCTCGCGCAACTCGAACACCGTGTACAACGCGGCGGAACAGGTGGCGCAGTTCTGGGACGGCCGAGACCCCAACATCGAGGAGCAGGCCAAGGGGCCAATTCTCAATCCGGACGAGATGGGAATGCCGAATGCGGGCGCGGTGCTGGAACACCTCAAGGCGTCGGCGAAGTATCGCGCCGCCTTCGCGGCCGCGTTCCGGGGTGAGTCCGATCCGATCACCTACGACAACGTGGGGCGCGCCATCGGGGCGTTCGAGCGCGGCTTGGTGACGCCGAGCCGCTGGGACGCGTACCTCAAGGGCGATACCGCGGCGCTCACGGTGCGGGAGAAGCGCGGCGTCAAAACGTTCATCGCCGCGGGGTGCACAACATGCCACGCGGGCGCATATGTGGGCGGTCAGACGTTCCAGAAGGCGGGATTGGTGCACCCGTGGCCGGCCACTGCCGACAGCGGGCGGATTGCGGTTACCAAGGTGCCCGGCGATCGGTACGTGTTCAAGGTGCCGGTGCTGCGCAACGTCGAGAAGACCGGTCCCTACTTCAGCGACGGATCGGTGGCCTCGCTCGATTCGGCGATCGTGATGATGGGTCATTACCAGTTGGGTGTGGCCCTCACCGATCCGCAGGTGCAGGACATTCATGCGTGGCTGCGCGCGCTCACCGGTGCGATTCCGGTGAAGTACGTGGCCGAGCCGCAACTGCCGGGCAATTGACGTGCGCCGGTCCGGCAAGCGCGTGGTGGCCGCGGCTTGCTGAAGCGACCCCGGCACGTATCCGCCAAGCGCGGTCGCGCATTCGGCGAGCGTGTCCGCGTGCCCCTCGAGCTTTTCGGCGAGCTTGTCGAAGAGTTCATGGAGCGCGCGGTCATATGCGTCCCCCTCGTGGATGACATCACATCCGGGCGCGCTTCGATACGCACGTGCCCATGCCGAAATTGAAGTACGACTGGCCATTCCGCGCATCGGATTAAACGCTCTCGGTGTGCAGGGGCTTCCTCCCCTTGTGGCCGACGGACCGTCCAAACACTCTTTGAGATGACCCGCCGCGTCCTCCTCCTCGGCTGCGGCGCGCAGGGAAAGGCGGCGCTGCACGATCTCGTCTCCGGCGACGACTCGATGCACGTCGTCGTCGCCGACAGCGATCAAGACCGCGATCGCGGCGTCGATGCGATCGCGCGGCGCTATCCCGTGACGCGCGTCACCGCGAAGGTCATCGATGCGACCGACGAAGCGGCAATCGCCGCGCTGATGCGCGAGGCCGACGTCGTGGTGGAAGCGCTCCCGGGCACGTTCGCGCTCCCGATGGCGCGGCTCGCCGCGCGCTGCGGCGTGAGCCTCGTGAGCAGCATGTATCTTCGCGACCCGCAGGAGCAGGACTCTCAAAAGATCGCGGCCACGGAGCAGGCGATCGGCGAGATCGATCGTGCGGCGAGGGCAAAAGGAATCGTCATCCTCCCGGAGTTCGGGCTCGATCCGGGACTCGACCTCATCCTCGGTGCGCGGGCGCTGGCCGAGCTGGAGGAGGTGGAGGAGTTCCGCGCGTACGGCGCCGGCATCCCGGGGCCGAACGCTCGAGACAACGCGCTCGGCTACAAGTTCTCGTGGTCGCCGATCGGCGTGATGCGGTCGTACCGGCGGCCGGCGCGAATCATACGCGGCGGCGAGCCGGTGACGATCGATGCGGACGCGCTGTTCGAGCCGGGACGCCAGCACATCGTCGAGCTGTCCGCGCTCGGCGCGCCGCTCGAGTGTTATCCCAACGGCGACGCCGTGCACTACGCGGAACTCTTCGGCGTGCGCGGCAAGGTGCGCGAAATGGCGCGCTACACCGGCCGGCTACCCGGGCACAGCGCATTCTGGAACGTGATGGTGAAGAGCGGGTTCCTCGACCGCACGCCGGTCGCGGTGAACGGCGTCGATGTGTCGCCGATCGAGTTCACGGCGGCGCTGCTCGCATCGCAGGCGCAGTTCCAGTACGGCGACGCCGACGAGGACCTCACGTGGATTCGCGTGGACGTGCGCGGCAAACGGGGAGGGAAGGGCGTGCGCGTCGTGTACGACCTGGTGGACCGGCGTGACTTCGCCACCGGCTTCACGTCGATGCAGCGGACGGTGGGGTTTACGCTCGCCCGCGGGGCGCGGCTCATTCTCGATGGAGCGCTCGGCCGCACGGGCCTGCTCACGCCGATCGAGGTGCCTTACGAACTCGTGTTCCCGGCGCTGGAGCGGCACGGCATTCGCGTGGAAAGGCAGGAGCTGCCGCTTCCGCCGCTCTGACAGTTCGTGAGGTCCAAGATACCATTGCCGAATCGAACTCGTGCGACTGCGGCACGTCATGTAGGGACTCGGGGTTTCCCTGACAAGACACTCAAATGGTATTTGCCTTTCTCAGCCATCCTACCAAGTTGAACGCTACATGACAGTTTCATGACGTTTACCCGGAACACGCGTTCCGACCGGAGTGTGCTCCGGAGTGAGCGCGCGGTCTTGCAGGTTCTCCCGGTTGTGAGGAGCCAGAATCATGTTGAGCGGACGCAGGTTGCTGGTCGGCATTGTCGCGGGCATGCTCAGCCTTGCCGCTAGCGCTGAGCCGGCCGACGGACAAGCTCTGCCGCCGAAGCCGGCGGTCCCGATCGCAACCATCGAAGTCGTGGCCACGCGGACGCCCGAGGCGCCGCACGACGTACCGCTTTCGATCGAGGTCATCAGCGGCGCGGATCTGCGTGCGCGCGGTGCGACGTCATTGAAGGACGCGCTGGCGCTGGCGGCCGGCGTTGCGATCGCGCCCGGAGGCGACAATGGTCCAGCGAGCGCGGTGCCCGAGTTCTGGGGACTCCGCGAATTCGACGCGTTCCTGCTCGTCGTCGACGGCATCCCTTGGGGCGGCGCGTTCAATCCCGCGGTCGCGACGCTGAGCCTGCGTGACGTCGAACGCATTGAAGTCCTCCGTGGACCGGCGCCGGTCACGTACGGCGCCACGTCATTTGTCGGTGTTGTCCACGTCGTCCACAACGCAGCGGCCGCGAGCGCGAGGTATCTCGCCGCGACCGGCGGAAGCTTCGGGTCCGGAAGTCTCGCGGCGGATGTCTCGGTGCCGTTCGTTGGCGCGTGGAAGTCTCGATTGAGCGCCGACTTCGACAAGCAGGGCTTCGCCGATGATCGCACGTCGTTCTCGCGCGGCCATGCCTTGTGGCGTGCCGCGCACGTCGAGAACGATTCCAAGACGTGGATCACGGCCGACCTCAGCATGCTGCGTCAGGATCCCGCGAGCCCGCAGCCGCGGGACGGTGCGACGCTGTCGACGTCGGTGCCGCTCGACGCGAACCACAATCCGGCGGGCGCCCATCTCGACGAGGACCGCTTGATGATTGCGGGCGGATGGGAACGCGCCGTGATGGGCGACGCAACCTGGGGCACGAACGCGTCCTTCACGCACTCGTCACAACGAATCCTCCGTGGATTCCTCGTCGATATCTCGAACACGGCGAACAACGCGTCGGGATACAGAGAGAACATCGGGGTGAACGACCTCTACGCCGACACGCACATCATCTGGCCGGCCAAATCCGGCTGGCGTTTCATGACGGGCGTCGATGCGCTCTTTGCGAACGGCAATGCCGCGGGTGCGACGTTCAACTACACGGCGCTGCTGAACGGATCGACTGCACCGTCGGCGAGCGTGCCGTCGATTTTCGACAAGGATGCCAAGGATCAGCGGCTGTTCCTCGGTGCATACGGATCCGCCGAATGGCGGCCGGATCCAAGACTCACCGTCAGCGGCGGCCTTCGACTCAACGAAACGTCCGAGTCGCGCGGCGCAGGCGTGTCGGCAACGAACACGCGTCTGAGCGGAAGCCTCGGCCTGATGTATGCGATCTGGGAAGAAGGCCCGAATCACGTGCGCGTGTTCGCAAACGCGCGCGACACCTTCAAGCCGGCGGCATTCGACTTCAGCCTCGCCGGGAGCGGCGGCGTGCTGAAACCGGAGACGTCGCGCAGTTACGAGGGCGGCCTCAAGTTTCGCGGCTTCGATGGCACGGTCGATTTCGAGGCGAGCGCGTTCAAGATGGACTTCGAAAACCTCGTGACGGCCACCGTGGTCAACAACCTTCCCGCGCTCATCAATTCGGGGCACACGCGGTTCCAGGGATTCGAACTCGCCATGGACGTTCGGCTGGAGCATGCACTGTTCGCACGGGCCAGCTTCAGCTCGCACGATGCCAAGTTCGTGGACTTCGTACAGGTGTTCGACGGCGTGCCGACTCAGCTCGGTGGAAAGCGCGTGGAGATGTCCGCTAAGCAGCTCTGGTCGGCGGGTATCTCGCTGTCGCCTGACGAAGGATTCATCGCCAGCGCGAGCGTCAACTACACGGGCGATCGCTTCATGAACATGCGCAACACGGCGCCGCTGGGCGGGTTCTCATCGTACGACGCGGGGATCGGTTATCGCACGGGCCGCTGGGAGTTCCGTCTCGACGGCCACAACCTCGGCGACAGCCGCGACGTGGTGTCGGAGAGCGAGTTCGGCGACGCGCAGTACTATCGGATGCCGGCGCGGTCGATTCGGACGAGCGTGGTGCTAAAGTTCTAGGAGGCGCGCCGGGTTCTCCGGCCCGGGATTGCGCGTGGGCGTTCCGTGATAATCCGGCGTTTGCTCCGGCTGTTTCCGTGGTTCTTCTCCCAGTTGTTCTTTTCACCGGTCGCCGGACGCGTAACTCCCCGGCAGCAGGATGCTCTTGTCCACTTGGCCGATGCGGGTGCGGCCGCAAAAGGCCATCGTGAGATCGAGCTCCGTGTGGATGATCTCCAGCGCCTTGGTCACGCCGGCCTCACCCATCGCGCCGAGACCATATAGGAAGGCGCGGCCGATGTAGGTGCCGCGGGCGCCGAGCGCCCACGCCTTGAGCACGTCCTGGCCCGAGCGGATGCCGCCGTCCATGTGCACCTCGATCCGCGAGCCCACGGCGTCGACGATCGCCGGCAATGCGCGGATGCTCGACTCCGCGCCGTCGAGCTGGCGGCCGCCGTGGTTGCTGACGATCAGCGCGTCGGCGCCCGAATCGGCCGCGAGCTTCGCGTCCTCCACGTCCTGTATGCCTTTGAGAATGAGCTTTCCACCCCATCGCCTCTTGATCCACTCTACGTCGCCCCAGTTCAGCCGCGGGTCGAGTTGCTTGTGCGACCACTCCGCCAGCGAACCCATGTTCTCGATGCCCTTCACGTGGCCGACGACGTTGCCGAACTGGCGGCGCCTGGTGCCGAGCATCCCGAGGCACCAGCGCGGCTTGGTCATCATGTTGACGATGTTGGCGATCGTCATCCTGGGTGGCGCCGTCAGTCCGTTCTTCAGGTCCTTGTGGCGCTGGCCGAGGATCTGCAGGTCGAGCGTGAGCACCAATGCGCCGCATCGTGCTGCCTTGGCCCGGTCGATCAGCCGCTCGATGAAATCGCGGTCGCGCATCACGTAGAGCTGGAACCAGAACGGCGCCTTGGTGTGCGCGGCGATGTCCTCGATCGAGCAGATGCTCATGGTGCTCAGCGTGAACGGAACGCCGAACTTCTCGGCCGCCTTCGCCGCCAGGATTTCGCCGTCGGCGTGCTGCATGCCGGCCAGGCCCGTCGGTGCGAGGGCCACCGGCATCGCGACGTCCACGCCGACCATCTTCGTGGCGGTGCTGCGGTCGTCGATGTTCACCATCACGCGCTGGCGCAGCTTGATCGCCTGGAGGTCGCGCTCGTTGGCGCGGTACGTGCTTTCGGTCCAGCTGCCGGAATCGGCGTAGTCATAGAACATGCGCGGCACGCGCTTCTTCGCCATGAGGCGCAGGTCTTCGATGTTGGTGATGACGGTCATGATGCAGGATAGGAACGTGAGTCGCGGCACGTCAAGGATACGGCGTCCAAGACGCGATCAGTGTAGAATCCAGCATGTTGCAAATGCGCGTGCTGGTCACCGGCGCCACGGGATACATCGGCGGCCGGCTGGTTCCACGGTTGCTGGCGAAGGGTCATCAGCTGCGCTGTGTCGCCAGGAATCCCGACCGCCTCGAGGGACAGCACTGGCCGGGCGTGGAAATCGTCCGCGGGGATCTCGAGAATCCCGACGATACCACACGCGCTCTTCGAGACATCGACGTCGCCTATTATCTGGTCCACTCCATGGCGGCGGGCCAGGCCTTTCGGGAACGGGATCGCGCCATCGCACTGGCCTTCGGAGAAGCGGCCGAGAGAGCAGGCGTGCGGCGCATCATCTACCTCGGTGGACTCGGCGACCCGAGACACGTGGTCAGCAAACACCTCGTTTCGCGGCAGGAAGTGGGCCGCTGCCTTGCCGCCGGCGGAGTGCCGGTGATCGAGTTTCGAGCCGCCGTGATCGTGGGATCGGGGAGCGCGAGCTTCGAGATCATCCGCCATCTCGTCGAGCGAATTCCCGTGATGATCGCTCCCAACTGGGTCAACACCGGTTGTCAGCCCATCGGTGTCCGCTCGGTTCTGGAATATCTGGTGGAGGCTCTGGATCACCCCACGGCCGAGGGGATCTATGAGATCGGCGGAACGGATATCCTCAGTTACCGCGAGATGATGCTGCACTACGCTCGCATCAGGGGGCTACGACGGCTGGTCCTTCCATTCCCCGTCCCAAAGCCCGAGTTCAGCAGCCGTCTGGTGGATCTCCTGACGCCCATCCCGTTCAGCATCGCGCAGCCGCTGGTGGAAAGTCTTCAGACCCGGATGGTGGTGCGCGACGACAGAGCTCGAACCGCCTTCAGCGTAAAGCCCACCGGTTACGACGAAGCCGTGCGGCTCGCGTTGACGCGCCTGGAGCAGGATAGCGTCGAAACGACTTGGGCCTCGAGCCTCTCCAGTCTCACGCAGGACCAGCCCGAGGCGGACGTACTGGGTTCGCACGAGGGCATGCTGCTGGACCGCCACCGGCGTCGCGTGAATGCGTCGCCCGCGCATGTGTTCCAGGCCATCTGCACCCTGGGTGGCGAAGAAGGCTGGCCAGTGGGCAACGCCCTCTGGCAGCTGCGGGGATTTATGGATCGCCTGGTCGGAGGCGTGGGCATGCGCCGCGGCCGCCGCCATCCCCGCGAGTTGCGGATCGGGGATCCGCTGGACTTCTGGCGTGTGGAAGCCCTCGAAGTGCCGCACCTGCTGCGGCTCCGGGCCGAGATGAAATTGCCGGGCCGGGCCTGGCTGCAGTTCGAGGTGCTCCCCGATGCCGCGGGATCACGCGTCGAGCAGACCGCCTTCTTCGACCCTCACGGAATCCTCGGCTATCTATACTGGTACTCCGTACTTCCGCTGCATCGCTTCGTTTTTCCGGGCCTGATCGGCGCGCTGAAGAAACAGGCAGAAGCAGCCGAAAGATCATGACGGATGCATTCTGGCCCTCTCTCACGGAATGAACTCATTGTCTACCATCGCCATCGGATCCACAGGGGAGGCAACGGTCATCGTTACGACGGAGCTGACCGTCGGGCACGCTATCCCGCTAATGCCGAAAGTGTACAGCACGCCATCCATGATCTTCCTGATGGAGACGGCAGCAGGAAGCGCGATTCAGGCGAGCCTGCCCTCAGGCTGGGTTTCGGTCGGCGTGGACGTCAACATTCGTCATCTGGCGGCCACGCCGGTGGGCAGGACGGTGACCGCGAGTGCGACGGTCACGTCGGTGAGCGAAAAGCTCGTCGTGTTCGACGTCGAAGCGCACGACGGCACGAATCTCATCGGGAAGGGAACGCACACGCGCGCGCCAGTCGAGCTGGCGCGATTCGAGAGGGCGCTGTCGGCGCCGCCGAAATGATCGGGCTGTGTCGCTCACCATCGTCGTACGCGGCAATCCTGTAGGAGAGTCACCGACAGCATTCGGCTACTCCCCCGACTGCGCGAAACTTCAGGCAAGTTATCATACCGGTTGTGCGTGCTGCTCCATATCAAACCACGTAGCACCCGCGGAGGAAAGTCCATGCTGATGACCATCGTGATGATCCTGGTTTTACTCTGGCTGGCAGGCATGGTCACCTCGTACACGATGGGCGGGCTCATTCATCTCCTTCTGGTCATCGCGATCGTGGTGGTGCTGGTGCGCGTCATTCAGGGGCGAAAGCCGCTCTGAAGGCTGAGTTCAAGAGGCTTCACAACGCGAGGTTCATATGCGAATTCGAAACTTGATGGCCACGACGCTGGTGGCTGCGTCGCTCGCACTTCCGGCAAGCGCGGCGGCGCAAGTGAATATCAGCGTCAGATTCGGCACGGCGCTGGGACCGGACGTGGACGTGTTCGCCTACACGCCGGCGCGCATGGGCGATTGGCACGCCAACTACCGGAAGTGGACGCCGGTCACATTGTACGATGTAAACGGCCACTACTACCGCAAGTCGGTCAGCGGTGCACGCGCCGTGGTCGTGTACTCCTACAACGGCGAGTATTTCCTGCCGCCGACGGACCGTGAGTGGACCGGTTTCGACAAGCGTTACAACTACAAGAGGGCGCCGGCGGCGGTCGACATGGGCCGGGCGCGTCCATACACTCCGCCCGTCCCGATCAGAGCGCAACTCGGCGCCCAGATCGGCGTGTTCGGATACGCGTCTGACCGCGCCGGCGACTGGCGCAAGAACTACAAGAAGTGGTCGCCCGTCACGGTGTATGAGTTCAACGGGCGCTACTATCAGAACAACGCTCCAGGCACCCGTGCGGTGCAGATCTACCGGTACAAGGACGAGTACTTTCTTCCGCCGCAGGATCAGGGCTGGGTTGGCTTCGACAAACGTTTCGACTACAGGCATCAGCCGAACGACGACGATCGTAAACGCGTGCGAGGCCGGCCGTAGCGGAGCCCCGTTCTCGATCGTGACTTAGGGCGCGCGGCGGTACAATCCCACGGTCACCGCTTTTCCACGTATGTGCGTTGCCATCGCGGCCATGACGGCCGCGCGAGTCGCCGCTGGCGCGGCGCCAACTGCGGGAACGTCGAGCATCACATCGAGCGCGTAGAGCTCGAACGCGTAGTGATGCACGGGACCCGATACGGGCGCGGCTGGCCCACGGTAGTAGGGGCCGGTTCCGCTGATCTGCCGCGAGCCATCCGCGAGCTGTCCTCCCTGCGGCACGCTCTCGGGAAGCGAACGCGTGCTGCCCGGGATATTCCAGACCATCCATTGCAGCATGTCGTCGGTGCCGTTGCCGATCGCGGCGTCGAGATCGTGGACGATGAGCACGAAACTCGCCGTGCTGTCCGGCGCGCCGATCCACGAGAGCGACGGCGACACGTCGTGTCCCGCCTGCGCATTCCTGTCCGGAATCCGCGCTCCGTCCACGAAGGCCGGTGACGTGAGCGCCATGACGATCACCGGGCCGCGTCCGCGCCCTCCGCCGCGTCCCTGCGGCGCGGGCGGGGTCGACGGGTTCTGCGCGAACAGCGTCGCGGCAGAAGTGACGCCCATCACGGCGAGGATGAGCACGAAGAAGGTCCGTCGCACGGCCGCGCTCACTTGTACGACGCCGGCTGTGCCTTCCGCCACGCGTCGTAGCGCATGCGCAGCGTCTTCACCGGATTGAGATTCTCGCCGGCGTGGATCACGTTCGGCCCACCGGATTCCGGCTGCGTCACCGTCAGGTACATCGCGTACTTCCCGTTGTTGTGCGAGTCGCCGTTCGTGTCGTTCCGTTCGGCCATCAGGATGTACGCGACGTGCGCGGTCTTGGAGTCGCACGGGATGAACGGCGCGGATCCGTCGGCCGGGGGCGGGGGACAGGTGCAGCGGCTGTCGCCACCCGACGCATCGGCGGCATCCATCGCCGCCATCACGCGATCGGTGAGCGCGCCTTTCGCGGCGAGGAACGCCTTGACCGCGTTCGGCACGACTTCGCCCGGACGAAGAATGTTTCCCTGAATCGAGTAGTAGATCTGCGTTCCGGGCACGCGGCCCTGAATGTCCTGCGACACGTAGCCGTTGGTGAGTCCCGAGTGGCCCGCGCTGCGGCCGGTGAGGTCCACGATGCCGAACTGCCGCGATTGGAACGCGGGATCCTGCGAGAGCCGGTCGATGATCCGAGCGGGATCCGTGCCCTTGAGGAGTTCGCCATAGACGAGCAGCTGGTTGGCGTGCGTGCCGTCGACGTTCGCCTGACAGGCGGCGACGCCTTTTCCAGGCACGACCACGGCCTGGATGCCCATCAGGAACGCATCGTTCGCATTCACGCAGGTGGCCGACGCGATCGCCACGCGGCCGGTGGCCAGGTCCACCGCGACGACGGACCATGTGGCGTGCGCGGGGCGCGCGGTGAGGAAGATCAGGGCGAGCAGCGCCGACGTGCGCCGCAGCAGACGAATCGCATGGGTCCGGTTCATCACATCAACGTGCGAAAAGGTCGATACCCTGCGCAAGAGCGCGAGGGAGCCGGTGCCGGACGAGAGCGCGGCGCCGTCACGGCCCACGATCGTATATTGGGTGAGGCAGAGTCTGTTTGGAGTCATCCCGAGAATGCAGCGCACTCCGGCGTGTGGACGCCAAGGAGTCTTCAGGAATGCATGTAATCAATGGCGAACGTCACCGCACCGAACGCATCGGCTGGCTGCGCGCCGCCGTACTCGGGGCGAACGACGGCATCGTTTCAACCTCGAGTCTCGTGCTCGGCGTCGCAACCGCGCACGCGACGCACGGCAACATCGTGATCGCGGGTGTCGCAGGCTTGGTCGCCGGAGCGATGTCGATGGCTTCCGGCGAGTACGTGTCGGTGCACTCGCAGGCCGACACCGAGAACGCCGATCTCGCGCTCGAGCGCTCGGAACTCAAGGCAGATCCCACGGGCGAGCACAACGAACTCGCGGCCATCTATGAGGCACGCGGGCTCGAACCTGCGCTCGCGAAACAGGTGGCCGCGCAACTGATGGCGCACGACGCGCTCGGCGCGCACGCACGCGACGAACTCGGCATTTCCGAAGTTCATCGCGCGCGCCCCATTCAGGCCGCGCTGTGGTCGGCGGCGAGCTTCGCCGTGGGAGCGGCCCTGCCGCTCGTCCTCACCATCGCGGCTCCGGAGAAGTCGTTGATCACTCTCGTCGGCGGAGGAACGCTGGTATTCCTCGCGCTGCTCGGCGGCATCGCGGCACGCGTGGGTGGGGCGGGGATCCTGCTGGGCGCCTTGCGCGTCACGTTCTGGGGTGCGCTCGCCATGGCGATCACCGCGGGCGTGGGGGCGTTGTTCGGAACGGTCGTGTAGACGGAGCGACGAGCGCCGGCCTGGCTCAACTATGGCGAAGGCCCCGCCGATCCTGCGATCGGCGGGGCCTTCGTGGAGTCTGGCGACACGCGTCATGGTGCACGCGCGACTCCACGGGGTTGCGGACGGTTACGGTCGGCCGCGCCCTCTGCTGTGGTCCTCTTCGTTCGGCTGTTTGCTGTAATCGAAACGCCTGTCGTAGCCCTGAAAATCGCGGTCGTGCGGCGGAAGAAAATACTCGTCGCGATAGCGGTAGATCTGCACGGCGCGCGAGCCGTCGGCGTAGTTCGGGTAGTAGCGGCCCTTGAATTCGTAGACCGTCGTTGGCGTCCAGCGCTTGTAGTTCCTGTGCCAGTCGCCGGCACGTTCCGCCGAGTAGCCCAACACCGCAAGTTCGGCGCCGAGTCGACGGGCGGCCCGCTCGACCGGTGCATACTCACGCACACGACCAGCATCGTCGGCGCTCGGCCGCCGATTGTAGTTGTAGCGCCTGTCCATGCCGACCCAGCCAGCGTCCGTGGGCGGCAGGAAGTATTCGTCGTTGTATGAGTACACGACCACGGCGCGTGAGCCGTTGACCGAGTTGCGATAGTAGCGGCCGTTGACGTCGTACAGCGTGACGGGCGTCCATTTCCTGTAGTTCGCGTGCCAATCGCCATTCCGCTCGGGCGAGTAGGCGAAGACGCCCACGTCGGGTCCGAGCCGCGTACCGAATCTGACGGTGAGGTTCACCTGCGCCGGCGCTCGTGCCGGCAGGGCGACCAGCGCAATGGCGAACGGTACGACCAGCCATTTTGCAATTTTCATGCGGTGCTCCAGTTGTACGGCGGTTTGACTTCAGCTCTTGTTGTTCGGGACGAGCAGAAACCCGGCACCGATGACGATGGCGGCTATTCCGGCCCAGACCGGCACGTTCACGTGCTCCTTGTCCTTCACCGACAGATCCAGCGACCCGATGTGCGCCTCGTGCGTTTCCCTCGTGTAGCTGAAGCCGCCGACTGCCAGCGCCAGGACGCCGGCGGCGATCAAGACGATCGCAATGCCCTTGACCGAATTCATTGTGCCTGCTCCGTTAGAGGACTCTTCGTCCCTGAATGACACGCACCAGCACGACGATGATGGCCACGATCAGGAGGATGTGAATGAGCCCGCCCATCGTGTAGGAGGTGATCATCCCCAGCAGCCACAGCACTACCAGGATTACGACTATGGTCATCAGCATGTGTTCTGCTCCTTGTTCTGGTTGACGGTCTCATAGACCTGCTCACGGCGTCGGCGCCGCTGGGGCATATGAGGGAGATTAGGGGCGCACGCAGCGATCCCCAATCGCTCAAACGCATGAAAGAGTAGGTACGACTGTTGTGCGAGGTCGGAGCGAATTCTCGCGACCGGTCACGCCGTTCTGCCGCATCACCGGCGCACACGGCCGCCAATTTGCGCGCCGATGGCGCAGGCGGTGCCGCGAGCAGGCGAAGCCGCTCACGGCTGGGCCCAGCCCCGTACCGAATGTGAAGTCAACTCTTGCTGTTCGGGACGAGCAGAAAGCCCGCGCCGATGACGATCGCGGCCACACCCGCCCAGACGGGCACGTTCACGTGCTCCCTGTCCTTCACCGTCAGCGATATCGGGCCGATGTTCCCCTCGTGCGTTTCCTTCGTGTAGCTGAATCCGCCGTACGCCAGCGCGAGGACGCCGGCGGCGATCAAGACGATCGCCACGCCCTTGATGGAATTCATTTCGTCTCCTCCGTCAGGTGACTCTTCGACCCTGAATGACGCGTACGGAGGAGACTAGGGGCGGTCGAAGCGATCGACCATCGTCCGAACGCGTCAGAGAGTTGGTAGTCCGGTTGGGTTAGACCGCGGTGAGTCTCTCGCGCGTGGCCCGGGAGCCAGCGCCCTCGCCGAGTACGCGAACGTCTGCGCGCCAGCGTTCACTATCGAAGCGCTGGAAATCGGTCAACGGATCGGTGCGCGGCATTCCCCGACGGCAATTCCCCGATGCCGAAATGGTGCCTTGCCCGACTGTGCGGAGAGCTCGCTTCCCCGAATTAACAAGCGCTAACAGAGATCATCTGTCCATTCCAGGAAAACGATCGTCGCTACGCTCGCTTTCTCCAAGATTGCCGGAGGGCTACCCATGAAACGCATCACGCAGTACCGAATCCTTCAAGCGCTGTCCCACACGGCACTCAGCGCGCGAGTGTTGATGGTTGCCGTGCTCGCCGGCGTGCTGACATTGGCGTGCGACGTGCACGGGGTTACCGCTCCCGGAACTCTGGCGAGCATGACCGTGACGCCGGACACGACGCTGATCGCGGGCACCACGGCTCAAATGAGGGCCGTGGGCTACGACGCCGACGGGCGCGTCGTTCCCGTGTCCCCGACCTGGTCCGTCGCCAAGGGCGGCGGCACCATCGGCTCGACGGGGCTCTTCACCGCGGGCGCCACCACGGGCTTGTTCGCGCACACGGTCGTGGCCTCCGTCGGCAGCATCTCGGCGAACGCGTCGATCACCGTGATCCCGGGCGCCTTGGCGACGATCGTCGTCATGCCGACGCCGGTTACGCTGGCGATGACGAGCACGCAACAGTTCATCGCCGTGGGCTACGACGCGGTGGGCAACATCGTCCAGATCACTCCCACCTGGTCCGTCGTGAACGCGACGGCCGGCAGCATCAATGGCAGCACGGGGCTCTTCACCGCGGGGACGGTGTCCGGCCCGTATTTGAAGACGGTGCAGGCGACGAGCGGCGGCATCTCGGGCTTCGCGACGGTGAACGTGGTCGCCGGCGCGCTGGCGACGATCACGGTGAGTCCGAACCCGAGCAATCTCAGCATCAACGGCACGCAGACCTTCACGGCGGTCGGCAAGGATGCGAGCGGCAACGTGCTCGTGATCGTGCCGGTCTGGTCCGTCGTGAACGCGACGGCCGGCAGCATCAATAGCAGCACGGGGCTCTTCACCGCGGGGACGGTGTCCGGCCCGTATTTGAACACGGTGCAGGCGACGAGCAGCGGCATCTCGGGCTTCGCGACGGTGAACGTGGCCGCCGGCGCGCTGGCGACGATCACGGTGAATCCGAACCCGAGCAACCTCGCCATCGGCGGGACGCAGCCCTTCACGGCGGTCGGCAAGGATGCGAACGGGAACATCGTCGGCATCGTGCCGGTCTGGTCCGTCGTGAACGCGACGGCCGGCAGCATCAATAGCGGCACGGGGGTCTTCACCGCGGGGACGGTGGCCGGCCCGTATTTGAACACGGTGCAGGCGACGAGCGGCGGCATCTCGGGCTTCGCGACGGTGAACGTGGGCGTCGGCGCGCTGTTCTCGATCACGGTCAGCCCGAACCCGAGCAACCTCGCCACCGGCGGCACGCAGCCCTTCACGGCGGTCGGCAAGGATGCGAACGGGAACATCGTCCAGTTCACCCCCACCTGGTCCGTCCTGAACGCGACGGCCGGCAG
>Ga0207932_1000379_pt1 | contig 15008 bp, 15 predicted proteins | sample NGESurdeep092012_FD_184480 | JGI IMG/M metagenome (GOLD analysis project Ga0207932, IMG submission 184480) | Arctic peat soil microbial communities from Barrow, Alaska - NGEE Surface sample 415-2 deep-092012 (SPAdes) | ecosystem: Environmental > Terrestrial > Soil > Wetlands > Peat ...
ATTTTTTGGACATCATAACTTTTTCATCGTATAGAGTTGTAACATCTTCAAGGGGAATTTCTTCCACTTCATCATTAAGTATTTCGAGTTGTATTAATCCAATGATAGCATAATTTAAAATTCCTTTAAACTCACTTGTAATATCATCATTTATTTTTTGCACTCCGGTTTCCTGGATGTTTCTTATTCGCTTTGCTTTTATGTAAATCTGATCTGCTATGGAAATCGTACGGTAAACTCTCCAGGAGGTTCCGTAATCTTTTGTTTTCTTCAGAAAAATTTCCCTGCAACTTTTTATAGCGCTGTCGTATTGTTGATCGGTGGTAACTTGCATCATAATTATCGTCAAATTTAATCATAAACTCATAATGTTTACATTGAACTGCAAAGGGAAATTAGTATTGATTGAAAAACCTTTGGTAATGGGCATTCTGAATATTACAAGTGATTCATTTTATGCCGGCAGCAGGTTGCAAAATATGGATGCTATTTCTATGAAAGCGGATCAGATGATTGCCGAAGGTGCGGATATTTTGGATATTGGCGGGCAAAGTACGCGGCCGGGAAGTGAGCGGATTTCATCTAATGAAGAAATGGAACGTGTGCTTCCTGTAATTGAAATGCTGATAAAAAAATCAGGAACAATTTTACTCTCTATAGATACATACCATGCTGAGGTTGCAAAAGAAGCGGTGCATGCAGGAGCCACAATCGTGAATGATATAAGTGCCGGTGAAATGGATAAGAATATGCTGAAAATTGTGGGCTCTCTTGAAGTTCCTTACATCTGTATGCACATGAAAGGTGTTCCCGAAACGATGCATCAAACTATTCAACATGAAAATATAATCAAGGAAGTTCTTGATTTTTTTATCAATAAAATAAATGAATGTAGACTCGCAGGAATTAAAGATGTAATCTTAGATCCTGGTTTTGGTTTTGGCAAAACAGCACAGCATAATTTTTTATTACTTAAGAATATTTCAGCTTTTAAAATGACTGGAAATCCTGTATTGGCAGGCATCTCAAGAAAATCGATCATCTATAAAACACTTAATACCGGTGCGGAAGATTCACTTAACGGAACCACTGTATTAAATTCCTTTGCTTTACAAAACGGGGCCGATATATTAAGAGTTCATGATGTAAAAGAGGCAAGGGAAGCTGTTACATTATTTGAAGCTTACGCTAAAGCATAAACGCCGGACTCTTTTAAAAGAATCCGGCGTTTATGAAATTATTTCAGAATATTATTTACCCTGTTCCTGTGGCTGTTGTTGTTGACCACCATTTTGATGCTGTTGAAATTGTTGCATCATCTGCATCTTCTTTTGCTCTTCTTCCATTTTTGCACTATACTGTTCTTTTGTTAATACATCCAGAATAGATACTTCAAATATTAAGGGTGTATTGGGTTTTATATCAGCGCCTGCGCCTCTTTCACCATAACCCAGGTATGAAGGAATAAATAATCTTCCTTTTCCGCCTTTCTTAAAATAGATCAATCCATCGGACATTCCTTCAATAGATCCTCTCTGGCCAACTACGAAAGTAAAAGGCTTAACAGATTTGCCGGATTCATCATAACTTGAATCAAATTCTTTTCCATCAAGAGTCATTCCTTTGTAATCCACAGTAATTGCTTTTCCGCTATCAATAGCATCACCTACTCCGGGGTTTTGTATTTCAACATATGTTCCCTTTGTTGTTTTGGTTGCCTTGATATTGTTTTTGGCCAAATAGTCGCTGATTGTTTTGTCATCAATTACTTTTTGTTTTTCAATGGAAATTGAATCAATGCTTCTCATTGATTTCATAGATGCATTTCTTAAATCTGCTACTTTAGCAGGGTCAGTAATGATATCTACAATTTTGAAATGGAAACCAAGGAAACCTTGTTTTGCATAAGGAGGCATCTTGTTGAATTTCTTAATTGAGTCAATTGAAGTATGGGTAATAATACTGTCTCCTTTTTTAGCAGCAGTGAAAATTTCAACATACTCTGCCGGTAATTTTGAAGAATCAATTTCTATTATCTGTGCAACTGAATCATAAGGTGTAGACATTAAAGAATCGTTGTAATAGCTATAAGCTTTAAACAAAATGGCGTTACCGTATTTTACGGATTCTCCACTGTTTCCACCGAGTACTTTATATTCTAATTTCCCTGATTTGCTCTTCTTAAATTTTTGATTGGTACACCCTGCAACCAATATTAATATTGCTAGCGCTGCCAGGCTAATTGATTTGTTCATTTTTATTTTTTTTATAATTGTTAACTGTTTAATTGTTCTTTATTTTCTTTAATAGCTTCTTTGAATTTTTGAACTACCTCTTCTAAACTTTCAGTATTTTTTCCACCGGCTGCATTAAAATGCCCACCTCCATTGAAGTATTTCCTGGCAAAAGTATTTACATCAAAACCACCTTTGCTTCTAAAAGAACTTTTACGTTCATCTCCACGATCAATAACAACTGCAGCCAGCTTAATACCTTTTATACTGAGAGGAAAATTCACCAGCCCTTCTGTATCGCCTGTCTTAACATTATATTTTATAAGGTCAGATTGTGGTATAACAATAAGTGCAGTATTATATTCATAAAATATTTCCATTCGGTTCAACAGAATATTACCAAAAAATCTGAAACGCTTTTCAAGAAAATTATCAAAAAGGTTTTCATGAATCTGGCTATGCTGAAGGCCTCTATCTTTAAGATCTGCTATCATCCTGTGAACATTTGCTGAAGCAGAATTAAAACGGAATGAACCAGTATCTGTCATTACACCTGCATATAAACATTCGGCAGTTTCAGCATTTATTTTTTCAGATTGGCCGCTTGCAACTATAAAATCATAAACCATTTCGGCAGTAGAACTCTTGTCAGTATCACTTATTCCATAATCAAATGCGTCTAACTGTGGTTGCTGATGATGGTCTATTAATATTTTTGTACAAGATAATGATTCCAGAACCGGTTCCATTTTTTTAGTTCGGTTGAGCACATTAAAGTCAAGACAAAAAACGATTTCTGCCTGTTTCAATATTGAAATGGCCTTTTCAGTCTGCATTTCAAAATCAACGACTTTTTTGGCACCTGGCATCCAGTTTAAAAATGCCGGCCAATTGGTAGGCGAAATTACTGTAACGTTATGGCCAAACTGTATAAGGTAATTATATAGCCCAAGCCCGGAGCCCATTGCATCCGCATCAGGCTTTTGGTGGAAAGTAATAGCTATGCTCTTTGGCTGCTCAATTAAATTAAATATTTCACTGATAGGTCTCATAAAAGGCAGCAAAAGTAGCTTAAAAAACCCAATGTGAAAATTTGTAAATTACTATTATGAGATTAGAAAAAATTCTTAATGCAAAATTGAATCAATGATGCATTAAGAATAGAAAATTCAAAATATATAACATTAAACTCTTCCAGGAACAACTTCTTTCACCAAAATCCACTAATCAATTAATTTTTGAGCCTGTTTTCTAATTACCGTTCCATGTATTATTGTCAAAATTAATATCAGGAAAAATATGTTCAGGATCAATTGTAACTGATTTAAGATTTTCAGTAGTATTCAGTTTCTCAATCCATGTGTCGCCGTTTTGCCATACTTCCACAGGTATCTTCACCATTGCTGTTTTACCGCTCACAGTTTCATATTGAAGATAGATTTGCATGGCCATTCTGTCAAGATTTTCAATAGTAACAAGTGCTCCCTGTGAAGAGTCGCCTCTAACATATTTTACGCTGGTAATTGCCTGGTCCAGTTTGTAATTTTCAATAAACATTCCTTTCCAGAACCAGCCTAAATCTTCACCACCTGCATTCTCCATCGTCCTGAAAAAATCCCATGGTGTTGGATGTTTGTAAGCCCATCTTTTGATATAAGTTTGAAAAGCATAGTCAAATATTTTTGGCCCAAGTATTTCATCACGTAGAAGGGTAAGCGCATATCCGGGCTTCATATATAATGCCAGGCCGATATTGGCTTCTTTAAGTGCATCGGGCTCACTCATCATGGTTTCTGTTTTATTACTGAACATGTATTTATAGAGATAGATTTTATTTTGGGGGCGTGGTTTATATTCACCGTTATTAAAATCCATATCCGCCAGGGAATTAATAAAAGTATTAAACCCTTCATCCATCCAGCCATATTTTCTTTCATTACTGCCAACTACCATTGGAAACCAGGTGTGCCCAAATTCATGGTCAGTTACTCCAAAGAGTCCCCTGCCCTTCGCTTTATAGCCACAAAAAACTATGCTGGGGTATTCCATTCCGCTTACGTTACTGGCCACATTTGTTGCGGTATTGTAGGGATATTCATACCACCTTTTAGAATAATTTTCTATGCTTCCCTTTGTATATTCCGTTGCTCTGCCCCAGGCGCTGTCGCCCGCAGCTTCCTCTGGATACACACTCATTGCCAATGCTTTTCTTCCTGAAGGAAGATTCATTCTTGCGGCATCCCATATAAATGCAGTTGACGCAGCCCAGGAAACATCCCTTGCGTTTTTTATTTTAAAATGCCAGCTTAGTTTTTCTTTATGTGGGCGGGAAGCGGGATCAGTCACTTCCTCTGCGGTACGAATCATAACTGTCTTATCACTTTTCCTTGCCAATTCCAATCTCTTTATTTGAAGTGGTGTTAATACTTCTTTCGGATTTTGTAATTCGCCTGCGCCTACAACAATCTCGTTTGCCGGTGCAGTAATTGTATAATCATAATCACCATAATCAAGGTAAAATTCACCTGCGCCCAGGTAAGGTAAAGTGTTCCATCCTTCAATGTCATCATAAACACACATACGCGGATACCATTGCGCTATAGCATAAATCTTTCCGTTTTTTGTGTCTTGAATACCGGTCCTGTCTGAACCATATTTAGGAATAGCAAAAGAGTAATCAATTTTAAAACGGATAGTGCCACCATCTGCTGCAAGTGGAACGGGTAGACGCAATTGCATGCGTGTTTCAGAGATTATATCGGTCACATTTTTTTCAGTAGTTTTTCCTTTTACTGATGATAAAAGTTTTACTGACTGAATATTAAAACATCCTTCAAATTTTGAGTTCACATCACCATACCTGCTTCTTCCGGTGGCCGGTGTTTTTGCCTGTCCGCGCGAATTAAGATTATAAAGATTTTGATCAAGATATAACCATACAAATGGCATGGCTTCAGGGCTATTATTGGTATAAGTTATAATAACACTTCCTGTAATTTCATCTTTTACATCATCGAGAGATGCATCAATTTTATAACTGGCTTTATTGATCCAATATTTTGGACCAGGTTCGCCATCTGCCGCGCGATATTCGTTAACAGATGAAGGATAAAAATTGGGAGTAAATAAATCGTGGGGATCATAAGTTGATGTTGATGTTTGTGCAGCAACAGAAGCACATATCAAAATAAGAAAAGCAGTAAGTAGTTTTTTTGCAAGCATGTTTTTTTATAGTTTTATTTGTCGAAAGTTATTTCCATTATTTATAAATGAAGAAAAAATTAAATTAACAGGCATCATTTAAGGATGACCGGTTTTTATTCCCATTTTTTAAGAAGATCTCTTCCTTCACTTTTTATTTTTTCATCATCCTGTGTTTTGTCTGGGAACGTAAACATTACCATGAGATTTTGTTTGGCAGCAATTTCGTCATCCTTTTTTTTATATGCTTTGGCAAGAGTAAGGTAATTCAAAATGAAACCAGGATTTATTGATTTTGTTTTTTCAAAACAATGAATGGCATCATCAATGCCTGCAGGAGGAAGCGGTCCATAAAATACTTTTACTGCTGTACGTTCAAAATAATTTAAGGCACTTATTTCGTAATACCATTTGCCTAAAACATACCATGCTTTATAATTATTGGGATCGTATTGAATGGCAAGATCAGCATATTTTTTAATGTCTTTTACTGCTTCAATTTTTTCCTTACCACTTTTTTGCAAAGCTTCTCTTCCTGTTACCAAAGCCATAACAAAATTTGCATCAGAGTAACGTGGATTCACACGTAAAGCTGCACGGGCGTATGTTCTGGCTGTTCCGTAATAATCATCCTGTTTTACTTTGTCATCTTTTAACCTCCCTCCAATCCGGCTACAGAGTTCGCTGCATTTACATAAAACATAAATATTGGAAGGCTGAATTTTGAGTGCCTCTTTGTATTTAATAATAGCCTGTGCATCATTCATAGAAGCATTTAGCTGGTCTGCTTCTTTTATAATACTGTTTACGTCCTGACCATATAGAAAACAGGAAAATGTACAAAGTGTAATAAAGAAAAGCGATTTCATATTGTTGTTTTCATAGCAAGGAATTTCAATTAAAATTGTTTCTGCCAATTTACGCCAACCGCGCCCTGGATTCCTTCTACAGGTGGAAACATTTTTTTTATAGAAATATTAATGGATCTTATTTGTGGAAATTCCGAATGAATTTCATTTCCGATTTCCATAACAACTGTCTCAAGAAGAGGAGTCGGTACGCTCATTCTTTCTCTGATTATGTTATATATATCCGCATAATTTATTGTGTCCTGAATGGATGTAATTACCTCCAGATCTTCATGAAATTCTACTGATGCATCTATTACATAATCATTCCCCAGAATTTTCTCTTCTTCATGAATTCCATGAAAAGAATTGAACTGAAGATTGTGCAGGTTTACAGTGATCATTTTATTTTAAAATAGATAAATTGTATTGTGTTAGAATTTCAATTACTTGTAACTTGTCGTTGCCCCTTTCAATCCAATCAGGAAAGTGCATGATGTTCAAGCATACTCAAATACCTTTCGGCATCGAGCGCAGCCATGCAGCCACTTCCGGCAGCTGTTACAGCCTGCCTGTAAATTTTATCCTGCAGGTCGCCGGCAACAAATACACCTTCTATTTTTGTTTTTGTTGATCCTGGAAAAGTTTTCACGTACCCGCTTTCATCCATATCAAGCCACCCTTTTAAAATATCTGAATTGGGCTTATGACCAATTGCTACAAAATAGGCACTCACATTTATAACTTGTTTCTCTCCTGTTTTATTGTTTTTAATCCGCACCGCTTCCACCTTATTATCACCCAGGATTTCATCTACTTCAGAGTTCCAGTACATTTTTATATTAGATGTATTCAGCACTCTTTGCTGCATAATTTTACTCGCCCTTAATTCATCCCGGCGCACCATCATATGTACAACGCTGCATATTTTACTCAGGTATAAAGCTTCTTCGGCAGCAGTATCGCCGCCACCTATAATGCAAACTTCTTTTCCTTTAAAGAAAAAGCCATCGCATACAGCGCAGGCACTTACTCCATAACCATTCAGTCGTTGCTCACTTTCAAGCCCAAGCCACTGGGCACTTGCACCTGTAGATAAAATAACGCTATCAGCTTCTATCCATTTTTCTTCATCTATCTCAACCTTTAAAGGTCGGGAAGAAAAATCAACTTTTGTAGCAAGCCCATAACGTATATCTGAACCCATCCGTTTTGCCTGTTTTTCGAAATCAACCATCATTTCAGGACCCTGAACTCCATCCGGATAACCAGGATAATTTTCAACTTCAGTCGTTATAGTAAGCTGGCCACCGGGCTGTATTCCCTGGTATAAAACCGGTTTAAGATTTGCCCTCGCGGCATAAATTGCAGCAGTGTATCCTGCTGGTCCTGAACCAATAATTAAACAATGTACCTGTTCGTTATTTGTATCCATATATTTTATATAATTTTCAAATGTAAACTTTTTGAGAATGCAAACTTTCCCTACTAAATTATAGAAATCATAAAATCTATTTGGGAATGTCAATTGTTTTAAATCCTGAAGCATACCCGCAAAAAGCACCTAGCCCTCCGTTAGAAATATTTCCCAGGACTTTATTTGGTGATGCAAATGGATTGCCGATACTCTGGTAGGCAAATTCCATTGTAAGCCAGAATTGATAGGTATTCCTGTCGATGTTACTCAATTTTAAAGTAACGTTATCACCCCTATGAAAAAAATTCTTATCGAAGGCCACAGGATTGTTTCGGGCAACACCCGGGTCAAGTTTAAGGTCATAGGTAGTACCATCAATAAGTTGATCATCAAAGACGGATTGTAAACCTGGCAGAAAAGAGCTGTTGTTTGTTTTTGTATAATATCTAATATAATTTCCAAATCCTGGCGGATCTGTTAACCTTACCATAACTACAACATCAGAAGTGTCTGTGGTAAATGGTGCAGGCTTCCACCAGAGAGAATCAATTTCTTTTGTAAATGCCGGGATTGTTGTGATGGCTGTATATTCTTTTCCAGAGGTAACTACTTTCAGATTATAGGTTGTATTGTATTGTCCAGCAAAGGCGGAAGATAAATTTGAAGTATCAATTGAATAATAAAAAATTTCAAATCCCCCGGAGTAAATAGAATACTCCCTTAATTTTTGAATTTGATTTCCGGTTGAAATAAAAACATCTGCATTATGAACAAATGAAGTGTCCAAAGACTGAGGAGTAATTTTGCTGAAAAAATAAAAACTTTTAGAAAGAACAACAACCGGCCACTGGTTATTTTCAATATTCGCATCTACTACCAGCACATCGGGAACAACTTTTAATTTGAAATTAATATTTTTTTCACAGGAAAGTAAACAGGTTATACAAAACAGGATAGCTGCAAATTTCATAGTTACAAAATTATAGAAAATAGATTGCAGAAGGCATGGTGATCGCAATCTTATAAAAAAGTTTGAAATATGAATATTATCTCTTCTTGGAATGAGGCAAAAAATAATGCCAAAAAAATTATACGGCAACAAAAAAAGCCGCTCAAAACTGAGCGGCTTTAAGGAAACCAATTTTTTATTATCCTAAATAGGCTTTGAGAGCGCTGCTGTAACGTGCTTTTTGAAGACGTTTAATAGCCCTTTCCTTAATCTGGCGAATGCGTTCTTTTGTCAAATCATATTTTTGACCAATTTGCTCAATGGTTACACCATTTTCGCCATCCAGTCCAAAATATGCATTAACGATTTCAGCTTCACGTGGACTTAATGATTTCAATACACGACGTATTTCATTTTTCAATGAATCGTGCATTACATCTTCATCTGTTTCGCCACCGCCTTTTAAAAGATCGCCCATCGCAACATCTTCTGCTTCATGTACCGGAGCATCCAATGAAGTATGCCTGGTATTACTTTGAAAGATGTTGTTGATTTCGGTTACGCTCATTTCAAGAATATCAGAAAGTTCTTCAGTTGAAGGCTCTCTTTCGTGTTCCTGTTCAAAAGCCATATAGGCTTTATTTGCTTTGTTGTAAGTGCCAATTTTGTTTTGTGGCAAGCGGACTAATCTGCCCTGCTCTGCCAACGCTTGTAAAATGGATTGGCGAATCCACCATACGGCGTAAGAAATAAATTTGAAACCTTTTGTTTCATCAAAGCGTTGTGCTGCTTTAATCAATCCGAGGTTGCCCTCGTTAATAAGATCGCTCAATGATAATCCCTGGTGCTGGTACTGTTTTGCAACTGAAACTACGAAACGTAGGTTGGCTGTTGTGAGACGCTCTAAAGCTCTCTGGTCGCCCATTTTAATTTTCTGTGCTAAAATAGTCTCCTCTTCCGGGGTGATCATTCCAATCTTTGAAATTTCCTGTAAGTACTTCTCAACCGCTTGTGAATCCCGGTTGGTAATCTGGGTAGCAATTTTAAGTTGCCTCATGTTTGTATATAGTTAATAATTAGAAGACGCTTATAAGACATAAATAGTTGGGGAAATGCTGCAAAAGAAGTGTTAATGAATATTTCTTCCGGAAACATGAGGCAAATTTACAATTCATATTCCGCATTTCATAATCATTATTAAAATTAAATCACTATCAGAAATTAATTTTAAAAAAATAAAACCATTTTATACAATTATTCTGTTCACATGTAATAATTTGTTCAACGGTTCATAATAAAATCTTCGATAATTTAGCAGCATGATAAATTTTAGGTCAGATACATTTACAAAACCTTCTCCTCTTATGTTGGACGCCATGTTCAAAGCCGAAGTTGGCGATGATGTTTTTGGGGAAGATCCCACGGTAAATCAATTGGAAGCTTTAGCTGCAAGTATGTTTGGTAAGGAAAATGCATTGTTTTGCCCCAGCGGTACCATGACCAACCAAATTGCTATAAAATGCCATACCCAGCCTGGGGATGAAGTGATTTGTGATAAACTGAGCCATGTGTATATTTATGAAGGTGGAGGTATAGCCTTTAATTCGGGCTGCCAGGTTAAAACAATTGAGGGAGACCGTGGGCGAATTACTGCTGAGCAGGTATTGGATTCCATTAATCCTGATGACATCCACAAAGCGGTTACGAAGCTAGTAAGCCTTGAAAATACAGCTAATAGAGGTGGTGGAAGTTGTTATAAAATGTCTGATCTTCAAAGTATAAAGGAGGTTTGTTTGAAAAATAACTTAAGGCTTCATTTGGATGGAGCCCGGGTATTTAATGCCATTGTTGAAAACAAAGAAAACCCCAAAGATTATGGAGAAATATTCGATAGTATTTCTGTCTGTCTGAGTAAAGGTTTGGGAGCACCTATAGGAAGTGTTTTGGTTGGAAGTAGTGAGTTTATTCAAAAAGCGAGGCGTATACGAAAAGTTTTTGGAGGTGGAATGCGACAGGCTGGTTATATGGCTGCAGCCGGAATTTTTGCCTTACAGAATAATATTGATCGGCTGAATACAGATCATCTTAATGCAAAAAATATTGCAGATGCTTTATTAAAAAAACCGTTTACGGGCAAAATGATGCCTGTTGAAACAAATATTATTATTTTTGAAGTGAAAGGAAATTATACCGCAAAATCGCTTGCTGAGGCATTCGGAAAAAATGGTATTTCAGTTATGGCAATATCAGTTACACAGATAAGAATGGTACTACACCTGGATATAACGGAACAAATGGTGAAGGAAACTATAAAGGTGATAGAGGGTTTGTAAATATATTTTTTGTCTGCTGAATTTATGGAATTATGATCAAATCTAATTTCTGCTTTCAAGAAATGACTGAATTGTTATGAACTCCCCTTCTTTTTTTAAATCAGTAATGAGTCGTTTTAATTTTTCCAATAATTCATTCCCCGATTTTCTTTTAATGATTGCAGGTATGTTGTAGTTCTCTAAATCTGCAAATTCCCATGGATGAAAATATAATGACAGATAACCGTCTTTCTCTAAAGATTGTAACGCCAGTTTTCTAAAATATCTATAAGGCAAATTCTTAAATGAAAGCCAGAATAAAGGGATTCGGAAATTTGCAGAAACTGATGTGGGAAACCTTATTATTTCATTTTCTTTATAAAAGGTTCTGGGCATTCGAAAATTATTATACCTGCCGGGTATCCACGTTGGATTTACTGAAGAATCATAATGATAACCGGCCTCTTTTATCCATCCACTTTCAATTTTTTTCATGCGCGGCATTCTCAGTCCGGATACTTTTTTTGATATAATATCTTCAAGCACCAGCCTCGAATTCAGAAGATCTTCACGTTGAAATGAAGAATGAAAAAAAGTATGAGATGCAATTTCATGATCAAGGGAAAGTGCAGCTATTTTAGCCGGATATTTAAGGGCAAAATTTGCGGTTGTAAATAAAGTGCAGTTTGTAGTTTTATCATTTAGAATTACACTGATATTATCAAGTCCCTGTTTACCTACAGCCATTTGTTCATCAACAGGTAAAATGATGCCATGTTCCAATGGAAGGTCAAACTCTTCCACATCGAATGTCATTAAAATCTTTTTATCAACTTTTTTCATAAACCTTTTGTCTCCTGAGATTTTTAGGTATCCTGTTCAGATCAATTTTTAAATACTGCTTTGAATAAATTTGAACTATTAACAAAAACCATACAATAGTGCACGGCAAAGCTTTTAGTGAGAAAGGCCTTACAATATGTTCACGCACATAGGGTGTAAAAATATCAGAATAACCAAAGCCGGTTAACAGTAATGCAAAGATAAAAATGCCATTGATGGTTTTTGTTGGGGTCTGAATCATATACCAAAGGCAAACAGCAGGAAAAGCAATTATGTAGGTTGGTGATTCTGCACCGTTGCTAAAGATTACCGTAAATAATAATACGGAACACAATAAATACAATCTGAAACGGAGGTCATTATAATATTTGAACTGCAAATATTGTAATGCAAATAAAACCACAGCCGGAATCAAAACGAACCAATCATTCAAACCAGGGATTTTAAATATTCTTCGAATCATTCCCATTACAGAGATATCCTGGAAATCATTTTGAATGGATACGGTTGTATTCCTGCCGGATTTTTCTTTGAGCGCCTGTAGCCAGTCACTATAACATTGAACAATATAATGTGGATTACTTATAAGCATTGGCAAAACAAAAAATACAACTGACCAAGTAACTAGCCAAAAAATATATTTCATTTTGTTGTTGCTGAAAAAGAAAAAAGAAAAACCTACAATGCCATAAATTTTAATAAATGTTGCCAGCATAATAAAAAACAAAGCCCACATTTCTTTGCCATTATTTGTATAAACAAAACCAAGAATGATGCATGCTGCAATCAAAGGATTTACCTGGAACCAGGAAGCATTATTCATCATTTCATTACTGCATAAAATAAGAATAGCATATTGCCAGTTTTTTTGAATGGGGAGTTTTCTTATTGCATAAAATAAAACTGAAGCATTGAACATGACCCAGCAAAAACCGCCCAGCATTTTAGGTAATAGTGCAAATGGTGCAATCAAAATACTGAATACAGGTCCATATAAATTTACATCTTGATATTCGGCCGGATAAAAAAGATATAAATTTTTTTGATCGAGCACATGATAAAAAACATGTCTGAAAATGATAAAATTATTGGAGCTGGTTTGATAACGCAATATGAGCAATGCTGCTAATGCTGAAAGGCCAAACCATAATGTAAAAGCTAATTTTCCGCTGAATAAAAATCTTCCACTTATAAGCCAATCCTTAGCATTTTTCATAAGTTGCTACCATTAAAATTTGGTATTGAGATTTGTTGATTTGATAATAAAACGTGGCCGGTGCTTACCCTGTATAAATGTTTTACCAAGATAAAGCCCGATTATGCCGAGTATCATCAATTGTAATCCGCCAAAGAAAGCAATGGTAACAATTACCGAAGCCCAGCCCGATCTTGCCAAATGAAAATAAAGACTTAATAAGACATATGGAATATAAAGTAAAGAAAACAGCGAGAAGAAAAACCCGAGATAAATTGCAAATGAAAGCGGCTTCGTGCTAAAGGAAGTAAGCCCCTGAACCGCGAGTTTCATGAGTTTTATTTTATTGTACTTTGTAGTACCGGAGAATCTTTCATTCGCCTCATAGGCAATTGCTTTTTGTTTGAATCCCACCCATTTAATCAGACCCCTTAAAAAGGGTCTGTCTTCCGGGAGATTATTAATAACATTTACGACTTTCCTGTCAATCAATTTAAAATCGGAAATGCCGTTTTCCATTTGCACTTCAGAAAATTTATTGAGTGTATCATAAAATAACCGAGAGGTAATCCTTATATAAAAACCGGCATGTTTATTTTTCTCATTGCGATACGCATATACAACTTCATACCCTTTTTGCCACCATTCTATAAATTCAGGAATGAGTGAAGGAGGATGCTGAAGATCTGCATCTATTGTTATTGCGGCATCTCCGGTTGCATATTTTAATCCGGCAATCAGCGCATTATCTTTTCCAAAATTTGTAGAAAAACTTATATAAAAAATATTCGGGTTACCCGCACACAAACTTTTCATTATTTCAGGAGTAGCGTCAAAACTTCCGTCATCTACAAAAATAATTTCATAATCATATCCGGGCAATTTATCGAAAACATCAGTGATTATTTCTGTAACCGGAAGTATATTTTCTTCCTCATTGAAAGCCGGAATGACTACACTTATTTTATAATTCATAAAAAACATTTTCCTTTAAAATGTAGAAATTCGCTACCTCCAAATCTATCCGGAATTTAGTTACGGGAATATAATTTTTGTACAAAAAAAATGAAAATTCAGGAATATTTTTTTTCATATAATTACTTTAAAAAAATAATGAGAAAGAATACATGTAACAATCTTTTTTTCTTTTTATAAGAGCTCCGAAATTAATAAACAAAGCTATTTTATTCTCTTCAGGCTTGGTAAAAAAAAATTGGTAGCCTGTTCCGCTTTGATAAAATTTATTTGATTCAAAAATGCAATGTTAGATAAAAATCTGGAGGAATTTAGGTTGAAAGAAAACAAAAAAATGAATTTTCATTAGCCTGTTAACATTTATTTAATGCAATAAATTATTTGCAGAAAAATTCATTGTCTGCCGCGGTTATTAGTTAAAAAATGCAATCTGTTGCTTGTTTATTTTTTTATCAATAAATGTTGCAACATTGAGCTTTCATCAATTTGCCTGGCCAGCGATAATAATTAGGCTTTTTGTATCGTTTGGTATCGTGATTGATTATTTGAACAAAGAAATTTTTAAAATAAATAAACGTTATAATTTGAAAGTTGATTGGTTTTATCTTTTACAATATTTTATAATATGTGAGGAGCTTAAGTTAAAAATTACCAATTTAATATAATTATTATCATCGCTTTGAGAATTTTGTGCTTTCTTGCGTTCGTTTTTAGTGTGCAATGGTTTAATAGAATTGAGCATAGAATTTCTTCATTAGAAAAAGTAGAAAATTATTTGGCATTTTTATTCTGATTCTATCCTCATGCTAACAGACTTATGAAAATCATATTTGATTTTTTTTTATTACCCAGTAGATCATTACATACAAATGCTCATGGCAATTCATTTGTGATTGGAAATGTTTTTAAAAGTCAATTTAAAATAAATCAATACAAAGTAAAAGGTTAACGGCCTTTCATATTTATGTGTGAAACAAAACAATAAAAAAAATATTTCACTTTACAAATTTCATCATCAACATTAATGAATCATT
>Ga0207932_1000380_pt1 | contig 14971 bp, 14 predicted proteins | sample NGESurdeep092012_FD_184480 | JGI IMG/M metagenome (GOLD analysis project Ga0207932, IMG submission 184480) | Arctic peat soil microbial communities from Barrow, Alaska - NGEE Surface sample 415-2 deep-092012 (SPAdes) | ecosystem: Environmental > Terrestrial > Soil > Wetlands > Peat ...
TCGATCGCGTATCGGATCGAGCGCTCGAGCAGCGTCGCGTCGAGACGATCCCTGACGAGGTAGCCCGCGGCGCCGCTCTCCGCGGCCGCGAGGTCCTCGGTTCGCTCCGGGTCATCGGCGATCAAGATTACGGGACCGGTGCCGCCGGACTCGCGATAGGCGCTCAAGAGGTCGATGCCGCTCTTCGTGCCGAGCCGGGAGGCCACGAGGTAGGCGTCGTAGCGGTGTGACCTCATCCGCTCGAGGCCGAGACCGAAGGTCGCGACCCTCTCCATGTCGGCGGGAGGTGCCATTTCCGCCATCAGGCCCCGCATCAGAACGACGCCGTCTTCGTCGGCGTCGACGAGCAGGACGCGGAACGGGTTAGGCATCGAACCAGGGCCTCGGGATGAGCATAGGTCATCGGCACACTTTTCCGCAGAAAGCGGCAAACTCGGCATCGTTATTGCGAAAGCGGTTAGGGGCTGGCCCCAGCCCCATGCGAGAGGGGACTAAACGCGATGAGCACGTCAGAAGCCCTGATGCAAAAAATGGAGAGCGGCACCAAGAACACGACCATGAAGGCCCTCGTCTTCCACGGTCCCGGCAAGCGCGCCTGGGAGGACAAACCGAGGCCGACGATCAAGGACGCCACGGACGCCATCGTCCGAATCACGACATCCACGATCTGCGGCAGCGATCTCCACATCCTCAAAGGCGACCTTCCCGCGGTCACCGACGGGCGAATACTCGGGCACGAGGGCGTGGGCATCGTCGAAGAGGTGGGAAAGGCCGTTTCGAATTTCCGCAAAGGGGACGAGGTCGTGATCTCCTGCGTCACCGCGTGCGGGAAGTGTGAGTTCTGCAGGAAGGGGATGTACTCGCACTGCAAGGACGGCGGCTGGATACTGGGCTATCTCATCGACGGGACCCAGGCCGAGTATGTCCGTATCCCGCACGCCGACACGAGCCTCTACGCTTTGCCGCCGGGCGCCGACGCGGAAGCGTACACGATGCTCAGCGACATCCTTCCCACAGGTTTCGAGTGCGGGGTCCTGAACGGCCAGGTGAAGCCGGGAGACACCGTGGCGATCGTGGGCTCCGGACCCATCGGCCTCGCCGCGCTCCTCACGGCGCAGCTCTACTCCCCCGCCGAGATCGTGATGATCGACGTCGACCAGAACCGTCTCGCCGTCGCCAAGTCCTTCGGCGCCACGAGCGTCGTCGACTCTACCGACGGCAAGGCCGTCGAGAAGGTCATGGCCCTCACCGGTGGCAAAGGCGTCGACGTGGCGATCGAGGCCGTGGGCGCTCCCGCGACCTTCGACATCTGCCAGTCGATCCTGGCGCCGGGCGGGCATCTCGCGAACATCGGAGTCCACGGCAAGCCGGTCGAGCTGCACCTCGAGAAGCTCTGGGATCGCAACATCACGCTGACCACCCGCCTCGTGGACACGATCACGACACCGATGCTCTTCAAGCTCGTGCAGTCCGGCCGCCTCGAACCGAAGAAGCTCGTGACCCACCGCTTCGCGCTGGCGGACGTCATGAAGGCCTACGACACGTTCGGCAACGCCGCGAAGGAGCGGGCCCTGAAGGTCATCCTGAATAGCGCCCAGCTTTAGAGGTCCCACGCGGCCTCGATGGCCGCCAGAAAGGAAACATGACGATGAAACCACGCTATTTCAAAGTCCTCGTTCCTGGCATCTTCGCCGCTACCGCGCTCGCGCTGGCCGTGAGCGCTGGCGCGCAAACGCCTCCGCCTGCTGCCCCGCCCCCGGCCACCAAGAGCCCTCAGGCGGCCACCATGACCGGCCACCACAAGGGCAGCGCTGCGACCGCCGAGCACGACGCTGACATGAAGACCATGAAGACGCAGTGCGAGGCCATGATGGCCACAAAGCAGGAGATGCAGGACAAGCGCCAGGCGATGGACGCCACGCTGGACAAGCTGGTGGCGGAAATGAACGCCGCCAAGGGGTCCAAAGAGGTCGACGCCTTGGAGAAACCAATGGCGGCGGTCATCAACGAGCTCGTCGCCCAGCGCAAGGCCTTCGACGCCATGATGATGCAGATGCAACCTGCGATGATGGCGCACATGATGCATCACGTGCACATGCACGGCGCGAAGGGCGCAATGGAATGCCCGATGATGAAGACGGGCCATGCTCCCGAAGCGAAGACAGAAGAGCAGAAGCCCAAGATGTGAGCTTCATGACGGCGGGGCGTCTCGCTCGGAGCCCCCGCCGCCCGGCTCGTTCTCGTTCCCAGGCGGGGGGCGCATGGAACCACGCGAGACGCCTTTTGTAGGTTTCTGGGATCGGTCGCAGGGTGAGTTGCTCGGCGCGCTACGGGCGACTGCGGCCGGCTTGACGTCCGACGAGGCGAAGAGGCGACTTCGTCTCCATGGCCCAAACAGCCTCGTCCAAGAGCGGCGCTTCGCCGCGCTCCTGAGCTTCGTCCGCTTCTTCGGCAATCCGCTCATCATCGTGCTTTTGGTGGCCAGCGCGGTTTCTCTCTCGCTGGGAGACCGGGTCGGCGGACTGATCATCATCGCGATGGTCTTGCTCAGCGTCCTGCTGAACTTCTTCATGGAGTTCCAGGCCCGCCATGCTGTGGAGGAGATTCGCAAGCAGGTCGCGACGATGGCCGCCGTTCTACGCGATGGACGCGAGCAGCAGCTGCCCATCGCCGAGCTGGTCCCAGGCGACGTCGTCCGACTGAACGCCGGAGACCTGGTGCCGGCCGACGCCCGCCTGCTGGAGGCGAAGGACCTGCACGTGCGCGAGTCGGCGCTCACCGGCGAGTCCCTGCCCGTCGAGAAATCCGCCAGCGATCTCCCGGCGGGAAAGCACCCGGTCGGCGATGCGATCAACAGCGTCTTCTTGGGCACCGCCGTTCAGACCGGAATGGCCAGTGCGGTCATCGTGTGCACGGGGAGGGATACCGCTTTCGGCGCGATCGCCGAGCGCCTCGCCGCGCGGCCACCGGAGACCGAGTTCGGTCGCGGCATACGCCACTTCGGTCTGATGATCACGCGGGTCATCACGGCTCTCGTGCTTTTCGTCCTGCTGGTCAACATCGTGCTCCATCGACCGCTGCTGGAGTCGTTCCTCTTCTCCGTCGCGCTGGCCGTTGGAATGACGCCGGAGATGATGCCGATGATCATCACGGTCACGCTGGCCCGAGGTGCGCGGCGGATGACCAAGAAAAAAGTCCTCGTCAAGCAGCTGGCCGCAATCGAAGACTTCGGCAGCATCGAGATCCTCTGCAGCGACAAAACGGGCACGCTCACGGAAGGCGAAATCGTGCTCGACCGCCACGTCAACATCCAGGGCGTGGACGACGAGAGCGTCCTCCAGCTCATCTACCTGAACAGTCACTTCGAGGCCGGTATCAAGAGCCCCCTGGACGACGCGGTCCTCAAACACGAGCCGCCGTCCATTGGGGAGTACGAGAAGGTGGACGAGATCCCGTTCGACTTCACCCGCAAGCGCCTCTCCGTCGTCGTGCGGCATGGGGACGAGTCCCTTCTCATCACCAAGGGCGAAGTCGAGAGCGTCTTTTCCGTCTGCCAGACCGTGAACGTCGATGGCTCTTCCCAGCCGTTCGACGAGAGCCGGCGCGCGCAGGCCGCGGCAACCTTCCAGAAGCTGAGCGCCGATGGGTACCGCACGCTCGGAGTCGCCGTGCTGAAGGTGGACAAGCAGGATGTCTACACGATGACGGCCGAGCGCGACATGACGCTGGTCGGCTTCGCGGCCTTCCTGGACCCGCCCAAGGAGGGAATCCTCCCCGTGCTCGAGGCGCTGAAACAGAATGGCGTGTCGGTGGTCATCATGACCGGTGACAACGAGTACGTGACCCGGAAGGTCGCCCACGACGTCGGACTGGCGGCCGACCGCATTGTCACCGGCAACGACGTCGACACCATGGACGACGACGCCCTGGCCTACCAGGCGGAGAACGGCGCCATCTTCGCGCGCGTGTCTCCGGAGCAGAAAAACCGGGTCATCCTGGCTCTCAAGGCACGTGGACACGTCGTCGGATACCTGGGTGACGGCATCAACGACGCTCCCTCGCTGCACACCGCGGATGTCGGCATTTCGGTGATGAATGGCGTGGAGGTGGCGAAGGACGCGGCCAAGATCATCCTGCTGGAGAAGGACCTCGGAGTCCTGAATGACGGGGTCGTCGAGGGGCGACGCTGCTTCGCCAACATCATGAAGTACATCATCATGGGGACGAGCTCGAACTTCGGAAACATGTTCAGCATGGCCGCGGCCTCGATCTTCCTGCCCTTCCTGCCGATGCTGCCGACTCAGATCCTGCTGAACAACTTCCTTTATGACAGCTCGCAGATCAGCATCCCCGGCGACAACGTCGATTCCGCGCTGCTGCGTCGGCCCAAGCGATGGCAGATCGGGTTCATTCTCCGCTTCATGACGATCATCGGTCCGATCAGCTCGATCTACGACTTCCTCACGTTCGGCATCTTGTTCTGGGTGTTTCACGCGTCCACGAATGCGCCGTTGTTCCGCACCGGATGGTTCGTGGAATCCCTGGCCACGCAGACGCTGGTGGTGTTCGTGATCCGGACGGCGGGCAACCCGCTCAAGAGCCGTCCCAGCCGATCCTTGCTGATCAGCGTGCTGGCCGTCGTGGCGATCGCCGCGGTGCTGCCGTATACGCCGCTCGGGAGCCTGCTGCGGTTCGTTCCGCCACCCGTCACGTTGCTGGCCACGATCGCGGGTCTCGCTCTGACGTACCTCCTGCTCGTGCAGGCCGTCAAGACGTGGTTCTATCGTCGCCATGCGTTGCTCTAGATGTCCCATGCCGGTGAGCGAGAGAGTGCTCCGGATGGCATACCACGTGCGTATCCCTCTCGCGGAAAGTACGGAAAGGAGAACCCCATGGGACAGCAGGAAGTCGGCGGAAAAGTCAAGAAGACCAAGGGGAAAATGAGAGAGGCCGTCGGGATCCTCTCAGGCAACAAGAAGATGGAACGGGAGGGTTCCCTCCAGCGCGCCGAGGGCGCGGTCCAGGAGGGGCTCGGCCAGGCGCGCCGCAAAGTCGGCGAGGTCCTGACGAATCTCGGCAAGGCCGTCAAGAAGTAGCCCGGCCCGCCCCGGCAGGACGTGCACTCGAGTCAGGCATTTTCTACAAGGCGCGCGCCCCTCGGCCTGCAGCAGCGTATAAGTCTGCCGATCGCCTTTCTGGCGAGTCCCGTTCAGAACAGCGAATCGGTCGTGATCAGGTAGATGGGCTTTCCGCCGCGATCGGGAAGCGCCACCTCGAAGCGGAGGATGCGCACGAGCGACGCGCGGGTGAGCTCGACGAGGACACCCGCCCCGATGTCGCTGCGCCATCCTTCGGTGGACGGCCCGACCCGCGCTCCCCACGTCTTCCCGCCATCGGCAAACGCCGTGAGACCCAGCGCCGCCACGTGCAGCAGCTCGCCGGTGATGCGGTGCCGCCACTCCACGTTGGCCACCACCCGTGAGGTGCCGTCGAAGGTGTTCGGGTCGTAGCCGCGCAGGCCGGTGTCGGCTCCGAGCGTGAGCTGCCTCTCGCCATCGAGGGCGTAGCCGAGGTCGGCGGCGACGCGGACCCGAAGGCCCGCCGACCCGGTGATGGCGCCCCCGGCCTCGAGGTGGCTGATCACGTTGCCCAGGCCACGGCTCTCGACTCGTCCCGAGAGGTCGATGCGCTGCCAGGTGTAGGTCCGCCCCGCGAACTGGCCCGCCTCGAACACTCCGTGGTACCGAAGCCGTACGCTATCGCCGCCGAGGAGCGGCAGCGAGAGCCCGGTTGTGACCGTCCAGTTGGGCCCGAGCGGCAGGTCTTCTTGTCGAAGCCAGGCCCGGAACCCTTGCACGAGCTTCCAGCGAAACGTCCTATGGTCCCAGCCCGCCTCGACGCCCACCAGGTTGCGATCCTGCGGCTGCGGGTAGGACGGACCGGTGAGGCTGTGCCAGTCGCTAAAAATGGCTCGCTCGCCGAACGCTCCCACGAGGAGGCGGTCGGTGCGGATGCCGCCGCCCGGCAGCCGGAGCCCGCCCCAGACTTCCCAGTCTCGCGTGTTCGCCTCGCCCGTGACACGTCGTTCCCCGTCCGACCAGAGGTACTTCAGGGACTGATCCCGCCTCCAGTCGACGCCCCCGGCCCGCGGCGTCGTCAGGGAGAAGAAGGGGTACTCGAACCGGAGGTGGTCCGTCGACCCGTCGGAGGACGACTGGTGCTCGACCTCGAGCTGCCAACGACTGTGGAGGAACGTAATGTCCCTGTAGCGGAACTTCGTGGAGGTCCGTTCAGGGTCCGACGTGACGTCGAGGAGGAAGCTCTTTCCCATGCCCAGAACGTTGTCCTCCCAAAGGCCGAAGCTGGCGGTCCGGCGATCCCCGGACATGCCGAAGCTGACGCTGACGCCAGTCGTCCATTGGTCGTGGGTCTCGACCACCACCTCGGCTCCGCCGGGGACCGGCCGCGCCGAGATGTTCACGGGGTTGAGGAAGCCCGTGGCTCGAAGAATGAGCTCGCTCTCGGCCAACCGCATGGGGTCGAGGCGGTCGCCGGCCTGGAAGAGCAGCAGGGAGCGGACGAAGTCCTCGCGCGTGACGATGTGCAGCGCGTCGACCCACCGATAGGGCCACGCCGAGGTGGACGGGTCGTCGAGATCGAAAACGTCGTGCCGGTCGATCCGCACCGCCACGATGGGGGTGCCGGGAGCCACCTCCTCCGCCCCCGCGCCCAGCGTGGCGAGCACACAGAGGACGCCGAGGAGGAACAGCGGTCTGCTCGCGGGCCCCATGCTGGCTCCTTCTCGTCGACAGAGACGCAAAGGCGGAGCCAGCGAGCGATGAAAGTTATTCCACGCCGCGGGCGCCTGGACGCTGCCCGACCGGGCAAACGAGCCTGAGACAGCCCACCGCCGCTGGCAGGGGAATTGCGGTGATGTGCAGCGGGAGACTCAGACAGTGAAAAAAAACTTAGTTCCGATCCTCGCGGCAGCCCTTTCCCTCACATGGCTCCTCTCGGCATCACCAGCGACCGCCGCGGACAAGCCCGAGGCGGTTTCTACCGAGGTCTCCGAGGCGATCAACGCCACCTCCGTCAAGGCCAAGCTGATCGACAAGCTCGGCGCCGACGCGCTTCGGATAACGGTCTCTGTCTCCGGAGAGACAGCAATCCTCACCGGTGAGGTGACGAAGTCGCCCAGCCAGGGGCTCGCCGAGCAGGTCGCCCTGTCGGTCGAAGGGATCAAGAAGGTCGACAACAAGGTGACGGTGAAGGAGGCCGCGGGGCCGTTGGCCGCGAGCGAAGCTTCGGTGAAGAACGTGGCGCTCGAGATGAAGGTGAAGGGCATCCTTCTGGCCGAGATCGGTAGGAACGCACTCAAGATCGAGGTCGAGGTCGTGGACGGCGTCGTCAGTCTGCGCGGCAAGCTCGACAACCCCGAGGCCTCGAGGGCGGCAATCAAGAAGATCCGTTCGATCGAAGGCGTCAAGAAGGTTGTCGACCTTCTCGGTTGAGCTCCACGACTCCAGTTCGGGACACATCGGTTGCCGGACCGTTTCCGGTCTCTCCAAAGTCCACTAAGGTGAAGGAAGCGGAATACAAGTCCGTGCCCATCGCGGTCGTGACGCCGGATCTGCAGGTGAAACCGTACGCGGAGCCGGCGCCGCCCGTTGTGGTGGCAGAGGCCCGTCCACTCAAGCAGCTGCCGGCGACGGCGAGCCACGTTCCGCTCTTCGCCGCTCTTGGTCTCTTGTCTCTGGGCGGCGCTCTCGGGCTCCGCATCCTCACGAACCGGGCGGCGTGACAAGGTCCGGCATCGTGCGGTGGCTCCGTCGGGCCGAGATCGCCCTCTGCGTGATCGGCCTCTCGCTCCTCGGCGTGGCCCTCGCGGCGATCGTCAATACTCGGGTCTACCAGGCGCGCCAGGGGCGCGCCTTTTCCGAGATGGAGCGGAGGGCCGCCGCATCGACGTACGGCCCGGAGTCTTCTCCGGTGTTGGCGTCCACCGGGCTGTCCGCGCCGGCTCCCGACGCCGATCCGCTCGTCCTCGGCCGGATCGAGATCCCGCGGATCGGCGTCTCGGCGATCGTGCGAGAGGGGGACGACGACACGACGCTCGCCGTCGCGGTGGGGCACGTCCGCGGGACCGCGCGGCCCGACGAGCGCGGCAATATGGCGCTCGCGGGACACCGGGACTCCTTCTTCCGCGCGCTGCGGCTCATCCAGGTCCATGACACGATCCGGATCCGCACGGCCGGCCACCGCTACGAGTACCGCGTGGACTCGACCGAGGTGGTTGCGCCGGAGGCGACGCGGATCCTCGACCCGACCGGCGACGCCGTCCTCACACTCGTGACGTGCTATCCGTTCGCATACGTGGGCCACGCGCCGAACCGGTTCATCGTGCGCGCCTCACGGCTCCCGCCCTGAGACCGAGATGGTCGGGACGGTGGGATTCGAACCCACGACCCCTTGAACCCCATTCAAGTACGCTACCAGGCTGCGCCACGTCCCGACCGAGGACAGCATCGAAGAGCGGGAAGCCCTTCGGGGGTAGCGGTTTATACCATGCCGTGAGGCGCCTGAGAGTGCGCCCGGACTATCGGCCTAGACCGCTGCCCCAGCACTCGAATTCCCTTGACCGTCACGTTTGAGTCTACTATTTTGTAGATATGGCGATCTCCTCGACCACGATCCGGATACCGGCGGACATGCACGAGACCCTCCGCGGGCTGGCTGAGGAACGCCAGTCGACGCTCCAGGGCGTGCTCGTCGAGGCGCTGGAGCTGTACCGGCGCGACCGGTTCCTGCGTCGGGTGAACGACGGCTATGCGACGCTGCGCGCTGAGCCCGTGGCGTGGAAGGCGCATCTCGCCGAGCGTGCGACATGGGACACAACGCTCGCCGACGGCCTCCCCGCTGAGCGGCCAGGCGTCCGCCGCAAGAAACCGTGAGCGGTTCCTTCCCCCGCCGCGGGGAGGTCTGGCTCGCGGATCTGAGCCCGACGCGCGGGCACGAGCAGCGTGGCACGCGGCCCGTGCTCGTCCTCTCGGTCGACACGTTCAACGCCGGTCCCGCCGAACTCGCCAGCGTGCTTCCCATCACGTCCACGATTCGCTCGATCCCGTCGCACCTCGTCGTGCGGCCGCCAGAGGGTGGACTTGATGCCCCGTCCGCCATCCTCTGCGATCAGATCCGAACAATCGCCCGCGAGCGTCTCGTGCGGCGGCGCGGCGTCATCGCCGCGCGGACGTTGACTCGCGTCGAGGAGATCGTGCGTATTCTCCTGGGGCTCTGATCACTCGCCGCCGAGGAGCTTCAGGATTTCCTTCAGCTCCGCGACGACGCGCGCAACTCGGGGGTCCGGTGTCTGCGCCGTTCCGACCTTGGCCGGGTCGACGGCGGAGGCGGCTTCCACCGGCTCCGTCTGACCGGAGGCGGGCGAGGTCTCGACGAATAGCGGCGTGGCGGATTTCGAGGACGGCCGGCGACCGGGAGGGCGCTCCGGAGGCTTCACGGCCTTATCCGACTGCTTCTCCGGCTTCTCGGACTTCTCGTCCTTTTCGCTCTTCCCCGCGTCGGCCGGGATAAAGGCCGGATTCGTGTCGTGGGACCGCGCGCTCGCGGCCTCGGTCTCGAGCCGCTTCTTGGCGCCGGCGATCGTATAGCCCTCGTCGTAGAGAAGCCGCTTGATCCGCCCGATCAGCTCGAGCTCGCGCGCACTGTACGTGCGCGGGCCGGCGAGCGAGCGATCGGCCGCGAGGAGCGGGAACTCCGACTCCCAGTAACGCAGGACGTACGGCTGAACGTCCGCGATGCGGCAGACGTCCCCGATCTTGTAACGGACCTCGGCGTTTTCGCTCGTCATTTGCGTCATGACATCAACGTGTCGTCGAGTCTTTTTAACACATCGACGGGCCGATCCGAAGGTCAGTCGTCCTTCTTGACGACGAACTTCAGAGGCACGCCGTTGAGGTTCCACTTCTCGCGGATGCGGTTCTGCAGGAATCTCTCGAAGGAAAAGTGCAGAGGTTCGGTCCGGTCCGCGAATAGCCGGATGAGCGGCGGCTCGGCGGCCACCTGCACGGCGTATCGGATCTTCATGTTGCGGCCCGAACGCCCGCGGGGCTCCTCCCGTTCGAACGATTTCTGCAGCAGCCGGTTCAGCTCGCCCGTGGACATCCGCGTCGTGAACCTCTTCGCGAGCGCGTCCGCCTCGGGGAGGAGGCGCTGGACGCCCTTCCCCGTCGTGGCCGAGAGCGGCAGGAAAGGCGCCTTGCGGAGAAAAATGAAACGCCTCTCCGTGTCGTGCTTGAGCTCGGTCGCGCGCTGGCGGTCCTTCTCGATGAGGTCCCATTTGTTCGCGACCAGAAGTACGCCGCGGCCGGCCTCTTCCGCATAGCCCGCGATCGTGGCGTCCTGCGCCGTGATGCCGGCGGAGGCGTCGAAAACGATGACGACGAGCCGCGCCCGGTCGATCGCCTTGCGGGACGCGACGATCGAAAGCAGCTCGGCCGAATCGGTCGTCTTGCCCTTGCGCCGGATCCCCGCCGTGTCGACGAAGAGATACTCCCGGCCGCCCCGGGACAGGCGCACGTCGATCGAGTCGCGCGTCGTGCCGGCGATTTCCGACACCATCACGCGGTCCGCCCCGACGAGCGCATTCACGAGCGACGACTTCCCCACGTTCGGGCGGCCGACGATCGCGATCGGAAGCGGCTCCGTGCGCGTGTCCGGATCGAGGTCCGACGGCAGCACGGTTTCGATCGCCTCGAGCAGCTCGTCCGCGCCCGTACCGTGGAGCGCCGAGACGCCGATGACCTTCGGGAAGCCCAGCGAGAAGCCGTCGGCGAGCGACTCGGCCGCGGCTTTCGCGTCGCATTTGTTCCAGGCGACGACCACGTTCTTTCCGAGGGCGTGGAGCTTGCGGGCGAGCCGCTCGTCCTCGGGAAGGCGCCCGGCGATGCCGTCGAGAACGAAGAGAATGAGATCCGCGTCCGCGACGGCCGCGAGCGCCCGGTCGCTCGTCCACTCCGCGAAGCCGCCCGCCGCGTCGAGATCCAATCCGCCCGTGTCGACGAGGGTGTAGGCGCGCCCCGACGGCGTCCGGGCCGTCATCTCGAGCGCGTCGCGCGTCATCCCCGGGCGGTCGTGCACGAGGGCGCGGCGCTCGCGCGCGAGCCGGTTGAAAAGGGCCGATTTCCCGACGTTCGGGCGGCCGACGAGGACGACACGAAAGCTGTTCACTGGGTTTTCACTCTGTCAGCGTCGCCGCCGCGTCTTTCCGCGCGGAGGAGCCGGGGACGGCCGGCGGCCGCGCCCCTTCTGCGGCTTCGGGGGGACGTGGGCGCGAACCCCTCGGCGCGCGCCAGCGCTTTCGCCTACGGGCACGAAGTCGAGGCCGCGCTTCTCGGCGTCGGCTTTCACGAGCTTCACGCGCAGGCGGTCTCCCAGGCGGTAGACGCGTCCCGTCGAGGAGCCGACGAGGCGGTGCTCGACGTCCTCGTACCGGTAGAAGTCGTCCCCCAGGGACGAGATCGGCACGAGGCCGTCGACGTAGATGTCCTCGAGCGTCACGAAAAGGCCGAAGCCCACGACCGCCGAGACGTACGCCCAGAACTCCTCGCCGACCCGCGACGACAGGAACACGAACTTCTTCCACGCGATCGCCTCGCGCTCGGCCGACTCGGCGCGCCTCTCGCGCGACGAGCAGTGAGCCGCCGCCTCGTGGAACCAGCGCGTTCGGCCCTCTGCGTCGTCGGGCGCGGGCGGCCGCCGTATGGCGAGCCACTCCACGAGGGCGCGGTGGACGAGGAGGTCCGGATAGCGCCGGATGGGAGACGTGAAATGGCAGTAATGCTTCGCGGCGAGCGCGTAGTGCCCGCGGCACTCTTCGGAGTAGATGGCCTTCTTCTGGGCCCTGAGGACGAGGTCCGATACGAGGCGTTCTTCGGGTTTTCCCTGCGCCTGGTCGAGGATCGCCTGGAAAGTCGCCGGCGAGACTTCTTCCTCGCCCTCGGGCAGGTCGTAACCGAGCGGCCCCAGCACGACCCGGATGTCCGCGAGGCGGCTCTCGTCGGGCCGGTCGTGCACGCGGTAGAGCGTCGGCGTCGGGATGAACTCGAGGTGCTTGGCGACCGCCTCGTTCGCGGCCAGCATGAATTCCTCGATGAGCCGGTGCGCCTCGTTGCGCACGGCGCGCACGATCGCTACGACGTCCCCGGTCTCGCCAAGCAGCACGTCGGAGTCCGGCAGGTCGAAATCTAGGGAGCCGCGAGAGACTCTTTTTGCTCGGAGAAGAGCGCCCGCGCTCTGTGCTACGCGGAGCATGGCGACTACGTCGGACGGGATGGGAAAAGACGAAGATTTCTTAGAAGGTGAAGAGGGGGATCCTTCTAAGAAATCCCCTACATCGGTGTATGTGAGACGAGCACGGCTCTTGATGAGGGACCTGAAGAACTCGCTCTTCACCGTCTCGCCCTGATTGTCCAGCGTGAGCACCGCCGACAGCGTCCGCCGCTCCTCGTTCGGGCGCAGCGAGCAGAGGTCGTTCGAAAGGCGCTCCGGAAGCATGGCGATGGCCCGGTCGGGGAAATAGACCGACGTGCCGCGTTCGAACGCCTCGGCGTCGAGGGCGCTGCCGATGGACACGTAATGAGAGACGTCCGCGATGTGGATGCCGACGCGGAAGCCGCCGCCCGGAAGCTCCTCGGCCTCGATCGCGTCATCGAAATCGCGCGCGGTCTCGCCGTCGATCGTGACGATCGTCCGCCCCGTGAAGTCCGCCCGGAGCATCCGCTCGTCGGTCCCGACCGTACCGTTCGCAGCCTCGGCCTCGGCGATCACGGCCTCGGGATACTTCCGGGGAATTCCCCACTTGCGGGCCACGACCTCGACGTCGACGCCCGGGTCGCCCTCGAAACCGATCAGATCCAGCACCTCGGCCAGGGCGAGCCGGCGGTCGTCGGGATACGCGGTGATGCGCGCCTCCACGAAGATGCCCGTCGGGGCCGACATGTCCTTGCCGTCCGGCACCGCGAGCCGCGCGTCTATCCGGCGGTCGAACGGCACGATGAACGTGCCCTCCGGGCCGCGCGCGATCTTTCCGACGACCGTTTCGCGGCGCCTCTGCAGGACCTTCACGACGACGCCTGAGGCGCGCGGCGCGAAGCGGGGCGCGGGTCGCTTGTCCTTCGGCGCGGCTTTTGGCGCGGCTCTCGAGGCTTCGACGCGCACGAGGACGACATCGCCGTCGAGGGCGCTTCCCACTGCCGTCACCGGCACGTCGGGAACGCCCGGCACGCCGGACAGGAGGAACGCCCGACCTTCGCCGCGAATCGCGAGCGTGCCGGCCTGATAGTCGGTGAATTCGATGCGCGAGAGCTTCTCGCCCTTGACGCGGACGATCTCGCCCCGGCGCTCGAGCTCGGCGGCGGCCGCGCGCAGAGCGTCCTCACGCGATGGGTCGAGATCCGCCCGCAGGACGCGGTTCGCGAGCTCGGAAAACGAAAGGACGCGCGAACTCCGAGGCTTCAGCGCCTCGAGGATCGCGTCACGGAGTTGATTGGAATTCATGGGGGGCCTTGGAGCGGTCGAAGAGAGGTCGGAGAGCCTGGTGCGAAAGGGGGGACTCGAACACGCCCTTTTGGTTCACTGTCGGGCCTGTTTACGGGCTGCCCGTGGGTTTTGGGTGTGCCTTGGCCCTGTTTTTGGACCCGTTGAGCGCCTTAAAGGGTAGCACGCTCTTGTCCTCCGCGCGTGTCTGGACGAACGCCTCGACGGCCAGGAGCGCCTCGGCCACGTCATCCGCCGGGACGACCTGATACCGCATGAAGGTCGAGGTGGTCGTGTGTCCCGTGATGAGCATGGCGACCTTCATCGAGACGCCCGCGCCGACGAGGTTGCGAACCGCCGCCCGACGCAGATTCTAGACGAGCGCCTTCTCCCCCGCCGCCTCGCACGCCTTCGTCCAGAGCTTCCAGAGGCGAAACTGGAAGCCGCTCTAGGAGGCACCTTCACCATGACCATCGCCTCCACCATCAAGAAACTTGTCAACCCGACCGATGAGGTCACGGCCTTGGAGGCGCGAACCTCTAACTGTGCGGCTGCTCTGACCGTCGCAGGCCAAGAGCAGGTCGATGCCTGGCGCCTCCCTCACGACTGTGAACGCGCCGACGCATCCGCGCCTCCGCCATCGCCAGTGCGCTCGTCGAGGCCCGCGCCACCGCCGAAGGCGTCGCGAAGGCTGGTCGTGTCGCCGAGTTGCGCGAGGCGCAGGCGGCGGCAGGTAAGTGCGCCGATGCCGCTCAGGATCGCTGCGTCGTGGCGATGCTTGAACTGAGAGAGGCGCTCACGAAGCTGGAGAGCCCTTCTCGCCCTCGATGGGCCTTCGGGGCATCGGGAGGGTTGAGCGCGCCGCTCAGATCAAAGCGGGTGTACTTTCGACCACGCAAATCAGCATCCCCGGCGGCCGGTAATCAATTGAACGAGATCGTGCGCAGTCGAGGACTCGTTGCTCGGTGAAAGACATACGGCGCGCGCGCACCTCGCACCCGTGTCAGGCCAGAAGGTACACCATCCCTTCTTGGCCTCCTGTGCAGCGAGCCTCGACGGCGGCGGTCGGCGAGAAGGTGTTCGCGATGATGTCGGCCCGCGTCAAGAAGGCAGACAAAGTGACGCACTCGGCGCCGCGCTCGCCTTGGCCGGCGCGCTGGTAGTCCGGCCGTGCGGGTGATGAGGTGACGGCAAAAGACCTCGCATAACGCCAGCGACGCCTCGCTTCAGAAGCTCATCGGGATGTAGCTTCCATCGGAAGTGACGGCGTCATTGAGAACCCCGTAGGCCACGAAGCTGGAGTTGCCGGACGTCTTCTCGATCCTGGCGTAGCCAGAAGTGGCTCCGAGGGCCGCGAGGGGGTGGTCGAACTGCGTCCACTGGCCGGGTGCGAGCGTCACCGGCGTCGGCGCGCCGAGCG
>Ga0207932_1000382_pt1 | contig 14921 bp, 13 predicted proteins | sample NGESurdeep092012_FD_184480 | JGI IMG/M metagenome (GOLD analysis project Ga0207932, IMG submission 184480) | Arctic peat soil microbial communities from Barrow, Alaska - NGEE Surface sample 415-2 deep-092012 (SPAdes) | ecosystem: Environmental > Terrestrial > Soil > Wetlands > Peat ...
GCTCGGCCGCGAGCGCCGCGATGCGCGCCGCCGGCCGGTCGCCACGGGCGAACCCGACGGCCACGACCTCGATCCCGGCCGCGGCCGCGAGGTCCGCGAGGAGCGCGCCCGGACGGCAGCCGATCAGCACCCGATGGCCGGCGTCCCGCTGCGCGCGGGCCAGCTCCGCGACCGAGAGGGTGGAGCCGGCGCCGTCCCCCGGATGCGCGAGGTGGAGGACGCCGAGCGGCGCCCCATCAGGCGGAGGAGGGGGCCGGTGCACGCGCGCCGAACTGGAGGGTGTAGAGGCGATGGTAGGCCCCGCCCAAGGCGAGCAGCTCCTCGTGGCGCCCGCGCTCGACGATCCGGCCGCGGTCGAGCACCAGGATCTGCGAAGCGTGCTGCACGGTGGAGAGGCGGTGCGCGATCACGAACACGGTGCGCCCCGAGAGGAGGCGGTCGATCGCCTCCTGGACCAGGCGCTCCGACTCCGAGTCGAGCGCGCTCGTGGCCTCGTCGAGGATCAGGATCGGCGGGTCCCGCAGGAGCGCACGGGCGATGGCGATCCGCTGGCGCTCGCCGCCGGAGAGGCGCGCGCCGCGCTCCCCGAGGACGGTGTCGTAGCCCTTGGGCAGCCCGGCGATGAACGGGTGCGCGTTGGCGGCGCGGGCCGCGGCCTCGATCGCCGCGTCGCCGTACCGGTCCACGGCGCCGTATGCGATGTTGGCTTTCACCGTGTCGTTGAACAGCACGGTCTCCTGGCTCACGATCCCCAGCAGGCCCCGCAGCGACCGCAGCGTGAAGACCCGCAGATCGCGCCCGTCGAGCGCGATGCGCCCCTCCGTCGGCTCGTAGAAGCGCGGGATGAGGTCCACGAGGGTGCTCTTCCCCGCCCCGCTCGACCCGACGATCGCGATCACCTCGCCCCGGCGCGCCTCGAACGCGATCTCCTCCAGCACCGGCGGGCCCCCCGGATACGCGAACCCGACGCGTTCGAACGCGATCCGCTCCTCCAGCCCCCGGGCGATCTCGGTGCCCGGCGCGTTGGCCTCCGCCGGCGGGAGATCGAGGATCTCGAGCACCCGCTCGCCCGCGGCGAGTGCCTGCTGGAGCTGGGAGGGGAGGCTCGCGAGGAACTTGAGGGGCGTGAGGAGCCGGAGCGCCACCGCCAGGAAGGTGATGAAGGTCTCGGGCCGCATCGACGCCGCGGGACCGGTCGCCAGCGCCGCGCCGACCCAGAGGAGCACCACCGTGAGGAGCGCGCCGAAGGTCTCGCTGATCGGATGGGAGAGGAGCGCGATCCGCTGCATGCGGATCACGCCCCCGGCGTACCGGTCGGCCGCGGCGGCGAACCGCGTCCGCTCGTACGGCTCCGCCCCGTAGGCCTTCACCAGCCGCACGCCGGCGACCGTCTCCTGCATCACGCTGGTGAGTTCGCCTCGTTCCTCGAGGGTGATGCGGAACCCCTTCCGCAGGCGGCCGAGGAGGGGGCGTAACGAGAAGATCAGGAACGGAGCCAGCAGGAGCGCGAGGCCCGTGAGCCGCCACGACAACGCGAAGAGGATGAAGAGGTAGACGACAACGGTGGCGATGGACGAGATGAACGAGGCGGCGGTGTCGCCGAGGAGGCCGCGGAGCTGGTCGGTGTCGGCGAGCATCCGGGTAAGGAGCTGGCCGCCCTTCGTGCGCTGGAAGAAGTCGAGGCGCATCCCCTGCAGGTGCGTGTACAGTCGCGTCCGCAGGTCGCGCACCACCCGCTCCTGCACCGTCACGCTGCCCAGCCGCGCGCCGTACAGCGCCGCGTTCTTCACCGCGAACGAGGCGAGGATGAGGAAGGTGACGTTGCGGAGCGCCGCCTGCGGCGACCCCTCCATCAGGCCGCCCACCGTGTGCTTCAGCACCCACTCCACCGCGTTCCCGGTTACCGGCAGCGCCGTGGTGTTGCCGAACACCGTCCGGAGGAACGGGATGATGAGGACGAAGGTGAACCCCTCGAGCACCGACGATAGGACGGCGGCGCCGAGCGCGGCGAGGAAGAGGGGCAGGTACGGCCGCAGGAACCCGAGGAGCTGGCGGTAGCGGTCCATCGGTCAGCCCGCGCGGGGGGTGAGCAGCGCCACGGGGAGAATCATCTCCTCGGGGGAGATGCCGCCGTGCAGGAACGCCCCGCGATAGCGCGCCTGGTATTCGCGGAGCCGCGTCGGATAGACGAAGAAGCGATCCTCCAGCGCCAGCAGGCAGCGCACGCCCAGGCCGCGGCGGGGAAGCCCCCACGCCACGAGGTCGTCCACCGCGAGGGCGGCGCCCTGCTCCTCCGCGCGGAGGTCCTCGCCGAACTTGAAGCGGAGGTTGGAGGTGGCGTCCCGCTTGGCGAACACCGTGGCGGGAGTCGTGCACGGGAGGGAGCCATGATCGGTCGTCAGCACCACGGGCACCCGCCGCCGCTCGGCCTCGCGCAGCGCCCCCTTGAGCGCCGACCGCTGGTACCACGCGGCGGTCAGCGCGCGGAGCGCCGCCTCGTCGCGCGCCACCTCCATCAGGATCGGGTTCTCCGAACGTCCGTGGGTGAGCTGGTCCACGAAGTTGAAGACGAGCGCCGTGACACCGTCCTGCGCGAGGTAGGCGGGGAGGCGCCGCAGCAGGTCCTCGCCGTCGGAGGTCCCGAAGACCTTCTCGTACCGGGTGGCGACCGGGCGGCCGGCGAGGCGCTCCAGCTGGCGCGCCAGGAAGTCGCCCTCGTGCGCGTTCAGCCCCTCGTCCTCGTTCTCCGTCCACCAGTCGGGGAAGGTCGTCGCGATGTCGCGGGGGAGGAGTCCCGCGAACAGCGCATTGCGGCTGTAGGGCGTCGCGCTCGGCACGATGCTGAAGTAGTACGACGTCTCGATGTCGAAGAGGGGCGCCACCAGCGGCTGCAGGACCTCCCACTGGTCGAGCCGCAGACAGTCCACCACCACGAACAGCACCTTGCCCCGCTCCCGCAGGACGGGGAGCACCATCTCCTCGACGAGGTCGGGGGAGAGGGCCGGGCGGTCGGCGTCCTCGTCGGCGATCCAGCGCGCGTAGTGCCGGCCGACGAACGCGCCGAAGTCGCGGCGGAGGCTGCCCCGCAGGGTGAGGAGCGCCTCCTGGAGGCCCTGCTCGGGCGCCTCGGCGAGGCGGATGTCCCACACCGCGAGCTCGCGCGCCAGGTCGATCCACTCCCGCCAGCCGAGCGCCGTGCCGCGGCGTGCCTCCAGCTCGCGGAACCGCGTGACGAACTCGCGCGAGAGGTGCTGCTGGCGGATGCGGTCGCCTTCGAGGAGGCGGGTGACGACGGAGAGCACCTGCCGCGGTTGCAGCGGCTTGACGAGGTAATCGTCCACCGAGAGGCCGATCGCCTCGCGCATCACGCCCGGGTCCTCCGACTTGGTGACCATCACGACGGGGACCGTAGCGTCGAGCGCGCGGATCGCGCCGAAGAGCTCGAGGCCCCGCCGGCCGGGCATCTGCTCGTCCACCAGCACCACGCCGTACGACTGGCGGCGCAGCAGCTCGAGCGCGTCGTCGCCGTGGGCCACGCACGCCACCTCGAATCCGTGGTCGGCGAGGAAGCGCCGATGCGACTCGAGGCTCTCGACTTCGTCGTCCACCCACAGCACGGTGCGGGGCCGCTGAGCCATGGAGCGAACCTAGCCGCTGGCCCCGCGCCCCGCTACATTCGCGGCGAGGCCCTCTTCCGACCCACGATGAGTCATCTCGCCCTCGAGCCGGCCGATCGCGCGCTGGTCGCCGCACTGGCGGCGAGCGCCCGCGGCCCCGAACGCGACGGAGTGTTCGCACTCTGGCTCGCGGTCCGCGCCGCCCTCGCGCCGGCGGAGAGCGGGTCCGTCCCGGCACGGCAGGCCGAGCGGCTCCGCGCGGTCGGCCAGCGGGTACGGAGCCTCAACGCGCCGGCGCCCCTCCGCCGCTCCCTGGCCGCGGCCCTGGCCGACCTCGGGGCGACGCGAGGCGCGGCGCCGGCCGTCGTGCTCTCGCACCTCGCGGCCCCGGCGGCGGAGAACTGCCCCGCGGCCGCCGCCGCGGCGGTGCAGGCCGCCGCCCGGGCGATGCGCCCCGCGGCCCCCGAGAGCCCGCGGTGAGCCCGGACCTGCCGCGGCGCCGGCGCTCCGCGGAGGGCGTGGTCGAGCGCCTCGACGACACCCTCGCCGGCGTGCCCAACCCCGACACCGTGGCGACGGGCTTCCCGGGGATCGACCGGATGCTGGGCGGCGGCCTGCGCCGGCGCGACCTCGTCGTGCTGGGGGGCGACGTCGGCGCAGGGAAATCCTCGCTGGCACTCGGGATCGCGCTGCGTGTGGCGGCGCGGGGCGAGCGCGCGGTCGTCCTCTCCTCCGAGATGGACGAGGAGCGGCTCTACGAGCGCGCGCTGGCGATCGAGGGCCGGGTCCGCCTCACCGACATCCGCCGCGCCGCCCTCGACGACGAGGCGCGCGCCGCGGTGGGCGCCGGCGCCGTCCGCCTCCGGGACCGGCCGCTGGTGCCCATCCCCACCGCCGGCCTCGACTTCGCGGGGATCGTGGGGCTGGTGCGCGAGCAGCGCGCCGCCCTCACCGTGGTGGACTGTCTGCAGGCCCTGCCGCCTCCCTCGCCCGGCTCCCACGACGAGCAGGCCGCCGCCGCCGTGCGCCTGCTGAAGGAAGCGGCGCTCGCCGGCGACACGGCGCTGCTGCTGACCGCACAGCTGCCGCGCCACAACCCCAAGCGCCGCGACGTGCGCCCGAACCTCGACGACTTCGGGGCCCTGGGCGCCGTGAAGTTCCACGCCGACGTGGTGCTGGGGCTGTTCCGGGAGGAGATGTATCAGGCGTCGCGGGGCCTGGAGGGCGCGACCGAGCTGCTCGTGGCGAAGAACCGCCACGGTGCGACGGGCTTCGTGGACCTGTATTTCTACCGGGAGTGGATGCGGTTCGAGGACATGCTCGACCCCGACCGCTAGCGGGGCGCGCGCCGCCCGAGGGTGTCCCGCGGTTCCGGACGCGCCGGCGCCCCGGCCGCCGCCCCGATGATCGTGAACTGCGTGATCCCCGAGTCGCGCGCGGGCTGCATCTGAACCCAGAGCGGCGGACCGTCGCGCTGCGCGTACATGTCCACCCGGGGGCCGTCGGTCACGTCCCCGACGATCCGGAAGCCGGCCTTGGGGAGCTCCCGGCGGTAGTACGCCGCGAGCGAGTCCACCGACATGCCGACGAAGAACTGCGCTCGCAGGGCGTCGGCCGTGCGGGTGGTGTCGGTGAGCCGCGCGGTGGCGGGGAACGGCACCCCGGCGAGCACCGGAGGGGGCGGGGCGGCCTCTCGGGCGGCCTCTCGGGCGCCCTCCTTCACGGAGCACGCGGCGAGCGCCACACCGAGCAGGGCGACGACTGAGCGGGGGGTCTTCACGGGCTGAAACCTCGCAAGCCCGTGGGTGGCGGTCAAGCGCGCGTTGCTCGGCTCCCCCGCGGAAAATAGATTCCCGGCATCGTCGGGAGGTGCGCAGTGGCCGGCCACAGCAAATGGAAGCAGATCAAGCGCAAGAAGGCCGTGACGGATGCGCGGCGCGGCGCCCATTTCACCAAACTGATCAAGGAGATCACGGTCGCCGCCCGCTCGGGCGGAGGCGACCCCGCGGGCAACGCGCGCCTGCGCACGGCCATCGACACCGCGAAGCAGGCGAACATGCCCCTCGACAACATCGAGCGCGCGGTCAAGAAGGGCACCGGCGCCCTCGAGGGGGTCCAGTACGAGGAGATCACCTACGAGGCGTACGGCCCCGGCGGGGCGGCCATCCTCATCGAGGTGACGACCGACAACCCGAACCGCACCGTGGCCGACTTCCGCCACCTCTTCGACCGGCACGGCGGCAAGCTCGCCGCCAGCGGCGCCGTCGCTTTCCAGTTCGACAAGCGCGGGCAAGTGTACCTCGACGCCTCGCGGTACGAGGAGGACGCGGCGCTGGAGGCCGCGCTCGACGCCGGGGCCGCGGACTTCGTGAAGGAAGGGGACCAGTTCATCGTGACCACCGCAGTCTCCGACCTCCATGCGGTGCAGGAAGCGCTCAAGGCAAAGGGGATCGTCCCCGAGTCGGCCGAGATCGCGATGATCCCGAAGTCTACCGTGAAGGTCGAAGGGAAGAACGCCGAGACGCTGGTGAAGCTGATGGAGGCCCTGGAGGAGCACGACGACGTCTCCAAGGTGTCCTCCAACTTCGATGTCGACTTCGAGGCGCTGGCAGGCGTGTGATCGTGCTCGGGGTGGACCCGGGCACGTCCGCCACGGGCTACGGGGTGGTCGACCGCGGCGCCGCCGGCACGCTGCGCCTCGTCGAGTGCGGCGTCATCCGCCCCCCCGCGGGCGCCCCCCTGGCCGTCCGCCTCCAGGCCATCTTCGAGGAGCTCGTCGCGCTCATCGCGCGCCACGGCCCCGACGTCGTGGCGGTCGAGAGCGTGTTCGTCGCGAAGAACGTCCGCAGCGCGCTGGTGCTCGGCCACGCCCGCGGCGTGATCCTGCTCGCGGCCGCGCAGGCCGGCCTCGACGTGGCGGAGTATCCTCCCGCGACCATCAAGAAGGCCGTGACGGGCGCCGGCGCGGCCACCAAGGCCCAGATCCAGCTCATGGTCGCGCACATCCTGCGCCTCAAGACGCCGCCGCAGCCGAGCGACGCCGCCGACGGCGTGGCGGTGGCGCTCACCCACGCCGTGCGGGCGGGGCGCGTGCTGCGCCGCGCGGTCGTCGGATGATCGCCCTCGTCGCCGGCACCCTCGCGCTCAAGGAAGCGGACCGCGTGGTGGTGCGGACCGCCTCCGGACTGGGCTACGAAGTGTTCGTGCCGACGCGGGCGCTGGCAGCGCTCCCGCACCCCGGGCAACCGGTCGAGCTGCACACCTGCCTCGTCATCCGCGAGGACGGCCAGACGCTGTTCGGCTTCGCGAGCGCCGAGGAGCGCCGCGTCTTCCAGCGGCTGATGACCGCGAGCGGCGTGGGCCCGCGGCTCGCGCTCGCCATGCTCTCGGTGCTCCCCTCGGAGCGCGTGGTGCGCGCCATCCGGGAGCGCGACATCGCCGTGCTCGTCGCGGTGCCGGGGGTCGGCAAGAAGACGGCCGAGAAACTCGTCGTCGAGCTGGGCGACAAGACCGACGACCTCGCGGCGGAGAAGGGGACGCCCGCCTCGTCGGTGAGCGAGGCCGCGGCCAAGGCGCTGCTGCAGCTCGGCTACACCGCGTCCGAGGCCGACGACGCGGTGCGCCGCATCCTCGCGGAGGACGCCACGCTCCCGACCGCCGCCCTCGTGAAGCGCGCCCTCGCCCGCCTGGCGCGGAGCTGACGTGCCCCCCCGCGCCCAGATCACGACGCCCGACCCGCTCCCCGACGACAGCGGCGCGGAGGCGTCGCTCCGCCCCTCCCGGCTCGACGAGTTCGTCGGGCAGGCGAAGGTGAAGGAGAACCTCCAGATCGCCATCGACGCCGCGCGCGGGCGCGGTGAGCCGCTCGACCATACGCTCTTCTTCGGCCCTCCCGGCCTCGGCAAGACGACCCTGGCGATCCTCCTCGCCAAGGAGATGGGCGTCGGCATCCGGACCACGACCGGCCCCGTCCTCGAGCGACCCGGCGACCTGGTGGGGCTCCTGACCGGCCTGCGCGCGGGCGACATCCTCTTCATCGACGAGGTCCACCGCCTCCGTCCGACGCTGGAGGAGTTCCTCTACCCGGCGATGGAGGACCGGCGCGTGGACGTGCGGATCAGTGAGGGGCCGCACGCCGAGACGATCCCGATGGCGCTCGAGCCCTTCACGCTGATCGGCGCGACGACCCGCTACGGGCTCCTGACCCCGCCGATGCGCGCCCGGTTCGGGATGGTGGAGCGGCTCAACTTCTACCCGGCCGAGGACCTCGCGCAGATCGTGCGCCGCTCGGCACGGATCCTCGGCGTGGCGGTCGACGGCGACGGCGCCGATGAGATCGCGCGGCGCAGCCGCGGCACGCCCCGGATCGCCAACCGCCTGCTGCGCCGGGTGCGCGACTACGCCGCGGTCCGCGCGGACGGCACCGTCACGCTCGAGGTCGCGCGCCAAGGGCTCCAGCGCCTCGACGTGGACGAGTTCGGCCTGGACGACATGGACGCGCGGCTCCTCAAGACCATCATCGAGAAGTTCGAGGGAGGGCCGGTGGGGCTGAACACCGTCGCGGTGGCGGTGGGCGAGGACGCCGGCACGCTGGAAGAGGTCTACGAGCCCTTCCTCATCCAGCAGGGATTCCTGGCCCGCACGCCGCGGGGCCGCGTGGCCACCCCTGCCGCGTACCGGCACTTCGGCTTCGCGGCGCCCAAGGGGCAGGAGACGCTCTTCGGCCAGTAGCCGGCCACACCCGTACCAGGCACCACGCCCCTCTACAGCATCGGCCCCAGGAACGACGCCAGACGCTCCATGAGCTTCTCGCGCCAGGGCCGCGCCTGCCATTGGGCAAGGGTGACCCGGCGCGACTTCGCCAGATCCTGCCGGAACACCTCTTCCTGCCGGCGGGCGAAGGCCGTGTCGTAGACGTTCAGGTTCGCCTCGTCATTGAGCCCGAACGAGCGCGGGTCCCAGTTGGTCGACCCCACCGACACAAGCAGTCCGTCCACGATGAACACCTTACAGTGGTACATCGTCGCGTCGTACTCGTACATCTCGGCGCCGGCGGCGAGCATCGCGCCCCAGCGGGAGCGGGAGGCGCCGCGCACGATCTTCCGGTCCATGAACTTCCCGGGCGTGATGATCCGGACGCTGACCCCGCGCTTGAGGGCGATCGTCAGGGCGTCCCGGGTGAGCGCGTCGGGAACGAAGTACGAGCTGGAAAGATCGATCGACCGCTCGGCAGCGGTGATCGCCAGCAGGTACATCAACTCCATGCTGGCGCTGCCGCCGGTGGGCGAGCTGTAGAAGAGCTGGGCCGCTTCGGTCCCGGCGGGCGCCAGGGGCGGGAAGTAGTCGCCGCCATGGAGCACTTCTCCCGTGGCCTCGATCCAGTTGTCCATGAAGGCCGCCTGCATCTGCGCCACGACGGGGCCCTCGACCCGGAAATGGGTGTCCCGCCAATGCGTGGAATCCTGCGCGTGGCCGGTCCACAGCTCCGCGATCCCCACCCCGCCGGTGAACCCCACGCGCCCGTCCACCACCAGCAGCTTGCGATGGGTGCGCTTGTTCACCCGCCCGAGATCGTACCAGCGGAGGGGACGGAACTTGCGGAACGCGACCCCCGCCCGCTCCATCATCGCCACGGCGTTCGCGTCCATCCGGTTGCTGCCCGCCCAGTCCACCAGCAGGTGCACCTTGACTCCCGCCCGGGCGCGTTCGGAGAGCGCGACCGCGAACTGCTCGCCGATCTCGCCCGCCCAGTAGATGTACGTCTCCATCGTGACGGTCGTCCGCGCACCGCGGATGGCCTGCAGCATGGCGGGGAATATCTCGTCGCCGTTGAACAAGGCGACGACCTGGTTCCCGCCCACGATCGACGGTCCGAGGGCCAGCCCCATCGCGCGTGCGAAGGCGGGGTCGTGCACCGCGTAGAGATGCGGGATCTGTCGGTGAACGCCCTTCTCGACCCCGACGAAATTGCGCGCGAGGGCGAGCCCGACGACCGTCACGACCACCGTGACGAGCACGACGAGCCACCGCTTTCGGGGCGAGTGTTGCTTCCAGGTCACAGGGACTCTCCTCCGCGCCGCCGGGCCTCAGGTCGTTGCCGGATGGTCCGGGGCGGGCTTGTCGGGGATGTCGGCTGCAGGGGACGCGGGCGCTGCGCCGCGGCGCCGCGCACGGAGGCGGAGCAGCATCTCGAACGCGACGACGGTGGAGGTCAACCACACGGTGCCGGCGCTCCATCCCCCGGCGATGTCCGACGCCCAGTGCACCCCCAGATAGACGCGAGACACCCCCACCAGGACCACCATCGTCAGGGCGACGGCCAGCACCGCCGATTTCGCCACCCACGGCCAGGTCTGCCGGAGCGCGATGTATGCGAGCGCTCCGAAGGTGATGAAGGAGCCCATGGCGTGACCGCTGGGGAACGAGTACCACCGCGCGACGGCGATCGCCGAGGCCAGGTCGGGCCGCGCCCGCGCGAAGATCATCTTGAGACCCAGGTTCAGGAGCCCCCCCACCACGGCAGTGACCACCACGAAGATGGCGGAGGCCCGCTCCTTCCGGACAAGCAGCGTCGTCGCCACCGCCGTCACGAGCGCCGCCATGCCGAGGGTGCCGCCGATGGCCGTCGCGGTGCTGAAGAGCACGGTCATCCCGGCCTGGCGCTCCTGACCGAACCACGTGTGGATGACCTGGTCGGCGCGATACACCACCGAGGTGGTGAGCCGGACCTGCTCCGCGAGCTCCACGAACAGGTATCCGGCACCGAGGGCCGCGATGCCACCGACAACCATCACGACGAGGATGGGCACGTACGAGCCGATCGGGCCGGAATGCCCGATAGACCACTGGCCCACCCGGCTGCGCAGGATCCACGCCGAGCCACCCTTCGCGCCAGCCTTCCCCACCCTGGCCACGCCGGCGAGCGGCACGAAGCACAGCGCCCAGAAGACGAGGAACAGGACCACGGGTACCGCGAAGGCGAAGAGCGAGGGGGGCATGGGCGTCTCGATCCCGCTCAGGCGACCACGACGACGTGCTTCGCCCGGATGACGCCGCGCTTGCTCCGCCTGCCGTCCACCACGATCACGCCCCCCGCCGGAAGCCCGGCCGCGACGCCGGCCGCGAGATGCTCTCCCTCAGAGCCGAGGAGCGTCGTGTCGTGGTCGATGCGCACGGCGACCGGCCTGGACTCGCCCGTCCTGCGCTCCGTGATCCCGCCGGCGACGATGCTGGCGCCCTTGCGCAGGGGATTCGGACCGACCGCGACCACGGTGACCCGCCGCCCGCGCGCCAGCAGCGCGTCGAGCTGCTGTTGGCCCATGGGGTGGTGCCCGTTCCCGGATCCCCCGCGCTCGGCGCCGGCGGCGGCCCGATCCGGGTGGTCGTCCCCGGCCGCCGGAGCGTCCGCCGTCCCGGCCCCGTCCTCGAAGAGGGGGCCGTCGTAGGTGCAGGGGATCACCACGCGCAGCACGCGCGGCATCACATCGAAACGGTAGGTCACCAGGACGGCGTCCGGATCCGCCTCCTGCCTGTGCGTCATCCGATCCCGCGCGGCCACGCAGTCCTTGCGCTTCACACGGCTGCCGTCCAGTTGCAGACCGACCGAGGCAGGCACCGTCATCGAGAAGTGCGCGCCCTGGAAGTACTCGGACGGCCCGCTCCGGGGCTTGCGGCGCAACAGGGTCGCGAGGATCTGCCCGATCGTGGTGAGCGGGTCTCCCGCCGTGATGACGCACACGTCGAGCACCCCGTCATCGATGCGGGCCTCCGGCGTCAGCTCGGCGATGTTCCCGTAGCGGCGCGTGTTGCCGACGATCACCTGGAGCGCGTCGCCCCGCCAGAGCACGCGCTCCTCCTCGCCCGCGCCCGAGGACCGGATCTCGAGCGGGAAGCCGTGCCGGGCGGGCAGTTCCCGGACCGCGGCGAGGGCGACGGCCGCCGTCCCGATCTTCCGCTTGAGCGTCGGCGACACCCGGCGCAGGATGGCGGCGTCGATGCCCAGTCCCGCCATCAGGAGGAAGTGATGCCGGCTCCCGGTCGCCGCCGGACCCGCTTCCGGTCGGTCCGTCGTCCCGGGCTCCCCGGGGAGCGCATCCACCTCGACGTGCCCCAGATCGACCTTGCGCTCCGCGCTGTTGACGAGGAGCAGGGCGGCCTGGACCGCGTCCTGGGGCATGCCGATCTCATGGCTCCAGACGTTGGCGGTCCCGCCGGGCAGGACGCCGACCATCGTGCGATGGCCCTTCGCCGCCATGACGCCGTTGACGACCTGATTGAGCGTGCCATCCCCCCCATAGCCGATCACGAGATCATAGCCCGCTTCGGCCGCCTCCCTCGCCAGCTGCAGGGTGTGCCCGCCGAATTCCCTGAGCGCGATGTCCGTCCTCCAGCCCGCCGCCGAGAAGACCGCGAGCAGGTCGGCCAGCTTGGCGACGTTCTTCCCCGCCCGGGGATGGATGATCAGCAGCGCCGTCCGGTGCTTCATGACGCGGGCGCTCCTCTCGGTTCGGGGGATGGGAGCATCGCGTGTCGCATGATCCAGAGGCACGCCGCTCCGACCAGGATCGACGCGGCGACGTCGCTGGGATGGTGCATGCCGCGAAAGACCCGGGAGAACGCCACCGCGAGCGGGACGAGCGGCAGCAGGCACCACCAGGCCACCGCATACGCCCTGCGCCGCGCGTGTAGTGCGAGCACCACAGCGATGCCGCAGTAGAGCGCGACCGCCGCCGAGGTGTGGCCCGAGAAGAAGCTCCGCATCGGCGGGAAGACGTCCAGCTCCGCCACCGGAGGACGGGCGCGATCGACGGCCCAAGCCGTGACCTTGTACACCAGGGCCTGGCCCACTACCGCCGAGGCCAGGAAGAGGGACTCGCGCCACCGGTGGAAGACGATGCGCATCACGCATCCCGTCACGACGAGCACGGCGACCACGCCCGGAGTGTACGCCACCAGGGAGATCACGTTGCTGATGCGGTCCAAGGTGGGCGTCCGGGCGGCGGCGAGGGCGCGGGCCGCCTGGTCTTCCACGCTGAACGGCCACACGCGCCCGAGGACGTGGGTGACAAGGAACCCGAGGCCGATCATCACCACCGTCAGCAGCACCATCGGCGGGATGACGTTCCTCAGAACGGTCGAAAGCCGGCGCGCACGACTAGCCGTCATGCCCCTCCCCGACCCCGCCCGACGCGGCAGGGCCCCGAAGACGCCTGTGGGGCCGCGTCCGTCCGGAGCGGGCCCAGCGCAAGGTGCGCGATCGCCTGCAGGGATACAATCGCCCATTCGTGCGACGGGGATCTGGATGCGTCCGCGCCCACCCGGGGCCTCGTGCCTCATCCTTCCGTGCTACCCCCCGATTCACCCCTCCGTGCGATACCCCGTGCCCGCGCCGGGGCCTACCCTTCCCTCGACCTGCGAGGGCCGCCAGCACCACTTGGAGCGATGGCCTCGTCTCCACCCCGCAGCGTCGCGCGATGGTGTCCGCACAAGGAGCGCCCGATGTCCCGTCAACGCATCGCCATGGTCTTCGTGGCCGCCGCCCTGTGCGGTTGTCAGTCGGCGTCGGCACAAGCGATCGATCCGCCAGCCCGCATCGGGCGCGTGAGCGACGTGTCCGGCTCCGTGTCCCTCCTGCCGGTCGGCCAGACCGACTGGAGCGCCGCGTCGCTCAACTACCCGCTGACCACCGGCGACGCCGTCTGGGCCGACGCCGACGGGCGCGCCGAGATCCACGTGGGTTCCTCGGCGGTCCGCATCACCGCGGGCACCGCGCTCTCGTTCGACGCGATCCAGGACAACCTCATCCAGCTCCGGATCGGCCAGGGCGCCCTGCAGGTCCGCCTTCGGGACTTGAGCCAGACCGACAGCTACGAGATCGACACACCGGCGGGCGCCATCCTGCTGCGCTCAGCGGGAGACTACCGCGTCGACGTGACGCCCGACGGGCGACGGACCACCGTCACCGTGCGGGAGGGCGACGCCGACGTCCAGGTCGGCAATGAGACGTACGCCCTGCGCCAGGGGACCTCGGTCACCCTCACCGGAGACGGGGCAGCGCCGGTCCTGAACGGCGACGCGCTGGCGCCGGATTCCTGGGAGCGCTGGGCCGATGGACGCGACCGGCGGGAAGATGCCCTGCCGGCGACGCGCTACGTCTCGCGCGAGATGATCGGATACGAGGACCTCGACCAGTACGGGGACTGGCAGGTCGACCCCTCCTATGGCCCGGTCTGGTACCCCCGTTCGGTCGCGTCCGACTGGGCGCCGTACCGCAGCGGGCGCTGGGAATCGGTGCAGCCGTGGGGATGGACCTGGATCGACGAGGCGCCCTGGGGCTTCGCGCCGTTCCATTACGGCCGCTGGGCGAACGACCGTGGGCGGTGGGGCTGGTACCCGGGCGGCGAGCGTGCGCGCCCCGTCTATGCCCCGGCGCTCGTGGCGTTCGTCAGCGGAGACAGCTGGAGTGCCTCGCTGTCGCTGGGCTCCGGCGGTGGCGTCGGCTGGGTTCCGCTCGGACGGAACGAAGTGTACGTGCCGTCGTATCGGACCAGCCCCACCTACGTCCGCAACGTCAACATCACCAATGTGAACGTGACGCTCGTCGACGTCACGCACGTCGACGTCAACACCGTGCGCTACGCCAACCGGGACGTCCCGGGGGCGGTGACCGCGGTGCCGCGCGATGTCTTCAGGGGCTCCGGTGACGTGCGACGCGCGGCCGTGCCGGTCCGATCGGCCGATCTTTCCAGGATAAGGGTCTCCACCGAGCCGATCGCCGCAGGGGTGGCCATCGCGCCGCCGCCGCGCGGCTCCCAGATGGATCGCGCCCGTCCCGGCAACGCCGGCGTGGTCCGGCAGCCTCCCGTGGCGCTCCAGCGGACGCCGATGACACCGCGGCGCCCCGACGCCGGGGCGACGCCGAAGCCGATCGGCCCTCCGGGGCAGCAGGACCGCGGCCGTCCGAACGCCGTCCAGCCGGCGGTGATCCCTCCGGGTCAGCAGGACCGTGGCCGGCCGAACGCCATCCAGCCGGCGGTGACGCCGCCGCCGATGGCACCGACGATCCCGCCGAAGCAGGGCCAGGGCCGCGCACGCAACCAGCAGACGTTGCCGACGCCCATCCGGCCCGTCCCGATGCCGGCGACGCCGGCGGCGCCACCGAGCCGCGACCAGAACCGCCAGTCGTCGCCGACGCCCATCCGGCCGGCCCCGACACCGGCATCGCCCGCGACCCCACCGGGTCGCGACCGCCGGCAGCCCACGCAGCCCGCGCCGCGACCCGTGGCCCCCACGCCGGCGACGCCG
>Ga0207932_1000383_pt1 | contig 14918 bp, 15 predicted proteins | sample NGESurdeep092012_FD_184480 | JGI IMG/M metagenome (GOLD analysis project Ga0207932, IMG submission 184480) | Arctic peat soil microbial communities from Barrow, Alaska - NGEE Surface sample 415-2 deep-092012 (SPAdes) | ecosystem: Environmental > Terrestrial > Soil > Wetlands > Peat ...
TGCCTACGGCGCGTACGGCCACATCGTCGAGCCCACGTTCAGTTCCGCGCGGCTTTCCCTGCTGGATCGCGGCTTCGTGTACGCGATCGCGCACGTTCGCGGCGGCCAGGACATGGGCCGGGCGTGGTACGACGAGGGAAAGATGTTCGGCAAGATGAACACCTTCTTCGATTTCATCGACTGCGGCCAGTATCTCGTTCGCGAGCGCTACACCTCGAGCGATCGCCTCGTGGCGCACGGTGGAAGTGCGGGCGGCCTGCTGATGGGCGCCGTCGCGAACCTCGGCGGCGATCTCTTCCATGCGGTCGTCGCCGACGTGCCGTTCGTGGACGTGATCAACACGATGCTCGACGCGTCGATCCCGCTTACGGCGCAGGAGTGGGAGCAGTGGGGCAATCCCGCGGACGCCGGCGCCTACGGATACATGCGGAAGTATTCTCCGTACGACAACGTGCGGCGCGGCGCGTATCCGCGCATGCTCGTGACGAGCGGAGTCAACGACTCACGCGTCGCATTCTGGGAGCCGGCCAAGTGGGTCGCGAAGCTTCGCACGCACAAGACCGACTCCCACCCGCTGCTGCTCAAGATGAACATGGGAGCCGGCCACGGCGGCGCGACGGGCCGGTACGAGCGGCTGAAGGAGACGGCGTTCCGCTATGCCTTCATCATCGATCAGACGATTTCGAGGGCGTAGCGCATAGACATCCACAACTCACAACATCACAGCTTGCGAAGGTGCACCGATCCGGAGCCCGAGCGAATCCGGATATGGCCGCTCCCATCGCCGATCTGTCCGCGCAAGCGGTTGCGTTCCATCCGATTCACCTGGACGGGGAAGTCGCTGTCGATGCCGCCGCTGCCCGTAGAAACGTCCACCTCCGCGTTCACCGCGCCGGGCAAGGTCACCGTCACGCCGCCCGATCCGGTGCTCGCGTCGAGTGACTTCACGGGCGAGGCGAAGCCGACGCGAATGCCTCCGCTTCCCGAGCTGAGACGCGCGCGGGGGGCGCGGGCGTCGTCCACGCGAATGCTGCCCGACCCCGCGCTGATATCGAGGTCGTCGGAGGAGAGACCGGAGCCCGTCACGCCGCCCGAACCTGTGGAGACCCTCAGCCGTTTGCCGCCGACATCGTTGGCCGTGATGGAGCCGGATCCGGCCGAGATCCTGACGTCGTCACCGTTCGCGCCGCGCACGTCGACGCCGCCCGAGCCTGTCGCCGCGACGAGATTTCCCTTCGTATCCTTGACGGTGACACGACCGGACGAGGCGCTCAGGCGAAGGTCCGCGCTCACGTGCGTCGCACCGAGTTCACCGACCCCGATGTACACGGCGACCTCCTTGCCGGACGGAACGAGAATCCTGAGATCCGCCCACGCCTCCGTGCCGCTCCCGCCGCCCTTGATCCGGACGCGATGGCCGCCCCACCAGTGGTCGTCGCGATCGTCGCGATCGTTGCCGCCCCACGTGCCGTCGCTGTTGATTCGGAAATCGGAACTCGACCAGCGGCCAAGGTCCGGATACACGATGTCGTCGTCGGGGAAGCGCACGCGCAGCGTATTCCGGCCGCGCAACTCGCCGACGTCGATCGTGAGTTTCTTCGCGTCATGGCCGCCGCGCGTGATCTCCACGACGACCTCGCTCCCCGATCCCTGCTCGACCTGCACGCGGCCGGCGAGATCGTAGATCGCGATGGAGGATCCTGCGAGCGTGCGGTGCTCGGTCTGCGCGGCCGCGGACTGTACGATGAGTGCGGTAGCGGCCGCTGCGAGACCGAAGCGTAGGACAATCGACATGGTCATGGCCATCGGGGTGAAGGGGTCGGACACCGGTCCGCGAATTGACGACAACCGTTCGACAGCTGGCCGGGCGCGAACGGTTTGAACGGAACCACCCGGCCGCGATTACGTTTGGAGGACCCCGATCCCGAGGAGCCCGTGAGCGAGCGCACTGCATGACGGAATCACGACAGCCGGTCCACACGGTGTTCGGCGGCGCGCATCTCTTCCGTGCAAACGTCGCCGAGCGATTCCAGTCGGTCGCGCTCCTGTCGCTCTCGGCGTTCGCGCCCGATGCGGCCACGCTCGGCGCGGCGCTCGGACTCGAGTCGGGCGCGCTGGCGGACGCTGTGTTCTCGCGGGTTCGCGAAAAGCTGCTGCGCGAGCCGGTCGAGGATTACCGCATCGATTTCGAAGATGGCTACGGCGTTCGCTCGGCGACGGAAGAGGATGGGCACGCGGTCGGCGCGGCCCGCGAAGTGGTGGCCGGCATCGTGGCGGGCTCGCTCCCCTGGCGAGTCGGAGTTCGCGTAAAGTCGCTCGACGATTCGCAGCGGGAGCGCAGCGAGCGCACGCTGCGACTCTTTCTCTCGACCGTGATCGGCGACGCCGGCCGCCTGCCGTCGAACTTCATCGTCAACCTTCCCAAAGTCACGAGCGCGGAGCAGGTCGCGGAGTTCGCGCAGATTCTGGCCGCGTTCGAGCGCGAGTTCGGCCTCGCCGACGGCGCGCTGCATTTTGAGGTCATGATCGAGACGCCGGAGATCGTGCTCGGCGCGGACGGGCGCTCGCCGCTGCCGCGGTTGATCGAAGCCGGTGGCGAACGCCTCACCGGGGCGATTTTCGGCGCCTATGACTTCACGGCCGCGCTCGGGATCACCGCCGCCCATCAGTCGCCGCGGCATCAGGCGTGCGATTTCGCGAGGAACATGATGCTGGTCGCACTCTCGGGCTCGCGTATCCGGCTTTCAGATGGAGCGACCGCTGTCTTGCCTGTAGCCGTGCACGAAGCGACGGAGCGCGCCGCGCTCACCGCCGCGCAGATCGAAGAGAACCGTCGCGTCGTTCGCGACGCGTGGAAGGTGCATTACGAGAGTATCCGCCACGCGATGGCGAACGGGTTCTATCAGGGCTGGGACCTGCACCCCGCGCAGCTCGTGAGCCGGTATGCGGCGACGTTCGCGTTCTTCATCGAGGGACTCGATGCGGCCGGCGCGCGGTTGAAGAACTTTGTCGCGAAGTCGGCGCAGGCGACGCGGGTGGGTGCCGCGTTCGACGACGCAGCGACGGGGCGGGGACTCGTGAACTATTTCCGGCGCGCAATCAACTGCGGCGCGATATCGGAGGACGATGCCTTCGAGCGCACTGGAGTGCGCGGGCTGGGTTCGTGTATGGAGCTTTAAAGCGTTAACACGGATTACACGGAAAACGGCGAAGGCGACAACTACTTGATCCGGTAGTTGTCGCCGTCTGTTTTCCGTGTAATCCGTGTTAACGCTTCTGCAGTTCGCTGTTAGTGTCCCTCATCCAGTGCCTTGATCTCCTTGACGAGCGATCCCAGCACGCCCTTCGCATCGCCGTACAGCATCAACGTGTTGTCGCGAGTGAACAGCGGATTCTCGACGCCCGAGAATCCAGTTCCTTTCCCACGCTTGATCACGAACACGGCCTTCGCCGTCCACGGCCGGAAGATCGGCATCCCGTACAGCGGGCTCGACTTGTCATCTTCCGCGTCCGGGTTCACGATGTCGTTCGCGCCGATGACGATCACGACGTCCGCCGTCGCGATGACGCGGTTCGCGTCGTCCACGTCGGTCAGCAGCGCGCCGTAATCGATTCCCGCCTCGGACAGAATCACGTTCAGGTGCCCCGGCATGCGGCCCGCGACGGGATGGATCGCATACTTCACCTCGCCGCCCTTTTTCTCGATCAGCTCCATGAGCTCGCGGCACACGTGCTGCGCCTGCGCCAGCGCCATGCCGTAGCCCGGAATGATCACCACCGAGCTCGCGTAGGCGAGCTGCACGGCGGCGTCCTCGGGCGTGATGCTCCTGGGCTCCTTCGCCTCTCCCTTCGCTGCTGTCGACTTTGTAGGAGCCGCGCCGAACGCGCCGAAGATGATGTTGCCGAACGAGCGATTCATCGCCTTCGACATCATGAGCGAGAGGATGAATCCGCCCGCGCCCTCCAGCGCGCCCGCGATGATCAGCACGTTGTTGCCGATCGCGAACCCCGTCGCCGCGGCGGCGAGTCCGGCGTAGGAGTTGAGCAGCGAGATCACCACCGGCATGTCGCCGCCGCCGATCGGCAGCACCATCGAAATGCCGAGCAGGAACGCCAGACCGAGCACCGTATAGAACGCGGCGCCGTTCATCGGATTCACGATCAGGAGGCCGAGCGCAGTGAAAGCGACGGCGATCATCAGCAGATTGACCGCGTTCTGTCCCTTGAACGTGATGGGCCTGCCCGTGATGAGCTCCTGCAGCTTGCCGAATGCCATGAACGAACCGGTGACGGTCAGCGCGCCGAACAGCACCTCGAGTCCGAGCGCCGCGGCCAGGCCGTGCGACAAACCTTCTTCTCCGGTCGCACCGCTGCGAACGCGGTATTCCACGACTCCGACGAGCGTCGCCGCGATCGCGCCGAATGCGTGCGAGAACGCGATGAACTGCGGCATCGCGGTCATCTTGATCTTCATCGCCATCGGGTAGCCGATCATGCCGCCGACGACGAGTCCGATGAGGATCCACTGATACGTGAGGATGTTCGAGTTCAGCAGCGTGCCGATGACGGCGAACAACATGCCCATCGCCGCCTGCTGCATGCCGAGCCGGGCCTGCGGGGGCTTCGTGAGCGAACGCAGTCCGAGGATGAACAGGACCGATGCCGCGAGATACGATGCCTGGATGATCAGGTCGCGCGTGCCGAGCTCGTTCACTTGGCGGGCTCCGTCTTCGCGACGACCGCCTTGGTCTTCACCTGGCCCTTGAACATCGCGAGCATGCGGTCGGTGATCAGGAATCCGGCCGTGACGTTGGTCATCGCGCAGACCACCGCGACGAACCCGAGGATCGTCGAGAGCCGGCCGTACTGCCCGCCCGCGGCGACGATCGCGCCCACCAGCGAGATGCCCGAGATCGCGTTGGTGGCCGACATCAGCGGCGTGTGCAGCAACGGCGGCACGCGCTGGATGATGATGAAGCCGACGAAGCCGGCGAGGATGAAGACGTAGAGCTGGAAGATCTGGATCATGGCTTTACCAGCATGGCTCCGGTGATTTCGTCGGACGCGTCGATGTTCAGCGCGCCGTCTTTCGTGACGTGCGTGATGAACGTGAGGATGTTGCGGCTCAGCATCTGCGAGGCGTGGAACGCGGCCGTGCTGGGCAGGCCGAGCGGTCCGATGATCTGCACGCCGCCGGCGTCCACGGTCTCGCCGGCCTTGGTGAGCTCGCAGTTGCCGCCGGTCTCGGCGGCAAGATCGACGATCACGGACCCGGTCTTCATGCCGCGGACCGCGGCCGCGGTGATCAGGACCGGCGCGCGCTTTCCCGGGATCGCGGCGGTGGTGATGATGAGGTCGATGCCGGCGATGTGCTTGGCGATGCCTTCCTGCGTGAGGCGCGCCTGGTCTTCGGATTGCGCCTTGGCGTAACCGCCCGCGCCTTCCGCGTCGCCGCCGAGGTCGATCTTCAGCGGTGTCGCGCCGAGCGACTGAATCTGCTCCTGAACCGCGGCGCGCACGTCGAAGGCGGTGACCACGGCGCCGAGGCGGCGCGCCGTCGCGATCGCCTGCAGGCCGGCCACGCCGGCGCCGATCACGAACACGCGTGCCGGCGCGAGTGTGCCGGCGGCGGTGGTCAGCATCGGCAGCATCTTCGGCAGCGCGGAGGCGCCGAGGAGCACCGCCTTGTAGCCGGAGACCGTCGCCTGCGACGAGAGGACGTCCATCGACTGTGCGCGCGTGATGCGCGGAACACGCTCGAGGGCGAGGAGGCGAACGTGTCTCGACCCGAGTGCGGCGAGAACGTCCGGGGTTCCGCCGGGTTGCCAGTAGCTCACCACGGCGCAGCCGTCGGGGAGCTGTGCCGCGTCGGTGGACGAAGGCGGCTGCACTCGGCAAACGAGATCGGCGCCCGAGAGCGCGGCCGCGAGGTCGGCGGCGATCGTCGCGCCGGAGGTGGTGTATTGGGCGTCGGGAAATCCGGCCGCGAGCCCTGCGTCGTGTTCGACCGTTACGGTGGCGCCGGCCTTGATCAGTTTTGCGATACTCTCGGGCACGAGCGCGACACGCGACTCGCGCGGCGCTCGTTCCCGCGGGACTGCTATGCGCATTGCAGACGTCGGTTCAGGTTCGAAAAAATAAATTTATTGAGGCGAACGAAAGCTATCCGCCGTGCGCGGTCTGTTGCAGTCCGACCCCAGTCCCTGAAAAACGTCTCGCGCGCTTCGAGCGTTGAGCGCCGAAGCCTATTTCGCCTTGAAGCGCGCGATCGCGCTTCGCGTGAACTCGGACAGCACGAGCGTGCCGCTCATCGCGGCGCGCTCGGCCAGCAATTGATCCCAGTTTTCCGTGCCGGCCCAGAAGATCTTCTTGAGCTTCGCCACCGCCTCGGGATTCGCGGCGGCGAGTGCCACGACGCGTTCGTCGATGGCGGCATCCATTTCCGCAACGGTGTCGAACAGCCGCGAGTAGAGGCCGTGGCGCTCGCACCACTCGGCATCGTGCCAGTCGGCGTCGACGGTCATCGTGCTGAACGCCGCGCGCCCGATCTTCCGCTCGATGCACGGACCCACGACGAACGGACCGATGCCGATCGCGAGTTCGCTCAGCCGCGCCGGAGCCGAGCGCATCGCAAAGCTATAGTCCGAGGCGGCGACGAGCCCCACCGCGCCGCCGGCGGCCTTGCCCTGCACGCGCACGAGCACGAACTGCGGCACGCGGATCATCGCGAGGATCACGCGCGAGAAGCCGCTGAAGAACTCTTTCCCCGCCTCGGGGGTCGAGATGGCCGTGAGCTCGTCGAACGACGCGCCGGCGCAGAACGGGCCGCCGCCTTCGCTGCGCAGGACGATCACGCGAGCGTCGCGGTTCGTTCCGAGGGCGGAGATTTCACGGGCGAGCCGCGTGAGCAACGTGCCCGGGAGCGAGTTGCCCTTGGGGTGATGGAAGGCCACGGTGGCGATGCCGTCGATCACGTGAACGGCGACGCGGCCGGCGGTTGGGGGAGAGGATGGAGACATCAGGGGAAGATAGTAGAGGATTTTGGGAGGAGGGACGAGGAGTGAGTGGTGAGAATAGGGGGAGTGGCGAGACCAGTAGGGAGTGGCGAGGGTGAGTGGGAAGTGGGGAGAACCGAGTGGCGAGGGGCGAGTGGGGAGACCTCGCCACTTCTCCGTGGGTCTCGTGTCTCGCCGCTACTGCGAACTCCCCGCTCCCCACTCGGTTCTCCCCACTTCCCACTCACCCTCGCCACTCCCTACTGGTCTCGCCACTCCCTACTGGTCTCGCCACTCCCTACTGGTCTCGCCACTCCCCACTGGCCTCGCCCCTCTTCATATAGATTTATCTCAATGGAGCCCCTCCCCACGCCGCCCATCCCTGCAGACGATCCCGCCCTCGTCGCCGCATTCGAGGCGCGCATCGCCGCCGGCGAGTCGATCGAGCCCAAGGACTGGATGCCCGAACGCTACCGGCGCCAGCTCACGCGCATGATGTCGCAGCACGCCCATTCCGAAATCGTGGGGATGCTGCCGGAGGGGAACTGGATCACGCGCGCGCCGAGCCTGAGGCGAAAGATGTGCCTCATCGCCAAGGTGCAGGACGAGGCGGGGCACGGCCTCTACATCTACTGCGGCACCGAGACGCTCGGCGTCGATCGCCACGACCTCGTGCAGCAGCTGCTCGACGGCACCGCAAAGTATTCGAGCATCTTCAATTATCCGACGCTCACCTGGGCCGACATCGGCTGCATCGGCTGGCTCGTGGACGGCGCGGCGATCGTGAACCAGACCGTGCTCGCGAAGGCGTCGTACGGTCCATATGCGCGCGCCATGGTTCGCATCTGCAAGGAAGAGAACTTTCATAAGCGGCAGGGCTACGAGATCGTCGCGACGCTCGCGAGCGGCACACCCGCGCAGAAGGCGATGGTGCAGGATGCGCTGAACCGCTGGTGGTGGCCGTCGCTGATGATGTTCGGACCCAGCGACAAGGAGTCGCCGAACTCGGCGGAGTTGCTCAAGTGGCGCGTGAAGCGGAAGACGAACGACGAGCTGCGCCAGCGTTTCGTGAATCTCACGGTGCCGCAGGCGCAGGCGGTGGGTCTCTCGTTTCCCGATCCGGATCTTCGTTACGACGCGGCGTCGGAGGACTGGAAGTTCGGCGCGATCGACTGGGACGAGTTCTTCGCGGTGATCAAGGGGAACGGTCCCTGCAATCACGAGCGCCTCGCGGCGCGGCGCAAAGCGCACGACGAAGGCCAGTGGGTGCGCGAGGCCGCGATGGCGTACGCCGCGAAGCACTCGGCGCACGACACCGAGGCCGCGTAATGGCGGACACACAGTTCCCGCTCTGGGAAGTGTTCACGCAGGCGGGGCACGGCGCGCCGCACGAGCATGCGGGGAGCGTGCACGCGGCGGACGCCGAGCAGGCCATGCAGAACGCCCGCGACGTGTACGCGCGCCGGGGCGAGGCCGTGTCGCTGTGGGTGGTGCCGTCGAGCGCGATCATTGCATCGGCGCCGGGCGACGCGGGGCCGTTCTTCGATCCCGGCAACGACAAGGCGTACCGGCATCCGCAGTTCTACAAGGTGCCGCGCGGAGTGAAGGTCTTTTGACGGTGCCTTCGGTCGCGGGAAAACGCGAAGAAGAAATCGCGAACCCGCTGTTCGAGTACCTCCTGCGGCTCGGCGACGACCGTCTCGTGCTCGGCCATCGCATGAGCGAGTGGTGCGGACACGGACCGATCCTCGAGGAAGACATCGCGATGGCGAACATCGCGCTCGACCTCGTGGGGCAGGGAAGTTCGCTGCTCCAGCTCGCAGGCGTGACCGAGGGCGCGGGGCGTGACGAAGATGCGCTCGCGTATTTCCGCGGCGAGCCGGAGTTTCGCAACGCGCAACTCGTCGAACTGCCGAAAGGAGATTTCGCCTTCACGATGGTGCGACAGTTCCTGTTCGACGCGTACAGCGTGCTTCAGTTGGACGCGCTGCAGAAGAGCACCTTCGCGCAGCTCGCGGGTCTCGCGTCGAAGGCGCTGAAGGAAGACAGCTATCATCTTCGCCACAGCAGCGACTGGGTGCTGCGGCTCGGCGACGGCACCGAAGAGAGTCACGCCCGGGCGCAGACGGCGCTGAACGAACTCTGGCGCTTCACCGGCGAGCTGTTCGAATCGGACGCGGTGGACGAGGCGGTTCGCGACAAGGGAATCGTCGTGGACCAGGCGGCGATTCAATCGCGCTGGCAACAGGTGGTGGCCGACGTGACCCGTCGCGCGACGCTCACGCTGCCGACTGCGGGCGCAGCGGCGACAGGCGGACGGCGCGGACGCCACACGGAGTTCCTCGGCCACATGCTCGCCGAGATGCAGATCGTCGCGCGCTCGCATCCGGGAGCGAAGTGGTGAGGGGTGAGGGGTCGGAGGTGCCGACCCGTGAACAGGTGCTCGAAATCCTCGAACAGGTGAAGGATCCCGAGATTCCGGTGGTGAGCGTGGTGGAGCTGGGGATCGTGCGCCGCGTGGCCGTCGCGGGAACGCAAGTCGCGATCACGATCACGCCGACGTATTCGGGATGCCCGGCGATGCGCGAGATCGAGCAGGACATCCGCGCGGCGCTGAAGGCGGAAGGGATCGGCGACGTGATTCTGGAGACCGTGCATTCGCCCGCGTGGACGACCGACTGGATCGGCGCGGAGGCGCGCGAGAAACTTCGTCGTTACGGGATCGCGCCGCCGGGTCCGGCGGAGCAGGGCGGGCTCGTGACGATCGCGCGGCGCCGCGCGGCGGCGGTCTGTCCGCGCTGTGGATCGAGCAATACGGCGCTGCAGAGCGAATTCGGATCCACCGCGTGCAAGGCGATCCACGTGTGCAACGCGTGCCGGGAGCCGTTCGACGAGTTCAAGGCGTTTTAGAAGTCCTGGACGGCGGTGCCTCCGCGCCGAGTCGGCCGCGACTGCGCCAGCGAAGGTCCGATGGTTCTTCCAGCGTCGGCGCTTGCACCCTCGTTCGGGGTAGTTCGTTTTTCATCCGTTCGAGCGATGGATGGCTGCGACGTTCGCTCGTAATCTTCGGTCTACTTCGGTGCGAACCATTCATCCTGCATGAGGTGACCCATGACGACGAAGACTGAGAGCGACGATAAGCGCGACAAGCTGAATCTTGATCCAGTCACTCACGCGCCGGGCTCGCACCCGGTCGGCACCGGTGTCGGTGCTACGGCCGCAGCGGTGACGGGCGCCGCGATTGGTGCGGTCGTTGGCGGTCCGGTTGGCTTTGCCGTGGGCGGCACGATTGGTGCCGTCGCAGGCGGCCTCGCGGGCCACGGCGTGGGAGAGAAAGTGAATCCTACCGTCGAGGACGCCTATTGGCGTGACAACTACTCCAAGCGGCCGTACGCCACGGCGAACCGGGAATACAGCGTGTATCAGCCCGCGTATCGGTATGGCTGGGAATCGCGCGAGCATCACGTCGGCCGGAAATGGGATGACGTAGAGAAAGAGCTCGATGCCGGCTGGCATTTGAAGCACGGAACGTCGGGGCTCGAGTGGGGCGAGGCGAGGCCAGCCGTACGCGATGCCTGGGATCGAGTCGGCGAACACCGACGCTAGGCGGTAACGAAACTCCGCAGCATGCAGGATGAGCCGCTCCTCCGGCGCTCGGTCGAGCAAGACCGAACGCCGGAGGAGCGGTGAATGCCGAGTTGCCGGAGTCGCATGCAGCGTGATTTCCTTCGACGACTCCTGAGGTTGTAGTGTCAGCGTGCGATAGTTCTCGTCGGCGTAAGCTTCAGCGGACGCTGTAATCGGTACGTCCCTCCACGGCTTCGTGAGGTCGGCAGCAACTCGTGGTTAGACAGCGCCGCCATCGGTGAGGTGATATGCGGGGTGCTTCTCGCGATACGCGAATCCCAATCGCGCGGCCGCAACGCCGATTGCAACAGGGACGAGGGCGAGAAACAGCACAGGCGATCCGACGGCCACTCCGATCGCCGCACCGCAAACGCCCGCGACAAGCGGCTCCAGCACCGTGCGCCAGAGCGGGACGCGCCGCAACGCCGACCACGTGACGATCGGACCAATGATCGCTCCGAATAGTCCGAACCAACATAGGTTGATCACGAAGTTCATCAGTGTCGCCGGCGGAGCGCCCGCGACGATTCTTCCCAAGACTGTAATCGCCGCTCCCACGATGGCGCCGCTGACTGCACCTGCGATCACCAATCCCACCTTGAGGCGTCGCCTGGTCGCGAAGAAACGCTTCAGATACGGATTCGACGCGGCCATTCGCACCTCCTTGTTCGCATCCGGACTAACGAATTGAGTTCAGCTGTAGGGCCCCGAACGGCGCCCACGTTGATGCTACTATAGCGAATGCTGTGGGCGCATCATTTCTACCGGCGCCCGAGCCCTGTCGGCTGCAACTCGTGGTTAGGTGTCACCGACACGAGACTGGAATCCCTAAAGCAACCGCGCTCGCGATAGGTTCTACGAGCGCCATGCCCGGTGGTCGAGGCGTTACTAAAGATCGGCAACGAAGGGAAGAATATAGGTAGGACTGAAGCCAGTCCCCAGGCGGGCCCTAAACTCCTTCACAAAGTCGATGCTTGAGGTAACGGCCCATCTTGAAGAGCCGTAGCCAAGGCAGCGCTGAATGAAGTAGGGTTGATATTCTTCAGCGAGGGCATTCTCTGGGAAGGACCTCATGAGCGCCTTACTCAGTTTGGAGAGTTCGTCGTCCTCCCCCGGCCAACCTCCGCCTGGTTGCCATTCGGGCTTGAAGTGAGTGAGCTCGTTGCGTAGGCGCGTCAGAAGTGCAACAGCCTGATATGGCGCCGCTCCTCTGTCGAACGTGGGTTGATCGCACAGCGCCAACGCGAGATCGTACTTGTCGAGTATCGGACTTCGGTGCTCAAGTTCCCAGGCCGCACGAATTCGAGCAAGCACTACTGGCTCCTTGGCAATGCCATCCGCGGCGCCCTCCTCGGCGGCATCGGCAAAGAACTCGTTGATGTCGGCTTCGAGGTAGGCAACCGTGGAGAAAACGCATGAAATGCAAGCAGATGTATGCTCTGCACTGATATGGAAGAGAATGGGTTCGCGCTTGCCTCTCTCAAACTCGCGCGCATGCGTGGCGGACAGCACAGCGGCCATCAGATGGTCGAGCGACAGCGGCAGTTTGTGCTGGATCATTTCTGGGCCGCACCTAAAGCTTGTGTGACACTTGGCGGCGTAGCCGCCGCTACCTTATCAACCGCGTTCGTCAGCTGCAACGCATGGTTAGGCCACTCATCTATACCGACATGGCGTTCGCTTTCTGCCCATCCGACAGAAACGGCGATCCGTTCACTGCGGTATCGATGGTTGCGGCCAGTATTTGCCCTTGAGCAGAGACGAGAATGCCGATTCCGTAGATGATGCCACCCGCGACGAGTCCGACGAGGAGGCCCGCCAGAACTAGCGTAGATCCCCCCTGCTTCATGAGGGTGAGGCTGACGACCGCATCGATCGCTCCGACCACGATTCCGAACCCCTTTATGATGCCACCAAATGCGACGATGGTCCGCCCCACCAGGTAAGCATCCTTGTACCGCTTCAACATGGCCGCGGCTGTCGATCCCTTTCTCTGGCGAGTCGCACCCGCCGGATGAGATACCTCAGATGGAAGGACTATCCCTGTCACGCCAACAACATTTTGGTCCTCGTCGTCTAAGTCGGACTCATCCACATCATCGTCGCCGCTTTGTGGCGCCGCATTCGGATGATCGGATGACACAGGGGAGCCGACAGGCGCATGGCGCGATGTAGAGCAACTCCAGCAGGCGGCAAAGTCGTCGTCACTCTCTTCACCGCACGTCTTGCACGTCCACATACACATTGCTCCACTTAGAGGATGGCTGCGGCCTAACGCCTGAGCTCACTTGCAAGCGAGCCAAATAAGAAGCGCCTGCGAAGCAGGCGCCAGTCCGCCGATCGCTTGACAAGTGCAGCGTTCGTTAGACGTCTGCTCATCGATCCGTTGCGTCGCGACGTGCATCGCGGAAAATCTGATCCTTGGTGCGGTAATCGCCTGGAAACGATGTATGCGTCGGTAGGACCGGTAGCCGCAACTCCATAACGTCGAACTGACCATAGTCGAAACGCGCGAAGTGCGTAATCTCGAACAGCCGATCATCAGGTGGTGGGCAATCGAACGCGAGCAGATATCCATAAGGCGGATAGGTAATCTCTGTCATCGTTCGATTAGTACTCGTCGGGACGTGGAGCGTGCCAGCTACCGCCAGTGCTCGGTGTCTGCCCTCGCCATTCAGATAGACGTAGAAGCGGTAGCGAGGAGGAAGATACTTTCTGTCTCGATCTAGAACGAAGGCCTCGAGGTCGGGATTGACCTGCCGGAACCGCTCGCCATTGATCGAGAAGAACATGGTGGCGATCTGTTTGATGATAGAGAGCGGAAAAACGTAGTTGAGATGGATGAGCGTAGGCCGTCCCCCGGTTCGTGCGAGGAGGTCCATGCCTTGGTAGCACCACGCGACGAAGTGCTTGCCGTACCAGCTGCCCGTGTTGTTGTTGCAACGGATGCATAATGTGTGGGCGCCGGCTCCGCGCTGCTGAATGGTTCCTTTCGACAGCGGAAGCTCGCCGGGGGCCAAGCTGAAAGCCTCTTCGAACGGATACAGACGTACCGGACGATCATTGAACGCGGCGCGCGGCGGCACATGCTCAAAGGACAACGGCCCATACGTGCCGCAAAGATGGCAGACGCCTTCGACCTTTTTCGACCGTCCCATATAGAGATGCTTGTTAGACGTCTAACTACAATTATGCTGTCATGTTATCCAGCGTCGCGGGCCCAATCCCAGCGCAGCCCGCAGCATATCGCGCGCGCCGCCCATTCGAGTATGAAGCGCAAAGACCGCGCCAGCAACCAGTTGGACACAATCACGCCACGCGCATGGCGCGCGTTAGACTGCGAACACTCGCCGCATAAACGCGCTCGTTGCGGCGTTCCCTTGGGAGCGCGCCGCGAGGATCAGCACGAACACCACACGGGAATTCACCCGATCGCGTTTCGTACGATCGATCAAGCCCGCGCACGAACCTCGGACAGACGCTCAGCAGCGCGTCGATCTTCTCCGCGATCGTCGCTACACCCGGAAGCGCCGCGCTCTGAAGATTCTCGTGATACGGCATCGGCACGTCCTCGACCGCGTGCAAGGCGATTCACGGCTGCGACGTGTGCCGGGAGCCGTTCGACGAGTTCATGACGTTTTAGAAGTCTGGACGACGACGCGCGTTCGAAATCGGAGCCCCATGCCACCCCATGGCCAGGACCGGGATTTCGCTAACGCAGAAGGAACGCCATGTCGCGGAAGTTCAAAACGTACCGCGAGAATTTGTCCAGGACATCGTGCCCGATGTTGCAGTCCAGGTAGTTCTCCGACGCAACTGGTACGATGGACTGAAGCAACACGTCGACCGAGTCCAGCACCGCGACCGTGTCGCCGAGCGACAGGCGTACAGCGGGTGACACGCGAACCGGCAGCTCGCGAATGCCGCCGGCGCCGCCGATCCGGCGCGTGGTGAGGCGCGCTGTGCTGTCGAGCTGCATTCGGAACCGGCGGTAGAGCGGCTCGTAAAACGTGGTCGTGCCCGCGCCGGTGTCCATGCGACAGAGGAGCGACGCGCCGCTCCATTGGACCCGCACAAGCGGCGTGAGTTCGTCGAGGGCCAGGTTCCCCTGTGGACGCCGCGGCGGCGTCTCAGGGACGATCAGCTGTCCGTCCCGGCCGAACTGGACCTCCCCCATCTGCTCGATCACGGGAAATCCGATGAGTCCCGGGATGCGAAACCCTCCGGGGAACGTCAGAAGACTATCGTCGAGGACGAGGAACACGACGTGCTGGTAGTGCACCGACCCGATCGAGA
>Ga0207932_1000385_pt1 | contig 14883 bp, 14 predicted proteins | sample NGESurdeep092012_FD_184480 | JGI IMG/M metagenome (GOLD analysis project Ga0207932, IMG submission 184480) | Arctic peat soil microbial communities from Barrow, Alaska - NGEE Surface sample 415-2 deep-092012 (SPAdes) | ecosystem: Environmental > Terrestrial > Soil > Wetlands > Peat ...
GGTGAGGTCTCGCGTGGTGAGGTCTCGCGTGGTGAAAGCTTCCCTGACGAGCCAGCGGTGGTTGGTCGCGAACGCGAGCTCGCGATCCTGCTGGCCGAACGCGACTCCGCGGTCCGCCTCCGTGACATCGAGGTCAGAGTCCCACGCCACCTGTCTGCTTCCGCGGTTGTCTCTCTTGCCGGTGACCCGCAGGCGTTCGCTCGTGATCTTCGCCGGCCGATGCCCGCTGCCCCGGCGCTCGCGGCCCGTCGCGGTACCGCCTTTCACGCCTGGGTCGAGCAGCACTTCGCGCGGGCCGCATTTGTCGACTTGCTCGACCTGCCGGGCAGCGCCGACGACGATCCCGGTGACGACGAGTTGCTGCCGCTCATGAAGGAAAGGTTCCTGGCCAGCGAATGGGCCCGGCGCATTCCGGATGCCATCGAGATCGCGATCGAGACCACTGTGGCGGAGATGGCGATACGGGGTCGCATCGATGCCGTATTCCCCCGCCCGGGGGGTGGGTTCACCGTCGTGGACTGGAAGACCGGCGCCAAACCGTCAGGTGACGAAGCCAGGGTTCGTGCTCTGCAGCTGCAGGCATATCGCCTGGCCTTTGCCAGGCTTCGGGGGCTGCCTCTGGGCCAGGTCGATGCGGCGTTCTACTACGCCGGCACGGGTGAGACGGTGTTTCCGGATCTGCCCGATGACGAACAGCTTGCGACCTTGCTGCAGTCGATCCCCACCTAGCGGCCGGTGCTCAGCAGTGGGGGGGGGCACCCTGGGGGCATCACGGTTGTGGCGTCACGGTTGGGTCGTCGACATCGACTGTGGCACGCTCTCGGCCGTCCAGCTCAGCCTCATCGGAGCGCCCCGGAGGATCTGCGTGCTCGGCGACTTCGGGGCGCTCGATGGCGTTCGCGTGCTCAGCGACCCTGGGGTCAACGGGGACAGCGGGGGCAGTTGGAACAGTCGGCACCACCGGCTCCTCGTCCTTGTCGTCGAAGGTGTCGGTATCCAGCTTGCGCAACCTGACCGCGCACGCCTCGACGCCCTTCTGGTTCCTGGAACCGACCGCTGTCAGTAGCTCGGACACCAGCTTGAGCTCACCTGCCAGCCTGGCTCGGCGTTCCAGATACTTGTCAGGACGGTCGACCCGGGCATGCGCGTAGGCCTCGAGCACGGAGTCGAAAGCCAGAGGAGACGCCTGGGTGACCAGCGTCGCGAAGTCGTCCGCTGGGTCGGCCACCTTCGCGTTCTCCCAGCCGGTCAGCCCGCGGACGCGGCCGCTCGTGGCATCGTCGTCGTCGAAGACCGCGAGAACCTCATCGCCGGTCAGGTCGCCGTGGGTCGGAGTCGGTGCGAACCGCCACAGCGAGACCTCCTCGAGCGACCGTTCCCAACGGGAAAGCAGCTCGGTTGGCACATGCCCCGTCGCGGCCGCCCGATCGAGGTCGGCAAGTCGGCGGGTGCGGTAGGTATCAGGGTCGTAGGACGTGAGCCCGGCCTCTTCGCAGAGCGCCAGGTCGAGGTTGTGCAGTGCCGCCAGCGCCCGGCCCAGCTCGGCTGCAATCCCCGGTCCGCCAGGCAGATGCGCGAAGTTCAGCGGGCGTCCGGCAATGAAGGGGTAGACCACTGCTCGGCCGCCTTCGTTGAGTGCCACGAAGCCCTTGGGCATCGGCACCGAGAACGGCAGCCGACGCGACAACAGCCCGAGCAGAGACACTGCGATGTCCATCTGCGCCCCCGCGGCGACGGTCATCGGCGCGCGCACAACCCAACGGCGATGCTGCGTGTCTTCGATGAAGGCAACCTCGAACTGATGTCCGGGACGTTGCGCGGCGCCCTTGACTGTGGCGGGGTCGAGGCCTGGCACTGCGGCGCTGGCGAGGGCGGCGAGGGCAAGGGGAGTGCGAGTCACTCTTACACCGTATGTCGAGTGCGCCCCATACTCTGGAAGGCGTGAGTGGTTCTTTGGAAACTTTGCATGATCTGTCCCTGGCGGGTGGCACGCTGGATCGCGCCGGCCTGCGGCGTCGGGACCCCGACTTGTTGCCCGTGCTGCTCAAGGACCCCTTGACGCGAATCGTGGAGCTGGTCGGGGGCCGGGCACAGGTCACCGAGTCCGATCGCGGCTGCGCCCTGTTCCTACGCTCGCCCGGGGACCAGGACACCAACCGGTTGGGCGTGTTCCTGGGGCAGGACGGCCACGGCACGGCATACCTCGGGGTGGTCGGCGATGCCCAGGAGCCGGCTGGGGTCGCACCGTGGCGGACTCTGCGCGAGGTGGGTGTCCTGCTCTCGGACATGGACGCGGGCATGTTCGCCACGCTGCAGGGACTGGCAAACTGGCACGCCTCGCACACTCACTGCCCGTTGTGTGGCGCGACGACAGAGTCCGATCAGGCCGGCTGGATCCGGCGTTGCGCACAGGATGGCACTGAGCACTACCCGCGTACGGACCCGGCCGTGATCATGGCGGTGACCGACGCCGCAGACCGGTTGTTGCTGGCTCGCAGCCCGCACTGGCCCGAGGGCCGGCTCTCGGTCTTGGCGGGGTTCGTGGAGCCGGGGGAGTCCCTCGAGGCGGCCGTTGCGCGTGAGGTACTCGAAGAGGTCGGCGTGGTCGTCGAGCAGGTGCGCTATCTGGGCAACCAGCCGTGGCCGTTCCCGTCCTCGTTGATGGTGGGGTTCACCGGGCGGGCTGTCGACACCACCCTTCACCTGGACCAGAAGGAGATCGTCGAGGCGATGTGGGTCAGTCGTCAGGAGCTGCGCGAGATGGTGCTGGCCGGGAGATTCGGTATCTCGCCGACCGTGTCGATTGCCCGACGCATGATCGAGCTCTGGTACGGCGGGCCGATCGACCCGGGGGCCGGCGGTCCTGACCTCCTTCTCCCGGCGTGACCTGCTGGCCCCGGTCTGAGCTGGCTTCCAAGATCAGCCCGCCGCTCGGCGTCAATGCTATGGTTACTGTGATTTGAGAAAACATAAAATATTGTGTTGAGAAATTTATCAAGTAGATTCCCATGTCTCGCAGTTTCTCCGCACACACACCAAGCGGAAGGAGCGCGCAATGACGATGGACCCGAACCTTCTCGCGCTGACATCCGCGCGCAATATCGGCGCGCTGGCCACCATCAAGAATGACGGTCGCCCCCAGCTCTCGACGGTCAACTTCACGCTCGACCAGTCAACGACAACGGCCCGTATCTCGGTGATCGACGGCCTGGCCATAGTTCAGAACCTGCGCCGCGATCCGCGCGCCTCAATCTTTGTTGGCAGCCCCGATGGCTGGACATTTTCCGTACTCGAAGGAACGGTTGAGCTCTCACCGGTGGCGCTTGTCTCGGATGACGAGACCGTCGAGGAGCTCGTCGAGGTCTTTCGGGCAATCCGGGGTGAGGACCATCCCGACTGGGCCGACTACCGCGCAGCCATGGTGGCTGACCGGCGGTTGGTTGCCCGGCTACGCGTCGAGAGCGTGTACGGCCTGGCCAGACCGCGGTACGCCAAACCTGCCTGAAGCCAGGCTGCTCGGCCGCTCAGCGCGCCGTCAGGCTAGTCGCAGTCGAACCTCGGCCAACGACGGGTTGGTGGCTGCAGTGCCGTCCGGGAACACCACGGTCGGAACCGTCTGGTTGCCACCGTTGACGCTCATGACGTAGTCGGCTGCGTCCTGATGCCGCTCGATGTCGACCTCTTTGTAGGCGATCCCTTCACGGTTCAGCGCGCTCTTGAGCCCGCGGCAGTAGCCACACCATGGCGTGCTGAACATGGTGATGGTGCCGGCGGAAGGCAGGGCGGGGGCCGTGAACATGCGAAATCTCCTCAAACGTCGGGTGGTGGGTGACCCCATCAACCGCGACCAGACTCAGAACCTTCCCGGGAGGGATAACTCAGTCCTCTCCGGAGGGACATCTCAGTTCTCCTGTGGGGATAACTCAGTCTTCCCGGGAGGGACAAATCAGTCTTCCCCGAGGGGTGGACCTGTCGCCGACATCTGAGAAGATCTGAGGCGATGTCTCTCTCACACGACCGAACCAGCGGCACCCCGACTGCTGATGACGTTCTCGACGCCCTTGACCCCGAGCAGCGTCAGGTGGCGTCGTCGCCGAGCGGGCCCATGTGCGTCCTGGCCGGCGCCGGGACCGGCAAGACCCGGGCCATCACCCACCGCATTGCCTACGGCGTGCTCAGCGGCACCTACCAGCCCCAGCGAGTGCTGGCGGTCACGTTCACGGCAAGGGCGGCCGGTGAGATGCGCACCCGGCTGCGTGAGCTTGGTGTTCCGGGCGTTCAGACCCGGACGTTTCACGCTGCGGCGCTGCGGCAGCTCCACTACTTCTGGCCCCAGGCGATCGGTGGCGCGGCCCCGGAAGTGTTGCCCCACAAGGCATCCGTGGTCGCCGAGGCCGCCTCACGACTGCGGCTGCAGCTCGACCGAGTTGCGCTTCGTGACCTTGCCGCCGAGGTTGAGTGGGCCAAGGTCAGCATGCTCACGCCGGAGACGTATGCCGCTGCCGCACATCGCGCCGGCCGGGACCCCGGCGGTCTGGACGCCACGGCGATGGCCCGGGTTTTGCAGACCTACGAAGAGGTCAAGGCGGAGCGAGGGGTCATCGACTTTGAGGATGTGCTGCTGCTGACCGTCGGCATCCTCGCGGAGCGCGAGGACATCGCCCGGGCCGTTCGCTTGCAGTACCGCCACTTCGTGGTCGATGAGTACCAGGACGTCAACGCCCTCCAGCAAAGGCTGCTCGAGCTGTGGGTGGGCGAGCGCGACGACGTGTGCGTGGTCGGGGACGCGGCCCAGACGATCTACTCGTTCACCGGCGCGACGCCCAAGCACCTGCTCGAGTTCCCTCGCCGCCACCCGCAGGCGCAGGTGGTCCGGCTGGTCCGCAACTACCGGTCGACGCCACAGATCGTCGCCCTGGCCAACATTCTGGTGCGAGCCGGTCATTCCCGCGGAGGTCAGCCAGCCGGCCCCCCAAGAACAGAACCGCTCAAGCTGCGCGCGCAGGGCCAGGACGGCCCCCAGCCCAGCCTCACGGCATACGCCGACGACCCAGCAGAGGCGACCGGGGTGGCCGCTGCGATCAAGGCGCTGGTCACCCGCGGCACCCCGGCCAGCCAGGTCGCCGTGCTCTTTCGCACCAACGCCCAGTCCGAGGCCTATGAGTCCGCGCTCGCGGACGCCGAGGTCGCCTACCTCGTCCGGGGCGGGGAGCGGTTCTTCGCCCGCAAGGAGGTCCGCGGGGCGATCCTCTTGATGCGTGGCGCGGCCAGAGCCGATGACGGCAGCAAACCTCTTGGTGAGCTGGTTCGCGATGTCATCGCCGGAGCCGGGTGGACGGAGCGGGCGCCGACGTCGGGTGGGGCGATGCGGGATCGCTGGGAGTCTCTCGAGGCGCTGGTCGGGCTGGCAGACAACTTGATCGCCGCTCAGCCGTCGGCGCGGCTCCCCGACCTGGTGCGCGAGCTCGACGAACGCGCGGCGGCAAAGCATGCCCCGACGGTCGAGGGTGTCACCCTCGCCTCGCTACACGCCGCCAAGGGGCTCGAGTGGGACTGCGTGTTCATGGTTGGCTGCAGTGACGGTCTGATCCCGATCAGCATGGCTGAAGGCCCCGAGGCCATCCAGGAAGAACGCCGGCTGATGTATGTCGGGCTGACGCGTGCCAGGCATGAGCTGCGGTTGTCCTGGGCCGGGGCCCGCAACCCCGGCGGTCGGGCCGGCAGGCGACCGTCGCGCTTCCTTGACGAGGCAGCCAGCATCCTCGGCGACGGTGCGCGGTCGTCGGCCCGGGTGAAGCGCGCGGCTTCGGGTGGCAAGGCGGGTAAGGCAGTGAAGACAGGGAAGGCCGCAAGCTCCTCAAGATGTCGGGGGTGTGGCAAGGATCTGGTCACCGGGGCAACCCGAAAAGTGGGGCGCTGCCAGGACTGTCCGCCGACCTACGACGAGGCGACGTTCGAGGCGCTGCTTGGCTGGCGGCTTACGGTCGCCGGCGAGGCCAAGGTCCCGACATACGTGGTCTTCACCGACGCAACGCTGACCGCGATCGCCGAGAAGCGTCCCGCGAACCCGGGTGAGCTGGCCATGATCTCGGGGGTTGGTGCTCGCAAGCTCGAGCGCTACGGCGATGACGTTCTGGCGATCCTGGCCGGGGAAGAAACTTGCGAAACCGCTGAAAGTACTTCTGCTGCAACGGAGTTGACGGAATCCAGCTCGACATCAACGCCCGCAATCACGTGAGAGACTTAAATGCGTTGCGGCACCCGGGCAGTGTTCTAACCTGAGGCCACGTCCAGCCCAGCCGGTCCCGTTGACCGCGCTCGGGATTCGCGAGAACAGATGAGGAGGTTGGCCCCGATGGAGAACATCACCATGACGAAGACGACGCAGATCACCCGCGTCCGCTTCGCGTGCCCGCTGGCTGCCGACCGCAGCCTCAATGTCGACGCTCGCCGCGGGTCCTACGTTTCGACGCACAAGGCACCTGCTGTCAAGGATGTTGCGTACCTCCGTTCCCGGAGATCACCGGTCTAGTTTTCTAGATCAGGTCACCTCCAGGCCGCGGAACCCGACATCCGGGATCCGCGGCCTTTGTGTTGTCCGGGCCGCCGCGCCAAGGAACAAGAGCAAACACAGCCCCCGGACCGGGGGATACGAAACCAAGGAGGTGACACCAGATGCAGCTCACCGCGTTCATTGACCTGAACGGGCACCGCGAACACCCCGGTTCTGACATCCCGTGTCAGGAGTCCGACGCCGAGTTGTGGTTCGAGCAGAGTCCTGCCGACGTCGAGTTTGCCAAGGCCCTGTGTGGGGCATGCCCGGTTCGGATCGAATGCCTGGCCGGCGCGCTGAGCCGTGAGGAGCCATGGGGCGTCTGGGGTGGGGAGCTGCTCGTCCAGGGAGCGATCGTCGCACTCAAGCGCGCTCGCGGGCGTCCGCGCAAGAACCCGGTTGCCGCCTGATGTCGGGAGCCCAGAGGTCACTTTGGTCCCTCTTGCCGTGGTGCTACACCACGGATCCTGCCGAACCCCCTCAAAGCCATCATTCGCCAAAAGCCATTGATTGTAAGGAGTTCCACCATGTACTTACTGCAGAGCATGATCCTTGTCCGAGCTCGAATGGATGAGATCACACGTCCTCGCGAGCCATCGCCCACTCGCAAGTCACCAGCCAGGAGCCGCAGCGCGCTGCGGATCAAGCTCGACGCCCGGCTGGCGCGACGCGAGAGTTCGGCCGGCTGAGGTGGGATGCTCGCGACAACCGGCCGACCTAGGCGGTGCCGGATAAGGTCGGTTGTCGTGAGCACTCTCTCCCGGGCGCAGGTGTCAGCGCGACGCGAGTCCTTCGTAGCGGCGCTGACCTCGCCCGACCTCGCCTCTATCGTCGACCTCGTTGTGTGGGTCGAGGTCGATCCGTCCGTCGATGGACCGGTGGCGATGGCTGCCAGCCATATTGGGCGGGTACGGCTACACCTTGACGGGCGTCATGAGGTCTTTGAGGGGCTGGATCCCATCGCCAGCGAGGACCCGATGGCCTTCCTGCCCTATGACCGCGAGTGTGCCAGGCCCGGGCCGCGCAACTCCTGGGAGAACTCCTATCCGTATGCCGCGTCGCGGATCCTCTCGCTGTTCGCCGACCCGACCCGCAGTCCTGACGTCGCAGTGATGCACACGCCCCGCCACTTCTTCCCGGAGCAGGGCGGGCATGTCGGCGAGCACGGCTCGCTCGATGTGATCCAGTCCAGGGCTCCCTTGCTGTTGTCGGGCAAAGGAGTTGCTGCGCGCGGCATCGTGGACGCACACGCCAGGCTGGTCGACGTCTGTCCTACTCTGGCCACCCTCGCAGGTGTCACCGACGCCGACCTGCGGGACGCCGGAGGGGACCGGTTGGATGGCCGCGCGCTCACGGCATACCTCGGCGGTGAGTCGTTGTCGAAACCCAAGGTGATCGGTCTTCTCTGGGATGGCGCGCACTGCGGGGACCTCCTGCACCTGGCGCAATCGGGCGAGCTGCCCGGAGTCGCCCGGCTGATCGACAATGGCGTGGCCTTGCGCGGCGGAGCGGTGGCGCAGTTCCCGAGCGTCACGCTGACCAACCACACTTCGATCCTGACCGGTCTCGGGCCGGGCCGTCATGGGGTCCTGGGCAACGTCTTCTATGACCGTGAGACCGGTGAGCGGGTCGTGCCCAACAACGCATCGACCTGGCATCGCAGTGCCGAGTGGCTGCGGCCTGCCGTCCGTACGGTGTTCGAGATGGTCAACGGTGTCGTCCCGCAAGGAGATTCACTGCAAGGAGATTCACTGCGAGGGGACTCACTGCAAGGGGACGCGCCGCGGACTGCCTGCGTGAACGAGGCCGTCGATCGCGGCTCGGACTACTCCACGATGGCGATCATCCGTGATAGTGGCATCGCGTCAGGGGCGGCTGGACTCGATGACCAGCTGCCGGATCCGCACGCCTCTGTCCACGTGCATGACCCGGCCCACCTCAGGGACTCATATTTCTCCTGGTGCACCCAGGTCGATGATTTCGGGCTGGAGCAGATGCGACAGCTGTGGGGGACCCTGGAGTCGGCACCCGCCCTGACCTGGTGGGCCAATGTCGTCAGTGACGCGGGACATCATGCCGGCGGTCCGCGCAGCGGCATCGCTCGTGACTCGCTGCGTGACTCCGACTCGCGCCTGGTGTCGTTCCTCGAGCACCTCGACGCGCTCGGGATCACCGACCAGGTGACGTTCCTGCTCACTGCCGACCATGGTTTCGAGGGATCGGACCCCACCGTGACTGGTTCCTGGCAGCCGGCTCTTGAGCGCCTCGACATACCGTTTCGCGACGAAGGCCCCGGTTTCATCTACCTCCTCCCCGATCGCCAAACCTAGGGACGGTGTTGGGATTTCACGCCAAACCTAGGGACGGTGTTGGGATTTCACGCCAAACCTAGGGACGGTGTTGGGGTTTGGGTGTCTGCCAACGCAGCTCAGTCGGCTCTGCTGAGCCGGTAGAGCAGGTGACGTCGCAGTGGACCCCCAGTCATAAGACGGTGGTTGAAGTCTCCGGGCAACGTCTTGCCGATGCGTTGACGCAGCGATCCATAAGCGCATTGGACTCGGCGCGGGTCAGCAAAGCCGGGAAGTGCCCCATTACCGAAGGATATGCATTCAGGGCAGCAGAGCGCACCATCACTATCTCGCGCCACTGCCGCAGGACAAGCCGTCAGGTGGAAGGTTCCATCAACTGCGTGGCCACTGTTCGAACACAACGTCCGGAATTGGGTGTTCGGTGGAGACTGGGCGGATGGATAAGGAGACAGCACGGCCGGTCTGCGCGAGGTGCGGGCGCGTATTCCGGAGGATGAGTCGGCCGCTCGCCTCACCTGGGTGCTCGGGTTGGAGAAGGGCCGGCAGGTCTGGACCTGCGACCGTTGCAGTCGTGAACACATACGGAGCATCGAGGGCAAGCTCGACTCCGCCTGGTGGTGACGTGGAGAGTGCCTGCGGTGCCTGGGTTTTCAACGAGCTGCCCGCACCGCACCTAGGTTTGGCCACGAGCTGCCCGCACCATCCCTAGGTTTGCGAAAGGAGGAGGTCGAAGGGGGGGAGGTCGGCGCCGGGCAGCCATCGGTCCAGGATGGCCCGGCCGGGCACCTCACCCTGGATCTGGCAGAGCACACCGATGCCGCCGAGCCAGACACGATGGATCAGCAGGTACGACGGCGGCAGGTTCAGCTTGAGGCCCAGCATGAAGTTGGGCCGGCGGGGATCGTTGAGGTGCAACGTCATCGAGCGCAACCAGGCTCGTGAGAAGGTGAAGGTGTCGGTCCGCAGCGGCTCCATGAAGGGCCCAAGGAACGCCAGCAGGGCGTCCGCGTCGATGTCCATCGAGTCCTTGACGAATCCTTGGCGGCGCAGACCCTCCAGTGAGCCATCGGCGTCGCCCATCAGCGCCAGTGTGAGCAGCTGACCTATCTCGACCGGGAGGCCGTCCGGCAACCGGTTGACCGCGCCGAAGTCGAGAATCCCGAGCCGGCCGTCCGGCAGCATCCGGAAGTTGCCGGGATGGGGGTCCGCATGCAGCAACCCCGCACGTTGGGGCCCCACCAACAGAAACTCCAGGTAACGTGCGGCGGCGGCGTCGCGGGCCTGCTGGGAACCAGCTGCGATGATCGCGGACAGCGGGGTTCCGTCGAGCCATTCACTGACGATGACGTTGCCCTTGTGATAGACGACGTCCGGGATGGCGAACTCAGGGTCACCCGCGAACGCGGCGGCGAAAGCCTTCTGGGACTTGGCCTCCAACCCGTAGTCCAGCTCCTCGGCAACCCGGCCTTTCAGCTCCTCAAGGATCGGCTTGATGTCGAGTCCCGGGATCCAGCTGGAGGCAAGGCGAGCCACCCGTGATACCTGGTTGAGATCGCCCATGAGCGCTTGACCTGCTCCCGGATACTGCAGCTTGACGGCGACGTCGCGGCCGTCCTTCCAGACGGCACGATGGACCTGGCCTATCGACGCCGCGGCTGCAGGCTTGTCGTCGAACGAGAGGAACTTCTGCCTCCAGCGTGGCCCGAGCTCTGCCACCAGTACGGCGTGGACGATCGCGGCGGGCATCGGCGGCGCGGCATCCTGCAGCCTGGTCAACGTTGCGCGGTACGGCCCGGCAAGATCCTCGGGCATGGCTGCCTCGAAGATCGACAGTGCTTGGCCGAACTTCATCGCCCCACCCTTGAGCTCGCCCAGGACCTTGAAGAGCTGATCGGCTGTGCGGGCCTGAAGCTCCGCGGCCACGAGCTCGGCTGGCTTGCCGCCGACCCGCTTGCCCAGGCCCCATGCGGTTCGGCCGGCGAGCCCCAACGGCAAGGCTGCGAGCTTGACCGTGCGCATCGCGGCCCTGCGGGGGATTTCGCTCACCTTGCCATTGTCGCGTGCCCTGCTGTGCAGTCGCAAAGTGGATGGCGAAACCAACGTCGGCTAAGGATCGTCGGCCAAGGCAGTGAGAGCTCGAGCGAGAGATCGCCGGGCACCGGCTGACCATCCAGGCACGTGTGAACGATCATTGCCGCAACCCCGATCGTCATGGCCGTCAGCGTGCTCTCGAGATGGACCGGTGCGCCGGGACGGAGCGGCCACACGGGAGAGAGCTGGGAAAGCAAGACCGGCCAGGCGGCGTCCCGGTCGCGGCGGTGAAGGTCCATACAGGAAAGGCATGGCCCGGCGCCGCTTGCAATCAGCGGACCGACCTGGACGCGGTGAGCCTGAACCACCAACGGAAGATGCGGTATGCCGCGCCGCAGCCATGGCTCGCCGGCGTCAGCCCGGACCGCCCCCATTGCGGCCAACACCACCAGATCGGGGCGGGCGGGTGGATCCAGACCCGCGCCGAAGGTGGCTTGAGTCGGGCCGGCCCGGTGGCCCCGCAGCTCCAGGTCGAGTGTGTTCACGGCGTTCGCACCGACGCTGACCTGACCGATGCCGCCCGCCCGCAGCAGATCTGCGAGGGCATAAGGGAGGTCGCCCTCGCCGCTGATCACGACGTGCTGCGCGGATCTGGCAGCCACGTGGTCGAGGCCGTCGCCCGCCAGTCCGTAGGCCGCCGCAATCGCAGTCGCCGTTGTGTCTGGCCGGAGTGGATGGCGCCGTGGCTTGTCGATCTGGGACAACCAGGCCCGATCCGTGGCCGCGTCGACCAGCAGGTGGTGCTCGTTCAGGGCTGCGATCAGCGCGGAGACGCGATCGGCCCCAACACCTGCGGTGGCGGCTGCGGCGTACAGGGTCTGCATGTCCATGCTCCCGTCCAAACCCTCCGCCACGGTGATCTCGGCGTCACTGAGCCCGTCCAGGACGACTCCTGAATCAGGGCACAGGCCCAGCTGGATTGATCCGGGACCGCGTCGTAGTGGTTGCGCGTGGCTCTTGAGACGGGGTCTGTTGTTCATGGGATTCCTCCAGCGATGGGGCGTTGTGAGGAATCTGTCACGGTCTGCGACGCAATCAGATCCAATCCACAGCACTCGGGGAGAAGTACCCATGCGGGACATGCGAAGGGGCGGCACCTGAGCATGATGCTCAGGTGCCGCCCCTTCAGGTATATCGGTGTGTTCGTGCTCGGTGTCTCGTGTGGTTCGGGGGCGGGTCAGGCCTTGCCGAGAATACGGTTGAGGTTCGTGCCACATACGGGGCACTTGCCCTTCGCCATACGGCGGCCGTTCGTCTCGACGACCTTGCCAGTGGCGTCTCGCTTCTCCTTGCACTTCACGCAATAGAAGTCGCCCGTGTACGTTTCGCCGGTCTCTACAGACTCTGCCATTTGTCTATGTCTCCTGTTCGTTCCAACCGCTGTGTGCGGCACCGGACTCGTGTCACCCTAGACCAGCCTGAGCACAACTCAGTGCATTGGACGGTGTTTCTTGTGCTCAAGTTCGGTTGGCCCACCTTCACCGAACCCGACTCGACGTCCGGGTTCATGTGATTTGTCAGACTTTTGGCTTAGATTCTGAACGTGGACACGGACGAGATCGAGGTCAGGCGCAGCCGGCAGAGACGCCGGACGGTCAGTGCCTATCGCGAGGGCGGCCGGACGATCGTGCTGATCCCGGCCCGGTTCTCCGCCGAGGAGGAGCGCGCGTGGGTCGACGCCATGATTCGCAGGCTGGCCGCCGGGGACAAACGCCGGCGGCCCAGCGATGAGCAGCTGCTGGCGCGGGCGGCCGACCTGTCCAGGCGTTTCTTGGGCGGCCTGGCCAAACCGGCGACTATCGCCTGGGTCACCAACCAGAACTCCCGCTGGGGCTCCTGCACACCGGCCGACGGGACGATCCGCATCTCGGCGCGCGTCAAGGGGATGCCCTCGTGGGTGCTCGACTACGTCATCCTGCACGAGCTGACGCATCTGCTCCAGCCCGGCCACGGTAGTGAGTTCTGGTCGCTGCTGGAGGCCTACCCACGCACGGAGCGGGCGCGAGGATACCTTGAGGGTGTCGCGGCCACGGCCGGACTCCACTGGCCCGACGACGTGATCGACGACGTGATCGACGACGTGATCGACGACGTGATCGACGACATCAAAGGCGACGTGATCAAGACCTGACTTTGGATCCCAGCCCTCTTGGATGTCAACGGGTCAATCTAGGGCTTGCCCGACTCGCCCTTGTCCGTGTCGGCTTCGCCCGTGACGCCTTTATTGCCTCTCTCGCCTTCGGAGAGCATGGCATCCAGCGCCGCGTCCATCTCGTCTCTGGTTCCCCGGGACATGAACCGGTCGACGTAGCCAAGAGGGTCGTCGAGGTCGGCCGCGGTCGGCGCCACGTCGGGGTGTGCCCAGGCACTGTCGCGCGCTGAGGCACCGCCTTTGGCCTCCAGTGCCGCCCACAGGTTGGCAGCGTCGCGCAACCGGCGAGGGTGCAGCTCGAGGCCGACAAGCTGGCTGAAGATCTGCCCGGCCGGGCCGGCGGAGGCGCGTTGACGCCTGACCGCCTCGTCCAACGCAGCCGGGTGGGGCAGGTGCTTGCTGGTGGCGCGGTCGGCGACGACAGCCACCCACCCTTCGACGAGCGCGAGGTAGGTCTCGAGCTGAACCAGAGCCGCGCGCTGTGCAGGGCTTGGCTCGGGGGTGAACAACGAGTTGGACAGTGCCGACTGCATGGCATCGGGGTCGGAGGGGTCTATCGACTGCAGTGCGGTCTCGATGCCCTCGGTGTCGATGCTGATGTCGCGGGCATAGGCCTGAACGGCCGCGACCAGCTGAGGGCCGAGCCAGGCAACCTCGGCGAACAGGCGTACTCGGGCGGCTTCGCGCACCGCGAGGTACAGGCGCACTTCCGTGAGATCGACCTCGAGCCCCTCTGCGAAGGTCGCGATGTTGGCCGGCAGAAGTGCGACGCCGTGGCCGGGCACGAGCGGTAGTCCCACGTCGGTTCCGCTGACCAGGGTTCCGGCGAGCGCGCCCACGGCCTGACCGACCTGGACGCCGAACATCGTTCCGCTCATCCGCGCCAGCATCGGCTCCACCTGGCCCATGACTGCGCTGGGGTCAATGCCAGCAGGGAGGCCCGGTATTGCGGGGAAGTCCTCGCCCTCCTCGAGCCGACCCATCTGAGAGCGCATTGCGGCCACCACTGCGGTGCTCACCCCGGCGGCGACCGGCTCCACCAGCTCCCGCCACATGGGCATGGTCTGGTCGACCCACTCGGCACGGCTCCAGGCATGGACCGCGCCGGCGGGGGCAGGCAGGTCCGTCACGGCGTCGATCCAGAGATGAGCGACCTCGACGGCCTGCTCGACCTCGCGGCGAGCAACATCACCCACAACCGAGTCGCCTTCTGCAGCAACGGACTTGCGGGCCACGTCAGTGGCGAGCTCGACGTTGAAAGGCTCAACAGGGTCGCTGGAGAACATGGACTTGAGCTGGGCTCCGATGATGGCCATGGTGTCGCGGTCCATCTTGTCGATGCCCATCGCCGCCAACGCGCTGGCCACCTCGGGGTTGTCAACACCGCCGAACAACGAGGCGAGCATCGCCGCGAGGTCCGGCTCGTCCGGCTCGTCCGGGTCGGTTGGCCCTTGATGGGGATGATCAGACACGCGGGACTCCTTGATCTCCTGAGAAGATGATCTCTCCTAGATAAACATGAGGAGGTCTCCGTGAGTTCCCCCAGGGTACGAATTCGTTCCCGGCGCACAACGATGACGGTCGCGGTGACCGGTGCGGCGACACCGGTGGGCGATCGCATCGTGCGCGCGCTGCTTGCGCGTTCCGCCGCGGGGGTTGTCATTGGCACGGTAGTTGGGCTCGGTGCCGAGCGTGGGGGTGCCGACGGGGTGCACTGGCGACTGGTCGATCTGGACTCGCCTGATCTGGCCAAGTCGCTTCGCGGCGTCGACGCCCTC
>Ga0207932_1000386_pt1 | contig 14851 bp, 12 predicted proteins | sample NGESurdeep092012_FD_184480 | JGI IMG/M metagenome (GOLD analysis project Ga0207932, IMG submission 184480) | Arctic peat soil microbial communities from Barrow, Alaska - NGEE Surface sample 415-2 deep-092012 (SPAdes) | ecosystem: Environmental > Terrestrial > Soil > Wetlands > Peat ...
TCTCATTCTGAAAAAATATCAAGGGGCAGGCTGGAAGCCTGCCCTACGTTTTTCATGCATTGGATAGTTGCCAGCCTCGTATCGGCATTGTTCCTCGGCGTGTATGAGATTTGCACCAAGCACGCCGTCCGGGACAACGCCGTTGTGCCCGTGTTGTTTTTCAGCACGTTGACCGGTGCGGCAGTCTGGATTGTTTTGATGGCGGCGCAGGCGGTTCATCCGGGGCTTTTGCCGGCATCGCTGGTTGTTGATCCACTTACGCTGGTACAGCCTCTGCAACTGGTCTTGAAATCCGCCATCGTCGCGGCCTCGTGGGTTTTCACCTATTTTGCGCTCAAGCATCTGCCGCTGTCGCTCGGCTCGCCCATCCGGGTGTCTCGGTGGTGATGAGTCTGCGCCGCGGCGGCCTGCTCCTGTTCGGCGAAAAAAACGGACTCCAAAAACTCCCCGCCGTGATCGGCATTCTCGTGGGTATTGTGCTCACCGTGGTGGGGTAGCAGACCGTTCCAACGCCTTGCACCGCTTTTCATAAAGCTGGCATGGATGCTGCTAAAAAATTCCATAAAACCGTTCCAATATTTACTAGACGAGTATGAATTCCAACAAAACGACAAAGCAAGCAGGCGGGTTTCCAGACAAGTTCAGCAAAGAACCTGTGAAACAACAGGAAAATTCCAAAAACGAGCCTGATTCAAAAGCCGGTTTCTCAGGCCGTCCTTCCGGTGGAATGTCGTTTCTTTTGGATTTGCAGCCCCAGGTTGAAGGTGTGCAGCACTGGGGTCTGAATGACTGACCCGATCCTGTTACTGTTACTCAAGAAGGCCAATAACGTGCTTTTGATGGCGTTATGGGGCCTTTTTTGTCGTTCGTTTGCCGCTTGGAACTGATGTTTAAGCTTCTATTCTTGGTTCATCCGATTCGTTATATGTGCCGCCAGGATCGTTGCGACCGGGCATTGGCGGCATAGAAGGGGTTGGCATTTCCCGCGGTCGCCAGGCTTGGGCTGCCGAAAACCGCAGCCAAGTCCCCGTTTCCCCAACGTGCGTGTCCCGGTTTTGTCCAATGGACTGTGGCGACATTACTAATCAGGACAGTGACGGATGAAAAATGGTGTTATTTTCCGCAGCAGTGCTTGTATTTCTTGCCGCTGCCGCAAGGGCAGGGGTCGTTGCGGCCGACTTTCGGGCCGGTGCGGACAGGCTTGGCTTTTTCCGCCACCGCGGCCGCGGCTTCGCTGACGACGTCGCTGGGCCTGGCTTGCGCGCCGCCTGAACTTGCCGTGCTCGTGCCGCCGAAAGCGCTGGCGGCCTGGTGCAGGGTTTGCTGCGGAACATTCTTCAGGAAATTTTCAAACGCCAGCATGGACGATGCGCTGCGGAAGATGTTGTGGCAAATTTCGGTCTTCACGTTGACCATCAGCTCGTCGAAAATCTTGAACGCCTCGGCCTTGTATTCGATGAGCGGGTCGCGCTGGCCGTAACCGCGCAGGCCGATGCTGTAGCGCAGGCTGTCCATTTCGTAGAGATGTTCCTGCCACAACCGGTCAATCGCGCTGAGAATCGTGAAACGTTCCACTTCCTTCAACGCTTCGGGGTTTTCAAAGCTGATTTTGAGGTCGTAAGCCTTGCGGACGCTGTCGGAGATGAAGTTGCACACGGCGAATTGCGCCGGGCTGAGCCCGTCGAAAAGCGAGCCGGGCACGGGGTGTTCCTTGCCGGAATCGGCAGCCTTGAGAATTTCCGCTTCGGGCAAGCCGATGGGGAAATTCAGATTCACCCAATCGGCCAACGGGCGCACTTTCCATTCGCCGATGTCGGAGTCCGCCGTCGTGAACTGCGCGACCTTGTCCACGACGACTTCTTCCATGATGTCCATGAGCCGGTCGCGCACGTCCTCGCCATGGATGATTTCGTTGCGGAAGCCGTAAATGACTTCGCGCTGTTTGTTCATCACGTCGTCGAATTCGAGCGTGCGTTTGCGGATTTGGAAATTGTGCTGCTCGACGCGCTTTTGCGCCTGTTGAATGGAACGGTTCAGCCACGGATGCGTCAGTTCCTGGCCTTCTTCCAAGCCCATTCGCTCCATCATTTTCACGATGCGGTCGGAGCCGAACAGCCGCATCAAATCGTCCTCCAAGCTGATGAAGAAGTGGGATGAACCGGGGTCGCCCTGGCGCGCGCAGCGCCCGCGCAACTGGCGGTCAATGCGGCGCGCTTCGTGGCGTTCGGTGGCCAGCACGTGCAGGCCGCCGAGTTCGGCGACGCCGGGACCGAGTTTGATGTCCGTGCCGCGGCCGGCCATGTTCGTGGCAATCGTCACCCCGCCGCGCTGGCCGGCGCGCATGATGATTTCGGCCTCCTGCTGGTGATATTTCGCGTTGAGAACGGAATGGATGATGCCTTCGCGCTTGAGCATGCGTGAAAGCTGCTCGCTGACTTCAACGGAAATCGTGCCGACCAGAATCGGCCGGCCCTGGGCGTGGATCTGCTTGATCTCATTGAGGACGGTGTTGAATTTTTCGCGCCTGGTTTTATAGACCGCATCATTGGCGTCTTTGCGGACGCAAGGTTCGTTCGTCGGGATGACGAGGACGCCGAGTTTGTAAATGTCGAAAAATTCGGACGCCTCCGTTTCCGCCGTGCCGGTCATGCCGGCCAGCTTTTGGTAGAGACGGAAATAATTTTGAATCGTGATCGTGGCGAGCGTCTGCGTTTCGCGCTCGATCTCGACGCCTTCCTTGGCTTCAACGGCCTGGTGCAAACCGTCGCTCCAGCGGCGGCCGGGCATGAGACGGCCCGTGTGCTGGTCAACGATGATGACCTTGTTCTCCTGAATGACATATTCCACGTCGAGCTGGTAAAGGCTGTAAGCCTTGAGCAATTGCGAGATGGCGTGAATCTTTTGCGCCTTGGTTTCGAAGTCCTGCTGCACCTTCGTCTTCGCTTCCATGCGCTTGCGCGCGTCGGGTTCCGGCCCGGCGTCAATTTCATGCAGCGCCGTGGTAAGTTCGGGCAGCACAAAAGCCTCCGGGTCTTTCGGGCTGACAAAATTGCGGCCTTTTTCGGTCAAATCGGCCTCGAAACCTTTCTCGTCAATGGCGAAAAGCAATTCCTCCTTCTCCCGGTACAGGTCAACTTTCTTCTGGTCCTTGTGCAAATCCAGTTCGGCCCGGTTCATCAACTTGAGGTTTTCCGGGTCTTCCAGAAGTTTCATCAGGCCTTCGGATTTCGGCTGGCCCGTTTTGACGCGGAACAAGAGCAGACCGATTTCATGTTCGAGGGCTTCGGAATTTTGAGGGTTTGAACCATCGGTCGGATTCAGCTTTTTAATCAGCGCCTCGGCTTCGGACAAAAACCGGGCGCACAAATGTTCCTGTGCCCGGACGAGCGATTCGACGAGCGGCTTCCACTGGCCGTATTGCTCGTCGTAAGTGTGAACGGACGGGCCGCTGATGATGAGCGGCGTGCGGGCTTCATCAATCAGGATGGAGTCCACTTCGTCCACGATGGCGAAGTAATGACCGCGCTGGACCTGTTCTTCCTTGCGCGCCGCCATGCCGTTGTCGCGGAGATAATCAAAACCGAACTCGGCGTTCGTGCCGTAGGTGATGTCACAATTGTATTGCTCGCGCCGGACGCTTGGCGGCTGGTCGTGCAAAATGCAGCCGACGGTCAGGCCAAGAAATTTGTAAATCGCGCCCATCCATTCGGAGTCGCGCGCGGCGAGGTAGTCGTTGACCGTCACGAGATGGACGCCGCGTCCGGTGAGCGCGTTGAGATAAATGGGCAGGGTGGCGACGAGCGTTTTGCCTTCGCCGGTGGCCATTTCGGCGATGCGCCCGCTGTGCAGCCCGTGGCCGCCGATGAGTTGCACATCGAACGGAATCATCTCCCAGAGCAAGGGATGCTCGCGCACGATGATTTCCGTCTTGCGTTCGGTGAGACGGCGGCAGGCGTTTTTGACGACGGCGAACGCTTCGGGCAGGATCTCATTGAGCGCCCCAGCCAGCTCCGTTTTGTCCTGAATTTGCGAAAGTCGCGCCATCCAATCGGCGGTTTTCTGGCGCAGCTCGTCGTCGGAAAGTTTTTGGAGTCCGGCCTCGATCTCATTGATCTGGGTGACCACCGGGCGAAGTTTTTTGACTTCGCGTTCGTTCCTCGACGGAATAATCCATTTCAAAAAGTTCACAGTAAACCCAAATAGTCAGTTGAAAATAGAAGCAAAACGCTACGCGATGAAACGCAAAGCGTCAAAACGAATCGCCGATATTTCAGCGTCAGGAAGAAACCGCTGTTACGCGGCGGGCGGTTACGACGGCGGCGGATTTTGCCGGACTGGCGGGCTTGGATTTGGCGGCAGGGCATCGTGAACGATGGTTGCCGCGCGTTTGGCCGCTTCGGAGATGAGCTTGAGGTGCGGTTCGAGCGCGGGATTTTCACCGTGCTTGAACAGCAAACGGTCGGCGTAGCCTCGAATGATTGCAATGATATTGTTCAGTTCGTGCGCGACCACAGGTGAGATGTGCTGTGTCGAATCAAATTTCTGGGTGGTTTCGTGCAGGGCATCCCCGCCAGCCGCCGCCGCCGCCATTTTTTTGTAGATATTTTCCAGTGATGACATCGCTGTTACGCATAGCACCTTGCGCGCCAGTTTCAGACGCGGAAAAACTCAATTTTACCGGCGCTGTGCCAGCCCAATTTCACCGCGCATTTTAAGTTTTTTATTGAATGAGACATTCTGTTCCGAAGCAGGACAGAAACTTTTGCGCCTATAAATCGCAGGCTGGCTTCTTTTCGTCGTTTCGTTATCCTAAGCCCGGAATCACGGATGAATACCGCGCCCGCATCTCTCGGCCTCATTGCCGGCAACCGCTCCTTGCCGCTGGAATTTGCCCGGCAGGCGCGCGCCGCCGGAGTCAAACGGCTCATCGCCGTTGCCTTTGAAAATGAAACCGATCCCGCGCTGGCCGGACTGGTGGATGAAATCGTCTGGCTCAAAGTCGGCCAGCTTTCAAAAATGATTTCCGCGTTTGCCGGCCGCGGGGTGAAGCGATGTGTCATGGCCGGCCAAATCGCGCCGAAAAATCTTTATGATTTGCGGCCCGATTTGCGCGCGATGTCGCTGTTGTTGCGGCTGAAAGAGAAAAACGCCCACACGATTTTTGGCGCGATTGCGGATGAATTGAAAAAAGACGGCGTTGAATTGATTGACGCGACGCCGTGGCTGAAACCGCTCATGCCGCAAGCCGGTTTTCATCTCGGTCCGGAATTGTCGGATGAACAACGCGCGGACGTGGAATTTGGTTTTCGCATCGCCCGGGAGGTTTCCCGTTTGGAAATCGGGCAGACCGTCGTCGTAAAAAAAGGCGCGGTGCTTGCGGTCGAAGGGTTTGAAGGCACGGACAAATGTCTTGCGCGCGGCGGGGAACTCGCCGGCAAGGACGGCGGCGCGGTGGCGGTCAAAGTGGCAAAGGCCAATCATGACCTGCGGTTCGACATTCCTTGCATCGGCTTGCAGACACTGGAAACCTGCGCCCACGCCGGAATTTCCGTGCTGGCACTGGAAGCTGGAAAAACTTTGCTGCTGGAACGGGAGGCTTGCGGGCAACTGGCAAAAAAAAATATGATCTCCGTGACAACCATTGATTAAATTCCCCGACTTTTATCTCCCAACTCCCAACTTCTGATTTCCATGCTCACTTCCCACGAACTCTTCGGCTTCATGTCGCCAAACCTGGCCGGCGAAATCATCACGTTCACCTTTGAATCGGACAAACCGATTTACCGCGCCACGCTCAACGCCGTTGCCGAAGCGCGGCACTTGCGCCCGGTTTTCCTTGAGCGCCAGCCCAAAACCCAGCGGCACGCGGCCATGATTGCCACCCTGGCCAGACCCGCGCTGGATTTGGTCGCGGGCAGCCTGATTCGCACCTGGTTGCTGAAAAAGCACAAGGCCATGCTCGTGGATTTTTTGAACGCGCTGGGGATTAAAAACGAGGAGGGCGTGGTTGAAAATTTGCCGGAGAGCATGGACGACGTGAAATTGAAATCCGCGATTGAAACGCTGCTCGCGAAATATCCGCCCGAAGCCGTGGCGGTTTATCTGAATGCGTTCAACGACATGAACGAGGCAAACTGGGCGAATCTCAAAAGCATCCTGGAATCAGATCCCCGGCTGCAACTGGGGGCAAATGTTTGAAGATTGACCGGGACGTTCCCGCTGCGGAAGATTCCTGAATGGAGAATTTGACGGGCAGGCGGGCGCAAATTCCTGGATGGGGCCGCTCACGTTGGGCGGGGTTGGCGCTTGCCGGCTGTGTGTTTGTGCTTGCCGCTGCGCTTTCCTGGCGCAAATGGCCTGACATCCTCGTTGACTTCGGTATGCAGCTTTACCTGCCGTGGCGGATTTCCCAAGGAGACGTGCTTTACCGCGACATGATGTATCTGACCGGCGGTCCGCTGTCCCAATATTTCAACGCGCTGCTCTTCAAAATTTTTGGCGTTTCGTTTCGGACACTGATTTTTGCCAATCTTGCAATCACGGCGGGGATGCTGGTTTTGATTTACCGCCGGTTTCTCGCCGCGGCCGACCAGCTGACGGCGACGATGATCTGTCTGGGTATCGTGCTGGTGTTTGCGTTCCAGCATTCCGGTTTGATTGGCAATTACAACTACGTCACGCCGTATTGCCACGAAGTGTTTCACGGGCTGGTGCTTTCAATCGTGGCGGTGGCGTGGTTGTCGAGCTGGGTTGAAAAGAAACAAATTCGATTTGCTGCGTCAGCTGGCTTTGGCACCGGTTTGGTATTTCTGACCAAGCCGGATATTTTCCTGGCGCTGGTTGTCTGCTCGGGGATGGCTTTTCTGGTTGTTGGTTTTTTTCACAAACGAACCGGTTTTGCGGCGAAATCATTGGTGGCATTTTTGCTTGCCGGGCTGGTGCCGTTGCTGGGTTTTTTTGCGCTGTTCCTGCGGGTGGTAGGTTGGCCGGCAAGTGCGCGCTCGGTGATTTCTGCCTGGGCGCCGTTATGGCATACGTCCATTGCCCAGGATCCGTTTTATCAGTGGTGTCTGGGATTGGACGCGCCGTTTCTTCATCTCGAAAAAATGGTGGCGCATTTTATTTTCATCGTGGTGGCAACCGCGGTTTACGCCCTGGCGTTCCGGCGCGGGATGGAATCGAGGTTCAAGTGGATAAAACCGTCGTGGGTTGTTTGGCCGTTGTTGGTCTCCCCGCTTTTGGTTTTGGCCATCGTTTTAAACTGGGGTGATTGTGGCCGATCATTGCCCCTCCTGGGTTTGTCCGCCTGTGTGTTGCTGGGTTTGAGCTGCAGAAAAATCGCGGCCGAACCAGCGGCGGTCTTTCCGTTGCTTTGGAATGTGTTTGGCCTGGCGTTGCTGGCCAAGCTGGGTTTTTTCACGCGGATTTCGCATTATGGATTTGCGCTGGCCATGCCGGCCTTTGCGGGGGCGGTGTATCTGTTCGTCTGGCTGCTGCCAAGGCTGCTGGAGCAGAGATACCAGGTTCGCTTCCATTTATTTCGCGCGACCGTCTGTTTGGTGTTGATGACCGGGTTTGTCCATTTGTTTCTGCGCTCGGAATTTTATTATCTCCAAAAGAACGTGCCGGTGGGACGCGGTGGAGATGAAATCATGGCTTATGCGCCTTCGGTGGATCCGTTTCACGGGAATGTTCAACTCGCGCTTACCTGGATTCAAAAAAATATGCCATCGGACGCGACCCTGGCGGTTCTGCCCGAAGGTGCCATGATTAATTATCTGAGCCGCCGGGTGAACCCGACTCCCTGCCTCGTCTGGGTCCCGCCGGTGATGGCGGTGTTCGGTCAAACCAACATGACCGCCGCCTTTGAGAAAAACAGTCCCGACTATGTCTTGATCATTGCTAGGAACACTTCCGAATTCGGAGTGGGTTATTTTGGTTACTACCGGGGATACGGGACGGAACTGATGCAGTGGATTGACGACCATTACGACCGGGTCTATCCGGTGGCAGACTCAACCGGGAAATCCCCGTCTGGAAATCAATCATTCTCGAGACTGCAAATTTGGCAGCGACGCCCGCCCATTTTGCCGGCAGGAAAAATTTGAAACGGCTCGCGGTTCAACTATACTGGGGCCGCTTATGAAAAAATATCTCGTTGAATTCATCGGCACATTCTTTCTGGTGCTCACCGTCGGCATGACGGTCATTGAGCCTGGTGCCGCCGGCGACCTGGCTCCGCTGGCCATCGGCTCGGCGTTGATGATCATGGTCTATGCCGGCGGCCACGTGTCGGGCGGCCACTTCAACCCGGCGGTCACTCTGGCCGCGTTTTTGCGCGGACGTTGTTCCAAGGCGGATGTGCCGGGCTACATCGGCTCGCAAATTGCCGCCGGCATTGTGGCGGCGCTGGTGGTGCTTGGCCTCAAGGGCGATCCCACCGTGACGCCCAAGGATATAACCGTTTTCCCCGCGCTCATTGCGGAACTGATCGGAACCTTCGCGCTCGCTTACGTCGTGCTGAACGTGGCCACGGCCAAAGCCACGTCTGGCAATTCATATTATGGCCTCGCCATTGGTTTCACGTTAACGACAATGGCGTTTGCGCTCGGCGGCATTTCCGGCGGCGCCTTCAATCCCGCTGTCGCCGTCGGCATCACCGTCATGCACCTTGCCAAAGTGTCGAACCTGTGGATTTATCTCGTCGCCAACTTTGGCGCGGGTGCGCTCGCGGCGTTCACCTTCCGGTTCATCAATCCCGACGACGTATAATTTGCAGTTGCCAAAATCGCAACAGTCATGGCGATACCCGATTTTCTCCGCGCGCAAGTTGATGGAACGCTGCTCTCGGTGAAACTGCAACCGCGCGCTTCCACCAACCAAATCGTCCCGCATTACGGGATCGGTGCCGAACTGCGAATCAGAGTCACCGCGCCACCCGTGGACGCCGCGGCGAACGAAGCACTGGTTCAACTGCTTGCTGACAGGTTGGATTGCGCCCGTGGTCGTGTCGAATTGGTGCGTGGTTACAAGTCGCGGCACAAGGTGGTCAAACTCCACGGCTTCGCCCCGGAAGAAGTGTTTCAAAAGCTTTTGGAATCAACAGCGGATTGATTTTTCTGTCAACTTTCCCGCTCCACTTGCCACTCATGCGGTGATATGATGACGACCAGAACCATGTTCGTCGCTGTGCCAGGTGATCATTGGCCGGAAAATCCGTGCAGGCAATTCTTCCGCCGGATACGTCCAAATTTCCGCGAGTGTTGGATGATAATGCGGCGTTGCCTCAATCAATTCCATGCCGACCGGCTTGAGAGATGTATCGTTTCCGCGCTCAGGTTGTCCCATTTGGGGACAAAGAATTGGACTGGCAGACTGGATAGCAATTGAACTAATAACTGGCGTTATCGGAGGGCAAGGGCACTTAAACTGCTTTTCATCGGGTTAACGTTTTATCCGTGAATACAACAACTCATTACAATGAAACGCCATTAGCCGAAGTTGCCCCGCCTTCGCCGAACGGGCATCCGGCGGCGGATGGCTTGGAAAGCTCGAGAAGCGCGGGACTCAACGCACAACTGGTGCAAAACAACACGCGGCTTGCGCAGGAAAACGCAAAACTTCAGCAAGAGCGGGATTTGCTGCGGGTGGTGATTGATAATTTGCCGGACCACATCTACGCAAAGGACAAGCAGGGGCGTTTCGTGCTGAACAACCTGGCGCACGCAAAGTCATTCGGCGTGCTGCCACAGGAAATGTTTGGTAAAAGCGACTTTGATTTTTTTCCTGCCGAAGCAGCAACGCAGTTTTACACCGATGAGCAGAAAATTATTGAAACGGGCAAACCCGTGATCAATCAGGAACAATACAAGAGCAAACGCGGGGCCCCCTCGGGAATCAAGCGATGGGCGGTCAGCAGCAAAGTGCTCTGGCGCGACGACCGGGGCGTGGTTGTGGGCACAGTGGGAGTCACCCGTGATATCCATGAGATGAAACTGGCGCAAGAGGCTCTTCATAAAAGCGAGGAGAAGTTGCGCCAATTTGCCACGCAACTCGAACGCAGTAATCGTGAGTTGCAGGATTTTGCCTATGTGGCTTCGCACGACTTGCAGGAGCCCTTGCGAAAAATCGTGGTCTTCGGCGAACGGCTCAAGGAAAAGAACAGTGAAACCTTGGGGCCGGAAGCGCTTGATTATCTGGAACGGATGCAAAAGGCGGCAGCGCGGATGCAGATTTTGATCAACGATCTGCTGACTTTTTCACGCGTCACAACCAAGGCACATCCTTTTGCGCCGGTTAATCTGGCCGAAATCGCCAGCGAAGTGGTGAATGATTTGGAGGGACGGATCGAACTGGTCAAAGGACGCGTCGAATTGGGGACGCTTCCGGTCATTGACGCGGAAGCGTTGCAAATGCGCCAGTTGTTGCAAAACCTGATTGGCAACGCGCTCAAATTCCGCCGCCCGGAAGAACCGCCCGTGGTGAAAGTCGAAGCGCAGATTATCTCCGCCCCCGACACGCCCGCGAAGAAACTTTGCCAATTAACAATCAGCGACAACGGCATTGGCTTTGACGAGAAATATCTGGATCGGATATTCAATGTCTTCCAGCGGTTGCACACTCGCAATGAATACGAAGGCACAGGCATGGGGCTGGCCATTGTTCGCAAGGTTGCACTATATCACGGCGGCGACATCACCGCAAAAAGCAAACCAGGGCAGGGCGCCACTTTTATCTTGACGTTGCCTGTGGTTCATCTCAAAGAAGCACAAGACGAAAATACGGAAACCATCACGGACAAGGAAAACCAACCATGAGAACCGAAGGAAAAATGATTACAATTCTGCTGGCGGACGACGATCCGGACGACCGTAAACTGACACAAGACGCGTTTACGGAGAACCGTCTGGTCAATGTGCTCCATTGCGTGGAAGACGGCGAAGAATTGATGGAATATTTGCGCCGTCAAGGCCGTTACGCCGATCAGAAAGATGCGCCATTGCCCGGGCTGATTTTGCTGGATCTGAACATGCCGCGCAAAGACGGGCGCGAGGCGCTCAAGGAAATTAAGGCAGACCCCGCATTGCGCCGGATTCCCGTCGTCGTCCTTACCACCTCCAAGGCGGAGGAGGACATTTTGCGCACCTACGATCTGGGCGTAAATTCCTACGTGACCAAACCCGTGACGTTCAAATCGCTGGTGGAATTGATCAAGGTCCTCGGCCGATATTGGTTCGAAGTGGTCGAACTTCCACCGGACGAGGGCTAAACGCTTTATGTCCGATGCCCCGGTCAAAGTCCTATTGGTGGATGATGATGAAGATGATTATATCATCACGCGCGATCTGATTTTACGAATCGCGGGCCGTTATCATCTCGACTGGGTCAACAATTATAATGGCGCGTTGGACGCCGTCCAGCGCCGTGAGCACGACATCTATCTGCTGGACTATCGTCTCGGCGAACGGACCGGACTGGAACTGTTGTGCGAATCACAACAGGCCAATGCCCGGGCGCCGATGATTTTGCTGACGGGCCAGGGCGACCAGGAGGTTGACATGCAGGCCATGAAGGCCGGGGCCGCAGATTACCTGGTCAAAAGCCAGCTCAACGCCGATATTCTCGACCGCGCCATCCGTTATGCCATCAAAGGCAAGCTCGCCGAAGAGAACCTCCGCCGCGACCGGGATCTCATCAGCCGGATCATGGAAACCAGTCCCGTGGGCATCGTCGTCGCCAACCAGGCTGGAAAAATCACCTTTGCCAATCATCGGGCGGAAGAAGTTCTCAACCTGTCCCGGGACGCCATCGCCGGCGGAACTTGCAGCGTTCTGGACTGGCGGATGACGGATCCGGAGGGACATCCGCTTCCGGGCGGGCAGGCGCTGTCGTTGAAAAAAGTCCTCGAATCCGGCCAGCCGGTGCAAGACGTCCATCATGCCATTGACCGTCCCGACAGCCACCGCACGTTGCTCTCGACCAATGCCACGCCGCTTTTCGATGCCGCCGGCAAGATTGACGGGATGGTAATCACCGTCGAAGACATTACCGAACGGCTGATGCTGGAAGCGCAACTGCGGCAATCACAGAAAATGGAGTCGGTGGGCCAGTTGGCCGCCGGGGTGGCGCATGACATCAACAATATTCTGACCGTCATCCAGGGACACGCGGGGTTGTTGCTCAATGCCGTTCCGCTGGGCGCCGACTCGACGAGATCCATAAAGCAAATCTCCGCGGCGGCGGAGCGCGCGGCCAGCTTCATCCGGCAATTGCTCACGTTCAGCCGCAAGCAGATTTTCCGGTCCAAGATTCTCGATTTGAATGCGGTGCTGCACAATTTGAAAGGGATGCTTCCGCGGTTGCTCGGTGAAGACATCGCGTTGGAAACCCTCTATCAGTCGGACCTGCCGTGCATCGAGGCGGACACCAGTATGATTGAGCAGATCGTGATGAATCTGGCGGTCAACTCGCGTGACGCCATGCCCAAGGGCGGCAAACTCACCATTACGACTTCTGCCGCTGAAATTGACGCCGCCTACTTGCGACAGCACCCCGAAGCCCATGTGGGTTGGTTCGTCTGCCTGACCGTGACGGATACCGGTTGCGGCATGGAGCGCAAGGTGTTGCAGCGGATTTTTGAACCGTTTTTCACGACCAAGGAAGTCGGCAAAGGAACGGGATTGGGACTGGCCACCGTTTATGGCGTCGTTAAACAACATCACGGCTGGATCGAAGTCCAAAGCGAAGTTGGCGTCGGCACCACCTTCAAAGTTTTTATTCCGGTGGCCGGTAAAGCTGGCGATGCACCCGCCGCTCCGTCCGTTAAATCCGAGGCCGTCCGGGGAGGCAAAGAAACCATTCTGCTCGTTGAGGATGAAATTGGACTGTTGGAACTGGCGCGGGAGATTCTCCAGCAATATCAATACCGTGTTTTGATCGCTTCCTCGGGTGTCGAGGCTTTGCTGGTTTGGGACGAGAGCAACGGCCAGGTTGATTTGCTCCTGACCGACATGATCATGCCCGGGGGCATGACGGGCACTGACTTGGCCGCGGAATTGAAAAGGCGAAAGCCCGGACTCAAAGTGATCTACGCCAGCGGTTATAGTTCCGCGCTGACGGGAAAAGATTTTACTCAAGGCGACAACATCTTTCTGGCGAAACCCTATCAACCGAACCAAGTGGCCCAACTGATTCGGGAGACCCTTGATGGCGCTCCCAAAGACCGGCTCCAGGCTGTTTCTGCCCGGGTTAATGGTGACACCGAGATGATACGCGCCCGGATGAAACAGCCAGTGGGAACCTGAACCCCTCGTCATTCACGGGGCACGGCGTGGCAGCAACTGCCAGGGCGGGAACCGGGCGGTCGGTTTTGCCGCCGATAAAACTCAAATCGGCGCCGGCGTTGAATTTGTTTGTCACCACTTCGTACTTTTCTGCCACTGATACGGTGACATGATGACAATTAGAGCTATGTCCACTGTAACCCGCAACGACGCTGAATTGGTGGGCGAAAGCCTGTCCGGGAACCGGGACGCTTTCGGGCAGATCGTCTCGCGTTATCAATCCCTCGTGTGTTCGCTCGCTTACAGCGCCACCGGCAGCCTGAGCCAGAGTGAAGATCTGGCGCAGGAAACCTTTGTGGCCGCATGGAGGCAACTGGCCGATTTGCGCGAGCCGGGAAAACTGCGCGCCTGGCTCTGCGGCATCGCGCGGAATCTCATCCACAACACCCTGCGCCGGCAGGGGCGTGAACCAGCGCATGCCGCCGAGCAATTGGATGCCGCGCCGGAATTGCCATCGCTCGAACCATCGCCGCCGGAACAGGCCATCAGCAAGGAGGAGGAAGCGATTCTCTGGCGCTCGCTTGAGCGCATCCCGGAAATTTACCGCGAGCCGCTGGTCCTGTTCTATCGCGAACATCAATCCATCGAAGCCGTCGCGCAAAACCTGGAATTGAGCGAGGACGCGGTGAAACAGCGGCTGTCACGCGGGCGGAAAATGCTGCACGAAGAGGTCATTGCCTTTGTCGAAGGCGCGTTGGAGAAAACTTCGTCGGGGGGAAATTTTACCCTCGGGGTGGTGGCAGCCTTGCCAATGGCTGCCGCTTCCGCCAAAGCGGCAACAGTTGGTGCCGCTCTTGCAAAAGGTGGCGCAGCAGCCAAGGGGGTTGCGACAGTCGGGACGCTGGGTGGTTTATTTGCGATGATTGGCGGTGCTTTCGTTTCTTTCAGAGCACAACTCGACGACTCCAAGTCGCAGCGTGAACGGCAATTTATGCTCCAGGTGTTCAGGAAGCGGACAATCTTCAACCTGCTTTTGTTTGCGGTGTTTTTTGCTGCCATGAAACTTGATTTTTTTCGAGCGCCAATTCACCTTGATTTTTTGGTGGCCGGATTCGTCTTTTACTTCTGTGTCTATGGGATGCTGTTCTTTGCCTACCACTGTCGTCGTCGGCAGCAGATACAAATCGAGGATAATACCTTTGTGGAAACCGAATGGACAATGCCCAGAAAGGTCACTGATTCCACGGCGGATTCGGTCGGCACCAAAGCGAAAGCCAAACTAAAAGCCATAAGATTTATGGCAATGGGAATTGGCATAACCTTATTCGTGATCACACAAGAATCATGGAAACAAAATTTAGGACACGCTGTTTTAATGACGGCCTATTTCGCTTTGGCTGTATTTTGGGGCTTTCTGCAATGGCGAAATCGTCCGCGCTTCCAATCCTTGCGGTCAAGCTGGTTTGTAGCCCGCCGTTTCTGATTTCGTGACCTCAAAATAGGTTTCAATTACACTACCGGGTAGAGGGGCAGGTCCTGGCGAAGGGAGCCCGTAGGGCGACCGGAGC
>Ga0207932_1000387_pt1 | contig 14832 bp, 15 predicted proteins | sample NGESurdeep092012_FD_184480 | JGI IMG/M metagenome (GOLD analysis project Ga0207932, IMG submission 184480) | Arctic peat soil microbial communities from Barrow, Alaska - NGEE Surface sample 415-2 deep-092012 (SPAdes) | ecosystem: Environmental > Terrestrial > Soil > Wetlands > Peat ...
TCACTCCTCACCCATCGCTTTTCGCAAAGCCGCCCCTCACTCGTCGCCCGCGCCCGTCGCTCGCTCGACACGCCGCGCGACACGTACGATACTTCCCGCGGGGCGTCACAAGCTTTTTCTCCGTCTGTCCGGTTTGCGCCATGACCGTCTCGTACGAAAACAGCAAGATCATCTTCGACGGAATCAAGGCCGCCGGCATCACGTCCGTGTCGGCGCTTCCGGAAACGTGGCTCGGCCTGCTCCTCCAGCGCGCCGAGGACGACGGCCCCGTACCCCGGCTCGGTCAGGAGGAGCAGGTCGTCGGCCCGCTTCACCACCCGTGCGTCCGCCACCATCGCGCCCTTGGCGGTCAGCAGCGCGGCATCGGCGACCGCGCCGAGTGGCAGACCCTCCACGTCCTGCGTCACCGCGAGGGGCGTCTCCGGACCGGAGGCGCCCCTCAGGCGTTGCCGGTCAGCGGCGGCGCGAGGGCGCCGGGGCGGGGCTGCGCGGCCCGCGGGTCCCCGGCCACTGGAGAGTGCGGCGTACGTGGGCGCGGACCACCACCGCTGTCGCGGCGCCGGGCCGGGGCGAGATGCTGCGGAGCATCCGGCCCGCGAAGGGCCCGTCGGGGGTGATGGACACGACGGGACGGTCGTTGAGCGAGACCAGGACGTCGCCGGGGAGGATGCCCAGCGAGTCCGCGTGCGACCCTCTGGCCACGTCGAGCACCAGCACGCCCGAGGGCGCGCCGAGCGCGTCGCCGAGCCGCGGATTCACGAGGTACCCCTGGATGCCCTGGCTCACGTCCCCGCCGCTCGTGCGCGCCGTGCCCCAGCCCGCCGAAAGGGCGGCCGGACGCACGCGCCAGGGCGAGCCCGGCTCGAGCGCGATCCTCACGGACAGGTCGCCGCCCGTCAGCGCCACCTCGCTGTCACCGGTCTCCACCACCTCGACGCCCCCCGGCCGGCGCGCCTCGATGATCGCGCTCCCCAGCCGCCCCGAGTAGCGCAGCGGCGAGGCGTCGCCGGGCATCGGCGCGGCGCGCGGCGCAGGCGTCGCGTACGGCGCCGGGATGGCGCGCGGCGCGGTCGGAGCCACGAAGGCCCGCGGTGCGGGCACGGCCAGGTACGGGCTCGGCGTGACATCGAGGGCGCGCTGCGCCTGCTCCAGGTACTCCCGGAAGCGCCGCAGGGCCGAGTCGCTCAGCACTTTGCCCCGGTTGCGGCCGAGCTCCACCTGCGCGCGCTCCAGCTCGCGTTGCGCCCGGTCCATGTCGCGGCGCGACGACCCCGTCAGCGCCCGGGCCAGGTCCGTGGACGCGCTCGCGGCGGCGTCCGCGTCCGCGAGATCCCGCTGCGCCGGCGGCTCCTCCGGGCGCACCGACGCCGTGCGCTCGCGGCCGCCGCGCCGATAGCCGAGACGGACCGCCACCCCCGGAACGAGGTTCGCGAACGCGCGGCCCCCCGGCGCCGACGTCAGCGCCTGGCCGTTGATGGAGACGAGGGTGTCGCCGGTGCGCAGGCCGGCGCGGTCCGCCGGACTCCCGCCGTCCACTGAGTAGAGGACCGGCGGCTGGTTGAACACCCAGCGCGAGAGGCTCTTCCCCTCTGTGTGGAAGGTGCAATTGGTGCACGAGAGCCCGATGCCGATCCACGCCGCGCGCCGCTGCCGCTGCTGCAGGCCGGTGATCGCGTTCGACACCGCCTCGATCCGGGCGTCGGCGGTCCAGGAGGTGGTCGCCTGGACGGCGGCGGCCGCTTCGACGGTGGACTCGATGCGGGCCTCCGTCGCGGCCTCGATTGCCGCGGACACGCTGCTCGCGGTGACGGCGCGGGGCGCCCAGGCGCTCGCGGCCCGCGGCGCACGGGTGGGAGCGGGGGCGGCGGGGGCGGCGGCGGCGGGAGCCGGCGGCACTTGCCCCGTCGCGGGACGCGGCGCCAGCACGCAGCCCGCGGCACACGTCGCCACGGCGATCAGAGTGGTGCGACGAGGGATCAGTACCATACGACCGCCCGCTGGGCCGCCGGGGGCTGCATCTGGCGCCGGCGCTCCGTTAGGCCGCGGAGCACCGCGGCCGCGAGGGGATCCTCGGGGGCGAGCCGCGCGACTTCCTGCGCCGCCGCGCCGAGGGCGCTGAGAGCGGTCTGGGTCGCCTGCTGGCGGCCCGCCACATCGTTCGTGTCCCGCGACTGCGAGAGCGCCGCGAGGGCGGCGACGTAGTCGGAGCCGGTCCGCTCGACGTGCTGGGTCCGCTCCGCGATGGAGCCGCCAAGGCCCACGGCGGCGGCGATCGTCGCCGTCCGGGCGCCGAGATATTGCCCGAAGGCGAATCCGGTGGCGAAGAGCGCCAGCGACGCCGCGATGGCGCCCACGAGCCACGCGGGCTGCCAGTATCGCGGCGCGGCGCGGACGGGCCGGAAGGGGACCGCCAGGACGCCGCGGGCCTGCAGCAGCGCCACCGTGCGGTCCTCGAGGCCCCGGGGGGCATCCGCTTCCCGCGACAGCGCCTCGAAGGCGCGCCGCTCGGCGGGGGTGAGTTCGTCGTGGGGATCGGTCACGCGGGACTCCCTTTCTGACGGCTGCCCAGCGCGGCGCGAACCGCCTGCCGGGCCCAGAACAGTTGCGATTTCGAGGTGCCGGGAGCGATGCCGAGGGCCACGCCGATCTCCTCGTGCGTGTACCCCTCGACGTCGTGCAGCACCAGGACGGTGCGATAGCCGGCCGGGAGCGCGGCGACGGCGCGCTCGAGGTCGAGCGGCTCCACGCGGTCGAGTGGCGCGGCCTGCGGCGGGTCGTGGTCCTCCGGCCAGTCCACCTCCGGCCGGCGGCTCCGGCGCCGGGCCTGCTCCCGGGCCACGTTCAGCCCGATGGCGCACAGCCACGTGCCGAACGCGCTTTCCCACCGGAAGGACCCCAGGCGTTCCGTCGCCTTCAGCCACGTCTCCTGCACCACATCCTCCGCGTCCGCCTCGCGCCCGCCGACCAGCCGGAGGACCAGCTGGAAGAGGCGCGGCGTGTGACGGCGGTAGAGCTGCCGGAAGGCCAGCTCGTCCCCCGCGAGCACCCGCTCGGCGAGCGCCCGCTCGGGTACTGCAACGGCGGGGGCGGTCACCTCGGGCGTCACCCGGATTGGCCCGCGAGGGGCCGACGGCGATCCATACCCATCAACTTGGTTGCCTCGGCGCGCTGGAAGGTTGCCCGTGAGGCCTGCCACCCTGGCGGGCCACGGTGGCATCAGCCTTGCTGCTAAGAGTATGATTCTACCCTGCCGTACGCGAGAAACGACCCGGGAGTTCTATGCGCAAGAAGCCGCACGCCGAGCACCCTGCCGCCGGGGCACCGCCGGCCCCTCAGGAGGGGGACGCCGAGGCCGCGGAAGGGGGCGTCGTGCCGGGCGAGGCGGCCGCGAGCGCGGGAGTGGCGCAGGCAGCGCCCTGGGGACCCGGTACCGGTCAAGACGCGCGTCCGGCTGCAGGCAGGACGGCGCTGCCCGCGGAGCCCGCCGGTGAGGCACTGCTCCGCCTGGAGCGCGAGGCCGCCGAGCTGAAGGAGCGCCTCCTCAGGACCGCTGCGGACTTCGACAACTTCCGCAAGCGGGCTGCCAGGGAGAAGACGGAGACCTGGGGACGCGCGCAGGGGGACGTCATCCAGAAGGTCCTCGACGCGATCGACGACCTGGGCCGCGTCGCGCACCTCGATCCCTCGCAGACCAGCGCCGAATCGCTGCACGAGGGCGTGGGACTGGTCGAGCGCAAGCTCCTCAAGCTCCTCGAGGGCGTCGGCCTCGAGCGGCTCGATCCATCGGGCCAGCCCTTCGATCCCAACGCGCACGAGGCGGTGATGACCACGCCGGCGCCGGACGCCGACCGCGACGGGTGCGTCGCGACGGTCTTCCAGGCGGGCTACAAGCTCGGGGGCGTGCTGCTGCGGCCCGCGCGGGTCGCGGTGTTCGCGTACACCGAGCCGGCCCCCGGCGAGATGGTCCACTAGCCCATGGCCCCGCAGAAGGACTACTACCAGGTCCTCGGCGTGGCGGACAACGCGACGCCGGAGCAGATCAAGCGCGCGTACCGCCGGCTCGCGAAGAAGTACCACCCCGACGCCAATCTCGATGACAAGACGAGCGGCGCGAAGTTCAAGGAACTCTCCGAGGCGAACTCGGTCCTCTCCGACGCGGCCAAGCGGAAGCAGTACGACCAGCTGAAGAAGTACGGCGCCTTCACGGGGGGCGGCGCGCGGCGCTCCGGCGGGGGACCGTCCGCGCAGCAGGGCGGCGGCATGCGCTTCGAGGAGATGGACCTCGGCGACCTGGGCGGCATCGGAGGCCTGGGCGATCTCTTCTCGTCCATCTTCGGTGGGGAGCGGAAGAGGCGCGGAGGCGCGGAGCGGGGCGAGAGCGTGGAGACGGTGGTCTCCATCCCGCTGCGCGTGGCGGCGCTGGGCGGGAAGGTGCCGATCATCGTCCCCGTCACGGAGGCGTGTCCGACGTGCGGCGGGACGGGGGCGGCGCCCGGGGCCACCCTCGCCATCTGCGGCGAGTGCCACGGGACCGGCAACGTCTCCTTCGGGCAGGGCGGGTTCTCGGTCAAGCGCCCGTGCCCCGCGTGCCGGGGCCGGGGACGGGTCGCGTCGCAGCGCTGCGGCACCTGCGCCGGGGCCGGCGACGTCCGCGTGGAGAAGCGAGTGATGATCACGGTGCCGCCGGGCACCGACAACGGGTCCAAGATCCGCCTCAAGGGCCAGGGGCCGCGCGGCAGTGGCGGCGCGGAAGCCGGGGACCTGGTGGTCAACTTCCAGGTCGAGCCCGACCGCTTCTTCTCCCGCGAGGGGATGGACGTCTCGTGCGCCGTGACCATCAACGTGGCACAGGCGATCCTCGGCACGAAGCTCAAGGTCCGCACGCTGGACGGGAAGCACGTCGTGCTCCGCATCCCGCCGGGCACGCAGCCGGGCCGCAAGTTCCGCATCAAGGGACAAGGCGTGGAGAAGGGTGGAGTGCGCGGCGATCAGCTGGTGGAGATCGGCGTGGACATCCCCGCGAAGCTCACCGAGGAGCAGGAAGCGTTCGCCCGGAAGTTCGCGGAGGCGGCGGGACTGAAGCACTAGGGGCCAGGAGCCAGACGCCAAGGGCAGAGGCCAGGGGCCAGACGCCAAGGAGCCAGGGGAACGAAGCGGGGGGCCGGCTGATCGCCGACCCCCCGTCGTCTTTCCGTCGCGGGGCCGTGCCCCCCTAGTACAGGAACCAGCGCAATCCGAGCTGGACGTCGACGTACCTGGTGGAGCCGTGCGCGGCCTCGGGCTGGATGCTCGACATCGAGGCCGACCGCCGTCGGGAGGACTCATCGGTGTACGATACGCCGGCCGCGATGGCCGCCCAGTCTGCCAGCATGCACATCACGCCGGCCTCCACGAAGACGGAATGACCCGAGAAGGAGTTGGCGATGAAGTCGACGTACCCGTAGCCTGGAGCGAAGTACTCGGCATCTGTACTGTCCGATCCGCCGCCGAAGTACACGCCCGCCGCGAGGTACGGGTAGAGCGATCCCGCGACCTTCCGCGTGCGCTGCCCGGCACCGAGGTAGTACGTGACGTACGGACCGATCCCCCAGCTGGTGGACCCTGTGGTGGTGGTGCCGTGGGCCGGCGGGGCCGAATACGTGCTGTTCGACGTACTGTGCGAGACGCGGGCGCTCGCGCCCAGGGCCAGCCCGGGCGCGACGAAGAACTCCACCGAGGCGGAGGCCCCGACGTCTTCCGACGAGCCGGTCGTCTCGGAGCCGGTCTCGGAGCGTCCGTGCGAGTATCCGGCGGACAGCCCGAGCATGACGCTCCGCGGCCGGAGCGCTCGCGCCGGGCTGGCCACGGTGGGCTCGAGCCGTCGCACCGTGATGATGCTGTCGATGTCGGCCATGGCGAACGTCCGAACGGCGACGCCGGAGGTGGCGACCGTCACGCTGGCGTCGGGCGGACGATCCGGGATCCTCCCGTGGACCACTTCACCGTTCTTCAGGTACACGAGGCACTCGACGCCCTGGCCGCGGGCAGGGGTCGCGAAGCCGGTTGCGAGCGCCAAGGCGGCGGCCAGGCGCGTGACCGTGCGGCGGAGCGGCGGAGTCATGCGGGGCCGGCCTCCCTTTCGTGGTGGAGTCGCTGCCGTACTGCCGCGCGCCCGAGGCCGCACGCACGACCGCGGCCGGCCCGGCCGGGCGCAAGCCCCCGGCGCCACGCAGCAAGGCGAGAGCCAGCATTGCAGTCCACCGCTCATCCCGCAAGGGCGGCGCCGGCGGCTTGCCATGCCGGGCGAACGGCGGCATCATCTCGCCTCGACGTAACCCAGGCGAAGCGGCCTCTGCGGCCTCGCCACGTCCCGCCTTTGCGAGAGGTCCCGATGTCCCTGCGTCTTCAGCGGACCCGGCTCATGGTCCCGCTTTCCCCGTTCGTGCTCGCGGCCCTCTTCGCCGCCGTTGTCGCGATTCCCGCCGCCGCGCAGGTCCCCGCACCCCTTCGTCCGCCGCGCCGTCCCACCCCGTCCGCGCCCGCCGCCCCGCTCGCGGGCCTGGACGCGTACCTCACGCAGGCGATGCGGGACTGGGAGGTGCCGGGGCTCGCCATCGCCGTCGTGAAGGACGACTCGGTCGTCTACGCGAAGGGGTTCGGCGTGCGGGAGCTGGGGAAGAACGAGCCGGTGGACGTGAACACGGTGTTCATCGCCGCGTCCACGACCAAGGCCTTCACCGCCGCGCTCATGGCCATGCTGGTGGATTCGGGCCGGGTGCGCTGGGACGCGCCGGTGACGACCTACCTGCCGGGCTTCCAGCTCTTCGACCCCTGGGTGACCCGCGAGCTGACGGTCCGCGACCTCCTCAGCCACCGCAGCGGGCTCGGGCGCGCGGACGCCCTGTGGTACGGCACCGCGTACTCCCGCGACGAGATCCTGCGCCGGCTGCGCTTCGCACGGCCCTCGTGGAGCTTCCGGTCCCAGTACGGCTACAATAACAACATGTTCATCGCGGCGGGGCAGGTCATCGCCGCCGTCACCGGCAGGACCTGGGACGACGTCGCGCGCGAGCGGCTCTTCGTGCCCCTCGGGATGAGCCGGACCACGACGGGCGCCGCGCCGCTGCGCGGGATGGACGACGTGGCCACGCCGCACGCCCGCTACGACGGCAGGATGACGCCGATCCCCTGGCGCGACTTCGCCAATGTCGGCTCGGCGGGGGCGATCAACACCACGGCGCGCGACATGGCGCAGTGGGTCCGCTTCCAGCTGGCCCGCGGCACGGTCGGACCCCGCCGGCTCCTCAGCGACTCGGCCTTCCGCCAGATGCGCCAGCCCAACACCCCGATCCGTGCCGATGCGGGCACCGATTCGCTCTATCCCGAGGTGCACCTCCGCTCCTACGGCCTCGGCTGGGTGCTCAGCGACTACCGCGCGCGGCTCGTCGTCTCGCACGGCGGCGCCCTCGACGGGATGCGCGCGCAAGTCGGCCTCCTCCCGGAGGAGCGGCTCGGGGTGGTCATCCTGGCGAACTCGGACCAGGCGGGCGCGCTGCTCGTCGGGCTCCAGTACCGGGTCTTCGACGCGTTCACCGGCGGCGTGCGCCGCAACTGGAGCGCCGACCTCCTCGCGGCTGTGCAGCGGGACCGCGCGAAGGAGGCCCGCGACTCCGTGAAGCAGGATTCGTCCCGCGTCCGCGGCACCCAGCCCTCCCACGCGCCCGCGCAGTTCGCGGGGCGCTACGTGGACAGCCTCTACGGCGAGATGACGGTGTCGGAGGAGGGCGGCCGCCTCGTGCTGCGGGCCGGGACCTGGGCGACCGCGGACCTGGAGCACTGGCACTACGACACCTTCCGCGCGACCTGGCGCGACCGGGAGTTCGGGAAGGACTTCGTGACCTTCGCGACCGACGCCGACGGGAAAGTGTCCCGGCTGATGGTCAAGGACCTCGCCGACTTCGACCGGGCGCCGGAGGCGGGAAGACAGTAGCCAGAAGCCAGACGCCAAGGACCCAGGCAAACGACGCGGGGGGCCGGCTGATCGCCGACCCCCCGTTCGTTGCTCACATCCTGGCGCCTTGGCGTCTGACCCCTTGCTGCTTCCCCTCGGCGTCTGGCCCCTGATCCCTGTCCTAGCGCGCTCCCGCCATCGCCGGCTTCTTGCCGAAGTTCATCGAGAGCACTTCGCGGATGGACGTCAGGGCCCACTCGAGGTCCTTCTTCTCGACCGTCAGCGGCGGCGCGAAGCGTACGACCTGCTCGTGGGTCTCCTTGCACAGCACGCCGCGCCGCGCCAGTTCCTCGCAGTAGGGACGGGCCGTGCCGGCCTCGACGTGCATCTCGACGCCGATCAGGAGGCCCTTGCCGCGCACTTCCTTGATCGAGTCGGACTTGATCTTGCGCAGCTCGCCCATGAACCACTCGCCGATCTCGTGCGCGCGGTCCGCAAGATTCTCCTTCACGAGGACGTCCAGCGCCGCCCGGCCGATCGCCGCGCCCAGCGGGTTGCCGCCGAACGTGGAACCGTGGTCGCCGGGCTGGAAGACGCCCATCACCTCTTCCGTGGCCAGGAACATCGAGACGGGGTACATCCCGCCCGCGAGCGCCTTGCCGAGGATCATCGCGTCGGGCTTCACGTTCTCCCACTGGCAGGCGAACATCTTGCCCGTGCGCGCGAGGCCCGTCTGCACCTCGTCCGCCACCATCAGGACGTTGTGCTTCGTGCAGATCTCACGCACCCGCTTCAGGTAGCCGGCCGGGGGGACGATGACGCCGCCCTCGCCCTGGATCGGCTCGATGATGACGCCCGCGGTGTTCGGGGTGATCGCCTTCTCCAGCGCGTCCGCGTCGCCGAACTTCACCAGCTTGAACCCCGGCGTCAGCGGGCCGAACCCGTCCTTGTACTGGGCCTCCGACGACCACGAGATGACCGTGATCGTCCGGCCGTGGAAGTTCCCCTCGAAGCCGATGATCTCGGCCTTCCCCTCAGGGATCTTCTTCACCTTGTAGCCCCACTTCCGCACCGCCTTCATCGCGGTCTCGACCCCCTCGGCGCCCGTGTTCATCGGCAGCGCCTTCGGGAAGCCCGCGAGCTCGCAGATCTGATGCAGGAAGGGACCCATCTGGTCGTTATGGAAGGCGCGCGCGGTCAGCGTCAGCCGGTCGAGCTGCGCCTTCGCGGCGGCCGCGATCGTGGGGTTGCAGTGCCCCTGGTTCACGGCGGAGTAGGCGCTGAGGCAGTCGAGGTACTTCTTCCCGTCGACGTCCCACACCCACGCGCCCTGGCCGCGCTCGAGCACCACGTCGAGCGGCTTGTAGTTGTTCGCCGCCCACTGCTTCACTTCCTTGAGGTACATCTCGCTCTTGGTCATTTCTTTTCCGGTGGTAGGATCTTGAACATCCCTGTCCCGCAGACGGAGCACGTGCCCTTCATCGCGGGACGCCCGTTGGCCATCGTCACCTGCTGTGCGTTGGCGATCGGACGTTTCTCCTTGCACTTCACGCAGTAGCCGATCACTTCCGTCATCCACGCCTCACAGCGAGAGAAGAGCCACGGGAACCAGCGCAATCTTCGGGCCGCACGCCGGGTTCCCGATTCGCACGGAAGATACCCGGAAACCTCCTTCCGGGGCACCCCTTGCCGGGGCCGACCCATCCCGCTTCCCCTTCGCTCTGGGCCTGGCTATCGTTCTGTCACATCACCGCTTAACAGACGTTTCGTCGCCCGGGCCCACGTCCGCATCGCACTCGAGGGTGGAGTCAGCCATGTCGCGAGTCACGGCCATCGTCTTCGCCGCTGGAATGACGAGTATCGCAGTCGCAATTCCCGCCCTCGTCGCCCGTTCGGCGCACCCCGCGGCGCATCGCGTGGACGTGTCGGTGCAGGGGTTCACCGACGGCAAGGTGTGGCACTTTTCGCCGCGCACGATCCGCGCGACGTACGGGGACACGATCCACGTGCACTTCGAGGCGGTCGGGGCGGGGCACGGCTTCCGCGTGCAGGGGGAGAACGTGGACCTCACCGCGTACCCCGGGATGCCGCAGGAGGCCACGCTGGTCGCGGACTGGGTCGGGGGGAAGGAGTACTTCTGCACCTTCGACTGCGGGCCGGGGCACGCGCAGATGAGCGGGATGATCGTCGTGACGCGCCGCGCGGAGTAGCCCGCCAGGAGGGCGCCGCCGAAGCTCGGAGAGCCACCGCGCGCGGTGGCTCTCGACGTTTCCGGGACCAGGGATGCGGAGGTCGTGGCGCTAGGCGCCGAGCTTCCGCAGCTGCGACGGCTTGCAGAGGTAGAGGAGCGTCCCCGCGCCCGCCTCGGCGGGGCCCTCGAAGCGGACCCCCGCGATGCCGCTCTTCTTGATCTGCAGGCCGAGCCCTGCCTTGCCACCGATCAGCGCCGTCGTCAGCGCCGAGAAATCGGGCTCGTGCCCCACCAGCGCGACCCGGCTCGCCGGAGGGAACTTCGCGAGGAGCTTCACGACCGCGGCCACCGAGTAGCCGTGGCCCAGCTCCGCCGCGACCTGCGGCTCCTCCGGCCACCGGTACGCGCTCGCGACGATGTCCGCCGTCTCCTTCGCGCGCTTGAGCGGGCTGGTCACGAGGAAGTCGAACTTGATCCCCATCTTCTTCGCCGCGCGCATCACCGCGCGATGCTCAGCCTGACCTTCCGCCGTCAGCGGGCGGTCGTCGTCGTCGGGCCAGCTGTTGGGATCGCGATTGCCCGCCTTCGCGTGCCGGATGAGGATCACGTCCATGGGGGGATATGAACCCGCCGCCTCGAAGATGTCCAGTGCGGGAGCGCGCACGATGGCGCACGTCGCCCGAACCCCCAGAGAGAAAGGCGACTACATCTATCGCAATTGCGTCAGGCGATGACGCCGCCGCCGCGGACCTGGTCCCCCCGATAGAGTACGCCGCTCTGTCCCGGCGCGACGGCCCGCGCGGGCACGTCGAGGTCGAGGCGCACCGTCCCGTCCTCCGCAGCCAAGACATTGGCGGGAATGGGCTTGGAGCGGTAGCGGATCTGCACTTCGCAGCGGTCGCCGGGGCGGAGGGGAGTGTCAAGCCAGTTCACCTCCTTGATCGTCACGGACGCACTGTCGAGGTCGCGCTCCTCGCCGACCACGACGGCGCGCTCCTCGGGCCTGATCGCGACGACGAAGAGGGGGCGCGAGCGGCCGCCGGGGAGGCCGCGCCGCTGTCCAATGGTGTAGTGCGCGAAGCCGTCGTGCTCCCCGATGAGGGTCCCATCTACACGCACGAGAGGGCCCGCGGCGAGGGCGGGCGCGTCCGCGGGGAGATGCCGGCGGAGCACCGCGACGTAGTCGCCATCGGGGACGAAGCAGATCTCCTGGCTCTCCGCCTTCTCGGCGGTGGCGAGTGCGAACCGCCGCGCCGCGTCGCGCGTCTCCGGCTTCGTGAGCCTGCCGAGGGGCATCAGCATCCGCCCCACGACGTCCCGCCGGATCCCCCAGAGGAAGTACGACTGGTCCTTGGCGCGGTCGGCGCCGCGGTAGAGGCGTCCCTCCTCCGCGCGGGCGTAGTGGCCCGTCGCGATGGCGTCGCAGCCGAGGGCGTCGGCGTGGGCGAGGAGGTCGCTGAACTTGGTGAACGAATTGCACCGCACGCAGGGGATGGGCGTGCGGCCGCGGGCGTACTCGGTCACGAAGTCGGCGACGACGTCGCGGCGGAAGTGGTCCTCGAGGTCGAGGACGTAGTGCGGGATGCCGATGCGGTCGGCGACGGCGCGCGCGTCGGCGATCGAGTCGAGCGAACAGCAGGGCCGGTCGGGAACGGGCCCCGCGCCGTAGCAGAAGAGCTTCATCGTCGCGCCGATGACCTCGTGCCCCTGCTCGACGAGGAGCGCGGCCGCGACGGAGGAGTCCACTCCCCCCGACATCGCGACGAGCACCTTGCGGCGCGTCACCGCAGATCCCGGAGGTCGCGCTGCGCGCCGAGCGCCGCGCGGAGGCCGCGTACCTTCTCGACGGCCTTGGCGTAGCGCTCGGTCACGGCGGCCGCGTGCTCCGGCTTCGAGAGCGCGCCGAGAGAGAAGCGGACGGCGGCGACGGCGAGTGGGCGCGGCACCCCCATCGCCTCCAGGACGTGGGAGGGCTCGATGGAGCCGGTGGTGCACGCGGACCCCGAGGCCGCCGCCACGCCGGCGAGGTCGAGGTGCATCAGCATCGCCTCGGAGTCGGTGCCGGGGGCGCTGATGTTGAGGATCGCGGGGCCGCGCGGCCCCGCGGTCCCGTGCACGACCGCGTCGGGCACCGCAGCGCGCAGCATCGCCTCGAGCGCGTCGCGCATCATCTCCAGCGCCATCGCCTTCACGGGCTGCTCCGCCGCCGCGAGCTCCGCGGCGGCGCCGAAGCCCACGATCCCGGCGACGTTCTCGGTCCCGGGGCGCACGCCCCCCTGCTGGCTCCCGCCGTGGATCAGCGGACGCGGCGAACGCCCGGTGCGGACCACGAGTGCCCCCGTGCCCTTCGGCCCGCCCACCTTGTGCGCCGAGATGGCGAGGGCGTCGCAGGGCACGGCGCGGAGGTCGAGCGCCACCTTGCCGAGCGCCTGCACGGCGTCGGTGTGGAACGGCACGCCCGCGGCGCGGCAGCGCTCGGCGATGGCGGCGACGGGCTGGACGGTGCCCACCTCGTTGTTGATCCACATGATCGAGACCAGGGTCGGCGTCCCGCCGGGGAGCTTTCCCTCCAGGGCGGCATCGAGCGCCGCGAGGTCCACGAGGCCCACCCGGTCCACGGGGAGGAGCGTGACGCGCGCGCCGCGCCGCTCGGCCTCGTGGAGGGAGGCGAGGACGGCCTTGTGCTCCGTCGGGGAGGAGACGAGGTGCAGGCCCGACCAGTCGCCGCCGGCGGCCGCGGCGGCCGCGAATCCGAGGATCGCGAGGTTGTCCGCCTCCGTACCCCCGGAGGTGAAGAGCACCTCCCGCGGCTCCGCCCCGACCGCCGCGGCGACGCGCTCGCGCGCCGCCTCGACGGCGGCGCGGACCTGCCGCCCGAAGCGATGCGCCGAGGACGGATTCCCGAACGCCTCTTCGCCGAGGAACGGGAGCATCGCGTCCCGGACTTCGCGCCGGACGGGGGTCGTGGCGGCGTGGTCGAGGTAGATCGAGGTTGGCACGGTAGCAGAATACTAAGGTGAGAGGGTCAGAGGCGAGAAGTGAGGGGTGAGAGGGGACGGGGCGCGGGATTCCGGCACTGGCTGCGTTACCGCAGCACCTTCCCGGGAGTAAGAATGCCTACCGTTCGACCTTCATGGGAACCGACTTCACCGACCTGGTGGCATGGCAGGAGGCGGCGCGGTTGGCGTCGGACGTCCTGGCGGTCGCCAGGCGCATACGGGGCATCTCGGGGGGCTCGGCGGCCTCGCAGATGGTGCGGGCGGCCAAGTCCATTCCGGCGAATCTGGCGGAGGGTTACGGCCGGGGTCTGACAGCGGACGGTGCCCGGCTGCTGCGCATCGCCCGCGCATCCGCCGCCGAGTTGGAGAGTCACTTGCGGGTCGCTGAACTGGCGGATCGTCTTCGGTCCGACGACATCGCCCCTCTAGTGGATCGCTCCCGCCGAGTTCGAGCGTTGATCAACGGGTTACTGCGCTTCGCCGGTCAGCGGGAGCGTGTCTGACGTCCCCCGTCCCGCCTCACCCCTGACCTCTCACCCTCTCACCCTCTCACCTTGTCTTACATGCTCTGCACCCTCAGTTCGACCACATCCTCCACCTCGACCGTCTCCTGGGTGAAGAACGGCTCCCCGTACCGCGTCCGGATGAGCGAGCCGTAGTGCGCCGCCTGCGTCTCGACCCTCTCGTACAGATGCTGCCCCGTCGGGAAGATCTCCCCCGCCTGCTTCGCGCCGTCGAACTGGGACCGGAAGCAGTGGATCGCCTTCATCTTCGCCTTGAAGGTCGCGGAGACGTCCACCACGAACGACGGCTTCACCGGGTCTTCGCGGTAGGCGAGGGCGTAGAGGATCTTGAAGGGCCGGTGCGGGCGGCCGTTGGCGTCGTAGCGTGCCAGGCCCGCGAGGTAGCACGCGTCCCGCGCGAGCTCCGAGGCGATGCGGTGGTCGGGATGGCGTCCGACGGGGAAGGGGAGGATGACGGTCCGCGGCCGGTAGTGCCGGATCCACTCCACCACCACGCGCCGTGTCTCGTCGGTGTTGTGGAGGTGCGCGTCCCGGAGCCCGGCGTTCCCGCGGAAGTGGACGCCCAGCGCCGCCGCGGCGTAGGCATCCAGGGCGCGGAGCCGGACCTGCCACACCTCTGCCCGCTCTTCGATCACCCAGGGTGCGTCCTCGCCCGGCAGGAACTCCCGTTCGGCAATGAACAACGCGACCAACGAGGGTCCCCAGGCGCCCTTCCAGTTCTCGAGCACCACATGCGTCTCCGCCCGATGCACCGCCCGGACGGCGACCTCGACGTCCACGACGGCATCGTCCTCGAGCTGCAGCGTCAGGTTCGATCGACCTTCGATGACGTCCGGCCCGACAACCTTGCGCAGCTTGGAGACCAGTGCGTTCAGGCCGACCTGGGCCGAGGAGGGGGAGTGACGCGGCCAGAGGGCCTCCACCAACTCGTCTCGACCGACCGGCCGGTGTCGGTTGAGCACCAGGTAGGCGAACAGCATCCGGCCCTGGCGCCCCGGTAAGCGGCCGTCCAGGCGGCGGCCGTTCCGGTCGATCACGGTCGGCCCGCAGAGTTGGATCCTCGTCGCTTCCGCCGACGCCAAGGTCATGCCAACATTCTGTCAACAATCGACGTCTACACAGGTCCATGGAGGACGCGATGGCACGAATCATCCGATGCGAGTGCGGGTTCGTCGCCCGAGGCGACAG